>Ga0070734_10003082_pt1 | contig 18362 bp, 13 predicted proteins | sample Coa_R1_8_FD_66444 | JGI IMG/M metagenome (GOLD analysis project Ga0070734, IMG submission 66444) | Surface soil microbial communities from Centralia Pennsylvania, which are recovering from an underground coalmine fire - Coalmine... | ecosystem: Environmental > Terrestrial > Soil > Unclassified ... | reverse complement strand
GTCGTCATCAGCGTAAGCAAGAAAACGACTGTATTGAGAGCGATCAGAGCGAGTGTGATCATGGGCCATCGCCTGGCCTGCATGTTCTCGTGCCGGATAGGAAGGATGATCATACTGCGACCCCAAACGAACGGAAGTCGGACTTTGCCTGCGACAGTCTAGGTTTGGGGGAAGGGCATTAGTAGATGACGTGAGGTCGTGACCGGACCTTTAGTAACCACTGGTGGATTCGCTGTGTACCTTTACTCGGCGACCTCTGCGGCAGTTCTTCGCGACCTCAGCGGTAAAAGCTTTTGACCGCTGAGTACGCTGGGTAAGTCCGCAGAGAACGCTGAGAAATCTGAATTCTGTTTGCTCGTCTCCGCGGACTCGGTTGGCGGTTTCGATCGGAGTAGAAAAACACCAAGCCAGTTCAGTCGATGCCATTGGCTCACAAGGCCGCAGCACAAAACTTTGTTTGCTGTTCGGTTTTCTCGGCGCGACCTCAGCGGTAAGAGCTGTTGACCGCCGAGTACGCTGAGAACATCCGCAGAGAGCGCTGAGAAATCTTTCCTAGTCCGCTCGTTTCAACCATGATTTGCGAGAGGTCTCTAATCTGCGGCCGCTTCCAGTGCGGAAGAGTTTCGAGCAGGCTTTTGCAAGAAGGCGGAGCGTTCGGTTTCGAAAGCCTCCAGGTTGGCTCCGAATTCCTGTTCATTCCATCCCATCACGGCACCGATGCGGAGGGCAGCCTCACGGCTGCAGGATTCTGACCAGCATGCTCCGAGAGCGACCGGGACTCGACGCAATAACACGTCCGCTAAGCTGACGGCATATTCCTTGCGATAGGCTTCGACGACTTCAGCAACGATGTGCGGAGTGTGCGGACAGATGGGCGCTCGGAGTTCGGCGCTGACGAGGGCCATGCGGGCGATATCCATGGCTCGCTGGCCGTGCCATTCCATCATGCCGCGGGCAGTCTCTTCGCTGACCGAGCCTGCTCGGGCGATCTCGATGACTTGCTGATCGAGCACCGGGTCGAGCGCGCTGCCTGGCCCGACGGTCACGGCTTTGGGCTCTTGGACCGAGATACCGATCTTACGGGCCACCTCTCGAGCAAGAGACGCAGCGGTTGTCAATTTCCCGCCGATCACGGAGATCATGCGGGCCGCGCCTTCTCCAGAATGATCATGGAGGAAATGACGGCGAGTGACCGCCGAGGGCTTGTCTCCGGGAGAATTCGGCAACGGGCGAATTCCAGCAAAGGCGAACTTAATGTCCTGCGCAGAGAGCTTGGCCTTCGGAAAGAGGTCGGACGCGGTACGAAGAAGATATTCGATTTCTTGCGGCGAAGGCGCGGTTCTGGCCGGATCGCTGGTGTCGGGAACCTCGGTAGTTCCGACCAGAATCTGCTCGTTCCATGGCAGGACAAAGACCGGGCGGCCATCGGCGGCCTCAGTGTAGAGAGCCGCGCTGGGTGCGCCAGAGAAACGGGGCAGCACAATATGCGAACCACGCACTCCTCCAAGCATCGGCTTCGCAGTGCGGATGTTGGAGCGCTGGCAGATGCGGTCGGCCCATGGGCCCGTGCAGTTCAGAATCCATCCGGCATCGACCCGTTGATCTTTCCCAGTCGTGCGGTCGCGCAGCAGCACGCCTCGCGCCCTGCCCTGAGAAATATCGATAGCGAGTACTTCGCAATGATTGCGCATTACGGCGCCAGCGTCGGCGGCCTCCGTCGCCCATTCGGCGACGAGCCGTTCGGGGAACTCACACTGCGCGTCTTCAAAGTTGAGCATCAGCCACTGGTGGCCGGAGTCGAGGGCACGCTGCACTCGCACCATCTCCATCTCGGTGAGGCTCGTGGATTTCCTCCCCGCGAAGCGCCGATAGAGCCAGAGCCCGGCGCGCACTTTCATGGCGCTGCGCCGGCTGTTCTCATTCAGCAGAAAGAGGAAATGAACCGGATGGACCAGGTGGGATCGTTCGCGCAGCAGCCGTTCGCGCTCGCGCAGCGATTCGCGGACCAGGTCAAGTTCTCCATGCTCGAGGTACCGCAGACCGCCGTGGATAATGCGTGTGGAGCGGCTGGTCACACCCGAAGCGAAGTCGTTCTGCTCGACCAGCAGAGTGCGCTTCCCCGCGCGGGCGCACTCACGCGCGACTGCGACACCGTTGATCCCTCCGCCGATGATCACAACTTGAAAGTGCTGGCCGTCGAGCGTGGGTCTGGGTTTGACCGCTAAAGTCATAGTTATGAGTCAGATGCGGGTGTCGCCGCTCTGGGCGATCGGACGAGAGAAGCACCGCACACCTGTCCAACGTTTCATTCTCTACCTTCAAATCCCGGATAAGAAGGTGACGATGGTCCAATCGTACACCAGAGTGAAACCGGCGCCTGCAGTGATGCCGAAGGTAACGTCGAGTGAAATAATTCCGCCTCGGCACGCACGTGTATGTCGGCACTCCTACCACGAATTGGAATGGGTCGCGATAGGATGCGGTGTGGAATGCGGTTGGTTGGCCGCTAAGTCTAAAGAGATGGATCTCGACTGCATCGTGAAACCGATCGCCGCGCGCATTGCTTCGCGGCTTCGCCGTCAGTTACATTGGTTGCCAAATGCCGAGCACAGGAGAACGTTTCGAACGAGCAGTTGCCATCATGGAGCGGCTGCGCGCACCGGGTGGCTGCCCCTGGGACCGCGAGCAGACCTTTGATTCGATCAAGCCATATACGCTGGAAGAAACCTACGAAGTTCTCGAGGCGATCGACAACCGCGACTGGCCTGAACTTGCGGGTGAACTCGGGGATCTGCTTCTGCAGGTGCTCTTCTATTCCGAGATGGCGAACGAGCAGGGATCGTTCTCGATCGACGATGTTCTCGAGCGGCTATCAACCAAGCTGGTGGACCGCCATCCACACGTGTTTGGGGATGTGAAGGCCGATACATCGGCGGACGTGAAGCGCAACTGGGAAGCGCTGAAGGTCGAGGAAAGAAAGAAAAAGCAGAGCGCCGCGGAGCCGGAAAAGAAGGCTGAGAAGCACTCGGTGCTGGCGGGCGTTTCCTCGGCCATGCCGGCTCTGCTTGAGGCGAGCAAACTCAGCTCGCGTGCGGCACAGGTTGGGTTTGATTGGCCTAATGTCGACGGCTTATTCGAAAAGCTCCACGAGGAAAGCGAGGAGCTACGCGAGCATCTCAAAGAGTTCCCCGCGCCGGGCCCACTGCCTCAGGGACGAGGCGTCGCCGGATCGGGCCGGGCAGTTGTCCCCGAAACTTTGCAGCTGAAACTGGAGGAAGAAGTTGGCGATCTGTTCTTTGTGCTGGTGAATGTCGCTCGCTATCTTTCGGTTGACCCCGAGTCCGCGCTGCGCAAAACAAATAGAAAATTCAAACGCCGCTTTCAGTGGATGGAAGCGTGCCTCAACGAGTCGGGACGCTCGGCCGACCAGGCTCCGATGGAAGAACTGGAAGCGCTTTGGCAGCAGGCGAAGGCGAAGGAAAGGTCTGCGGAGAAGACCGCGTGACCACCGGTTCGGTTGAACTCCGCCGCTGCAAGGGCATTGAAGATTTCCGAGCTTGCGTCGCCTTGCAAAAGGAAGTCTGGAATTTTACGGATGCGGAGTTGGTTCCGTTGCGCATGTTCGTGGTGGCCGACAAGGTCGGCGGCCAGGTGATGGGCGCGTTCGAAGGCAAGGATATGGTCGGATTTGCGCTCTCGATTCCTGGGACGCGCTCCGGCCACATCTATCTGCATTCGCACATGCTGGCCGTGCGCAAGGATCACAGAAATGGAGGGCTCGGCCGCCGGCTGAAACTGATGCAGCGTGAGGACGCACTGGCCCGCGGCATCGAACTCATCGAGTGGACCTTCGATCCGCTTGAGATCAAGAATGCTTATCTCAATATCGAGAAGCTGGGCGCGGTGGTGCGGCGGTATAACATCAACCAGTACGGAATCACTTCATCGCCGCTGCAGGGAGGCCTGCCCAGCGATCGTCTGATCGCGGAATGGTGGTTAAAGTCGAAGCGAGTGCAAGCGTTGCTCGAGACCGGTAAGAAGCCGGATATTCCGAGCGAGACAACCATCTCTGTTCCTGGGCAGATCTATGAGTGGAAAGCCTCAGGCGATACTCGCAGCAAAGCGCAAGGAGTGCAGGAGCACAATCGCGAGGACTTCCTGACCGCATTCGCCAGGGGGCTCACAGTGACTGGCTACGAACGCGATGCCGAGGGAAATGGAAAATTCCTGTTGGGACATTGGGACGAGAAGTGGTCGTATGCGTCGGAGTAGGCAAGGTTTCGAAGTTTCAGGGTTTCAATGTTTCAAAGTAAACCCGTGGCGAGCGATGGAAACAAAACTAAAGCTTTACTTTGAAACTCTGAAACCTTGAAACTTTGAAACTTTTCAAATGAAAATCGAAGCCATCACACTGCGTGAGATCCACATGCCGCTCGTCCACTTTTTCGAGACGAGCTTCAGCCGTACCTACAGCCGCCGCATTCTGCTTGTAACCGTTCACTGCGAAGGAGTCGACGGGTGGGGTGAGAGTGTCGTCGGCGAGGATCCTTTTTATAGCAGCGAATGGATTGAGAGCGCGTGGCCGACGCTGAAGCATTACCTGGTTCCCTCGCTGCTGGGGAAGCAGATCGCATCCGCGCGCGAGTGTCCGGCATTGTTTGCCAAGGTTCGCGGACACCAGATGGCCAAGGCCGGGCTTGAAAATGCTATTTGGGAGGCGGAGGCACTGCAGAAGAATCTGCCCCTATGGAAACTGCTCGGCGGTACTCGCAGCGAAATTCCGTGCGGCGTCTCTATCGGGATTCAAGACTCAGTGGATCAACTGCTCGAGAAGATTCAGACGGAATTATCCGCCGGATACCGCCGCATCAAGGTGAAGGTGAAACCGGGATGGGACGTCAACGTCTTGGAGAAGATCCGCTCGCGCTGGGCTGACATTACGCTAAGTTGCGACGCAAATTCCGCCTACACGCTGGACCAGGTCGAACATTTGCGCAAGTTCGATCAGTTCCATCTGCTGATGATCGAGCAGCCGCTCTGGAACGATGACATTTACTACCACGCACGCTTGCAAAAAGAGTTGCGGACCGCGATTTGCCTGGATGAGTCAATCGTTAGCGCAAGAAGCGCGGCTTTCGCCCTTGAAACCGGAGCTTGCCGCATCATCAATATCAAAGTGGGGCGGGTTGGCGGATTCACCGAAGCGCTCGCGGTTCACGATGTCTGTCACACTCACAACATACCGGTCTGGTGTGGCGGCATGCTCGAAACCGGCATCGGACGCGCACAGAACATCGCTCTGTCTACATTGCCGAACTTCAGTCTTCCCGGGGACGTGTCAGCGTCGAAGCGGTATTGGAAAGAAGACATCATTGAACCCGAGGTGGAAGTGTCGACTCAGGGAATGATCGCCATCAACAATCAGCCCGGAAGAGGGTACCGCGTCAAGCCGGATCTGATTGAACAGTTGACTGTCAGAAAAGAAACGTTGCGGGCATAGCTACTGCGGGTTCTTTTTCGCTTCCGGTGTATCGGGAGCGTGATTGTGGGCTATTTTCTGCTCCTCCGTCTTTAAGAGGTCCACACCCTTGGCGAAAGTCAGGTCTGCGGGCACACGCTGAAAGTCGCTGAAAGTTTCATCGGAAATGTAGTTGAAGCCTTTGAACATCAGAATCTTTCCGGTCATTTTCAGATGAATCGCGGTGATTTCCCACGAGCCATCGCCGACATCTCCCTGTTGTACGAGGAAGTGACCGCCTTTATCAAGGCGGCCGACGATTCCCCATCCAAACGAGATATCGCGGAAAAGCGTACCGTCGATCCGCGCAAGTCTTCGTGCGGTGACATCGATAATCAAATATCCCTGCATTCCACCAAGCACTTGCTCCACGCGCGAGGGCGGGCTATACGCAGGATTCGGGATGAACTTCATCCGGACCATTTGATCGCCTGCTTTACCCAACTCCGAATCACCACTCTCGATCGGGATGTATTCATAGCGGAATGCATCGGGTAAAGCTTTTACCACTCGCACAGTCCGCTCCGCGTCTTCCTTTTCGCGCGCGTGTTTTTTGCGCAGCTGATCCGGATTGTCGATCAGCCAACCCAGATGACCCTCTTCCTGTTGTCGCTGCTCCGCGCTGATGGGCTGGTCGTTAACAGCCACCAGCATTCCGGCCAGCGCCTCGTTGGTTTCCACGTAGAGGTGGGTTTGAGACCCCTTGGGGGTTTGCTTGCGCGAACGAAACATGTGTTTTCCATCGGTTTTGTTCGCGGCGACCTCGTGAGCGACCACCTGACGCACCAGATCGCCCGGAGGAGTCTCAGGCTGCTTTGCTTCCTGAGCTGGCAGAGGCGTAGCGCCAATCAGAAACAGTGCGCACCAGGGAAGCCAGAACTTCCGTCCGAACGTGTCCAGTGCGCGAGGCATGCATGTTTAGTGTAGCAATCGATGGCAAAGGGTTGCAGCTAGCACGTTTACGAGCATCGGTTCGGTACTTCTCAGCTTCGCACATGCTTGCCGCATCCGCTGGGAGTGGGTATAGTCGATGGCAGCGACGCTTACCTGCCATCCTAGATCTCGGTAGCGCAGTATCAGCTTCCAAAAGGAGAAACATACATGAGTGCTCCGTTGTCGGCAGACTTGGCGCAAATCGGTAAGTCAGTGGTTATCAAGGGCGAGTTGTCAGGCAGCGAGGACCTTTATGTCGACGGTCAGGTCGAGGGCAGCATCGCGCTCAAGAATCACAGCTTGACCGTTGGCCCGAATGGACAAGTGAAGGCTTCGGTTGAGGCGAAGGGGATTGTGGTGCAAGGCAAACTCGAGGGCAACGTGCAGGCCAGCGATCGCGTCGAACTACGGAAGTCTGCAGTGGTCACGGGTGACATCGCCACGCAGCGGATTTCCATTGAAGAAGGCGCCTATCTGAAAGGTAAGGTCGACATTCAGGGCAAGGCCGACAAGGCCGCAGGAAAGTAACTCCTGCGGGAGCCAGGCACGGGTTAAAGTTGTAGTTTCAGAGATGAATTCGAGTCCCAGCGCACCAGGTGCCTTGGACGAATGGAAGCAGGTCCGGTGGCATCGGTAACGCACAACTTCATGAAGCTTTTTCGCGGTTCATCGGGTAGCACTCCGGCGGAAACGCCGCAAGTCGCCCAAAAACTGACTCGGCGCTCCAGCGGATTGGGCGAACTCGCGCGCCTGTGGGACCAGGAGACACCGCTGTGTGTCCTCGACTTGGGATCGACTTCTGCGGCCAATATCCGGTTCTTCACCGGACGCGGCCACAAGATTTACAGCGAAGATCTGCTGGTAGCATCGACGGAGTCCCACCTCGTTACGAAAGATGAGCAAGGGAGTGTCGTCCTCGACAGCCGGCGCTTTCTGGCCGACAACTTGCTTTATCCGGCTTCGCACTTCGATGTCGTCCTGTGCTGGAATTTGCCCGACTATCTGGATGAGAGTCTCGTGCGTCCCGTGATGGGCCGGCTATGGTCTGTTCTAAAGCCCGGCGGGATGCTCTTGGCATTCTTCCATACCAAGGATGCCGGACCGGATTCGCCGTGCTATCGGTTCCACATCGTCGAAAAAGACATTCTGGAGATGCAACGGATCGTGATGCGGCGCGAGGCACGCCGCGGACCGACCGGGGCCATCCACACTGCCGTCGCCGACGGATTCCGCCTCCAGCGCGTATTCAATAACCGGCACATCGAGACTCTCTTTCGGGATTTCGCTTCGATCAAGTTCTTCCTCGCCCGAGACAATGTGCGGGAAGTGCTGGTTGTCCGCTAAGCGACATTACTGAGGCGCGGCGAAATCTGTCCGGCAGCCTCAGCCCCTTTCCAAATAACAATTCCCATACGAAACAGGTAATGGGTCGAGATTTCGACCTTGCCCGCTGCGGAAACCCCATCGGCGAGCATCGCGCGCATTTCTTCCGGGACGTACGCGCGGCGGACGGAAGCAACGCCATCCACCCGTGAGACGTAGCTGCGCATCAGCGGGAACCCAGCGTAGACCAGCGCCAGATGCAACGGATTGCGGACCAAATCATTGATCAGCACCGCACCGCGACTCACCCTGAGCGCCTCGACGGCAAACCGCTTCACTTCGTCTGGCTGCAGGTGATGAACGAAGAGACTGCAACTGACGACATCGAAGCTGGCATCGGTGAAGGGAAGCGCCAGCGCGTCGGCCGCCAGAGCGCGATGGCCGGGCTGCAGGTGAGAAGGAACACGATCCAGATCGGTGATGTCGACCGAGATACCGTGACGAGCAAGTTGTAGTGCAGCGCATCGCGGAACTTCACCGAATCCTGCAGCCACTTCCAAGAGCGACAGCCGCTTGAGACCGGTGACGGAAACGATCCGTTCCAGCAGTTTGCGCGTTGTCGCGATTCCGCCGAACCAGCGATTGATGCGGCAGAGGTCGCGCAGGGAAGTCTGCGTTTCAGCAGGCGGACAATCGTTAGAGTCGAGAATCTCCTCTGAGTTCGTGCGTTGCATGAAGTCCGGCTGTTTCGCCGGTTAGGAGAGTTTAGATCTCTTGCGGTCTCTGGTGTCAAGGAAATGTAAGGTCGCGTCAGAGTGCGATTCCTCGGCGCTCTCTGCGGATGTTCTCAGCGGACTCAGCGGTCAAAAGCTTTTGCCGCTGAGATCGCCAAGAAAGGCCGCAGAGGTCGCCTGAGACAAGCAAGACCAAAACTGAGATTTTCTCAGCGCTCTCTGCGGATGTTCTCAGCGGACTCAGCGGTCAAAAGCTTTTGCCGCCGAGATCGCCGAGAAAGGCCGCAGAGGTCGCCTGAGACAAGCAAGACCAAAACTGAGATTTTCTCAGCGCTCTCTGCGGGTGTTCTCAGCGGACTCAGCGGTCAAAAGCTTTTGCCGCCGAGATCGCCAAGAAAGGCCGCAGAGGTCGCTGAGAAAAGCTACTGGACCTCCGCCAGTTCTTCTTCCAGAAGTTGCTTGTTGTAGAGATCGCTGTAGTAACCGTTTCGAGCTAGAAGTTCGTCGTGGGTGCCGAGTTCGACGATGCGTCCGCCATGCAGAACGGCGATGCGATCCGCGTTGCGGACTGTTGAAACGCGGTGGGAGATGAAGATAGTCGTGCGGCCCTGCATCACGTCACGCAGATGATTAAGGATCTTGTCTTCAGTCTGCGTGTCAACGCTGGAAAGTGCATCGTCGAGGATGAGGATCCTCGGATTGCGAATGAGAGCTCGAGCAATGGCAGTGCGTTGCTTCTGCCCTCCGGAAAGCGTGATGCCACGCTCGCCGACCATGGTGTCGTAGCCTTCGGGGAAGCCTTCGATGTCGACCGCGATGTTCGCGGCGTTGGCAGCGTTGCTGATCTCATGGTCGGTAGCCGACTCCACGCCAAGTGCAATATTTTCGCGGATACGGTCGCTGAAGAGAAAAGTCTCCTGCGGGACGAAGCCAATGCTCTTACGCAGGGACGCGAGCGTGTAGTCAGCGACCGGACGGCCATCAATCAGGACCGTTCCGGGATCGGCGTCGTAGACGCGCGGAATCAAATTCACCAGCGTGGTCTTGCCTGATCCAGTTGGGCCCACGATCGCAAGCGAGCTTCCTGCAGGCACGAGCAGGTTGATGTTGTGCAACACCTGCTTGCTGTCGTAGCTGAACGTAAGTCCCCGGAATTCAATTTCGCCGGTGATCGCGCGGTCTTCTGCGCCCGGAGCGTCCTGGATCGCGGGTTCTTCCTGCATGATCTCGTTAATGCGGATCAGTGAAGCAGTGCCGCGCTGGAAGATGTTGATCACCCATCCGAGAGCGATGATCGGCCAGGTGAGCTGCATCATGAAGGTAATGAAGGAAAAGAACTGTCCCACGCTCATCGACCCCGAGAGCGGGAGTGTAGTTGTGACGGCGGGAGCTGACGTTCCCAGATTCGATATCAGTCTGACAGTGGATTGGCCGGTGAGCACCTCGCGTCCGCCGAGCCACAGCACCAGCACGAGAGCGCAGCCAAGCATGAATTCGAGCGTGGGCCACAGCATGCCCATAAGTCGAACCAGTTTCAGGCTGCGGCGGATGTACTCCTTGTTCTCGCGCTCGAAGGCACGGATCTCTGGTTCTTCTTGGACGTAAGCGCGAATGAGACGAGCGCCGGAAAAGTTCTCCTGAGCACGCGCGGAGATGTCAGAAAACATCGCTTGAATGCGCTCGAAGCGTTCGTGGATGCGGCGTCCGAAGGTCTGAATGATGATGCTGACGGCGGGCAGCGGCAGGAACGTGAAAAGCGTCAGCCAAGGGCTGATCGAGATCATGAAGGCGAGCGCGCCTGCGGTGTAGACGATGGTGTTCGCCGAATACATGATCGCGGGTCCGAGCAACATGCGGACGGCATTCAGGTCGTTGGTGGCGCGCGCCATAATGTCGCCCGTGCGATGGCGTTGATAATACGAGTAGCTGAGGCGCTCGAGATGGGCGAAGAGATCGTTGCGGAGATCGAACTCGATGTCGCGCGAGATGCCAATGACGATCCATCGAGTCAGGAACTGGAATGTCCCTTTGGTGACGGCGATGGCGAGCAGCCAGCCAGCGTAGACGAGAAGCTTGTGCCGCGTGACTCCCATGTGAAGGTCGTCGGCGGCGCGTCCGATCACGAGCGGAAACAGAATCCAGATGCCGTTAGTCAGCAGGACGCAGAGTGTACCGAACGCGTATGCCCAGCGATAGCGTTTCAGATAGGGCAACAGCGGGCGCAAGTTCTTGGGAAGCATTCAGATTGTGTAGATGAAATTCTAGCAGGCAGGGTGAAGGATTTCAGGGTGCGACGCAGCGACCCTCAGTCTTAAAAGCCTTTGACCGCCGAGTACGCAGAGAACATCCGCTGAGAGCGCTGAGAAATCCAAACTTGTGCCTTCGGTTCTCTCCGCGGACTCTGCGGCCTTTCTCGGCGATCTCAGCGGTAAGAGCTTTTAACCACTTCCGCAGAAAGTGCTGAGAGATTTCGCCGCTCACGCGCGATGTCAGAAGACTTCTCGTGGGGTGGATCGGTACGGATCTTTTCCGGGAAGAGGTCACGGCCGAACGCGATTCCGCTCAGCGTTGCGACTACGGCACTCCAGCCAGCAATGAAGAGCCATCCGGCGGTGATGATCGAGTTGCTCATAATCGAATCGTTTCTAAGCGGAAAAGTTCGAGGGCTCCTATGAGCGATGATGAACTCTCCGCTGTTCAGGCGGAGAGTTCATCGAGAGCAGGAACCTACTGCTCCGGGGGGACAGGTGCTTCCTGGCCTGCATGACGCTGCATGCGCTGCTGCATGCGCGCTTCATGATCAGCTTCCATCTGTTTGAGCTGTGCCTTCTGATCTGCGGTGAGGATCTGGTACATCTCGTTGTGGACGCGAGTCCTCTCCACCGTCATTTGAGCATCAAGCTGGGCTTTCTGCGTCGCAATGGCTTGTACTTTCGCCTGGTCGAAAGTGCCTTCGACGTACTGGCGGAGCTGCTGATCGAGCTGGCGCTCCTGCTGCATCAGAGGCTTCATAGCCGGTGCCTCTTTCTGCCAGATGGCTTTTGCCTGCGCCTTCTGGTCGTCCGTCAGATTGAGCTTGGCGGCGAAGAAGTGACCCATCGGGCCTTCCACGCCCATGTGGTGTCCGTGCATTGGCGGTGGCGGCGGAGTGTCCTCTGCGGTCTGGGACTTGGCGATCGCTGTTCCCAGCAGAACTGCGATTGCGGCGATCAGCAAGCGGAAACGAATTGATTTCATGGTAACTCCTATCGTCCGGGTTATCCGGGAACTGCGTACCCTGATGGAAACACGACTCGCGGACGGAAAGCGGTAAAGAGTCGGTCAACCGGAGTAAAGTTTTGTAATGGTTAAGAGGCCGGTTTCCCAGCAAAACAACGCTTAGGCGTTTGACAATTCTTTACTACGACTTAGAGGCTCAAAGGGTGCACAATTAAACCAGCATGGAACGAATACTGGTAATCGATGATGATGTGGAACTGTGCCACCTCGTCGGCGAATATCTTCGCGCCGAGGGATTCGCGATCGAATGTGTGCACGATGGCGAGAGCGGATTAACCAAGGCCACAACCGGCGAGTACTTGCTGGTTGTGCTGGATGTGATGTTGCCCGGGATCAATGGATTTGAGGTTTTGAGGCGCATCCGAGCAACATCGCGGCTTCCAGTATTGTTGCTGACGGCGCGAGGGGAAGACGTCGATCGCATTGTCGGGCTGGAAATTGGAGCGGATGACTATCTTCCGAAGCCATTCAATCCGCGTGAACTGGTGGCAAGAATTCGGGCGGTGCTGCGGCGCACACGCGGGGACGGAAGTGGTTCACCTGCGGCGCCCGATATGGTGTCGGTTGGTGATGTGGAGTTAGATCCAGCGACGCGCACGGTGCGGCTTGAGGGCAAGCCCATCGAACTGACATCGGTAGAATTCAATTTGCTGGAAGTTCTGCTGCGGGAAGCGGGACGAGTGGTGCCGCGCGAACGGCTGGTCAATGCAGTCTTGAGCCGCAAGTTTTCGCCATTTGACCGCAGTATCGACATGCATGTGAGTAAGGTCAGGAAGAAGCTGGGCGACACGGAAAATGATGAGCACATCAAAACAGTGCGAGGAGTGGGGTACATTTTTGCCCGGCCGCGGGAAAAGGTGAAGGTCTAGGACTCGGCGGAGAGTCCATCCATGAAAAGTCTGTTTCTAAGAATCTTTATATCGTTTTGGGTTGCGCAGGCATTGTTTTTCATGCTGGCGATCCTGGTCACGCTCGCGTTCCGGCCACGCACTTCGACGTGGGAAGCTCTACGCACAACCGTGCTCAACGACGCGGTCAGCGCCTATGAAGAAGGCGGTAGCGCGAAAGTTCGAGACTACCTGGACACTGTGGACGCGACACAGCACGTCCGCGCCTATTTGTTCGATGAACACCAGGAGGAAGTCTCTCGTCGAGGCGCTCCGGACTGGGCGATACGCGTCGCGGCAGGCGGTCCGCGATCTCCACATGATGGATTCTTGTTTCCGGCGCCTCCCATGCAGCGGGACTCTAAGGCGTCGTCGGATGGAAGGCATCGCTACACACTTGTTCTGGGGTTCCCTCCGGGACCGCGGGTGTTTATTGGGCCGCGAGGCCTGCCATTCACGGGGCTGATTATTGGTGTTCTTAGCTCGGGGCTCGTCTGTTATCTCCTGTCCTGGTATTTGACGAAGCCGATCGTCCGGTTGCGCATGGCGACAAGGCAGCTGGCGGCCGGTGATCTGGGCGCGAGAACCGGTGCGCCGGCGGCGGCGCGTCGGGATGAAGTGGCAGGACTGATGCGGGATTTTGATGCGATGGCGGAACGAATTGAAACATTGATGAAAGCGCAATCGCGGCTCTTGAATGACATTTCACACGAGCTGCGATCGCCGCTGGCACGTTTGAATGTCGCACTGGGATTGGCACGCCAACGAGCCGGCGTTGAGAGTGTCGACATGCTGGACCGGATTGAACTCGAGGCCAGTCGCCTGAATGAGCTGATCGGCAGAATTCTTACCCTGGCGCGACTAGAGGATGGAGAGCAACTGGTGCCGCAGACTCCGGTGGCTCTGGGCGAACTTGTCGAGAACGTCACAGAAGATGCGGAATTCGAAGCGCAGGCACGGCGTTGTCACGTGCGCACCTCGATTCCCGAGGGCGAGTGGATCGTTCGCGGAAATGCATCCTTGCTCCACAGTGCGGTCGAGAACGTCGTGCGCAACGCGATTCGATATACCCATGAAGGGTCGTCGGTAGAAGTCGAACTTACAAGCGAAGAGCGTTCCGGCAAGCGCGAGGCAGTATTGAGAGTCAGCGACGCCGGGCCGGGTGTTCCGCCGGATGCGCTGGAAAAACTATTTGAACCGTTCTACCGGCTCGACGAGGCGCGCGGGCGCCAGACGGGTGGCGTGGGGCTGGGACTGGCCATCACGGAGCGGGCGGTAAGATTTCACGGAGGCAAGGTGGCGGCATTCAATCGCCAGCCGAGCGGACTAATCGTGGAGATCCGGCTGCCGCTGATTGCCGGCCCAGGGACGCAAAAGCGCCCAGAACTGGTTACGGCGGACCGGACCTGATGATGGGCGTCATCCCGAAGCGCCCGCGTTTTCACCAGCGGGCCGACGGATTTCGCGTGCATTCCCGCAGCGCTTCAGTCTTGCTGAACCAATTGCTGCAGTATCTCCAGGTTCGATCAAATTCTCTGCAACTTTCCCGTATACTGTCTTGCGGGCGATGCGGGCAACTCTTTGGGACTGTTAGGGTTCCAACCAACTTTGGGCGGGAGATTGCTCTTGCTGTGCTTTCCTGATACACAGATGGATTGAGATTTCCCGCGTTTCAGATGGTCAGGACCCGGCGGCGGGCGCCGGGAGCGTGTGTTCGCGCGATCCTCATGCCAAACATGGAGAAGAACGAAAGAATGTCGAAACGATTTGGGCTGCTCGGGGCAATGCTGGTGTTGGGATTGATCGGATTCTTGTTGGCGTGCGGAAGCAACTTCAATGCGGGGACAGATGGGTTGCTGATCGTAGGCAGCCAGGGATCGTCCGCCCTGCAGACCTTTGCCTTTACGTTGAACAACGGCCATATCAATCCCATCAACAACCCGACCAGCGATACGGCGAATCAGTCGTGTTTGTTGAATGGGTCGCCCGCGTCGATGGTTGTCAATCCGGCAGGGACATTCGTGTATGTGATCTTCAATAAGAGCGATCAGTGTCCGAATGCCAAGAAGCCTGGGATTGCCACCTTCGCGGTCAATTCAGGCGGGAATGTCACGCAGTCGGGGAGCCTCCTCTCCGACCCCAACCCGGTTCAGCTCGCCATGGATCCCGCCGGGAAATTTCTGTTTGTAGCCGAGGGAGCGCGGTCGGCGCAACTAACTCCTTGTCCGGGTACGACGGCGCAGTTCGGGGTCTGTGTTTACGCGATTGCGAGCAGCGGCGGCTTGACCCCGGTGCAGGGTACTTTTTCATTCGTTCTTCCCCCGGGCTTTTTCCCTCCAAACATCGTTTCAGTTGCGCCGAGCCCCACGGTCTTTCCTGGCACCGGAATTAATGGCGCGCAGAATTCCGTCTGCCAGGTTCCGCCCAACATCCCCCCGAACAGCCAATATCTCTATGCCGTGGATTCGATCAACAACGTCGTTTGGGTGTATGCGGTGAACACCTCGACCGGTGCGCTCGAAAATCCACCGAAGGCTTCAGCCGTCGCTCATTTTTCTACAGACCAGGTGCCGGCCGGAGTGGCGGTCGATTCGTGTGTCCGGTTCGCTTACGTGAGCGACAGCGTGACCAACAAGATCAGCGGGTACACAATTTGCATGGCAGTAAATGCCGCTGCGGGTTGTCCAAATGCCGATGGCAGCCTCGTGCCAATCTCAGGTTCTCCGTTCCCCCTTACGGGAAGCGCGAATGGACCGGGACCGATCGCTGTCAGTCCTTTTGGAACCAATGTTTACGTACTGGGAACGCTGTCGAACACGGTATCTGGATTCACGATCAGTCCCGTCTCCGGAAGCCTGTCGGCAACAAATCCTGCGACCGTGGCAACCGGGACTGGCCCGGCTTCCATGACAATTCGGGCGGACAACAATTGGATGTTTGTCTCGAACTTCGGATCAATCGCGCAAGGCGGCAGTACGGTATCGCAGTACTCCATCACACCGGCGACCGGAGCGCTGTCAGTACTCCCGGCGATCGACACGGACAATTATCCGTTTGGCGTCGCGGTGAAGTGAGGCAAACCAGGCCTGTCATGCCGCGACAATGCTTCCCGACTCGACTCGTGAATACGAGCTTGCCGGGAAGCCGAGTCCCCTAAACTGTGCCAGCCCGATCCACTGGCAGTCAGAAGCTAAGACGTAGAAGCTAAAAACCGACAAGCTCACCCTTGCTGTCCGGTTCCGGACGTCGGCCACTGATAGTGGACAGTATCCGTATTACGCCGATCCATAACTCCAAGAAAGCTCTGGCGATCTTTCCCGAAAGTAGTGGCGACTGGGGTGCTCCTGTCCGGGAGGCAAAGTGTCAGTTTAGTTCATGCGGAACGGGGAACTATGGACAATCTCTTCCAGGATCTTCGGTACGGTGTGCGGATGGCGTTGAAGTCGCCCGCCTTTACAGCAGTTGCTGTCATTACACTCGCGCTTGGCATTGGTGCAAACACGGCGGTGTTCTCGATTGTGAATGGTGTACTGCTGAATCCGTTGCCCTTCCCGCAGGCCGAACAGTTAGTCGCATTAGGAGAGAACAAGGCTAATTTCGAAAACGGCTCGATCTCGTATCCAAACTTCCGCGACTGGCAGAGAGACAATCGTTCGTTCTCTTCCATGGCGGTCTCGCGCGTTTTTTCCTTCAGCCTCATCGGCGCAGGCGAGCCCGAGCAAGTGGATGGTGATCTGGTTTCCTCGGACTTTTTTTCGATCCTTGGAGTAAAACCCGTGATGGGCCGACTCTTGATGGCGGGAGAAGACGAGGTGGGTGCGGCGCCGGTCGTCCTGATTGGAGAGGACCTCTGGCGCAGAAAGTTTAGTTCCTCTCCCGACATTCTGGGCAAGAGCATCAGGCTCGGACCGAACGGCTATACCGTGGTCGGAATCATCCCTGCGAGCTTCCATCTCAGGCTTCCCAGCTTCCGGGATGGCGAGATTTTCGTGCCCGCGGGGCAATGGAACAATCCTCTACTGCTGAACCGCGGCGCAGGATTAGGTTTCCACGGTATCGCGCGACTCAAACCAGGAGTAACGGTGCTGCAGGCACGAGCCGACATGGACGCTCTGTCGCAAAACCTGGCGGCTGCTTTTCCAGATACGGATAAAGGTATCAGCGCAAACCTTGTTCCTCTGAAACAACAGATGGTCGGCAACGTACGCCCGCTGTTACTTGTCTTGCTGGCCGCCGTGGGTTTTGTGTTGCTGATTGCCTGCTTGAATGTAGCCAATCTGATGTTGGCGCGGTCCACAGTTCGCGCACGGGAATTTGCCGTTCGTGCTGCCCTGGGCGCAACGCAGGCACGGGTGGTGCGTCAACTTCTTGTGGAAAGCGTGCTGCTGGGATTGATCGGTGGAGCAATTGGATTGCTCTTGGCAAGCTGGGGCACGCGCGCCGCGGTCTCGACATTGCCGAGCTCTTTGCCGCGCGCCGAGCAGATCGGGCTCGATACTCACGTCCTCTTCTTCACCGCCGCAACCGCGATTCTGTCGGGAATTCTCTTCGGCCTTACCCCCGCGCTGAAGATGTCCCGCGGCGCAACCAATGAGACCCTCAAAGAAGGTGGCCGCAGCAGCACGGGAACCCGACATCGGGCGCAAGGCGTATTTGTCGTGGCAGAGATGGCAATGGCCTTGGTGCTGCTGACCGGAGCCGGTCTGATGGTTCGCAGCCTTGTAAGACTCTGGCAAGTCGACCCCGGCTTCGATCCACATCACGTCATGTCATTCGGCCTGACACCCCCACCGGCGGTGCTCACGGCCGGCGCAGACCGAATTCGTGCGCACTTCCGCGAATTGAACCACAGGCTGGATGCTATCCCGGGCGTTGAGGCAGCAGCGCAGACCTCAGGGGCGGCGCCTCTGGATTACGACGATGAACAATTGTTCTGGCTCGAAGGCCAGCAGAAGCCGGCCAATGACAATGACATGAATTGGGCCATTGCTTACATTGTCGATGCGGACTACCTGAAGATCATGAAAACCCCGCTGCTGGCGGGTCGTTTCTTCAGCGCGCAAAATGATGAGCACTCGCCGGCGGTGGTCGTGGTCGATGAGGTGTTTGCGAAAAAGTTCTTCCCCGGCCAAAACGCTGTTGGGAAACGAATCCACCTGAAAACGGGAGACCAACTGGCGGAGATCATCGGCGTCGTCGCCCACGTGAAACAGTGGGGCCTCGACAGTGACGACACGCAGCAGTTGCGAGCTGAGCTCTACATCCCTGAGGTGCAGATGCCCGACGACTACATCAAGTCTGTCAATTCGACGGCCTTTGTAGTTCGCGTGGCTGGGAATCCGGCGGCTCTATTCTCCTCCGTCCGCCACGTGGCTCAGGAAATGAGCGATCAGCAGGTGATCTATGGCGAGGAAACCATGGAGCAGGTAGTTTCTCGCTCGATTGCGAGTCACCGATTCCTGATGATTCTGCTCGCAGCCTTCGCAGCTCTCGCAGTTATCCTGGCTAGCGTTGGGATCTATGGTGTTGTCTCTTACGTGGTCGGTTATCGCACGCACGAAATCGGCATTCGCATGGCCCTGGGAGCCCAAAGGACCGATGTGCTCCGGCTGATTCTCACCGGAGGTGCACGGCTGGTCCTGACCGGGATCGTCATCGGAGTTGCCGGAGCCGTCGCTCTGACCAGAT
>Ga0070734_10003080_pt1 | contig 18380 bp, 20 predicted proteins | sample Coa_R1_8_FD_66444 | JGI IMG/M metagenome (GOLD analysis project Ga0070734, IMG submission 66444) | Surface soil microbial communities from Centralia Pennsylvania, which are recovering from an underground coalmine fire - Coalmine... | ecosystem: Environmental > Terrestrial > Soil > Unclassified ... | reverse complement strand
ACAAGCCCCGACCCGCGGGCGCATCCTCGATCACATCGGCTTTGACGTGAAGGACCACGCCGCCTTCGTGAAGAAGATCGAGGCGGAAGGCATCAAGCTCGACGAGCCGGTGCGCAAGTCTCCTACCGGCAGCACCATAACGTACATCACGGATCCCTGGGGGACCCGCATCGAGATCATCGAACGGGGACCGTTGGGAACACCGGTGAATTAGCCATCGCCTGGTGGGGCGCGCCGTCGCGCCCCACCTCGCACCTAGAGGATGCACGCGAGCCAAGCCGTGTGCGTTTGGCCGCCCGTGCCACATCGACTACAAGCCGACTCCCGCGGCCTTGAAGATGTCGCGTGAGGTGGGGCGCGCCAGGTATGAGAGCAGCGCCTGAGCCGGATCCGCAGCAGCACTCGCGGTCGGGATGTAGGCGGAATATTCGTTGACGAACTCGATTCCTTTGGGCAGCGGGCCGACCACCTTCACGCCCTTTACCGGAAGGAATTCGGTGGTGAATCCGATGCCGATCTCAGCGTTGCCCTTGGCGACGGCGCCGATCACCTCGCGGCCGGTGTTGAACCTCAGGGATTTGTCCTTGATGGCGTCCGCTACGCCCAGTCGATCGATCAGGCCGGCGACAAAGACCGCGGCCGTTCCGCCGCCGGCCGGATCCGTGAAGGAAATCGATTTCGCGGCCAGCAACGTTTTCTTGAAGGCGTCCGGGGTCGAGATATCCGGTTCCGGCGTGCCATCGCGCACCGCGACACCGATTTCGGCGCGGCCAATCACGGAGCGGCTCCCGGCACGAGCGGTTCCATCCTTCTCGGCGGCCGCCACCAGGGCCGTTGACAGGATCACGATGTCGGCCTTCGCGCCGGCCTTCAGCTTGGCCTGAATCGCCCCGACGGATCCAAAGGTCGCGGTGACCTTGTTGCCGGTGTCGTGCTCGAACGCGTGCACGACGGCCTCGAACGGCTCCTGCACGGCCGCAGCCGCCAGAACGACGATTTCGGCGGCTTGCGCGCCAGCATTGGGAGCAACAGTCAACATCAAGCCCAAAGCTGCCATCGCCAACGACAAATTTCGCATCGACTCCTCCCTGGTTCGACAAAGAGCACTCCGGCGCTCTCAGAAATCGGGTATGCCCGCTGTCGGCATATGATAATCGAAAAGATTGGTATTGTTTTCGGCGCAGATCTTTTCGTAGGGCTCCTGCTGCACGCGCCGGTAGCGCCGCATTCCGACCCAAGGTTGATAGAAGGCGTCGGGATCTTCGACCGTAAAGACAACCTCCATCGCTTTGCCGTTGTCGAGCATTCGCCAACGCTCCACCACGTGGAGTTTCTCCGTGTGCGGCGTTCGGTAGACGTCGACGACCGTCTTGTCGTTCAAGCCGATCGTGTCGACGACAAGCGTGTCGCCTTCGTAGTGGCCGACGGATTCGCCATACCATGAAGGCTTCAGATTCGCCGAATGGGGCACATCCATGTAGATCCGTCTGACCTGATTATCCTCCCGCCAAAGGATCCAAACCTCCTTCGGGGTTTGCAGGAATACCAGAGGGTCCGGTCCGCCATAGCCCATGAAGAAGGGAACGCCCGCCGGCACGCAGCTTGACTGCGGCGTGAAGGCGCTCTTCTTTCCGGCCAGCACCTCGTCGATGTCCTTCCTCATATGCTCCTTCACCCAGGGCTTCAGGTTTGGATTGGAAAGATCGGCAATGCGAAAAGTCGGCTGCTTGCCGACGCCGTTAGGGGTGAACGGATGGGCCGGGTCACTGACCACGGGTGGCACGCGGCCCGGAACGGGCTCGTAAAACGGGCCACCGCCATTCAGTCCGACCCAACCGGCCAGATTCGACGAAAAGTCCGGCGGAGTCGTCGTTTGTTGTGCCATCGCTGCCGCGGTCGCCGCCACGAAGCCCACCGCCATGGCGGCGCCGAGAATTCTCTGTTCAAAGCCGAACGGGCTCATTGTTGCTCCTCCCTCTTTGTCGTTGAGATCCCGTGCGCAATCGAGTCTTGTTTCGTAACCGCCGAACCGAGAAACGCATTGCAAAGTTCGTCGCCTCAGAACGGCGATGTTGCTTCTTCAGGAATTGTGCCGAACGTCGAGCCGTCGGCAAAGCTGCGATTATTTTCGGCGCAGACGACTTCGTTGAGTTGCGTCACTCCGAGGTTCTGCCGATACTCCGCGGTTCCCTTCCAGGGCGCTGTGAATGCGCCGGGATCGTCAACCTCAACGGTGATTTCCAGACCTTTGCCGAACGGCGTCGAAAACAGCTGATAGCGCTCCACAACATGGAGCCTGTCGGTGTGCGGCGTGCCGAATGGATCCACAACCGACATCTTGTTGGTCTTTACGCCGATCGTGTCGACGACGAGCGTATCGCCTTCGTAATAGCCGACCGATTCGCCATACCAGGAGGGCACCGGACTTTCTGAATGACCGCGGTTGAGCCAGATCCAGCGCACCTGATGATCGCGCTGATAGATGATGACGACGCGATCTTTTGTCTGGAGGAACTGGATCTCCTCAAGCAAATTCACGACCTGCGGTACGCCCGAAGGCCAGCAGGAATCGTCCGCCGTGTAGACATGGTCTCGGCGGATCTCGGATTCGGCATTTTTCTTCACGATCTCGCGCGCCCAAGGCTGCAGGATCGGATTATTGAAATCGCCGGCCCAGATGTCGTCCGCGCCGGGGGCGTCGACCTTCAGGCGGCTGATGGGCTTGCCGCCATCATCATCGGGGACCGGATCAAGCCAAAGATGACCGACCCGGTTCCAGAAGCCGGAAAGATCGGGCTCTGTCGTCGCGGCCGGCGACGTCGCCTGCGCCAACGCCAAGCCTCCTCCCGATGCGGCGCAAAGCGCAAGCGCGATGGCGGTTGCAACAACAATCCTCAAGGGGCCTCCCTCGCACAATCTGCGATTTTGGTCGGATCGTAGCACAAATGGCCTGTTTCGACTTGCCCGGTTCCTATTTGGCACGGACAGCGATACGCTGCTCTGGACCGATCGAAAAAGGGCCGGCACATGCGGCGGCGTGAGTTCATCGCGGGGTTGACGGGCGCTGCGGCGTGGCCGCTGAGAGCGCGGGCGCAGCCATCGAAGACGCCCGTCGTCGGGCTGCTCAATGGCGTGTCGTTCGACGGGCCATACGCCGTCGCGGTCGCAGCGATTCGAGCGGGCCTGCAGGAAACGGGCTTTGTCGAAGGGCAAAACCTGGCGATCGAATACCGTGCCGCGAACGGCCGGTACGACCTATTGCCGGATCTGGCCGCTGAACTCGTCCGCAGCCAGGCGGCAGTGATCGTGGTCATCGGAGTGTCTAGGCCGGCGCTCGCCGCAATGGCAGCTGCCTCGAACATGCCGATCGTATTTGCAACGGGATCGGACGCGGTCGAACTTGGCGTGGTCGACAGCGTCAGCAGGCTGGAAGCCGATGCGGCGGCTGCGAACACCACCGGCGCGGGGGTTGTGTCCAAGCGCCTCGCGCTGCTGCTGGAACTAAGGCCGGGCGCAAGGCTGGTCGGCTATCTCGATAACTCGCGCTTGCAAGGGGCGTTCGACGCCAACGTGGCAGAAGTCACGACTGCTGTCGGGAAGGAGGGGCGGGAGCTTGTCATCTTTGATGCTGCGACCGAGCAGGAGCTTGAACGAGCTTTTACCCAGATGGCTCTACAGCGCGTGCGGGCGCTGGTTGTGAGTGCTGACCCTTTCCTGAGCACGCGGCAGGAACAGATCATTGCGCTGGCGGCGCAGAGCGCCCTGCCCACGATCTACGCCGCACGTGGGGCGGTCGTGCTCGGTGGCCTGATGAGCTACGGAGTCCTCACCAAAGACATGTACCAGGCAGCCGGTGTCTATGCGGGCCGAATTCTCAAAGGCGCAACCCCGGGCGAGTCACGCATCATGCTGCCAAGCAGATTCGAGTTCGTCATCAATAATAAGACCGCGAAGGCGCTTCGCATTACGGTGCCGCGGCGCCTGCTGATTCGGGCCGACGAGATAATCGAGTAGAGCGGATTTCGGCCGCCTTGAATCAGTTCAACTGCGGGTCGCTTCCGCTGCGCGGAGGGGGGCGGCGATGACCGTCGCGCCAATGTCACCGAAAAACGCCTAGGACTCGGTCAGTTCGTCGCGTCGCAGCACGATTGATCCGTCCGCGTTCTTCGCTATGATCGCCGCTATTCCCGGCGGAATATAGCTATTTGCAAGGCGGACATCGATGAACATCAACAGACGGATCTCGTTCGGCCTCCTTACTGCAGCGGTGCTTGGATTGGGTGCAGGCCTTGGGCCTGCATTCCCGCAAACCCCGGCACCGCTCATATTCGCAGCGGCCAGCTTGAAGAATGCGCTCGATGAAATCGTGGCGCAGTGGCAACGGGAGAGCGGTAAGAAGGTCGTCGTCTCCTATGCGGCCAGCAACACCCTGATCAGGCAAATCGAGCAGGGAGCGCCGGCGGACATATTCATCTCCGCCGATTTGGATTGGATGGACTACGGTCAGCAAAAGGGGCTGATCAACGGCGAAACGCGCTCGAATCTGTTGAATAATCGCATCGTCCTTGTGGCCCCGCGGGATGCAACCTATACGCTGAAAGTCGCCCCCGGTTTTGACCTTGCTTCGGCTTTGAAAGGCGGACGACTTGCCATGGGCAACGTGGATGCGGTGCCGGCCGGGAAATACGGAAAGGCCGCGCTGGAGAAACTCGGCGCCTGGGACGGCGTGAAGGACAAGATCGCGCAAGCTGACAATGTGCGCGCCGCTCTCGCGCTGGTGGCGCGCGGTGAAGCCCCGCTCGGGATCGTGTATCAGACCGATGCGGCGTCGGATCCGACCGTGAAGATTGTCGGAACATTTCCGGAGGATTCTCATCCGCCGGTCACTTATCCAGTCGCCCTGACCAAGGCCTCCACGAACCCTGATGCACGCGCGTTTCTGAACTATCTCAGGTCGCCCGCCGCGAGACCGGCATTCGAGCGTCAGGGATTTACGGTGCTGGGGCCCGGCAGCCCGCGATCGTGAACAATACCTGGACAGCTCGGGGCAACATTGAGCGACCACGATGGACGGATTGCTCAATCTTTCGCCCGAAGAGTGGACCGCCGTCCGGCTCAGCGTGCGGGTCGCGACGGTGGCGATGCTCACGAGCCTGCCGATTGGCATTGCCGTGGCCTATGTGCTGGCGCGCTGCAAATTTCCCGGCAAAACGTTCGTCGACGGCATTGTGCTCCTGCCCCTGATTCTGCCGCCTGTCGTAACCGGATATCTGCTTTTATTGACGTTCGGCCGGCGCGGGCTGGTCGGGTCATTTCTCGCCGAACATTTCGGAATCGTGTTCTCGTTCCGCTGGACCGGTGCAGCGCTCGCGTGTGGCGTGATGGGATTTCCTCTGATGGTGCGTGCGATCCGCCTCTCGATCGAAGCTGTCGACCGTCGTCTTGAAGAGGCGGCCGGCACCCTTGGGGCGAATCCACTGTGGGTGTTCATATTCATCACGTTCCCGCTGATCGCGCCGGGCATTATCGCCGGAATGATCTTGTGCTTCGCCAAGGCGATGGGTGAATTCGGCGCGACCATTACGTTTGTCTCGAACATTCCGGGTGAAACCCAGACGCTGCCCTCGGCAATTTATACATTCACGCAGGTTCCCGGAGGGGAGGCGGGCGCATTGCGCCTGACCTTGGTGTCAATCGCGATCTCCATGGGAGCCCTTGTGGTATCCGAAGTGATGGCGCGGTGGGTCGGCCGGAAGATGTGGACCGAATGACGATCGAAGTCGACGTCACGCACCGGTTGGCCGCCTTCCAGTTGGAGGCGCGCTTCGCGTCGGAAGGCAGGCTGACGGCGTTTTTTGGACAATCCGGTTCGGGAAAGACTTCGCTCATCAATGTCATCGGCGGGCTGATCCGCCCCGATCAAGGGCGGATTGCTGTCGACGGAACGACGCTTCTGGATACGGCATCCGGCGTTTTCGTCCCCGCCTACCGGCGCCGCGTCGGATATGTGTTTCAGGAGGGGCGTCTTTTTCCCCACCTTACGGTTCGCCAGAACCTCGTGTTCGGGCGCTGGTTCAGGCCGCCGCGGGAGCGCAAGGTTCAACTCGATACCGTGCTTGATCTCCTCGGCATCGGCCATCTGCTGCAGCGGCGACCGGGCGCCTTGTCGGGCGGGGAGAAGCAGCGGGTGGCAATCGGGAGGGCGCTCCTCGCCTCGCCGCGGCTGTTGCTGATGGACGAACCGCTCGCGGCGCTCGACGATGAGCGCAAGGCCGAAATTCTCCCGTTCATTGAGCGGCTGCGGGACGAGGCCAACATCCCGATCGTGTACGTGTCTCATTCCGTCGCGGAGGTCGGTCGTCTCGCTAATTCCGTCGTGGTGCTGCGCAATGGCCGTGTCGCCGCCGTCGGCGACCCGGCCGACGTACTGAGCCGGACCGATCTCGTGCCGCAGGATGCTGCGGAAGAGGCTGGGGCCGTTATCGAGGCGCGGATTTCACAACACGATGTGCAATTCGGTCTCACGATGTTGCAATCCAAGGCGGGGCTGCTTCGTGCGCCCTACCTCGACATGCCGGTCGGCACGCTGGTACGCGTTCGCATCCGGGCGCGGGATGTGATGATCGCGAACGTTGCGCCCGTCGGATTGAGTGCCTTGAACGTGCTTCCCGGCAAGGTGATCGGGCTGACCAAGAGCGGAGAAACAGTGGTCGAGGTCCAAATCGATTGCAATGGCGTAAGACTGGAGGCCCGGCTTACGAGAAAGTCGGTCGAGACCCTTGGACTCAAACCCGCGCTGCCGGTCTATGCCATTCTAAAGAGCGTCGCTCTGGACAAGAGCACGCTTGGAAGGTCGCCATTGTCGGCGAATTTCCGGGGCGCCGATCTCGGCGTGCAGATGCAAGACGAGGAGATCGCGCCCAGGGTCCCGCGACGGGATGGCACTTCGCCGTAGGAACGCCCGCCGGCAAATCGTCGCCGTCATATCGAAAGCGATCACGCTCTTCGAGCCCTCCGTGTGAGCGAACGGCGCCCGGTTAAAGCGCGCGGCACTCAGGCACAGTCGACACCTACTTCTGAGGCGCACACCTTGCGACCACATTCGCGCCCGGGGTGGACTGGCTAAAGACCGCGGCGGCGGCCGCACATGCCCTTTCCGACGGAAAGTGCAATGTGGCCATTTGAATCCCTGGCGCGCCACCCGAAGTCGATGTAGCGATGATGATCATGTAGTGCGATACGTCGGGACCCGCGGCCTGAGCCGTCGCATCGCCACCGATGGCAAGGAAGATGGCGGCGGCGCCGACAACGAGCGATTTCATCGTAACCTCCCTAGTTGCAAACGGCCTACGAATAACGTTAGCCTTCAAACCCAGCAACCGATCAGGTTGTTCCTACGACAAGCAAAATCAACACGAGGTAAATGGGAGGTGCCGATGCCGCGCGTCGGATGCAAGATTGCTTTAATCGGCGCCGCCGCGCTGGCATTACTGCAACCCGCCTTCGCGGATCCGCCAAAATTTCAGGTTGATCCTACGTGGCCGCAGACCTTGCCGAGCAACTGGATCATCGGCACGATTGGCGGCATCTTCGTGGATGCGCAGGACCACATCTGGATCAATCAGCGTCCAAGTTCGCTCGATGCCCGCGAGAAGCGCGCCGCCACAGCAACCAATGTGATCTGCTGCGTGCCGGCGCCGCCCATTATCGAGTTCGACCAAACCGGTAAGGTGGTGCAGGCCTGGGGCGGCGACGGTCCCGACTACAAGTGGGGCAATGATGGCCACGGCATCTTCGTCGACCATAACAATTTCGTCTGGGTCGGCGACAACATCGAAGGCGGCGGGCACATCTATAAGTTCACGCGGGACGGCAAGTTCGTCATGCGATTGGGAAAGCCGGGCACGCCCGGCGGCTCCAATGACATCGAACACCTCAACCGCCCCGCCGACATGGTGGTTGATCGCGAGACTAACGAGATCTTTGTCGCGGACGGCTACGCCAACCATCGCGTGATCGTGTTCGATGCCGCGACCGGCGCCTACAAGCGCCACTGGGGCGCCTACGGCAAGCCTCCGACCGACGAGAAGGTCGACTGGGATCCGAAGGGCCCACCGCCGCAGCAGTTCGGCAACCCGGTCCATTGCATCACGATCACCAACGACGGGCTCGTGCTGGTCTGCGACCGCAGCCATAACAGGATGCAGATGTTCCGTAAGGACGGGACCTTCGTGCGCGAGTTCTTCGTTTTGAAAGAGAGCGCGCCCGGCACGATCGGCTCGATCGTAAAGTGGCCAGATGCGGCGCAGACCTATCTGCTTGTGGTCGACGATCCTAACGGCCAATTCCACGTTATCAATCGCGCGGACGGCAAGCTGCTCGCGTCCTACGGCCGAGTGGGCCACCAGCTCGGCGAATTCTACAATCTCCATTTCATCGGGATCGACAGCAGGGGTAACGTCTACAGCGCCGAGGTACAGGGCAAGCGCGTACAGAAATTCCGCAATCTCGGCGGGCTTTGAATCGTGCTGTCGTCGCCAGGCTTGCCCCGGCGACCCCAAGCATTAAAGCACAGAGCAAGCAGAATCGAGGTGGCCGGGACAAGCCCGGCCACGACACGGGAGAGATGGCACGTGGTTCAATACGGCCGGGAACCGCTTTAGCCGTGCGCTGTTCCTAAGCGCGACCGAGGTCATCGCCTTGCGGCTGTACGTTCGAACTTCGCGTCATTTCCGCGAGCGCCGCGATGCCTTCCGACGTCAGGGCGTACGGCGAATTAAAATTGCGGCCGCTCTTTTTCACCAGACGCTTACGCTTGAGATACTGCATCAGCGCATTTATCGATTGGTGCGGGACGCTCACCGTGCTGGTCACATCCCTGATCCGCAGTTCTCCTGAGTCAAAAATGGCCGACAGCACTCTGCGGACACGGTCGGATTCGACAGGCAGGCGCGGCGCTGACGCGCGACTGGCGGATTGAAGATATTGGGGATGACTCAAGCCGGCGTCCGTTATCCGATACACCCGGCTTCCTCTTAGTCCATCCGATGCTTCGATGAGCCGGCGGACGAGCAACCGTTCGAGGATCGGCTGAATTTCAGAGCCAAGCACCCCTGCGGCGATTCTGATCTTGGTGGCGTTGGTCGCATATTCCAGTGGGACGACCGACAGCACGCGCTCCTCGTTACGAGAGAGCAGAGGGGTGCTGTCATCCGCGCGCATCACGAGCCAAAACGGATGCTCCGGATCGGCAAAGCGCACGCAGCCGCGCGCGTGGAGTTTGACCAGGAGCTGGCGGACAGCCTCACGGGTTATCCCCAACTTTTCCACAATCTCACTCCCCCGCGTGGGTCGATCCAGCAATTCGAGCAGACGCCGCCCGCTGGGGCCGGGTAAGCCGTTGCGCCGCCGCGACCGGTCTGCGACGATCTCGAAGCGGCATCTTTCGCCGAACGACGTAGCGCGCCACCTGTTGGCCTGGTCGCGTTCGGCGAGTCCGAGCTGGTCCAGCGTGCGCAGTACGGCGGCTATCTTGGCGAGGGCAAGCTTCGCCGCTATGGCGATCTTGAGCTGAGAGTCCTTGCCGTGTTGGAGCGCGATCAGGCAGCCAGCCTGCTGCTGAGTGAGGAGAAGCTTTTTGGCCTCGGGCATGCCGCGGTCCCCGTCGATTCGACCGCTTGCAGTATGCGCCGTGGCGGGTCCATTCCCTGAGGCGATACCGCGGCTTTCCACAAGCGATCCATGCGAGCATCCGTTTCGCGGCCTTGAAGCGCGACGGGCAGGCGCCGCGCTCTGTTGTCGCCCGCCTGTCCCGGCACATGGCTCTTGCCGGGCTGCCGCTACCACGCGCATCATGTGCCCGGCAGAAGTTAACCGCATAGATAACGGGCTTGTGATCCATCGGTCGCGTCATCGACCTGCTGGTGACGGCCCTGCGCGACAGGCAGAAGGCACAACCCGGGTCTTTCCCGCGGACCATCGAACGCGAGACAAGCCAGACGATGCTGAAAAATGGGGCAACAATCGCGTTGAGTGAATTCGCGTTTACGGTTATGACTTTTTGTAGGATAGTCCTATCACTTAGCCACCCTATCCGACAAAAATATTGTCTTACCGATGAAAAAAAGGGCGCCTGAATGCCTCACCCTATTGATCTGATGGTTGGCAAGCGCATCCGCCTGCGCCGGGTCCAACTGGGATTGTCACAGACAGAGCTTGGCCAAAAACTGGGAGTGACGTTCCAGCAGGTTCAGAAGTACGAGAACGGCACCAATCGCGTCAGCTGCAGCCGGCTTTATGAAACAGCCACGGCGCTCGAAGTACCCATCAGCTTTTTCTTTATGGATTCAACACATGCCGGTCTCGAGCTTGCCGTCGCCGAACAATTCGATGTGCCGGATCTGAAGGACGGCATTCATCTGATGACGGCGTTCCGCCAGATTCCGAGCGTCGCCATTCGCAAGAGCTTCATCGCGTTTGTCGAAACTCTAGCCGGCGAACAGATATAGCTTCGTTTGGACCACCAGCGTCGTATCCCGGATTGAGCGGAGGCGAAATCCGGGAGCCACCTATCAATGTGGCAACGCGGCTTCCGGGTTTCGCTGACGCTCAACCCGGGCTACGCTTCTCCTGACGCCGAACAACGCCGGAGAACACCATGCGCCAGCGGATCTTCGCCATTAGTCTCATCGTGCTGCTTTGCCTCGTCGCCCGCGCGGCGGTCGGCCAGCCGGCGGACATCGTGGCCATTGATGGCAAGGTGTTCACAGCTCGCGAGGGTGGCGGTCTGGCCCAGGGGTTCGCGATCAGGGGCGACAAGTTCGTTGCAGTCGGCAGCAGCGAAGAGGTGCGCGCCCACGTGGGAGCGAATACGAAGTTGATTGACCTCGCGGGGCGCTTTGTCACACCGGGGCTCGCGGATGGGCATTTTCATAACGAGGGCGGCGGTACCGGCATCGATCTCTCGGCGACGCGTTCTCTTGCCGACGTCCTGGCAGTGGTTGGGGCGGCGGCCGCACAAGCCAAGCCCGGCGATCTGATCGTGAGCAATTCCGACTGGCACGAGGCCCAGCTTCGCGAACAGCGATTGCCGCTTGCCACAGAACTCGATCGCGTTTCCCCTGCCAATCCCGTGGTCCTGGTGCGCGGCGGTCACGACTACATTCTCAACTCGGCGGCGCTGCGCCGCTGGAAGATCGACAAAGAGACCACCGTTCCGGACGGCGGCGCCATCACGCGCGATGCCAATGGCGAGTTGACCGGGGAACTCGTCGATAATGCCAAGCGCCTCGTCGCCTTGCCTCCGCCCAAGGCCGTCACGGTCGCAGATGTGCTCACCACCCAGCGCAAGGTCAACGCCTTCGGCATCACCAGCGTGCGGATTCCCGGCAGCTACAAAGGCGAGTTCTTTCAGGCGCTCGATGCCATCCTGGCGGCGCGCCGCGACGGCGCGCTCACTCTGCGCTATAATATCTACCTTCCGGGCTCCGGCGTGCGCGATCCCGCTCGCATCCGCGAAATCATCCAAAAATCGCCGCTCAAGCAGGACGAAGGCGACGAGTGGGTGCGGATTGGCGGAATCAAGCTGCTGGTCGACGGCGGCTTCGAGGGTGGGCACATGTCGCAGCCGTTCGCTGGCGAATACGGCAAGGGTGGCACTTTTTATGGCCTCACCGTGGTGCCGCCGAAGGAATACAACGCGGTCGTAAAGACCATCAACGATCTCGGCTGGCGCGCTACGACCCATGCGGTCGGCGATGCCGCTATCGATCAGGTGCTGGATGCCTACGAGGCCGCCAATGCCGAACACACGATCGCCGGCAAGCGCTGGGCGATCGAGCACCTGTTCGTGTCGCGACCGGAACAGTTCGCACGGATGAAGAAGCTCGATCTCATCCTCTCGGTGCAGGACCATCTCTATTTGGCAGCGCCCGCCCTGAAGAATTATCTCGGCGCCGCGCGGGCGAGCCAGATCACCCCCGTGAAAAGCTATCTCGATGCCGGCTTCCTGGTGGTGGGCGGCACCGACTCGCCGGTCGTTCCGTTCAATCCGTTCTTCGCCTACTACCATTTCCTCACCCGGGACACGATCACGGACGGCGTCTACGGGGCGAACGAAGCCGTGATGTCACGTGACGACTTGCTGCGCATGATCACCATCAACTACGCCAAGCTTACTGGCGAGGCCGACTTCAAGGGCTCGATCGAGCCTGGCAAGCTCGCGGATTTCGCAGTGCTGTCGGACGATCTGCTCACGGTCCCGGCGGCGAAAATTCCGGGCATGCGAGCATTGCTCACCTATGTGGGTGGCCGCGAGGTATTTCGCGACGACGCGATGAAATAGAGTACAGGCACGAAGTGGGGGGCAAAGTCGTCTACCGAGCTGATGGCATGATGCACTGACCTCGCGCGACTTTGCCCACGCGGTGAGGTGGCGGGGACAGCGTGGGCAAAGGCACGCCATGGTCCGCGCCAGCTACCCGCGCTGCGGCGCGCCTTTGCCTGCCCTGCGACTCTGCGATCAGTTGCGCTGGCGCTCCTACCCTTCCGACCAAGCGCGGGAGTATTATGTTAGGGGTGCGCGGGTGGGTAACCGGGAGGCCCACAATGGCGACCTACATCATCCTGGCGAATTTCACCGAGCAGGGCATTCGCAACGTCAAAGACACGACCAAGCGCGCCGATACGTTTAGGGATATGGCGCAAAAGGCCGGCGCCACGGTGAAGGAACTTTACTGGACCCTCGGCGCCCACGATGTCCGCCGTCGTCGAATCGCCGGACGACATTGCGGTCACCACTCTGGGATTGAGCCTTGGCACGCTTGGCAACGTACGCACCCAGACGCTCCGCGCCTTTTCGAAAGAAGACATGACAACCATTCTGGGCAAAATGGTATAGCCGAGGCGGTGGAGGGGCTGGCAGAGCGTGCTCATCCGTGCTTCGGCAGCTCCAGCAATTTAATCAACGCATAGAGCGTGCGATTGACCGGCGCCGGCAAACCGCGCGCGTCGCATTCGCGGACCACGTAGCCGTTGAGGTAATCGATCTCGGTGGGGCGCCCGCGCTCCAAATCCTGGGCCGTGGAGGAGACGGCCTGTGGCATGCCATCCGCAAAGCGCAGCGTCGCCTCGACCGGATCAGGCATCGCGATTTGCAAACCTTTTGCCTCTGCCAGGGCAATGATCTCGCGGACCGCCTCGGCCATGACCTGACGCACCTCCGGCATCACCATCATCGGTCCATACCGGCTGCGCCCCAGCGCCGACACCGGGTTGTAGGCGCAATTCAGGATGAGCTTCCACCACAGCTCGCCCTCGATATTATCGGAAATCCGGGTCGGGATGTTGGCGCCCGTGAGATAAGCCGCAAGGCGAGGGATCAGTGCATCGCTGCCGCGCGAGCCGGGTGCGCCGATGACGAGATCGCCGCGGCCATTGTGGCGCAGCACGCCGGGCTTTGGCATTTCTGCCGCCACGTAGACCACCGCTGGAACGACGATGTTCGCGACGTGTGCACGCAGGCGCTCGAAATTGTCCACGCCGTTCTGCAGGCTGAGAACGACGGCGCCGGGCTCAAGGTACGGCGCAATCGCCTGCGACGCCGCCTCGGTGTCGGGCGATTTGACGCTGAACATCACCAGATCCGCCCCGGCGACACCCACCGGATCGGTTGTCGCAGACAGGAGTATCCGCCCTTTGAAATCGACGCTGTCAAAGCCCAGGCCGTCGCGCGTCACCGCGTCGACCACTGCGGGTCTCCCGATCAGCCGAACCTTAATGCCGGCGCGCGCCAACATCGCACCGAAATAACAGCCGACGGCGCCCGCGCCCATCACGGCGACACTTTCGAACGAACGGTTCGTCATCGCTCCTCCATGGCGCGCAACCGGCGCGGCTGCTAAAATGCACAAATACCGGCGCGGAGCCAGTCATCCGCCGTCTACGTGGAACGGCGGACCTGGCCGGATGGCGACCAGTGATGTCGCGCAACGATCGACAACGAGAAAATAGGCCAGGGAGGAACGACATGAGGCGCTTGCATTTGCTCTTCGCCGCGGTGGCAGCCGCAGTTTACGCATCCGCCGCCGATGCCCAGCTTTTCGATCTGTCCAAATATCCTGATTGGGCGGGCCAATGGCGCCGGGTGCCGGACGGCGGACCGCCGCGCTATGATCCCAGCAAGAAGAACGGGCTCGCTCAGGAAGCGCCGCTCAAGCCGGAATACCAGAAGATGCTGGAGGCGAGCCTGAAGGACCAGGAGGCCGGCGGGCAGGGGCTTGACGTCACCTACAAATGCATCCCGACCGGCATGCCGCGGATGATGGCCGGCGTGTTCCCGGTCGAATGGGTGTTCACGCCGAACGTCACCTACATGCTGTCCGAGTTCATGATCCAGGCGCCTCGTCGCATCTATACCGACGGCCGCAGCTTTCCGAATGATGAAGACCCGACCTATGTGGGGTATTCAATCGGCAAATGGCTGGACACGGACGGCGACGGCCGTTTCGATACACTGGAAGTCGAGACGCGCAACATCAAGACGCCGCGCACCTACGACCAGGCCGGCATTCCATTCGCGGAGGACGGCCAGGCCGTCGTGAAGGAACGGATTTTTCTCGACAAGACCAACCCGGACATCCTGCACGACGAAATCACCACAACCGACAGCGCGCTGACGCGGCCTTGGACCGTGATGAAGAGCTATCGCCGCGACCGCAACGTGCGGTGGACCGAGAACAACTGCACCGAGGGTAATATGCATGTGGTCATCGGCGAGGAGAACTATTTCATCAGCGGGGACGGCTACCTGATGCCGGCCCGCAAAGGCCAGCAGCCGCCAGACCTGCGGTACTTCCGCGCGGCCGAGCGGCGCAATCGGAATTGACGGGGCGGCGATTCGCCCTACATGCCGTGGCGCGGGTCCGGTTAGCGTGCCGTTGCGACGATGAGGCGGCGGATTACGCTGGCGCTATCCGCCCTACGTGCCGGGGCGAGAACGCATAGGAGCCATCATGGAAGCCAAGCATTACGCCGTCACCCATACCGATGAGGAATGGCGACGCTTGCTCACGCCCGAGCAATTCAAGGTGATGCGCCAGCACGGAACAGAGCCGCCGGGCAGCTGCGCGCTCAATTACGAGAAGCGCCACGGCACCTTCACGTGTGCCGGCTGCGGTCAGCCCCTGTTCGTTTCGAAAACAAAATTCGAAAGCGGCACCGGCTGGCCGAGTTTCAATGATCCAGTGGAGGGCGCGATCGACACCTCAGTCGACAGAAGTTATGGCATGACCCGCACCGAAGTGCACTGCAGCCGGTGTGGCAGTCACCTCGGCCATGTCTTCGAGGACGGCCCGCCGCCGACCCATCTACGCTATTGCATCAACGGAATTGCGATGAACTTTCAGCCGGAGAAGGGGTAGAAAGACTGTAAGGCGCAATAAGCGGACCGCATTGCGCCGTTCCGCTGGGCGTTCTCTCGACAGTCACGCCGCCGAGCACCTCTGAAAGGAAGCGGCGCAATGCGGTCCGCTTATTGCGCCTTCCGTAACGGGCTACGATGGGGCATCAACGGATCGACCTTCATTGGATGCGCGCTACTGGCACTCCCCGATATGCTCGCCCTCGATGGAAACGCTCGTATTGACGAACTCCCGGCCCGCCATGGTGCCCTTCGACACAATCGTTGCCGAATAATGCTTGGGGGTGTCGAAGATAAAGTCGCCGGTGACATCCATTTCGAGTTGTCCGGTACACCGCATCCGCCATCGCAGTGTCGTGGCGGTCGAACTGAATTCGACCCGCTCACAGCCGGAATTTACGGTCCGGTATTCCGGCGAGAAGGTCGCTGCCGTGTTACCGGCTTGCTCGGGCGAAAGACAGCGCGTCCTGGTCTGAGCAGGGGCCTTGTTTCCATTCATGATGATGGTTTCGGTGAGCTTCCACTCACCGGGCGCAATGCCATCTGCCCTCGCCGGGTGCGGTGCGAGGCAACAAACTGCGAGCCAAGCTACCAACGCAGCGGCGCAGGACTGGTGGAACACGCACAATCGCGCGAATGGCAGGCCGGTGCGCCGAACTAGCATGAATTTGGGCTTTCCCGTCGGTGGTTGGGAACCTTATCGTTCCTTGGCCGGAAAAGCCAGCGCGCCGGGGCGTCTGCGCCGCACGCCGTCGCACACATCATCGTCGCGACCTGCGGCAATCGAGGGGATCAGCCGATCAACCTTGCGGCAAAACCGATCGATGGTGCCGCGGCGTCAGATCGGAATTCTATGTGGGACCTGGCCTTCAGGGGTCAGCTGATCAACAACCTTCGGCAGATGCTGGCTGAGGCCATCAAGCAACTCCTCCCGCGACAGCCCGGTCTGCGCCATCAGCGCGTTGATCTGATCAGCACCGAGCGCCCTGCCGAGGTCGTCTGGCGTTACCGTTTTGTTGGGGCCGGTGCCGATCCACGAATTCGCGGCGTCGCCCAGTCCATGCTGCTGGAGCTGCTTGATGAGATCGTTCAAGCCTCCGCTCAGGACGCTTCCGGCCGTGCCGCCTGCCAGGAGGCCGCCAAGCCCGCCCCTCAGGAGATCGCCAAGCCCGCCGGATGCCGCTGACGTGTCGACGTTGACATTATCGCCGCGAGGCGGATGGGCGGGCTGGCCGGCTCCCGATGGAGCGTCCGCCTGCCCGCCAAAGCTCCTGATCGCTTTGTAGGCAAGGAGTCCGAGTATCGCCATGGTGATCGGCGACATGCCGCTGCCGGCACCAGCGCCGCCGGGTGCAGGCTGCCCGCGCGGGCCGTACTGCATCCCTCTGAGAACGTCCATCAGACCCATAATTGTCTCCGGCCAAATCCTGTCTTCGCTTCGGGAACGCATGCTTCGTCGTCTAACGCATTCTTCCCATGTGACGACGAGGGTGCCGACCTCCGATCCTCGCTCGTGCATCTTGTGAACCAGCCGCGCACTTCGTAGCTGTCAAGGTTGTCCGAGGCTTTTGGTTCCACAAACGCCGGTTTGAGGCGCTGCAAGCCCCTCAGATTCGCGAGGCACAAGAAGGAAAGATGCCATGGCTACCCTTCTCTGGATCATTGTGATCGGCTTTGTCGCCGGGATTGTCGCGCGGATCTTGTCTCCCGGCCCAAACAACCCGACCGGCTTCGTGCTCACCACGGTGCTCGGAGTGGTCGGTGCATTTCTTGCCACCTGGCTCGGCCAGCTGATCGGCTGGTATCGTCCAGACCAAGGCGCCCGTCTTATTGGCGCCACCGTAGGGGCGGTGATCATCCTGTTTATCTGGAACCGTCTGGTGGCACACCGGGTCATCCAGGATCCCGGCGCTGGTCAGCGCCGTTGGCCTTGAGGTGCGAGATGGGTTGGGCGCACCACCTCATCAAAGTGGTGGCCGCAAGACACGCAGGCGTTTTTGCGGTCGTGCGCCTCGGCAGGCGATTTGCCCGCACTATGCAAACCCGTAAAGCCGCGCCGGATTGTCGACCAGGATGCGCTGGCGCGTAGCCTCGTCCGGCGTCCAGGCATGGAACAGCTCGAACAGGTGCCCGGCATCCGGCATCTCGCCGTCCATGCGCGGATGCGGCCAATCGCTGCCCCACACCAGCCGCTCCGGATTGGCGCGTACCAGCGCCTCGTGGAATGGACAGGCGTCCTCGTAATCGGGTGCGCGCTGGCTGATGCGGTGGGCGCCGGATAGCTTGACCCAGCATTCGCCCTCGCCGACCAGGCGCAACAGGCTTTGAAAGCCCGACGCCGCCGTGCCAGCGCTCGCGTCGGTGCGGCCCATGTGGTCCACCACGACAGGCAGCCCGATTTGCCGCAATGTCGGCAAAGTGTCGGCCAGGTCCTTCACGTCGATCCAAAGCTGCAGGTGCCAGCCAAGTTCCGCCATCACGGGCCCCAGCGCCTTGGCGGCTTCGAGCGGCACGCCACCGCGGTAATGCAGCGTGCCGCCACGGAAGAAATGGTTGAACCGCAAGCCGCGCACGCCGATCTCGTGCCAGCGGCGCAGCTCCCGGGCCGTCACGGTGGCGTCTGCCACCGCGACGCCGCGCAGCCGGCCGGGGTGGCGCGCGAGGGCATCGAGCATCGCGGCGTTGTCGCGTCCATGCGCGCTGCCCTGCACCAGTGCGCCGCGCGCAAAGCCGACGGTGTCGAGCATGGCGAGATATTTCGCCACCGGCGCATCGGGCGGCGTGTAGCTGCGATCCTCCGCGTAGGGAAACTGGGCAGCCGGTCCGAACACATGGGCGTGCGTGTCGCAGGCGCCCGGCGGCGGCGGAAATCGCGGCCGCGTCGGTGCGCGCGGCGCCGGGCAGGCGGGGATCATGGACATGGGCCGCCTCCTGGGACCGCGGGTATCCCGCCCGCTTGGCC
>Ga0070734_10003078_pt1 | contig 18391 bp, 6 predicted proteins | sample Coa_R1_8_FD_66444 | JGI IMG/M metagenome (GOLD analysis project Ga0070734, IMG submission 66444) | Surface soil microbial communities from Centralia Pennsylvania, which are recovering from an underground coalmine fire - Coalmine... | ecosystem: Environmental > Terrestrial > Soil > Unclassified ... | reverse complement strand
TTCAAACTGGTTGCGTGCAAACGCGATGCGGACGTGGCAGTTCGAAACGATGCTCTCGTTGCTGCCGTATGCGTCGACGATCTGGCGGATGTCCTGCGTGATTAAGTAAGCCTTTAATCCATATCCGGCCATGTAGGAGAGTGCGTCTGCGAATACCTCCATCCGATTCAGCGAAGGGAACTCGTCGATAAGCAACAGCAAGCGATGTCTGTTGCGTCGCTGCTCCGCACCCTCGAAGACCATCTTTTCGGTGAGCCGATTCACGGTCATTGTCAACATCAGCCGGATCAGAGGACGCAGACGGATCTTATCCGAGGGTGGAACCACAAGGTACAGCGACACCGGCCGCTCATGATTCACCAAATCCTCGATTGTGAAATCGCTTGCCGACGTGTTGTTCGCTACGAGCGGATCGCTGTATAGCGTAAGTGCAGTTTTTGCCGTGGAGAGGACGCCGCCAAAATCTCGTTCCTCCTTGTCCAGCATCTCCTGCACTTTCTCGCGTACAACAGGATGCGTGACCGTCGTGTCGCCGCTCGGCATCCGCCAGCTGTGCTTATGTCCAGGATCGTGCTCAAAGTTGAGGAGTTCTTTCAGAGTGTCCCTAAAGCCTGAACCCGGCCGCGTGAACACGTGCGAGAGGTCGGCGAGACATGCTACGCGGTTTTCGAGCTTCGCTTCGTAGCAAACGTGCAGGATCATGCCCGTAGTGATGGAGGCGGCGGCCTCCTGCCAGTAGCGTTCCTGCGGACTGTCTTCGCCGGTACGCACGATCATGTTCGCGATGTTCTGGGCGTCGCTGACATCGCGCGCCGTGAACAACCGCACTTCGCTCAGGGGATTGAAACGCGAGCTCGATTGCTGTTCTACCGGCGAAAACTTGAAGCACAGCTGGCCCCGTATGCTACGGAACCCCGCCGTTTTCGCCCAGTTCTCACCTTTAATGTCGTAGATGACGGCACTTTCATCCCAGACCAACAGCGACGGGATCACCAGGCCGACGCCTTTGCCGGACCGCGTTGGTGCGAATGCGAGGATATGCTCGGGCCCATTGTGTCGCAGGTAATTCAACCGGTGTCCGCCCTCTGGCTGCCACCCACCGACGTACACGCCGTCCTTCGCGGTCAGCAGCCCTGTGTCCCGAATATCGTCCTCGTCGGCCCATCGAGCAGACCCGTGGAGATCTTCAGCGTTCTCAGTCAGCTTGCGCGTTCGGCGTCCAGCGAGCACGAAGAAGATAGCGACGCACAAGAAGCTGCCCGCGAAGACGATCATTTCGCCTTCGATGAATGGCCGACGAATCCTTTCATCCTGAGAAGTGCAATAGCGCCATCCCCACACGATCCAAGAGAAAGGTTCGTAGATGCTAGCCGACCTCGCGCGCAGGATAGGCGCACCAAGGGATGGCTGATATCCGAAGCGGGCGGCTATAAACTGTGTCGCGATGAAGTTGACGAGAACGAGTAGAAGGCATCCTAACGCGGTCGATCGCCAGTTGTAGCCTCCCAGGTATCCTGGCTTACGAGGAACGCGGTAGAGTTCCGGTTGTTTCTTTGCCATGAGGTAACCTGGTCATCGACCGCGCTCTTGCGCCTTAGCGCGCTCGCGGAATTCACGAACCACGCCTTTGGTATCCGAGTAATTAATGCGCACGTTCTCGCCGATCTGCGGTTGCCGATCAAGGAGATCTTTGGGATGAGCGATTCCGGTTCGGGCAGATTGGCGCTGGATAAGGTGATGCTCGGTCTCGCCGATAATCGGGCCACGATAGGCGCCACTGTCTGTCTGCGCAACGAGCGTTTTGGCGGAATCGCCAAGCACCTTCGAGGTGATAGATTTGGCGTCGGCTAGCGAGTCGCCGGCCGGTGCATCGACCGTGTTCCGTCGGTCCGTCGCTGTCTGCTTGGAGTGAACATTGACGGTGCCGCTCCCTGGTTCATAGCGGGCGGCGTACTGAGTGGACTCCCGCGCCGCAGCCGTGTGCTCGTTCGCGTTCTCGGCAGACTCCAGCATCGAGGGATCGGCGGCGTTCAAATCTGCGTCGGATTCCTTCTCTTCGGCCCGCTCGCGATCGTGGTGAAGTTCCTCGGCTTCCTGCTCCAAGATGCCCGTGAGCGAACTACCGGAAGTCCTAGAAGTTACAACTGGCCCACTGGCCAGATCCTCCTCGCTAATCGATTTATCCCGTTCGAGCGCTAAAATGAAATCCGTCGCCTTGGAGGCATCGTGAGCCGCACGGAAGATTTCGTTTTTATCGCGCTTAAGCGCTCCAATCCAAGAGTCGACGTAAGCGGCGTGCTGCGCGGGATCGTGGGGAATCCCCCGTTGCGCGGCGAGGAACACGCTCGCCAATTCCGCGCGAAGTTCCTCCTTCGCGTAATTGGCGTCGCCGAACCGATACGATTCGGTAAGGGTTGATCGGTCGAGGCGCGACGGGTGACCCGTCCAGTGCGCCAATTCATGCAACGCCGTGCCGTAGTAGCCTGCTGCGTCTCGGAAGGCGTCCTTCGGCGGCAGGTGGATGCTGTCCTCTGAACGGCTGTAGAATGCGCGATCCGCCTGGTCATGGGTAATGTTCGCGCCAGAGTTTGTCAGGATGTGCTCGCCCGCCTGGACCGCCTCAAAGGCTGTGTTCTGTTTGGGGTTGTGCGGCGGGATGCCGTCCATCTGGTGGGCGTTGAAAACCGTATACACACGATGGATGAAGCGCGATTTTTCGGCGGACGCGTTGTTGCCATTACCTGTGCTTGAATCGCCGGCTGCGTCAGCCGTGGATGGCTGCGTACTGCTCGAAGGTTCTTTGGGCTCCCAATATTCGATCTGGGTGCCTTTTTCCCCTCGGCGGACCTGCCATCCGTTCTCGGCGGCCTGCTTGTAGGTCATCCACCTGGGATCCTGGTATCCGCGTTGAAGGCCGTTGGCCATCAAATGGATAGCGTTACCGCCGCGATACGCTCTTTCGCTCGTTGGATTGAATGGAATGCCGAGCGGACTGGCTCCAGGCTCCCAAGGCTTCTGCCACGGAGCTACCCCCCGCTCCAACATTTGGACAATATTGTCAGTAACTTCTTGGCGGAAGTCTCGCAGTGTTGGTCTATCGCTGTGCCGACGCTCGGAGGGTTGGGAGGTTGTAGTCGCCATCGTGGGTTCACTCCCCAACCTCGTCAGTGTTAGAGAAGCCGGATTCGGGCTCCTCCGTCTCAAAGCCTGATCCGGCCAGCGGCTCCCCGCCTATGACGTCAAGCGACGCTGACAACGTATCACGCTGAATATCCTCTAGATTCTGCATCGTGCCTGCCTCCTTCTAAAGCCCAATGGGTTGACAAGACCTGTCATCTTATAAAGGAAATGGCGGAGGGGGTGCGGGACGGTAAAATTTTTGACCTTGAAGTCTGAGCCTGTTTCGGCAGCACGTGAGACCGGAGGGCCGGCTGAACTCAAAGACTATCAGAGTGGGTTTCGGCCGTACCTGAGCTTGGGCAAGTCGAGGGGTAGACCCGGCGATCTGAAAAGCAGATTGGGACCGCAGAGAGGTTGCTCAAGCGAAGCGCATCATCGGTATTTGGGTCCAGCCTCTTGGCTCTTCCAAAACCATCAGGTTTTGGAAGACCACCGGCTGGTCTCACTCTTCGGCCGATTGGGTTGACGGCTTCACCAAGCATCACTTCCTAGATGATGCGCGTACGTGCCCTTCAGTGGCACTACAATGGTTCAGATCCTGTACGTTTGGCACTGCCTGACTCATCGGCGCGGAAGGAATGTTATGGATATTTCTCCCGATAAACAGAACATCGACCGTGTCTTCTCTAACACGGACTACTACATCGACTTCTACCAGCGCGACTACCGCTGGACGGACGAACCGGTGCTGCGTTTGGTAGACGATATTTTCCACAAGTTCAAGGAGCAATACGCCCATTCCAGCGAGCTTGACCCGGGTAAAGAGACGATCACCGCGTATTATCCCTGGTATTACCTGAATACATACGTCACGAACGTCGTGGATGGGCGTGTCTATGTAGTGGACGGGCAGCAACGACTAACTACCCTATCGTTGATTCTGATTAAGTTACACCATCTGGCGAAGCTGCACGGCTCCGGGCTGGCTGGGTGGATTGACCTCAAGATCGCTGGACAGTCGGGGTTCGAGCAGGAATTCTGGATGAACCATGTCGGGCACAAAGTAGCACTTCAGGCCCTGTACGATGGCGTCGACACGAAAACGATCGACACCAGCAGTGGGATCACCGCGCAGAACATGGTTAAGAATTACGAAACGATTGGCGGCTGCCTGGACAGGGAGTTAGCGGACAAGCACTGCTTTGAGACGTTCGTCTTTTACTTTCTGCACCGCGTCGTCTTGATCAACCTTGCTGTCGAGCAGACCGATGTCTCCATGGTTTTCGAGGTCATCAATGACCGGGGTGTGCGCCTCCGACCTTACGAGATTCTCAAGGGCAAGCTGCTGGGTCAGATCAACAAGATTGAACTGGACACGGGGGACTATAACAACCTCTGGGAAGGCCGGGCGGCGGCGATTAACGCCTTCAAAGAAGATGAAATGGACAGTTTCTTTCGCTTCTACCTTAAAGCAAAGTTTGCCACGACACGCAAGGAGGGCCAGCGCTTCGACGGTGACTACCACCGAGCGATGTTTGGGCCGGAGATGGATGGACAGCTTGGCCTGCTTCACAGCCCTGCCAATGTGAAAACGTTTCTTAGGGGCGACTTCAGTTACTACACCAACCTCTACGTCAAGCTCCAACGAGCTTACGGTCAGGACCAGAAGGTGTTCCGGGCTATGTACTACAACAATCTCCTCGACCTTGACGCACCGTTTCACCTGGTGCTGTCGGCCTGCGTGCCGAACGACTCCAGAGAAGACGAAAAGATCCGAATCATCGCCAGCGAGATTGATCGTTACTTTTCCCTGCTTCAGCTTCAGAGTGCCTATGACAGCAATGAGTTTGCCGATTCCCTGTTCCGCATTTCTGAAGCGATCCGCGGTAAGGATGTTGCGACCTTTCGTCCGGCATTCGACGGCCAACTAACGGCGATGATAGCCACGCGCCGCAACGTGCTAGCTGCAGATCCTCTTAGCTATGCGGTCTTCAAGCAGACAGGTATCAACCTAAACACCCGCTTTAAGCGCTACTTCTTCGCCCGGGTCGATGAGTTCCTGGCGAACACAATGAATCTAAATCCGAAACACTCCATCGCTGACTTGGTGACAAAGACGGGAGCGAAGACCGGATTCCACGTCGAGCACATTCTTTCGTGGAATGACGAAAACAAGGCGCTCTTCGACGGGGACGAAGAACGTTTCGAACAGGAGCGCAACCGGCTCGGCGGCATTCTTTTGTTGAAGGGAAAGGACAACATTTCCAGCAACAACGAGCCGTACCGTGAAAAACTGAAGTCCTATGCCAACACGCTTTACTGGAATGAAACCCTGCGCGCCGACAGCTACAAGTCCAAACTGGACATGACGGCATTGAAAAACCAGTTGGGGCTCGAACTGGAGCCGCTCGATCAGTTTGGTCCAGACCAACTCGAAGCGCGCCACAAACTGCTCTTCAAGCTCGTTGGGATCATCTGGAATTGAGCCGCGCCCGTCGTCGACTCGCCACAGACTTCATCCTTGGAACTTGCGTACTCCGGATTCCGTATCGGAGGTCATCATTGCCAATCTTCTGAACGCCAAAGGAATTTGAAAATACGAACAACCTTTGGAGATCGATGGAGTGACTAAGTACCCGAGTTTCACAGTCGAGGACGATGACGCAGGTATCCCGATAGCGCCGGAACCAGTGGTACGCTCACGCGTGACGAGTCAGACGGCGGGATCGATTCTCACGCGATCGACCAGCTGGTTGAGAAACTCTTTAGCAAATGATTTGCATCGTAAGGGAGACAAAACCAACTAACCTGCCGTTAATCGCTAATGACGGCCGCGAATAGAGGCATAACCGAATAGCGGATACCAACGCGCAGTTCTTCTTCCGACGGTTTCCACAAGGCTTGGACCACCTGTTTCTCCGCGTTCTTGACGGCAATGGTGAGCGCGCTTTCGGGGTCGGCGCTCTTGCGAACTGTCGCTTCGAATAGGGCCCTGATTGTCGCACCTTTCTGTGAACCCGTGATTTCTAGGGGACTTCCCTCGCGAACTACATAGAGGCGCAACGATGGCCCAATCTCCGACCATTGCCCGTTGATGTCTTGTTTTACGGTCTGGCGCACGACCGCGAGCAATCCGAACGGTAACTTGCCTGCAGTCTCTGGCACCGCCGCGCCGGGCGGCCATCGCAGCCACGCCGCCCCAGCCAACTGGGCCGGAAATGCCATCCGTCGGAGAGTGTCTGATACGACAGGAAGATTGAGGCCCAACTTTGGGGTGAGCCGTCCATCCGGACCATAGACGAGCGACTCCGAGTAGTCCGCGCAAACGTAGCAGTCACCATTCGGAAACGCTAGAACAGCGGCTTTCTCCTCGACACGTTTCACGGTGTCCCCTTCACGCCGGAAGCGCGCGATCTTGTAGCCATCTCGCGAAGTTGCATTTCCGTGCTCCCGCAAGAATCGCTCGATATCCTGCCAAGTAGCCTCGCCAGGACTCTCCCGTCCAATAGACTTCTGCTGCTCTCCGTACTTGTCGTGGAATCGTTTCCACCGCCAGAACCCGTCTTGAACCATTTGTGCGAGTCGAGTCTGATCACCAGTGCTGAAAGGTGTCGTCGGATCGTTCAGGAGTATGTCCTGCAGCTCATCCTGCCCCATGAGACACATCACCCTCCCAAATACACTCTCAAAGCGCTCTGGTTCCACAAGTGTTTTCGTAATAAGCCTCAATTTCTCTCGCGCAATCCGGTAGGCGTCCGCCTCTCGGCTGTCTTGGACAACGACGGTATCAACGATGATCGTTTCGCGAGACCCGAAGCGATGGATCCGTCCGACTCGCTGCTCCATATCCATCGGGTTCCAAGGTACATCAATGTGAACTAACCGTCTTGCAACTTGGAGATTGATTCCTTCGCCGCCAGCGCGGGACGACACAAGATACCTTGGTCCGTCGAATCGCCAGAAGGCTTCTATCTCCTGCTTACGGCGGCTTTCGTCCTGTCCTCCAATGATGATCGATGGCCGCCCTCCTCCTTCGCGCTCGAGGAACCTCGCAAGCGCCGTCACCGTCTCAATTGGCTGTGCGAACAGGACGACCTTCTCATCGCCGGCTGGGTCAAGCAGTTCGGTCTTGATGATCTCCCATTTCTCATCCCCAGCTGTTCGCACCAGATTGATTCCCTGGGCAATGAGCTGATCGAGTCCCCGTCGAGATTCGGAATCGCGAGGATCGCCGGGGATGTAATCCTCGATGTCGTCAACATCGGCATCGCGCTGTTGACGATCCACCTCAAGACAGATTCTGCGGTAGAGCGAATCGATATCCTCGTCGGCCAAACCCAAACGGTAGGGACGAAGACATCCAAGCGCCTCTCGAAGGGTTGAATTTGTCGGCTGCCATCCTGCACGTATTGCTTGACGCGTGAGGTAACCTAGACCAGCATGCGAGCTGGATGCAGCCCACTGCATTGCTTGAGCGCATCTCCAACCCGCTGCCCGTCTCCGAGCTTGACCGGTGCGCCAATCTTGCGGCGGTCGATAGAAGTCATGGATGTTGCTCATCCATTCACGATGAAGCGCGCCAAGGTCGATTCTTAATGGCTCTTTAACGACTCGATTTGGGAAAACCGGGTTGTCATCCCAATCACGGATATCGTCTTTAGTCCGATAGATCACCCGACCTGACAAGTTCGTCTTCTGCTCGTTGGGCGCGCGGAGTAGGTTCAGCAGGTTTTCGAACCGTGTTTCGTGCCCTTGGTGTGGCGTCCCACTCATGAGAATTACCCGTGCTTCGGGACCCTGGCGATCGATCAGTTCCTTTACCAAACGATAGGCTTCACTGGGCTTGCCACCGTCCTCCTCCCATGCCGAGAGATGGTGACATTCGTCCACGATCAAGACGTCCCACGGGATCGTCGTAGTTATCCGATCGAAATTCTCACCGTGAACAGCCCGATGTATGCTCGCAATAATTTTAGAATCCGTGAGGCGGGCATCCGCATCTTGCGCCGACCATTGCCGGAACGGAAGCTTCAATCGCTCAAACTCAACTCTCACATTTCCCACCAGCCGAGCAGGCGCGAGATAGAGAATTCGAGCTTCCGGCCGTTGTTGTAACAGCTCCCTGAGGATCAAACCGGCTTCCACCGTTTTTCCTAGTCCGACCTCGTCGGCGATTAGAACTCTCCGAAGACTCTCGTTCTGAAGAATGTGGTGCACCAGACTCACCTGGTGCGAGAGAGTGTCCACCTCACGCGCATCCATCCGCCTTTGCGGATCCTCGCAGACAAGAAAGTATGCTTGGAGTCGTGCGAGGCTGCGTCTGCCGTGAGCTTGCCAGTTGTCCGCGGCCGGAAGATTGTTGAGCAGGTCTGCCGGAGTTGGCAACGCTCTTACGCTTGAGATCTCGACCCCGACCTCTACAGGCGAATCGGCCGTGTCCGCTTCGGCCCAGAATCGCCGGGGAGGGCTGACCAAGTCCACAGCTTCGAGGCCCCAGTCCGAATACTGTTTCAACAGAGCGTGGGGATACTTGGAATCATTCCTTTGGAGAACGTATCCGATTGGCATGGCTTAAACACCGACGGTCGTGGCTTCCTCGACGGGCATACTGGCCAGTATGGTTCCAGCTTCGTCCAAGATACGCTTTCGCTTTTGTCCATCGCTCCGTTCAAAGTAGTTCTGCTGTGAGGTGACGATCGCATCTGTGATGGACTCCAGGGGATCGCGATGCCCGTCGAACGCGTCCAAGATTTCGGCTTCAACCTCTTTGAACAACCCCGTCAGAATTCTAATCGCGGGCTTCTCCGCCGCGTCGGTGACAGCGTCGGCAAGTTCTTCATACAGATCTAGAATGCGTTGCTTGACGCCACTTCCAACATCGTGATGAGAATCGATAAATCTGCGGCATCGGTTGCGAATTGGTCCATCGATTGTCTCAATAAGCAAGGTGGCATTCTTGTCGCGGACCTCCTTGATCATCTCGCGTCCGACGGTCTTCAGCCTGGCCGCGTCAGCCCGGATCGCTTCGCTTTGCGCTTCCACAACTTTTTGCTGCACTCGCGCTCCCTGTTGCTGGGCCCATTCGACAACCTGCTCGACGAGCGCGAGGCAACCGTTCGCATAGTCATTCGTCCGCTTGCGAATGTCCTTCAGGATCTCTTTGCCCCACGTTTCAGCGATCGGTTCCTCGAACTTTAACGCGAATTCGCGCTGTATATCGATTTCGGTTGCGCCAGAGAAACGACCACCACGCCGTACTGAAGCGCGGAGCGTGGCCCAGTGGGCCTGACCCAGGCGGTTCAAGTAGCGCTGGATCTGATTCCTCGCGCGTTCCTTGGCTGTTTTCACCAGGTCGGTGATGCGGCTCGGGACTGTCGCCCGTAAAAACTCCCGATATTGCCCCTGCAGCGTGTCGAACTGTCGCCGCAGGGGCCCGATAAAAGTCTCGAGGTCCTCTCGGAGTTGGTCGATTTCCTCCAATCGCCTGTTTTCATCCGACCATTGGGCTTCGACCAAACGAATCGTGGATGAGACTCCGTCCAGAAGAGTGTGGCAGTGCAGGTTGATTTTTTCCCGGCGTTCGACCTCCTGAGTTTCGCGAAGGGCACGCAACCCGACAATCATGGATGGCACGTTGGTCTGATCGAGTCGATCCAGGTCGCTGCGCTTACCGGTCACGAGTCGACGATATTCGACCGCCGACAATGGGTATACCTGAAGCGTCTCAAGCAGGTTATTGATGACGGACTCTTTGGCAGCGCCAAGTTCACCGTCATCTTGCCAGATTCGCTCGATCTCGCCACGAAGCTGTGACCTTACCATGGGGACCGTGCGCTGACAAACGTCAGAGAAGTAATCTGCGAACTGTCGTTCGCCATCAGCCGAATACTCGCTGTCAGCAATGTCGTCGACGCGCGTTACAGCAACCACCAGCACCGGATTGCCTGCCGGGTCATCGGTGGTATGAAGTAACTTGGCCAGAAATTCGCTCTCCCGCAACAACCGTGCCACAGGCTCCGTCACGCCGCGATTATCCACGACAAGAACGACAACCCTCGCCCTCTCGCGGATGTATTTTCGGGTAACCTCCGGCCGAGGATCGCCCACTACGCCCAATCCCGGCAGATCGATCAGAGTGATGCCATCACTTAGCAAGGGAGACGTCCACCAGACGTCCAACGTTCTGATAAGGGGCGCTAGAAAACCTGATGCGTGGTCTTTCAAATCTTGCTTCAGTTCCTCTGAGTTCCCTTCGCGGGCATACTTCGAGCCAGTTTTGCTGAGATGGAGTACATGACGAATTCTTTCGATTCGAGGAGCATCAGGTTCGGTCGAAGCGGTGCCCCAACGTCGAGTAAGGCCAAGTGCTTCCCTCAGGCTATCGAGAAGGTATGCGATTGGTGTGTCCTGCGTCTGGCCGCCCGTAACGAGAAGCTCGGCAACCTTCCGGGCATCAAGCCGCCCCCTTTGTTTATCGTTCTCTACCCCAGATTCTTCTTCATGGGCATCATCGGAAACAATCGGATCATCTTCAAACAGGAGATCAGCCCGACTGTCGTCCTGCACCTTTGGCAAGCCCAACTCCGCCTTCCACGAGTTCTCAAGTCCGAAGACAAGGTTCCACAGTCGACTTGGACCGTAGTAATCCACCTCGATGCGGGGCTGCGCACCGTGTCGGACCGTCAAGGCTTGTGCCGTGAGAGGTCCAACGCCGCCAGAAGGGACAACGCTGGTTCCGTCCGCCACGAGTGCGTTTATGAGCGTACTCTTGCCCACGCCAGAGCTACCCAGGAAGCAGACGGACAATTCTTGTCCGAGGACAGCGGCAGACTGCGTTAGCCGTTCGCAATCCCGGTCAAACTCGGGGATCCGATCCGGAACATTCTTTTCGAGAAAAGGGCGCGCTTGGTCCCGATACCATGCGACCAGCTGTCGTGCATGCTCATGCATTCGGTGACTCCTGCATTTCCTGTTGTTTCCAGACTCGATACTCACCCGCGCTGTACAGTGCTCGTTGCCGCTGCGCGAATTCCCATGTACTGAGCTTCGTGGTGCGATTCACTTCCCCCGTGGGGACACCGAGATCACCGCACTGATAGCAGAACGCAGGGCGTCCTCCTGCCGCCTCTCCTCAAGCGCCGGCAGCTAAATAAAAACGACCATCTTATTGAGCTTTAATAGCTTATTAGAACACTATGCCATGTCCTTCCGCTGTTGATTTGAGTGTCTGCGTAGATCGTATTCTGGCGAAGCGCTGAGATTTCAAAAAGTGCCCGGACCCGCACGGTATCTCAAAATGACGGAAAATGAAAGACTTGTCATTCTAAATGAAGAGTAGTTACAGCTAATGAACCCGACTCCCGCGCAACACCCCCGTCCCGGCATGCTGGCCACCATCCGTAACCGGCGGGGGCTCATCGCGGCCGTTGAGCCGTTCGATTCCCAGGAGGGGCGCCTTCATCTCGTTCGAGTAGAATACACGGACAGCGACGGTGTGGCGGAGGACACAGTCCTGTGGGAGCGGGAGCATGGACGGGATCTGCTGGAACCGAATGCCCTCCCGCAGGTTCAATCTGAGGCCTCGATGGAGCCGCGCGAGTTCGAAGCGCTCGTCCGGGCGGCGCGCTGGGCGGCGCTGACGCCGTTCCTGCATCCGGACGGCTCGGGTCGGGCACCAGAAGCACCCATCTCCGCACCATTCTTTGGCGCGGTGCAGGTGGATGATTTTCAGCTCGTTCCGTTGCTGAAAGCCCTTGAGATGCCACGCGTGTCGCTGCTGCTCGCGGACGATGTGGGCTTGGGGAAGACAATCGAAGCCGGCCTCATTCTCACGGAACTTCTGATCCGACGACGTGTGCGGCGGGTTCTGATTCTGACGCCGGCCTCACTCACGAAGCAGTGGCAAGGAGAGATGAAGTCAAAGTTCTCTTTGAACTTCGATCTGATCGACCGCGCCGAAACGCATTTGGTTCAGCGGCGCCTTGGGCTGGACGCGAACCCTTGGCGCACCTTCCCGCGCATTATCGCGTCCTATTATTACCTGCGCCAGCCAGATATCCTGCAGCAGTTTCTCGCGACATGCCGCCCCGCGGATTCCGCCACGGGTGGCCCACGGGCTCAATTGCCGTGGGATCTTCTCATCGTCGATGAGGCCCACAATTTGCTCCCCTCGCCCTTTGGTGAAGACAACCAGCTCGTGAAGGCACTCAGGGAGATCACCCCGCTGTTTGAGCACAAGCTGTTTCTGACAGCCACGCCACACAATGGCCACACGCGAAGTTTTTCTGGACTGCTCGAAATTCTGGATCCGGTACGCTTCACCCAAACCAGCGAGTTTAAGGATATCGAGAAGGAACGCGTACAGCAGGTCCTCGTCCGGCGGCTGAAAAGCGAAATCAACGACCTCGACACCAAGAACAACCGGCCAAATCGCTTCCCCCAACGTCATCTGGATTCCAAGCAGCTTTTCCTCAGCAAAGAGGAGCGCGCACTTTCGCTGGCAGTTGAGGAATTTCGGAAGGCCGTGAAGTCGAAGATTGCCGCATCCCAGAAGTCGGAACAAATGGCGGGTAGCTTCGCCATCGAGATTCTCTCGAAGCGTCTTCTCTCATCGCCATTCACATTTGCTGAATCGTGGTATCGATTCCTGGACGGGGCGCATGGCGATGCTGCTGACGCCACCGCAGTCAGGGCTGCGCAGCGAGCTTACGAAGAGGATCTCGACGACGACGGCGAGATCGAAAGCCGCGCTCACCATGCCGTCCGGACGGTCGGCGCCTGGCTGAAACCGCTCTTGCCAAGCCTCACCAGCGAGGTTGCGGCGATTGACCATGCTCTGGATCGTCTTGGGCTCACCAGAGCCGACGGGGCGTTGCGCGTACCGAATGCCGACTCGCGGTTTGACCGGCTCCTGGAAGTCGTGACGCAGCACTTGCGCGACGGCAAGCAGTGGAAACACGACGAGCGGCTGATCATTTTCACCGAGTACAAGACTACGCTCGACTACCTCTTCCTTCGATTCAAGAGCAAATTCCAAGGGGACTACGAGTCCCGCATTCGCATCCTCTTCGGCGGCAAGAGTCAAGCTGGGCTCATGAATCGTGATGAGGTAATTGCGGCCTTCAACGACCCCGAGGACCCAATCCGCATCTTGATCGCCACCGACGTTGCCTCCGAAGGCTTGAATTTGCAAGAATCAGCGCGACTTGTCTTCCACTTCGATATCCCTTGGAACCCATCGCGACTGGAACAACGGAACGGTCGCCTGGACCGCCACGGGCAAGCCCGCGACGTCACCGTCTTCCATTTCACGAGCGAAGATGACGCCGACCTGAAGTTTGTAGGGAAAGTTGTTCAGAAGGTCCACGAGATTCGCGAGGATCTCGGCTCGATGGGGCAGGTGTTCGACGCGGCGTTCGAACGACGTTTTCAGGATCAGGAGGACACGGACCCGCTTATCGAACACCTTGAGCACGACGTTAAAAAGGCCAAGGGCCGCGCCATCGTTCCCCGCAACACAAACGAAACCAACGGCGAAGAATACGCCAAGCACCTCGTCGAGTTTGCGCGTCACATCGACCTGTCTCCTGAAACGCTCAAGCAAACACTCGAAGTCGCGCTGGCGTCAGGATTCGGTTATCCGAGGCTCGAAGGGCCTGATGCGAAAGGGCGCATGCGGCTGGCAACTCCAATCCCGCCACGATGGCAGTCCTTGATCGATGACACGCTTCGGCTGGAGCGGAAGGGAGCGACCATTGGTGCGCTTCCCGCCATCGTGTTTGACCCCACGTTCTTCCTGGACGCGTCAAAGGGCCGGGCCGTGTTCCGCTCGAAGCCTGATACAGTCCTCCTGCACTTGGGCCACGCTGTGTTCCACCATGCTTTGTCCACTCTGGCCCGCCTGCGATTCCCCGGCTCCGGACGAAAGCAGCGCGATCACACCGCCAGCCGGTGGACCGTCCGCACAGGCGACGTGCCGAAAGACGCGGATGCGTTAATACTCCTGACCGTCGAAGAACTGGCCATCAATGAACTACGCGAGCCGTTCCATCACTGGACAAGGACCTACCAGATTCCCGTACGGCAAGGCGACCTCTGTGATCCGCTCCCCTATCAGGAACCAACCACCGACCGAGCCGACACGCACGTCAGCGATGCCGCTCTTGTCGAAGGTGCGAGGCACGTATGGGAAGATGCGGAACCGGACCTCCGAGCGTTTGTCCAATCACGCGCAGCTTCGCTGACTGAAGCCCTCAAGAACCGCCTCGAAGACGTGGGTCGGGATGCCATCAAAGCCGAGCAGGAGCGCTTCCGGCTGAGGCTCAAAGAAGTGGAGCGGGCGATGAGCGAAAATACCATCGCCAAGTTAGAGAAGGAGCGCGACCATCTGCTTGCCGATTTGCGGCAGCTCACACTCATCGACATTGACCGCCGCGTCCAAGAAGACCGACTGCGAGATCTGGACGCCGAACTACAACGGAGATCAAGCCACTTTCAGGAACTTTTGACGCGCCTGAAGGCTGAACAGGATCGGGTGCTATCCCTCGTGCTGCCCAAGCGCTACCAACTGAGGCAGTCCGCCCAGGTGTTTCCTGTCGCTGTCGAGATCCGGCTGCCGGAGAGCCGCCGATGATCAACCACATCGATCCCCTCAGCCAATTCACCTGGTGGTCGAGTCTAAAGCACGGTGGACTGCTCATCGCGCCAGCGCGGCTCGCCCACCATTTCTCCGCTCAAAAACCGGAGCTTTCTTTCTACTGGGCCGATCGCCTCCGCAGTGCTGTCCAAGCGCAGCAGGATGCCGAGAAGCTGGGTGCGCAAACGGCCCTTCTCGACACGGTCCTTGAAGGCGTCCTACAGCTCCCGGCGCTTGAGTGGAAGAAGTCAAGCGCCGTCGGCGCGGAGTGGGGACATCGTCTCATCACGGGGGAAAACTTCAAACCCCGCAGACTTTGGCTCGGAAGCAGCGGCGCCGTTCTGCCGGTTTTTGACGACGACGTAAAACAGATCGGCATCGGCACCGGCCGCCGCAGCATCGCGCGCGTGGTCGAATGGCTCCGGAAGAGCCAACAGAAGCTTGCCTTGCTCACCAACGGCGTGCAATGGCGACTGATCCACGCCGGTCCGGACTATGAGGCTTGGTGCGAATGGGACATCGCGCTTTGGTTTGAAGAAGGCGAGCCCAGCGATCAGGTTCGCGCGCTTTTGCACCTCCTGAGTCCCAAGGCGCTCACGCCGCCGAATGAAGGTGAGCCCGCGCCGCTGATTGCGGCCATCCAGGACACGCGCAAAGGCCAGGCGGAACTCTCAGCCAACCTTGGTGAGCGGGTCCGCTTGGCGGTGGAGCATATCATCCACAGTTCCGGCGAGGTGATCGATCACCTACGCGCGGAGAGCGTCGCCGTCTCGCCGCGCGACGTCTATATCGCTGCTACTCGTCTCGTGATGCGCTGCGTTGTGATTCTCTTCGCTGAAGCGCGCGAGCTGCTTCCCCGCACCGATCCTGTTTACAATGACAGCTACTCTCTTCAGGGTCTCCGCGGGCAGTTGGACCGCATGGCCGGAGGACGTTCTACTGACACGCTCCGCCATCAATGGAGCGCTTGGCCACGACTACTATCTCTCTTCCAGCTGATCTACGAGGGCTCGTCCCACGAAGGGCTTCTGGTCCGCCAGTACGGAGGTGGACTTTTCCAGCCCGGACAAGCGAGTTCCACAGATCCAATTCTCAGAGCGCTGGCACTTTTCGAACACCCGAATAATGCCCCCAGCGATCACTCGATCCACAACATACTGGAATTGCTGACGCGAGCTTGGGAGCGCGTGCCGCAGGGCCGCACGACCAAACTCATCCTTTCTTCCATCGACTTCTCGGATCTCTCCACGGAGTACATTGGCATCCTCTACGAAGGTCTGCTCGACTTCCAGCTAAGGCAGGCTGAGAAGGACAGACCGATCGTCTTCCTCAACCTGGGCGACCAGCCTGCGCTTCCATTCATGCAGCTAGACGCAATGCCGATGGATGAGATCTCCAAGTTGTTCGAGAAGTTCAAAGTGGCGGAGAAGAAGGGTGAGTCCGGCGACGATGAGGCTGAAGAAGCCGAAGAGGAGCGCGAAGAGCAATCGCCAGAACAAACGAGCGAAGACGGAGAAGCTCTCGTTGAGGTCGTAATCGAGGAAGCGCTCGTAGACACCGGAGACGCCTCGCAAGACCGCGAGCAGCTTCGCCAGCGCATCCACGCCTGGGCTCGCCGTGCGGCGGAAGCTGCCAAGCTAGTCAAGAAGCCAAAAGGCAAGCCAACGCCCGAAAAGCAACGGGACTACGACGAGGACTTGGACAAAGCCGCCCGGGCCCTGGTTCCACGCACTATCTTTCCCGGCGAATGGTATCTGGTCCGCGAAGGCAATACCCGAAAAGGTTCCGGCACCTTTTACACTCGTCCCCAGCTTGCGGGCCCGATTACGCGCCGCGCTCTTCGCGAATTGGCTTACGAGGGGGACGCGCCGCGCAAGCCGGAAGAGATCCTGGCGCTCAAGGTCTGTGATCCTGCGTGCGGCTCAGGATCTTTTCTCCTATCGGCGCTGAGGTTCTTGACGGAAGCGCTGGTTGAAAGCCTTCATTACCACAAACGCCTGGATCCGAACCCGAACGGCGTCATTGTCCGGCTGGCAGACGGGCAAGCCGCCACCAAGCTGGGCGATGAGACCATCCCGAAGCCCATCGGTGATCCCGACTTCAACGATTACCTTCGAGCCTACCTCCGCCGCCACATCGTTGAGCGCTGCGTCTACGGAGTTGATATCGACCAACTCGCCGTCGAACTCGGGCGCCTCGCCCTCTGGATAGAGACGATGGACCCACGCCTGCCCTTCGGCTTCCTTGATCACAAGATCAAAGTTGGCAATGCTCTTGTCGGCTGCTGGTTCGACCGGTTTCAGGACTATCCAGTCATGGCCTGGGAGCGCGACGGTGGCGATGCAACCCACGAGCGTTTCGTACATCACTTCCGCGAATACACGGGCAAGGGCAAGAACGCTGGTGAGAAGAAACGCAAGGGCGACAAATGGACGTTTGCGATTAAAGAAATGCGATCTTCAGTTCGGACGGAGATCGCAATACTGAGAAAGGCTCGCACTCAGCAAGTCTTCCGATTCGTGGAAGAACAGCTAACGCCGGCGGGCGCACACGATCATCTTCTTGACGTCTTTGAAGCGCTCCATCGCCTCCCGATACATGACGCTGATGAACGGCGGCGGCTCTATGAACAGCAGTTCGGTCCTGGAACCGCTTACCACCAGCTCAGGCGAGCCTTCGACACTTGGTGCGCGTTGTGGTTCTGGCCTGGCGATCTCATTGATAGTGCGCCGATGCCTGCTGACTTTCTAAAGCCTAGCGCCCGCGCTCAGCAGATCGTTAGCTTGTTGCGACAGAAGTACCGGTTCTTCCATTGGGAGTTGGAGTTCCCGGATGTGTTCACCGGACCAAGCTCCGGCTTCAGCGCCGTAATCGGCAACCCGCCGTGGGATACAGTGCAGCCTGTTTCCAAGGAGTTCTTTTCGAATTTTGATCCTTTGTATCGGAGTTATGGCAAGGAGGAGGCAAGAAATCGACAACTTGAGTACTTTAGCAACTCGGCTCAACTGGAGGCGGAGTGGCTCACTTACAACGCTTCCTTCAAAGGACTCGCGAATTGGATGAAGCAGGTCGCGGAACCATTTGGCGATGACGGTGTTCTTTCCGTGCCCTCGGCACGACCATCGTTCTGTGAACCGATTCATCCCTTCACGCGCCAGGGGTCAGGGAAACCGTACACCTATCGTATGTTCCTCGAGGTCTCGCACACCCTTCTCACCAAAGGTGGACACTTGGCCATGCTGACCCCATCGGGCATCTATTCGGACCAGGGTTCGGGTGATCTTCGTACGCTCTTCCTGGAAAAGAGTAGATGGTCTCACCTTTATGTTTTCCAGAACGAGCGGTTCATCTTCGAGGCCGTGCACCACAGTTTCAAGATCGCCTTCGTTCACATTGAGAAAGGCGAGAGACCGAGAGAACTTGCGACAAGGTTCCGGCTAGGTCCTGGTGACTCGCCCGAGATCCATGAGTTAGAGCGAGACATCACTCGGAATGATGGTTATCTCTCCGTTGCTCTCGAACAGATCAGGCAATTCAGCCCGACTTCTGATGCGATCTTGGAGACCCGCTCACAAACTGATTTGCAGATTCTGGAGAAGCTCTACGCCAATGGTGTTCTGCTAGGTGATAAGAGTC
>Ga0070734_10003077_pt1 | contig 18393 bp, 9 predicted proteins | sample Coa_R1_8_FD_66444 | JGI IMG/M metagenome (GOLD analysis project Ga0070734, IMG submission 66444) | Surface soil microbial communities from Centralia Pennsylvania, which are recovering from an underground coalmine fire - Coalmine... | ecosystem: Environmental > Terrestrial > Soil > Unclassified ... | reverse complement strand
CCCCCCCCGGCTCGGGCAGTCGTGAACGTTGTTCTTGGTATGAACGGAAGGGAAGGAACTATAGCGTCAGGGGGACTCCTGTCAACGGCAACATGGTTGGCCGGCAAACCGTGGGTGCACCGTTTCACCGATCCGCTGGCTCTCACGCCAACAAACCCGTGAGGGGTTTTCCTTGGGCAATCGGCAGCGGACGATTCAACGGATCATGAACTTCCGCGTGCGGGTCGAGACCGAGCAAGGAAAACATCGTCGCCGCCAAATCGTCCGGCCGCACCGCATCCGTGGCTGGAAAAGCCCCCGTCTTATCGGAGCTTCCAAAGACAAACCCGCGGCGAACCCCTCCGCCCGCCAAGAGTGCCGTGTAACACCGTGGCCAATGGTCGCGGCCGGCCTGGCTATTGATGCGGGGCGAACGGCCGAACTCACCCACCCACACGACCAAGGTTTCGTTTAGCAAGCCCCGTGCATCCAGATCCTCCAGGAGCGTGGGCACCGTCTGGTCGGTGATCGGCAGCAGGTAATTCTTCAGAATGGGATACATGGGCTTGTTGTTGAACCCATGCGTATCCCATCCGCCCGTACTCCCCTGCCCGCCGATGGTGGCAGCGAAATACACATTGATGAAGCGTGCCCCCGCCTCGACCAGTCGCCGCGCCAATAAACATCCTTGGCCATAAGTCGTCCGGCCATATCGATCGCGCAGGGCCGCGGGCTCTTCCGAGAGGTCGAATGCCTTTTTCATGGCCGGCGCCGTCAACATGGTGAGCGCTTTTTCATAGGTAGCATCGATGCCGCGGGCCTTGGCGGAGAATTCGAGCAGCTCGGATTGGTGGTCGATCAGACGCTGGACTTCGCGGCGGTTTTCTAGCCGATCGAGCGTCAGGTTGGCCGGGAGACTCAATTCGGGCAGCCGGAAATCGGGACTGTTCGGGTCCTGGCTGATGAAAAACGGATCATGCATCTTGCCCAGGAAGCTGGCGTGCTGTCCCGGCGTGATCGATCCATCACGCAGCACGTAGGGATAGCTGACGAATGTGGGCACACCTACCTTCGCCGGCGCCAGGCGGTCGACCACGGAGCCGTAAGCCGGGAAGAGATCGCGCGAATCACGCAGCCGCTGGTCGTCGGTGGGCGGCGCATGGCCAGTTAGACTATAGTAGCCCGCCGAGTTGTGGTTTTTCATCTCGTGATACAGGCTACGGACCAAGGTGAATTTATCGGCAACCTGTGCCAAGCGTGGCAATCGATCGCACACCTGGATGCCGGGGACCTTGGTCGCGATCGGCTTGAATTCGCCGCGAACGGCCTCGACCGCGGTCGGCTTCATATCCAGCGTATCGATATGGCTGGGCCCGCCATACTGGTGCAGAAGGATAATGGCTTTGGCGCGCGCCTTGTGAGTGGCACCCGGCTGCGCCGCTCGGACCGTCCGGGCGAATGGCCAGCCCAGAAGACTGAGACTCCCCACCTGCAACAGATGCCGGCGGGTGATCTCGGTATGCTGAAAGTTCCTGCAACTGGACGAACCCGCAAGGTATGTCATGACCCGACCTCACGCTGTCAATGATGGACGCCCGCCTTGCTCCGAACGGCCTCCGTTCCACGCGCCTGAAGCCCAAGCGAAGGAAGAAGCTGTAGCCCGTCCTTCGCGTGCGCTTTAGACCTGGGTCCGGTGGCTCTTATCTTCGGAGCAAAAACTCCTTCGCATTCACCATTCCCCAAAGCAGATCCTCCAGCGCCGCCCGGCGGTTGGGAGATCGCTCCACCAGGGCGCAAGCCGCCGACAGCTCCTGAGGCGTCGGCAACCGGCTCAAGGATGCCAGGTAAAGTTCTTCGATGATCGCGCGGTTCGATTCGCCACGGCCCAGCAGAGAGCCGATGCGATTTTCCGGCGCACTCAGGAGCTGATTCAGGACGCCGCCCGCCAGGAGCTGAAACGCCTGTTCCAGGGTGGTATCCTCCGAACGCTCGCATTCGCAGCTCAGTAACCGCTCCGGTTTGCCGAACCGTCGGAGGAACTGCTCGGCCTCGGTCGGGACCAGGTCGCGCCGCCGCGTCGGCATCACGCCGGGAAGCTGAACTGCACGCATCCCCAGCGGATAGCCGTTGAACTTCACCGGCACGCCGGTCACCTCCGTCAGCGCGTCCAGTAACGATTCGGCTTGCAAGGGCCGCACGATGGCATGGGCAAAGTTCGCCTCGTCCTGCGCATTGGTCTCGTTCGGCACGGCCGACAACTGGTAGGTGCGCGAATTCATGATCGTCCGAATGAGATGCCGCAGATCGAAGGCATGAGTACTCAGATCCTGTGCCAGCGCGTCGAGCAACGGCGCATTGATAGGCGGATTCGATGCCCGGAAGTCATCGTTGGGCTCGACGATGCCGCGGCCCATCAAGTGATACCAAATACGATTCGCCTGGGCCCGAGCGAAGAAGGGGTTGTCCGGCCGAGCAATCCAATCGGCGAGTGCTTGCAACCGGTCGGTCCCCCCCCCGAGTGGCGGCGTGACCGAACCCGGGAAGTGTGGGGCCAAGGGTTCGCCGGTGCGCGGATTCGTCCCTTCGCCGAAACGACTGGTCAAGACAATCTGTTCGCCATCGAATTCATGCTTGTCGAAGCGATCCCGGCGATTGTTTTCCAGGATCTGGTAATCCACGCGGGCAAAAAACGCGGCCAGGCTGTGATAATCGTTCTGCGTCCAGTGATCGAACGGATGGTTATGGCAGCGGGCACACTGGAGCCGGATGCCGAGGAAAACCTGGGCAACCGCTTCGGCCCGCGTCTGCGGGTCGCGGATGGCCCGGTAAAAGTTGGCCGGCGGATTGCTGTAGGTACTGCCCCGGGCGGCCACGAGCTGGCGGGCAAATTCGTTGAGCGGCTTGCCTTCGGCGATCGACTGGCGGATCCAGTGATGAAAGATTTGCACTCCTTTGCGGTCCAGCAATTTCTCTTCGTTGCGCAGCAGGTCCGACCACTTCAGGGCCCAATAATCGGCAAACTCGGATCGCTGGAGCAACGCATCGATCAGGCGCGCCCGCTTATCCGAGCGGGTGTCGGTGAGGAATTGCCTGGCCTCCTGGGACGTGGGCAGGATACCCAGGACATCGAGATAAGCGCGCCGCAGGAAGATGCTGTCGCTGCACACCGGCGACGGGAGCATCCGAAGCGTCCGGAGTTTCGCAAAGAGATGGTGGTCGATGTAATTTGCTTCGGACAGCTCGTGCCAGCGAAAGGACGGTCGAGCCGGCACGAACGCAAGCTGCACCCCCACGCGATGATCGAGATAGCGCACCTGGATGGTCGTTTCTCCCATCTCCTGGCGTTGGACTTCGCCATCGGCGGTGACCGCGGCCACCTGGTTAGAGGGCTCATACACGGCCAACCGGGTCACATCGCGGGCGCTGCCGTCCGAAAACGTGGCCTGCACGCGAATTTGCAGCCGCTCCTCCGGTTCGAGCACGACCTTTTCGGTGGGGGTGACGGTAATTTCCTTCAAGACCGGCGCCATCGGCGGATCCGGACGCGAACCGTCGTGGATCCAGCGCCACAAGATGGCATACTCCGCGGAACTGGCGTCAAACCGTTTTCCCCCTTCGTGCGGAATGGCGCCGGTTGGCTTCAAAAGGAGCAAGCTTTCCGCCGGCTGCAAGGGATTGGTACGGCGTCCCAAGGTATCCCGGGTTAACGATGCCAGATCAAACGCTGGGTCATCGCCGCGCAGGGAGAGCTTGAATCCGTTTTTGCCATTCTGATTGCCGTGGCATGCGCCCTGATTGCAGCCGCTCTTGGACAGGACGGCCATCACATCGTTGCGGAAGCTGACAGGATTGGCCCGGCCTTGCTGGCAGCAGGTCAGTGCCGCAAGAGCGGCCAACCACGGCATGCCTTGCCATAAGCCAACCGCACGGAGACTCGCAAATGGGCGACCGGAGGAGGCGGGAAGTTCGGAGGTATGCATGATTCCTTCGCTCGGTGGGTTCGTTAGGTATCAGATTACACAACGTGAGCGGCAGTTGCAATCTCCCTTGGCAAGCGACTTTCCCTCTTTCGCCAGCCGGTGTACAAAATCTGAAGAATCTCCACTTGAGGGGCTCACCATGGAATTTTCACCGGCCGAGCAAGCCCTGCGGGATCGGGCGTTCAGAATCATGCTCGAAGCGACGTTTCCCTTGCAAGAGGGACCGGACCAGGAAATGGTTCTCCAGGCCTTGATCCGGGCAGCCGAGATGCTCAAGGAACGTTTTGAACAGGAGCTTGAAGAGCTGCGGCAGGAATCGGATTAGGCCTCCGCATCGGCCGCGGTGCTCAGCCCATCACGACTCGGACCTCATGTGTTTGGCGATCATCCGCTAAGTCCACGGCCCGATCCGCTAGTTCCTTCCCGTCCAATGTAACTTGTCGGACCCCGTGTTCGACTCCGTTCGGATTCTCCACACGGAGAACGTAGGTCGCGGAGCGATACCGATACGTGATGTCGAACCCCGGCCAGTGATGCGGGATACACGGGTTCAGGGTCAGTCGAGTCCCCCGAAGCTGGAAGCCGAGGAGGGTCTCCAACGCGATCCGATACAGCCAACCCGCCGAACCGGTGTACCAGGTCCAGCCACCCCGGCCAGTGTGCGGCGGCTGGCTGTAGACGTCGCCGGCCAGGACGTACGGCTCGACTCGATACCGCTCCACGTCGGCCGCGGACGAAGTGTGGTGAATGGGATTCAATAGATCGAACAGCTCCATGGCCCGCGTCCCTTGGCCGAGCAGAGCAGCCGCCTGCACCACCCAGGTAGCGCCATGCGTGTACTGGCCGCCGTTTTCCCGAATGCCCGGCACATAGCCCTTGACGTAGCCGGGCTCCAGCTTGCTCCGATTGAAGGGAGGCGTGAACAGCAAAATCAAGCGATCGGCCTGCTTCACCAGGTGTTGTTCCGCCGCCGCCAGCGCTTGCTGGCCACGGTCCGCAGTGGCACCGCCGGAGATCACCGCCCAGGACTGGGCGAGCGAATCGATGCGGCACTCGTCGTTTTGGGCCGAACCCAAGGGCGTTCCATCGTCGAAATAGGCCCGCCGATACCATTGCCCATCCCAGGCATGCTCTTCCAGGGCGACGCATAACCGCTCGGCTTGCTCCCGGTAGCTGCGGGCGCGTTCGGCTTCGCCCCGAGCTTCGGCCAGCGCGGCGAAGTCCGGCAAGATCGTCAACAAGAACCATCCGTTCCAGACGCTCTCCCCTTGCCCGGCCCGGCCGACGCGATTCATGCCATCATTCCAATCACCGGCGCCCATGAGCGGCAAGCCGTGCGCACCAAAGCGGAGACCGTGATCCACAGCCCGCAGGCAATGCTCGTACAGGCTGGCCGTCTCCTCGGAAACGTCCGGGACGCGGTAATCTTCGTCCTGGCCGGGCGGGATGGGCGGAGCCTGGAGGAAGGGTACCCGCTCCTCGAGAACAGAACTATCGCCGGTCGTCTTCACATAGTAGCTGACGGCAAAGGGCAGCCAGAGAAAATCGTCGGAAATGTGGGTGCGGACACCGGCGCCGCGCGGCGGATGCCACCAGTGCTGCACATCGCCTTCGCGGAACTGCCGGCTGGCCGCGCGAAGCAGATGATCGCGAGTAATGTGCGGCGCAGCCCAGACCAGCGCCATCACATCCTGGAGCTGGTCACGGAAGCCGTACGCTCCACCCGATTGGTAAAACGCCGACCTTCCCCAAAACCGGCAGCTCAACACTTGATACAGCAGCCAACGGTTGAACAGCAGATCGAGAGCTCGGTTGGGCGTTTGCACCTGGACAACATTTAGCACACGCTCCCAGATGTCCTTGGCCTCAGCCAACGTTTTCGCGATCCGGCCGGGCTGGTGGTACTCCTGCAAGAGCTGGTGCACTTCCTCGATCCCGCCCGCTTGGCCGAGGAAGAAGGTGACCGTTTCCTCCTGGCTGGGTTTGAGATCCAGGCGAACCTGCAAGGCGGCGCACGGGTCCAAGGTCGCACCGGTGGCCCCGCTCAATTCGCCCTCCAGACCCACCGGAGCGGCCAGCGAACCGTTCCTTCCCAGGAATTCCATGCGGTCCGCCGTCAGTGTCCGCGGTCGGAGGTTGACGTCCGCAAACGCGACTGCAGACGGGAAATCCGCGTTGAAGGGATTTCGGGCTACGATGGCACCTGTGGCCGGATCGACTTCCGTAAGCGCGTGGAGGACCGCCTGATTCCGGACGGTGCCGAGAACCCACTCGGCGTAGAAGGTGATGGACAAGCGGCGTGGCCGGCGGGCGAGGTTGCGGACTTGGAGGGAAATCAACTTGATGGGATCATTCGGCGGAACGAATAGCGTTAGTTCCTGCTTGAGACCGTGGCTGGTGTGTTCGAACACGGTATACCCTTGGCCGTGCCGCACCAGGTAGGGCTCCGCAGCGGCCGCGGGCAACGGCGTCGGCGTCCAAACCTCGCCGGTCGCTTCGTCCCGCAGGTACACGACTTCGCCGGGCGGGTCAGAAACGGGATCGTTGCTCCAGGGCGTGAGCCGGTTGGTTTGGCTGTTGCCCGCCCACGTATAGCCAGAACCGCTTTCCGAAATAAGGAATCCGATTCCTGGATTGGCCACGACGTTGATCCAGGGTGCCGGCGGAAGGTTGCCGTCGGGGCCGGACGAGGACGTGGAAGTCCGCCCATCGTTGCGCTCCTGCTTCGCGCTTGGCTTACGTAACCGACGCAGCACATATTCCGGAGCGTCGGCACGGAAGCCGCCGATGCCATTATCAAAGAGAAGGTTGTTGCCGGCTGGGGACACGGTCCCCGAAGGGGGCAGATTTTCCTGACCAGGCCCCGCGCGCAAGGTTTTATCGTTCAGGGGCGCCACCCGGGTGACGACGCCGCGTTTTCCTTCTCGAACCTGCGAAGCCAGGACCGGACGATCGATCTGGTTGGCAAGCGACCCCTGGTTGCCGGCCAGGACGCAGTGGGCCGCCGCTTGAAGCAGGATTTGATCTTCCCGGGGAATCTGTGCCGCCTTGCGGACGAAGACACCGCCCGGCTTATCCAGCAGGCCACGATCATCGCTGCCGCGCACCAGGTTTTGAAGTTCCTGATGCAATTCCTCGAAGTAGCCGGTCCGCTGCTCATTGAGCAACACCATATCCACTTCCAGCCCTTTGAGCCGCCAGTACGCATGCGCCGTCAGGAGCTGGCGGACCAACGGCAGCTCCTCCATTTCCGCAATGCGCACCAGAACGATCGGCCTGTCGCCGGAAATCCCATACCGCCATAACGCCGACTGACCTTGCTGGTTCGCCTTCAGGACCGAGTCGGGAGCACGGAGGGCGGAACCGACATACAAGATGTGTGCTGCCAGACGTTGGTATAAATGGGCATCTTCTGCGGATAGATGCAGATGGCGGAGCTCGACCTGACTCTGGGCCCACGCCAGCTCAAAGCCGCGCATGATGCCGTGGAAATCGTGATACTGATCGGCCAACGCCAAGGCTTCCTCCCGAGTCTCGGCCACGGCCGTGGTGAACGCGATGCTAACGGATCGGCCCGGCGCGATCCGGACCTGTCGCCGGAGACTCAGAATCGGGTCGAGAACTGCACCGATCGTTGCCGACAGGCGTGTGCCCCGGTCCAGCGCCGCTGGCTGGGCCGGTGTCCGGCCGCGGCCGAGAAAACGGGCCCGGTCGGTTTCATATTGCACGGTTCCGAGAGCCGGGCCGTCGACCGCCACGACATGGACGGCCCAAAGCGGCTTCTGATTCGGCTCGCGCGGCCGACGGCGGCACAGGAGGGCTTCCTGGGCGGCGACAAACTCCGTTTCCAGAAACAGTTTGCCAAACGCCGGATGGGCGAGATCGGCCCCCGGGGGGCTCAGCACGATCTCCACATAGCTGGTGACTTCCAATTCCTGCGTGCGCGGATGATGGTTGGTCAGGGTAAGCCGTCGAATCTCGGCATGGTTTTCCGGCGAAACGGCAATCTCCAGGTGCGTCTCGATGCCCTGGTCCAGGCGGCGAAATTCGGCCTTGTCGGTCGAAAAGACCACCTCGTATTCCTCAGGAGTGCGGCAGACGGGCTGATAACCGGCAGACCAGAAGCGGCCGGTCCGCAGATCGCGTACATAGCAGAATTGTCCCCAATCATCGCGGGTACGGTCCTCGCGCCAACGGGTTACCTCCAGGCCGCGGGAGAGGCTGCGGCTCGACCCAGCGTTCGTTAGCATCAGGCTATAGCGGTCGCTGGAGAGCAAGTGGGTGCGCGGATGGGCGGTGTGCGGCGTGGTCAACCGCCGGCTTAGCAGATAAACGTTGTCCTGAGTCGAGTGCGGAAGCGCCACTTCGTCGCGGTGCGGCTCGGTCAGCGGCATCTCGTGGGGCACCCGCTCCTGGAGGAGAAGCTCGGTAGCCCGGACCATCGGCTCGGCGTGGAAGCGGCGTGGCATGATATTGTGCAGCAGGCAGTTCGCCAGCGCCAGCAATGACATCCCCTGGTGGTGGGCCATGAAGCATTTGACGATGACCGCGCGCCGTTCGGCGGGCAATCGTTCCCGCGTAAAATCGACGGCCTCGTAAAAGCCGTACGTCGCTTCCACGCCTTCCTGGGCCAAGCGCTGAAGGTTCCGGGACGCCGCATGCGGACAAACGGCCAGGGCCAGAACGGTCGCATACGGTGCAATTACGAGATCCCGCGCCAGGCCACGCTTCAAGCCGAGGCCGGGCACGCCAAATGCCTGGTACTGATAATTCAGCTCGGCATCCAGCGCGTTGAACGCCGACTCGGAAATACCCCAGGGCACGTGCACCTGCCGGCCGTACTGAATTTGACGGGCCACCGCCGCCTGGTCGCTTTCATCCAGCAAGGTGGAGGGAAAGCTCTGTAGAAGCAGCCGCGGCATGAGATATTCGAACATGGTGCCGCCCCAGGAGAGGAGGGCAACAGAGCCGGCCGCGCGCGTCAGTGGCCGGCCAAGTTGGAACCAGTGACGCTTGGGTGCTTCGCCGCGGGCAATCGCCAGAAAACTGGTCAGCCGGGCCTCGGACGCCAATAAGTCGTAGTGGGCGTTATCGAGGCGGCCCATCGACAGGTTGTAGCCGATGGAAAAGAGGTGCCGTCCCTGGTTGTAAAGGATCTTGAACTCCATGGCCGCGGCCAAGCTTTGGGTCTGATCGGCCAGGCGACGGCAACGCTTCTTGAGCTCGGAAGCCGTGGACCGCCGGACTGCCGGCACCAGGGACGCAAGCCACTTGCGGCCGGCCGGCGTGGGCCACTGGTCCGCCAAGGCCGCCAGCTCTGCCAGGATCTGCGGGGTATGGCCCTGAATTTGGTCGATGTTAGTCGGGTGAACCAACAGGCGCCGCAGTTGCCGCCAGCGCTCGAACTGTTCGGAGCCCGGCTCGATGGCGACGTCGGTAAATTCCTCCGGGCTGGTGGGCAAAGCCTCTAACCAGGGAAGCAGCCCCGCCAATTCCTCGCGTCGGTCGGCTACCTGGCCAGCGAACCGTTCGGCCCAATGTTGCAGCTCTTCGGGGGGCTCACGAATTAGGTCGGCCAACCGGCCAATGTGCTCGTGCAACGGTTGAACCTTGGCGTGCAACCGCTCCAGCCAGGCGTACGCCTCCAGGGCATCGATGACCGCTTCCTGAAGCTGCTGTTCCAGCTCCTGAAGAAGCCGTTCGAGATCCCGGATCGCCTCGGACTCCGGCCCATGACCGGGCAACTCCAGACTGCGGAAGGCCTGCGCTGCGAGCTGCACGACATCGGTCAATCCCTCACGCCAGGACGAACTCGGAATCGGCTCCTTGGCCTGCTCCTCCAGTCCGTGCTGCAAGGCGATGAGGCAGCCGAGCAGGTTGCCGCTATCGACGGTCGAGATATACCCCGGCTGGAGTGGCCGCAAGGTGCGCGTATCGTACCAGTTGTAAAAGTGCCCCTGGAACCGCTCCATCGACTCGAGGGTGGCAAACGTCTTCTCCAGACGTTCTAGCATGGCCGGCAGGCTCAAGTAGCCAAAGTCGTGGGCGGCCAAGTTGGACAGGAGATAGAGCCCGATGTTGGTGGGTGAAGTTCGATGGGCGACCTGGCTCTTGGGCTCCTCCTGATAATTGTCCGGCGGCAGCCAATGGTCCTCCTCCTGGACGAAGGTCTCAAAGAAGTTCCACGTTTTGCGGGCCAAGCGGTGCAGCTGGAGGCAGTCTTCTGGAGTAAGTTCAGGCATTGCCGGCCGGCGTGGCCGGCTGACCCAGAACGCAACCGCCGGTGAGAGAAACCAGGCGGCCAGGAGCGGCGTCGCCGCCGGCAAGGCTTCCGTCCGAAGCAGCACCACCGCCAGCCCCAAAAGAACGGTCAGGGCCGGCGCCAGCCACATGCTCCGACAAAGAGCTGGCAAGCTGGTTCCCAGGCGCCGTTCCGTCGCTGCCGCGGTCTCCCATTCCAGCAAGTGCCGCCGCGTGATGGCGAGCCGGATAACGGTGCGGACCACCGCGTCCAGCATCAAGCGCGATTGGTCCACCAGGAACACGATGCCCAGGATCACCTGGCCGGCCGTAGGCCCCACGTTTCCCGGCAGACCCCCGATCCGCAGGTGCCGCACCAAGCCATGCAGGAATTGCAGAGTGCCGGTGGCCAATTGGAGAAGCAACGGCCAGCCCAGCACAACGAGGGCTGCTCCGGTCCAGAACCAGGACGAGCCCGGCAGCACGAGCCAGCCGAGCACCAGCAGCACGATCAGGGCCGGCGGCAACAAGCTGCGGCGGAGATTATCAAAAATCTTCCAGCGCTCGACTGCGGGCAGGGTATTCCGCCGGGTGTGCCGCTCCGGCCGAACATTGGAGGGCGAGGAATCGTTCCCCGTACCCGGAGGCTCGGGCGGAGCCGGCACCTGGGGAAAGAGCCAGGGAAGGATCTGCCAGTCTCCGCGCGCCCAGCGGTGTTCCCGAAGTGCGTAAGCCCCATACTGGGCGGGAAAGGCGTCCAGCAGCTCGACATCCGTCACCAACCCGCAGCGGGCATAGTTTCCCTCAATCAGATCGTGGCTCAAAATCTGGTTGTCCGGAAAGGTGTGGCCAACGGCAGCCTCGAAGGCATCGACATCGTAGATCCCCTTGCCGGTAAAACTTCCGATACCGAACAGATCCTGATACGTGTCGGAAACCGCCGTGGTATACGGATCGAGGCCCGCGGAGCCGGAGTAGATCCGCGCGAACAACGACTTCCCGGCTCCGGTGAGGGTGACACTGACGCGCGGTTGGAGAACGCCATAGCCACGGATCACCCGCCCCTGTTCGGCGCCGAAGTAAGGCTGGTTCAGCGGATGCGCAGCCGTCGCCAGCAACCGCTGCGCGGTCTCGCGCGGAAGTTTTGTGTCGGCATCCAGCGTGATCACGAACCGAATTCGAGGAAGCCGATCCAGGCCGCTGCTGACCACGGCAAAACTGGTCGTGCGATCCCCACGCAGCAACCGGTTGAACTCGACAAGTTTGCCGCGCTTGCGTTCCCAACCCATCCAGCAGCCCTGCACGGGATTCCAGATCCGCCGGCGATGGCACACGAAGAACCGCTCCGGCTGGCCGGCACAGTATCGATCGTTGAGGACTTTGATTCCCTCCACCGCCGCACGCACATAGCGGTCGTCTTCGGGCATTTGCTCAGCCGGTGCATCCGCAAAATCGGTCAGGAGGGCAAAACGGAGCTGCGGGTCCGGGTTGGACAGGTAATGAATCTCCAGCCGCTGGAGCAGTGCCGAGGCGCTCTCCGCTTGCACCAGCATGCACGGGATCACAACGAAGGTCGCACAGTCGGCCGGGGTCCCTTCCTTGAACGCCAGCTTGGGCAGGACCCGGGGAGGCACCGCCAGAGTGATCAGGTAATTGACCAGGCCAATGGCCAATTCGCTCGCCGGCAGCAGGGTCGCCAACACAACGAGCACACACCACCCGGCCGCCGCGCTGGTTGCCGACGAGCGGATGCCATAGATGGCCGCTACGCTCAAGAGGCCAGCCGTCACGATAGCGAGTCCGCCGAAATAGATCGCTTGTGGATGGACCAGGAGGAACTTACGCACTCGGTCCAACAGGGCCAGTCGATAACGGAGGCAAGCTTCCAGCTCTTGCCGGCCTCGATCGATGAGATAGTAACCGACGTGGTCCTGCGGCGCGTTGGCCCCCTCGGTGCGGCCGGCGAGGGCCAGCACTTCCCGGGTGACCTCCAGCTCGCTCTGTCCGGAACCGCGTGCCAGTTTCTCGACAACCCGGCGATATCGATCGCGCGTGGGAAAATCTTGCCGTGCGTAGACCCGTGCCGGATCGTCCCGCAGCAATGCCTCGACCAGGCTGGTGCGCTCGAAGAAGGTGGTCCAATCGAGCGCCGACAGGAGCCGCAAACTGGTGACGCAGTTTCCGATGGAGACCTGGTTGGCGGCCTGGCGTTGCTGCTCGCGGCGCAAGATGTCGGTCGGGGTTTCGCCCCGATTGGCGACCAGGCTTTCCAGCCACTCGATCCCCTGGACCCGGGCACTGCCGTGCTCGCGCAGCAGGTCCAGGAGGTGAACGATAAACGGATCGGTACAAGCCGGCGGTCGGCGGCGTGAGCTTTTGGGAATCGGATGAGCCCCCGCTTGGGAGTCCCGCGAACCGGACTCCAGGAATGGAGCCGCCCAGGCCTTGGCCTCATGGCGTTGCTGGTGCGAATGAACGACCTCCTCGGCCAGGCGACGCAAATTCTCGATCACCACCAAGCGGAGCATGATCGGGATGGCCCAGACTTCGCCAATCGTCAGGGGCGTGACGGTCTGGTAAGCCTGCACAAAGCGGGTGATGTTGGCTTCATCGAGACAGCTATCGCAATGGGCAATCAGCTCCAAGGCCAGCGCGTACACGCGCGGAAAACCGGTCAGCGGGCCGCTGGCAAGCTTCGGAAGCAGCCTGTAGTAGCCGCGCGGCAAGTCGGTGCGTACCTCGTTCAGGGCATCCGAGACGATGTGAAAATTATCTAGCAGCCATTCCGCATCGGAGCCGAAACTCTCTCCCCGCCGATAGGCTTCGCTGATGAAGCGATGCGCCGCGCGGAGGGCCCGGCTATTTCGACGGAAGCGTGCCAGCAACGCCTGGCCGGCGACAACCGGTGCCACGGCAGCGCAGCTCGCCAATTGCCGGGCGTGCGTGTCCAAATGTTCGGCGCCGAACAGCTCTGCCCGGATCGGTTCGTTGCCGTGGGGGTGGGGGAACAATGCAGCCACAGGAGCCGGCGTCGGGACTTCTGCCACCGATGGTTGCGTCATGTGCGGTTCCTGGTATGCTGAGGGAGGGCTTCCAGAAATCGGGCTTCCGGAACTCCTTAATCCATCCGAGGGATGATACCTTGTTTCCCGACGTTTTCGCAGTCCGGCGGACGCTTCGTTGCGTTTGGGCGGACCGACCCGAAAGGGGCAAGCGAAATACCAGGCCCATCGCAAACAAGATGCCAGGGCCCGATTACGCGCAACATGGCACACTTTGTCTCGGAAAATCCAACGCGGCTAGCACTTAGAATCTGTGATCGGCGGCTTGGATTAGCGCCTTTTCGAGCAGCGCATTGCTCGGAAGCGAGCAAACGATCGCCTAATACTCGCAAGAGAAAACCCCCATCATCCAGCCGAGGAAGTGAGTTCATCGATGGAGATTCCTCTGACCCAGGCTCTGGCAGCCTGTGAGCAATGCGCAGAAAAGATCGATGATATCCTTCGCCATGCCGACGGTCTACCGCTTCGGGCATCCCAGATTGCTGAGCTGCTGCATGTGCTTTGGCCATCATCTCCAGTATACGGCTGCCTGCTCGAAGCCGCGGGTGAATCTCATCTCTGTGTGTTGGATCAAAGCGGGAAGCTGCGCGTCGAATGGGCAGAACGCCTGCGGAGCAGCATGCAGGAAGCCGGGAAGCACGTCCCCGAAGATCCGGCGAGCTTGGACAAGCTGCCCCAGGCGCTGAAACTGCCCGGCCGTGCGCTTGCCACGGTGGCGATCACGTTCCGCGCGCAGAACCGGGGGGCTCTGGCCATCGCGGTTCCCAAGAACGTTTCCGCCGAAACTTTCGCCCTGCTGCGGGTGCTGCTGAGAAGTGCTGCGGATCATCTGGCGGCCTATCTGGTTGCCGAGGCGAACGAGCGTCAGCTTGAAGTACTGAAGAAGGAAGGAGAAGTGCAGAATTGGTTGGCCAACACCGGCGAAATGGCGGGCCCTTTGGCTCACGAGGTGAACAATTTCCTCAATATTGTCCTGTTGCACGTGGCCCTCATTGAGGCCGAGTTGCCCCAGAAGCTGCGTTCCGAGCTGACCGAGCTGCGTCGCCAGGCCGCGAGCATCACCGCCACCGTCAAGCAGTTCCAGCAAATCCGCCGCCGCCAGCACCCCGTTCCCGAGCCCGTGGACATCAACCAGCAAGTTGGGGACGCGGTCCGATCCCTGACGGACTCATCGGAGCCCAATCAACCTCTCGTCATCAAGCTGCCACCGAGCTCCCGCATCGAGACGACGGGGCTCGGACGCCCGGCTGCCGTCCCGCTGCACCTGGTCCTGGCACCGGATCTGCCCCCCATTCTCGGGTCGGCTGCCGATTTGAAACGGCTTTGTACCTTTCTGTTGACTAATGCAGCCCATGCCGCGGGACCACTGGGAGGGAGCGTCACGATCCGAACCGCAGCTTCCGGCAGCAACGTCGTCCTTTGCGTGGAAGATGACGGACCTTCTGTTCCCCCGGAGTTGCTGCCTCAGCTCTTCGAGCCGAGCACGATGGGGCGTGCCAATACAAGCACCCTGGAACTGGCCGCCTGCGAAGCGCTAGTGCGGCGCTTACACGGCAAAATCCGCTGTGAGAATCGAGCCACGCAGGGACTGGCGGTCATCGTGGAACTGCCGAAGGCGTAGCCGAGCAGCGCCGGAACAGTACCTTTCTGAACCGAATCCTGACCCCGCACTCAACCGGTGGCAGCTCGCCTGGCGCGCAGCCAGGTGCAGCAGAGCACGCAAGCTATTCCCAAGGTCAAGAGCAGACCGTTGGACGGCTCGGGCACCGGCGTAGCCAGCGGTGTGGCCAGAAAGCCGTGTCTGCGGCTAGCCGCATCGGTAGTCGTGTAACTTCCTACAATTTCCCCCAAATCGTTAATCCCGTCCGCATCGGTGAGGAAGGCACCTGGGAAATCCAGGGAGGTGTAGGTGCCGTTGCTATACAGGAAAGCATGGGAGCCTGTCGTAACGTATGCGCCCACAATTTGCCCAAGGTTGTTAATGCCGATCGCTTCCGTAAAGGAAGCACCTGGGAAGTCGAGCGTTGTGTAACTGTCTCCGCTCCGAAGAAAGCCGTGAGTTCTGGCCTGGGCGTCGGCGTACCTGCCGACGATCTGAGTAGCGTTGTTGACTCCGAAACCTATCGTGTCGGTTGAGCCGGGTACGTCGAAGGTCGTGTAGGATCCGTTGCTCAAGAGGAAGCCATGATTTGGGAATTTACTCGGAGTAGTCGCATAGGAGCCGGAGATTTGCCCCATGTCATTAATCCCAAAGGCACGGGTATCCGTCGCTCCAGGCCCGTCGAGCGTCGTGTAATTACTGCCGTCGCGGAGAAAGCCATGGTACGCGGTGGAAAGGTAAGAGCCAACAACCTGACCGGCGTTGTTGATGCCAGTACCACTCGTACTCGCATTGGGCACGTCGAAGGTAGTGTACGTTCCATTGCTGTAAAGAAACCCACGAAAAGGGAACGTACCGCTTGGATTGTAGTTCCCCGCAATTTGGCCCGAGGAATTGACGCCACCGGGGGAGGTATTGTCCGAACCGGGGACGTCGATAGAGGTAAATGTGTAGTCGGCATGCGCCGGTGCCGTAGCGCCCAAAGACAGGGCCAGCGCCAGCAATCCGCACAGCTGTCGTTTCATCGAAGAGACCCCCAGGCGAGTTGGGACGATTTTGCAACAAGCCCCAGTATGGCCGCGCCGTGTCAAGAAATCAATGAAAAACAATGATTGCTTTGGCGTTGCGGTAAGCGTCTTGAAAGTTGGTGGAATTTTTGTACACAAAGGCGGCAGCTGACTCTTTAGAAGAAAATCCCCCCTGGTTCGGGAGGCCATCATGCCGTCTACGCCACTATCGCCTGCACAACGCGCCGAAGCGAAGGTTCTCGCCCAAGCTATCCGCGCGGCCATCGACACGGAGATCGACGCGCTTGCCTGTACGCTGGTTGGCAGCGATGCTGCGCACCTCTTCGGTGACAACGAATTCAAGCTCCGGGCACTGGCCCACAAGATCGCGGCCAAAGCGATCGAACAACATCTGGCGCAAAAAAAAATGGCTACCAAGGCGCCAGCGTAAGCTGTCCGCATTGTGAGCAGGCAGCCGGATTCCACTCGCACCGCCCGCACACGCCCACCAGTCTCGTCGGTCCCATCCGCTACCAGCGTGCTTACTACCTGTGTCGGCGCTGCGGCAAGGGACTATTCCCCTTCGACCAACAGGCGGGCCTGACCCGTCGGAACCTGACTCCGGGGCTGGAGCGCATCGCCACCTTGGCCGGAACGGTCGCCGATAGTTTCGAGAAGGGAGCGGATCTCGTACACGAGATGGCGGGCATCCGCCTGGGGGAGTCTACGGTCGAGCGGACCAGCGAGGATGCCGGTCAGCGCTTGGCCGAAGCCGTACAGGCCGGCCGGACCTTCGGTGCGAAGGTGGTTTGGCCGTGGCACAAGGACTATCAAGGCCGCCGCTGTGCCTATGTCGAGATGGATGCCACCGGGGTGCGGCAGCAGGGGGAGGGGGGCAGTTCCGCAGAGGGACGCATGGCCTATGTGGGCGTGGTCTGCAATCCTTGTCCCGAGTGGCCGTGGCCCGAGGAGAAACCCCTGCCGATGCAGGCACGCTATCTGGCGGGCTTGTATCCTTTGGTAGAGCTGGGGCCATTGCTGCGCCGGCCGGGCAGGTGGGCATGGACCAGGCCGATTGTTGGCTGGGGCTGACCGACGGCGGCAATGGCTTGGAGGATCGCCTGGCAGAAAACTTCCCGCGTGTCGAGGTGGTGATCTTGGACTTCTACCATCCGGCAGAGAAACTCACCGGCTTGGCGCGGCTGCTGCACCCCAAGGAAGAAAGCCAGGCCGAGGAGCAGGCGCGGCAGTGGTGCCGGCTGTTGAAGGACGAAGGTGGGGCGTTGCTCGCGGCGGCCTTGCGTGAAGAAGATTGGCCGCGCCGGGCCGGCCTGCGGGAAGCGGTCGCCGAGGTAGTTGGCTACTTGGAGCGACACGCCCATCGGATGGAATATCCCGAGTACCTGGCGCAGGGCTGGTGCATTGGCAGCGGTGCGGTGGAGAGCGCCTGTAAGACGGTGGTCGGTCAACGCTTAAAATTGGCGGGCATGCGCTGGGGCGAAGATGGAGCGCACGCCCTGTGTCATCTGCGCGCACTGTACCGCAGCGACAAAGGCCAGTGGGAGGCCTTCTGGAAACGCGGCAATAGTCCCAACTGATCATCTGTCCCACCAACTATTCTGACGCTCGCCGTTGGCGTTGGCTGATTGGGTGCCTTGCGAGCTGCAACCCCTGAGTCCGTGGACGCCATCCTGGGTATGACTGGGGCTTCCAAAGCGATCTGCCCCGGATCCGCCGCACCGCGCCGGACGCCGCTGTGCTCGACCCGGCGATGCGTGAAGCCATTGAACCTGCTACTTCGATCCCGGTGAAAGACCCCGCCTTTGTCCGCTTACGCCGCCATCGCTTATGTCTGGTAGCCGCTCGCTGGTCCGCGCGATCTGCAAGGGGCAGGCTGAATTAGCAGCGTCGCAGCCGGGGCATCGTCCTACAGCTGGAGCGATATTTCGAGGTTTAGCAATCGGCGGAGCGACTGTCCCTCCGGGGCGGGTATTTGACCGTTGTCGAGACCGTGCTAGACTTCAGCGTCGGCTCAGCCCCCAATGAGCCATAGTGAGACGCGTGCGGGATCTATTCGGCTCGCCCAAGCGGATAACCCGAGCGCGATTCTTCAACCGGAACAGAGGGCTCGGCATTCCGTGGTGTGACCCTCCCCCCGATGGTGGATCCCGTCACCCTTCGAATCGTAGTCCTCCCACAAATTTAGCGCGACAGACTTCCTACTGACGGGGAGTCGGTACGACTGCGACTGCAAGTGATTTCTTCACCGGCAGCCCGCACGTTCACGTCACGGGCCATCATGCGCGCCGCGTACCCGACTCTCCGTCGCGTGGGAAGTCCAAAAGCGGGACGGAGTGATTTGACCCGCACGCCAGCTCGGTGGGTGAGCGGCCATGAAAACTCCCGGGCGTAACCGCCCTTCCGCTAGGCGGCGTGGGCGAAGAAGGCCTCACCAGCAACCCGTTGGCGATGCGGATAGAGGCGATCCCTTTCTCGTTCGATGCGCACCTTTTGAAACGCTTCCC
>Ga0070734_10003076_pt1 | contig 18395 bp, 17 predicted proteins | sample Coa_R1_8_FD_66444 | JGI IMG/M metagenome (GOLD analysis project Ga0070734, IMG submission 66444) | Surface soil microbial communities from Centralia Pennsylvania, which are recovering from an underground coalmine fire - Coalmine... | ecosystem: Environmental > Terrestrial > Soil > Unclassified ... | reverse complement strand
GCAAAATTAGGAAAAAGGATTGTTGCAGCCAGTTTTGTTTTATCAATCCTATACAATATAGCAGGCTTGTCATTTGCCGTACAAGGCATGCTTTCTCCTATGGTCGCAGCCATCTTAATGCCAGCAAGCAGTATAAGCATTGTGCTGCTCGTTACATTATTGTCCTCGATCAGCGCAAGGTTCAAAGGCTTATAAATTTCGCCTGACCATAATCATCTTTTTGTTTGATACGCATCATTATTAAAAATTATTACTGCTGTTATTTTTAGGCCCAATTAAAAAAAATCAATGAGCGTCTTTTTTGTTTTGGTCGGCATCAGCATATTAGTGGCAGGAGGTTTTTTAACCGCATTCCTGATCAGCGTGAAATCCGGGCAATACGACGATGATTACACACCTTCTGTAAGAATACTCTTTGATGATACGGAGCCATCTGATTCTTCTTCCACAACTACTAAAACTTTAACTAAAATCAAATCATAGAAAAATGCAGGTAGAAAAATTTTATTACGACAACAGGATAGTAAAAAACTTTGCTGTCGCCACTATTTTGTGGGGAGTAGTGGGCATGCTCGCCGGATTGTATGTGGCGTTGCAATTGGTTTTCCCGTCATTGAATATTACACAATATGCATCCTTCGGCAGATTGCGGCCATTGCATACCAATGCCGTGATTTTTGCATTCGTTGGAAACGGAATTTTTACGGGCGTGTATTATTCATTGCAACGCCTTTGCAAAACAAGAATGTTCAGCGATGCATTGAGCAAGATACATTTTTGGGGATGGCAACTGATTATTGTAGGTGCAGCCATCACATTGCCTTTAGGGCTTTCGCAGGGAGCAGAATATGCAGAATTAATTTGGCCGATCGATATCGCCATCACCATCATTTGGGTCGTATTCGGATGGAACATGTTCGGCACTATTATTAAAAGAAGAGAAAAACATTTATACGTTGCCATCTGGTTTTATATAGCAACATTCGTGACAGTAGCTGTGCTGCATATTGTGCGTTCCGGCGAATTGCCTTATACCTGGCTGAAAAGCTACAGCATTTATTCCGGTGTGCAGGATGCATTGGTACAATGGTGGTACGGCCATAATGCGGTAGCATTTTTTCTGACCACGCCCTATTTAGGATTGATGTATTATTTTCTTCCTAAAGCAGCTAATCGCCCCGTATATTCTTACCGGCTTTCTATCATTCACTTTTGGGCATTGATTTTTTTATACATCTGGGCCGGCCCGCATCATTTATTATATACTGCATTGCCTAACTGGGCACAATCATTAGGAATTGTATTTTCTTTTATGCTCATTTTTCCGAGCTGGGGCGGAATGATAAATGGATTGCTCACACTACGTGGCGCCTGGGATAGAGTGCGAGATGATGTGATTCTGAAATTTATGGTTGTTGCTGTGACATGTTACGGCATGGCAACATTCGAAGGTCCGATGCTTTCATTAAAAAGCGTAAGCGCAATTAGTCATTATACCGATTGGATCATTGCTCATGTTCATATTGGCGCATTAGGCTGGAATGGCATGCTGACTTTCGGCGTGTTATATTGGCTATTCCCACGTATTTATAAAACTGATTTGCATTCGAAGAAATTAGCGAATGTTCATTTCTGGCTGGGAACACTTGGTATTTTATTTTATGCGATACCAATGTATTGGGCAGGGTTTCAGGAAAGCTCTATGTGGAAACAATTCACTGAAGCTGGTCAATTGAAATACACATTCCTCGAAACAGTCACTTACATGAAACCATTTTATGCCATGCGCTCATTAGGCGGCACGCTGTATTTGATTGGTGTAATCTTTATGGTATATAATATTTACAAAACTGCGAAGGCAGGAAAATTAGTTGCGAATGAAGAAGCAGAAGCAGCACCTTTAGAAAAAAATTATGTGCCCCATGTTGGTGAGCATTGGCATCGCTGGATAGAAAGAAGGCCTATAAAATTAATGTTGGTGAGCCTTATTGTGATTTTGATTGGTGGTGCGATTGAAATGGTTCCAACATTTCTTATAAAATCAAACATTCCTACTATCAGCAGCGTGAAACCATATACGCCGCTTGAATTGCAAGGGAGAGATATTTATGTGCGTGAAGGATGTTACACTTGCCACTCACAAATGATCCGCCCTTTCAGAAGTGAAACTGAACGCTACGGTGAATATTCAAAAGCAGGTGAATTTGTGTATGACCATCCGTTCCAGTGGGGCAGCAAGCGCATTGGCCCTGATCTGGCAAGAGAAGGCACCGGCAATCTTAAAAAAACCAACGGCTGGCATTTCCGTCATTTTCGCGAACCATCTTCCATGAGCGAAGGTTCTATCATGCCTTCATACTCATTCATGCTGGAGCAAGACCTTGATGTTTCAACTACTGAAGCAAAAATTAATGCCATGCGGACCTTAGGTGTGCCTTATGAAAAAGGTTATGAAAAACAAGCAGTGGCAGATCTGAATGCGCAGGCAAAAGAAATTTCTGATAACCTGATCAGCGATAGCATCCGCATATCTCCCAAAAAAGAAGTGATCGCATTGATTGCATACATACAGCGCCTGGGAGCTGACATTGGAAAAAATAAAACTGCCACCATAAATAAATAAAACCATGTTCAAATTCATTAAACAATATGCCGAAACAATGAAAAATGCGGATATATATCCACTCATATCGTTGTTTATTTTCTTTTTGTTTTTTGTTGTGCTTTTAGTGTTTGTAAAAAAAATGGGAAAAGAACGAGTGGCTGAATTATCAAACATCCCGCTTGACAATAATGAACCAACTAACCCAACATTATAAATTAAGCAAGTATGAACCTCATTTATTTAGTAAAGAAAAAATTAATTCTGTGCTCAGGCATTTTATTGATGGCGTCAACTGCGATGGCACAGAGTGAAACAGCTTCTGCAGAAAAAGCAGTAGCCTCAGATAATAATCAGCTCGAAATGCTTCTGGTGGCAATCGCATTTTTTCTGGTTTTTGTAATTTGGGCATTTGGCCAGGTGTTATTGGTCTTAAGCAAGCAGTTGCTTGAAAAAAATAAAACTGCAGCAAAAGTTGTGGGAGCAATATTAATAGCCACTTTATTGTTCTCATCACAAACTTCATCAGCGCAAAGCACTTCATCAAGCGAAGCAGTGAAAGTGGTTTCCAATTATGGCGGGCTTTCCGCAACCGCATTTTATTTTTTTGCCGCGGTGATTGCTATTGAAGTAATCGCGATTTTGTTTCTCTATTTCAGTATACGAAATGTATATAAAGAACTGGCACACGCGGATGGATCTGTTAAATCAGTATCAAGATTGAAATTGCTATGGTCAAAATTAGACAGGAAAATATTTACCAAAGCAGTGCCGATGGAAAGAGAAGCAGATTATTTATTAGACCATAATTATGATGGCATTCAGGAACTGGATAATGCGTTGCCGCCATGGTGGAAATATGGTTTCTATATAACCATCGTTGTTGCTGTTATCTATCTTTTAAATTTTCATGTATTTGGCATTGGCAAAAACCCTACACAGGAATATGCTGCTGAAATGGAACAAGCCAAAGTTCAAAAGGAAATCTATGAAGCAAAAAATAAAGATAAAATTGATGAGAATAATATTCCTGTTGCCGATGCAGCAGGCATTGCAAAAGGGAAAGAAATTTTTGCAAATGTATGCTGGGCTTGTCACGGAAAGTCAGGCGAAGGTGGAGCGGGCCCAAATCTTACTGATGATTATTGGCTGCATAAAGGCTCATTGAATGATATTTATCACACCATCAAAGTTGGTTATCCGGACAAAGGAATGCAATCATGGTCGAGTGTATATTCCCCGAAAGAAATCAGCTATCTGGCCAGCTATGTTAAATCGTTGCATGGCACTCACCCAGCCAATGCAAAAGCGCCTCAGGGCGATTTGTATCAGGAAACAGATTCCACAAGAACAATAAAACCCGACTCCGCAAATGCAAGAACTGCAACGATTGACAACAAGAAAGTTTTGGCAAATGAACCAATTAAAAATTAGTGCGGTAAGAAATTTATTTTATGGAAGAAGTTATTGCAATAGATAAAAAAGGAACCTACCGCGATTCTGTTGCCACTATTACAAAAGATGGCAAAAGAAATTATATTAACCCTAAAAAGCCTAAAGGCAGGTTATATAATCTGCGCACATGGTTTAGCATATTTTATCTGATTGTTTTTTTTACGCTTCCGTTTATCAAATTGAATGACGAGCCATTATTTATGCTGAACATACTGGGCCGCAAGTTCATTATTTTCGGCATGGTTTTTTGGCCGCAGGATTTTTTCATATTCGGCATTGCGATGCTCACATTTGTGGTGTTCGTTATTTTGTTCACCGTGGCGTTTGGCAGAATTTTTTGCGGATGGGCTTGCCCCCAAACCATTTTTATGGAAATGGTTTTTCGCAAAATTGAATATTGGATTGATGGCGATGCCGCACAGCAAAAACAATTAAAGGCAATGCCATGGAACCGAAAAAAATTGATGAAAAGGGGGTTCAAGTTCATCCTATTTTTTGTCATCTCTTTTATCATAGCTAATTTCTTTTTAGCATATCTCATCAGCATGGATGAAGTGTTGGGCTATGTAAGAAATCCTTCCGTACACGTTGGCACTTTGATTTCATTGCTCATATTTACTACTGTTTTTTTCTTCGTGTATTGGTGGTTCAGGGAACAGGCTTGTATTGTGGTTTGCCCTTACGGGAGATTGCAGGGCGTCCTGCTTGATAAGAATTCCATTGTTGTAGCGTATGACCATAAACGTGGTGAACCCAGAGGAAAAATATCCAGGCAATCAAAAAAAACCGCAGACAAAGATGATGATTGCAATTGCACGGATTGCAAAGGCAATGGTGGTTGCAAAGACCTCGCTGCAAAGTTTGAAGCCTACACGAAATTGGGTGATTGTATTGATTGCATGGCCTGCGTAAGAGTGTGCCCAACCGGCATCGATATAAGAAACGGCACTCAACTTGAATGCGTGAACTGCACTGCTTGCATTGACGCATGCGATGCAATTATGACGAGCATTCATAAACCAAAAGGGCTGATCCGCTATGCATCGGAGAATAGTATTACGAATGGCGTTCAGCTAAAACTCACAACAAGAATAAAAGGATACATCACTGTTCTTACATTGCTGCTGTCCTTGCTTGTTTTTTTATTGGTAAGCCGGACAGATCTGGATGCAAGGCTAATGCGCACTGCAGGTATGACTTACACATCCTTGCCTGATGGACGGATCAGCAACTTATACAATTTGAAACTGGTAAACAAAACACATAAAGACATTCCATTTACACTAAAGCTGGAAAACATGAACGGTGAAATCCAGCTCATAGGAGATAGCGATTTAATCGTTAAGAAAGAAGATTATTCTCACCTCCAGTTTTTCGTGAAGCTAAACAGAAATGAAGTCAAAAGCTGGAAAACGATATTGCAAATCGGCATGTACGAGAAGGACAAAAAAATAAAAACAATCAAAGCCACTTTCATTGGCCCTGAAATTTATAACTAACAAAATATTATTTTATGAACTGGGGATATAAGATACTTGTTGTTTACTCACTATTCATAGCAGGGATATTATTCCTGGTATATAAATCATCCATACAAAAAATGGATTTGGTAACAACCGATTATTATGGAAAAGAGCTGAAATTCCAGGAGCAGATTGATGAGATCAAACGTGCAGATGCGCTGTCAGAAAATGTGCAGTATGAAATAAAAAGCAATCAATTGCTCATCAAATTCCCGAAAGATTTTTCAGGAAAAAAAATCACGGGCACTGCAGAATTATATTGCCCTGCAGATGAAAATAAAGATGTGAAGCGAAATATTTCTTTGCAGGACACATTATTAACGATGCCGATTACTTCTGCAAATAAAGGGCTTCATGAATTGCATATTTTGTGGAGCGTGGATAGCGTGAAATATTATTTTGAAAAGAAAATAATTATCTGATAAGATGGCTATTTTTTTAACTGCATTTGTAATGGGATTGATTGGAAGCTTTCACTGCATTGGCATGTGTGGGCCATTGGCATTGTCGTTGCCAATCAACAGCAATTATTTTTGGCCAAAATTTTCCGGCGCACTGATATACAATATCGGGCGAATCATAACTTATTCTTTTTTTGGCTTAGTGTTTGGCAGCGTTGGAAAAACAGTGGCGTTATTTGGTTTTCAGCAATGGCTTTCAATTATTCTTGGCATATTGATTATTGCTTTTATTATTTTGCCAAAACGAATAACAGCTTTTGATGGCAACAAATTTCTGTTAACCCGTTTGTCAAAGCTCAGGGAAAAATTGGGGAAGCTGCTCTTTCAAAAAAATCATAGTTCTTTATTTTCAATTGGTTTACTGAATGGATTGCTTCCTTGCGGATTGGTTTACATGGCAGTCGCAGGCGCTACCGCTGCCGGTGATGTTTTCAAAAGTATTTTCTTTATGGCTTTTTTCGGGTTAGGCACTTTGCCAATGATGTGGAGCGTTGCTTTTTTTGGAAATTTTGTCAACATAAACATCAGGCAAAAAATACGAAAAGCATATCCTTATATGATGCTGATGATGGCATGCCTGCTCATTATTCGGGGAATGGGATTAGGAATTCCATATCTAAGCCCAAAAGTAAATGCAGAGAAAAAAACAATTTACAATTGCTGTGTTAAACCAAAATAAAAAATGCGCTGAAGAAATTTATTATAAACATGTTTCTGTTATTAACCTTTAAGAGCTTTGAAACCTTAAAGGTTTTTATTTTGATGTAAACATTACAACTTCAGCCAGATCATTTGAAGAATAATCCTAACTTGATAAAATAAATCACTGATTAAAATGTTCCGGCATCGAGGTAAAACAAGAACACTTAGCCACAATTTAAGAATCGCATCTTTATTATCCTTCGTTGCAGGGCTGGTGAATGTTGTAGGGTTTTTATCTGTTCAGCGATTAACAACAAACGTTACCGGGCACTTTGCATTTTTTATGGATGAAGTTTTAAAGCTGAACTTCTGGCAAGGCTTTGTGTATTTCCTATATATTTTTTTCTTTTTCCTCGGCTCTTTTGTTTCCAATTTTTTGATGGAATTAATTTCCAAAAAAAATGAGCAGTATATTTATTTTATCCCTGCCTCCATTGAATGTGCTATTTTATTCTTCATTGGGTTTTGGGGGCAGCATTTAATTGTGCATCATCCAGATTTAATTGCTTTCAGTTTGCTGTTTGCAATGGGATTACAGAATTCCTTAGTCACTACGATTTCAAATGCAACCGTGAGAACCACCCATCTCACCGGGCTTTTCACCGATCTGGGGATAGAATTATCACAGCTTTTCTTCTACAAAACAATTGAACAAAGAAAAAAATTATTCTCATCCATAAGGCTTCGCCTGACCATTATTAGCTTCTTCTTCGTTGGTGGGATTGTTGGTGGTATTTTTTATACAAAAGTATCTCTGTATATGTTGGTCTTTGCTTCATTGATATTATTGCTGGGCTTAATTTACGACAGCATCAAATTCAGGATTATTTTGTTAGCGAGAAAGATTAGGAACGATTGAACTTCCCTATTTCCATGAAAGAAATGATCGACATGACCGGGGTTATTCGGGATTCATACGGATAAGAAGAACGCTGATTAGTTGCACTTGCTTTTTGCCTTAGCTAATCAGCTGGCAAAAACTTAATTGCCAACAAGGTCAGAGGATTGCGGTTTATTAATATCCCCGTTTCCATAATTTTTATGCCATATTGAAATTTCTAATTATCATTTTTGAAGCAATAGCCTGGCAACAATTACTATGAACAACTATATTTGAGCGCTTAGGATTATATTGCGCTATGCCACGGGCTCAAATAAATTCTTCATTATACTCAGCAAATAATAAAGCGAGAATTGTGCGCGGTGGCAAGGAATATTTTGATTTGTTGTTATCATTGATCGATCAGGCAACTGATAGCATTCACCTGCAGTCTTATATTTTTAATAGTGATGAGACCGGAACGATGGTAGCCGATGCATTGATAGCTGCTGCAAAAAGAAATGTGCATGTGCACCTGCTTGCCGATGGTTATGCTTCACAAAGCCTTCCCGGAAAATTCATTCATACATTATCAGATGCCGGCGTCCGTTTCCGTTTTTTTGAGCCCATATTCAAAAGCAAACATTTTTATTTTGGCAGAAGGATGCATCATAAAGTTTTTGTTGCCGATGCAACATTTGCGCTGGTGGGTGGAATAAATATCGCCGACCGCTATAATGATTTCCCTGAAATACCCGCATGGCTTGATTTTGCACTGTATGCAGAAGGAGAAATTGCCAAACAGCTTTGTGTGCTGTGCTGGAAAACATGGAACGGGTTTCCTCTTAAAATGGGCATCACTCCCTGCGAAGAAAAAAAATTATTATTTGATTTTAAGGAACAGGAATTATGCGATATCAGGATGAGGCGAAATGATTGGGTGAGAAGAAAAATTGAAGTCTCCAGAACCTACATCGAAATGCTGAGGAATGCCCAATCGCATATTACAATTGTGTGCAGTTATTTTTTGCCGGGCAAAGTGATCCGCAGGTTCTTGCGCAACGCGGCTGACCGTGGCGTAAAAATAAGAGTTGTTATTGCAGGCACATCAGACATCGGGCTGGCAAAAAATGCGGAACGATGGATGTATGATTGGCTGCTGCGAAATAAAATAGAACTGTACGAATATCAACCTACCGTTCTCCACGCAAAAGTTGCTGTGTGCGACAGCAAATGGCTCACCATCGGCTCTTATAATATCAACCATATCAGTGCTTACATAAGCATTGAATTGAATCTTGACGTACGCAACGATGGGATTTCAAAAGAGATGGAACAAATGCTAGACAACATCATTCAAAATGATTGCCTTGCTATTACCAACGTGAGATATTCCAAATCAAAAAATATTTTTAAACAATTGCTGCGCTGGAGCTCTTACCAGATTATCCGCTTTATTATCTATCTCTTCACTTTTTATTACAAACAGGAGAATTGATTTTTATACTAACTCATCCGCGGGTATTCATTTTCCAATATTTGCTTTTGCGCCGTAAACGATTAAAATCATAACCACATCTGATTTGCATCATCAAAGCTGTTGAACAGGATGTATAGTTTTGGTTGAATAACAAAACTGACGGATGAAAACAACAATTCAATTCTTTTTTTTTCTTTTTGCTCCGTTTTGCTTTATAACAAAAAGTTATTCGCAGGAAACGAGAAGCTTTTCCTGGTTTGGCGAATTGCACACCGGTTGGCAAGCAACACTGAATGACCGGCCGCTGGTGGCTCAAATCAAAACAGGATATGAATCGAAGCCTTTCGATTCTTCAAAACATTACGCCGCTTATTTCAAAAACCAGGTGCCCATTGAAGTAACAGTCGGGATCAATAACAAAAAAGGTTTTCAGTTTCAGTTAGATGCCAGTTATTATTCAATGAAAGTTGCATTGAGCAACCCACCTGATGTTTCAGGCGATGAAGAATATTTGTTCGGCAACGCCGATATGTTATCGCTCAAGGCAAGCGCGTTTTTAGATTATGCATCGCTTAATGGAGATGTAAGCAAAAGCAGGTTTCATTTTATGAGCGGCGTCACCACAGGAGTTATTATCCCGTTATCCATGCAAATGAATGATGCAACAGCAAAACATTTTGGGATCAGTTCATTTCAAAAAAATATTGTTTGGATTGCGGGATTTCAATTCTTGCTGAATATTGACATCAACAAAAATTTATACGTCCCAAACAGTGCAGGCTTTGTTTTTCCAATATCCGGCAATATGGGGCAAATGCAGATGCAAAACAATTCTGGATATACATCAGGAGAGCCGGTAAAAATTAATTCATTCAAAATATCGACAGGAATTGGCTTTCGGTTTTAAATGGCCGGTCATCATCATAATTACAAATCTTAAATTGACAACAACATGAGTTTCGACAAATATGAACTCAGGAAAGAAATCATCAAACTATTGAAATTAGCAGATGGACATTTTGCAGACATCAGCGATGTGGTGAATGAGCATGCTAAAGGAGACAATGGCAACAAAAAAGAAGTTGAAAGAGAACTGGTGCATCTTGTCAGGAACATGCAGGTACTTGACATAAAAGAAAGAGAAAAAGGTTCAAATGAATTAAATGATGATTGGCTTGAAATCTTCAAAAAAACCAATCTGCAGGCGGGAGAAAAAATTGAAGGACTATATGCCTCCTTCACCAAAGAGTACCTCGCCTCTATTCGCCAAAAGAGGCTTTATTACATTGGGTTTGCGATACTGATTGTAGTGCTGATTATCTGGGCATCGCAAAAACTATAGGCATATTCCGTTTGGTCGTGTTTGCAAGTTTGTTGAGAACACAAAAAGTTTTCCGAAACTAAAAATCCCTGATTCAGAACAGGTTTTTCTTTCTATCATTCTTGGCTACGGCGATGAACACCCTGCAGGCCACAAAAGAAAAGGAGACAACATCATCTTTATTGATTAACGAATAATAAAATAACAATCATGAAAAAATCATCAAAATTATTCATTGCAGCCGGTCTTGCGACAGGCGGAGCATTGGCTACATTATTTGCTCCGGATAAAGGATCTGAAACGCGAAAAAAACTGAAGAAACAATTAAGCAAGCTCAGAGGAGCGATGGACGGGCGATGCAGCAAAGACAAATTGCTAATGGTGAAAGAAAAACTCGAACAGCATAAGCTACGAGTGGATAAGCATTTGCAGAAAATAAATTCCAGGATTGCGGAGTATGATCTGGAATCTCAGGGGAAATAATCCGGGAAGCAAATTCTCAAAAATGATTGTTCTCATTTTTGCATGATGGCAATGAGAAAAAATAAATAGAAACTAATTTCCTTCTATCCTTTTTACTAAAGATTTCGCTGTTCGCCAGTTCCATCCTTCAAATCTTCCACGCTGAACTACGAGCTTATTATCTGCGTCGTGCTGCAAGAAATAATGGAAAACAAATTTTCCTTTTGGGTTTTGCCATCCGAGAATCTGGCCAAAACGAAGGTCGTTGAACACAACCGTGTCGCCCCACATTTCCGCCGCATAAAATTGTTTTGAAAAACGGATGAGCTGTTGGAGGTCTTCATGGTCTTGCATGGGTTTCAGTAAAGAATCATTGCGCGGGAAATATTGAAAGTCGACTTTTTTTTTGCTATCAAATATTGAACGGAAGCCGACATAATAACCACTGTCGTTACCGGCCACCACATACCATAGCCAGTTTTGCAGTGGCGCAGGTGTGGTAAAATATCTGGTATAAGCAATTTTTTGACTGCTTAAGATCTCCCTTACTTCTGAATCGATTTTTGATTTATTAAATAAGCAATAGCACAAATACAACGTGCTTAACCCAAGCCCCATTGCCCACCATTTTTTCCGTTGGGGTTTTCTTTTTTGCAAAACAATAAGCGCCATGCATGCAATGCCTGCCCAAACGGAGAAGAAAGGGTCCGCTACATAAATTGCATTGAATGAAATGCGCTGATGGCTGAAAGGTTCCAACCATCCTACACCATAATTATTAAATGCATCGATACAGATGTGTATGAAAATTGTGCCACCGAAAAACAACATCCATTTGCCAAGCCGGATGTTATGAGGCCTGTGAAGCCGTTCTGCAAGCAAAGCAAACAAGGGAGTAATCATTGTGCAGAACAAAAACGAATGAGTGAACCCACGGTGTGCTAACAGGCTTGAAGGTGTATCCATCCAGAACGAAGCAACAAAATCTATATCGGGAACACTTTGCGCCATAGCTCCCCAAAGCATTGCTTTTTTGCCCAGCGTTTTACCGGCAAATGCTTCGCCCATGCAGGCACCAAGCGCAATATGAGTGAGCGAGTCCATAATTACAAATGTCGGTTATACTTTTCACCCGGTCGAATTCGCCCATAAAAGCATGCCGGCTTTTACAAATTATTTCTTATGAAATGCCAACAGTGGAATGGTGGTGCTAAATGATAATTGTTCTGATTTACTTGGAAAAAATAATTTTTGAAAAAGGCTTCTTTGCTGATCTGTGAACATGATTATTAAAGAGGGTTTCAATTTGGCAATTTGTTTCTGAAGATCAACGTAAAGAGAATCGATCAGATTGATTTTATGAATCTGTAAACTGATACCAAAACGATAACCTTTCTTTATATCTTTTTCGATGGTTTTCGCATCGGGCAAAACTTCATAGGGCCAAGTCAGGTGCAACATTTTAATTTTTGCTTTTAAAGGAAGCGCAAAGGCTTCCACTTTTTTCAGTTCTTCTTTGTAGTTATAAAAATCTGTTGCATACAACAATTGTGTCAACGGTTTTCTACGATAATCCTTCGGCACAGCAATCACAGGCACTTCAGATTTTGTGATCAGATTCCCTGTATTTGTGCCAAACAACTTTTTAAGCTTCCCTGCGCCATGGGTTGCAATACAAATAAATTCAATATCCTTTCTGCTTCTGCAATAATCCATGATAGAAATGTCAGGAGAAATTCCTTGCTCTACAATACAGGAATATTTACCCGGCTTAACATGCATTGATTTATACATGCCTGCAATAAACTTTTTCAGCTTATCTTCATAGATGATTTTTTCGCTGTCTGCATATTTTTTAAATGCCTCTTCCGGCCATTGCGGCAATCGGATGGCGTGCAATATGTAAATAAAAATCAGTTCTGATTTTTGTTGAGCCGAACATTGCATAGCGAACCTGATACCCGCTTTTGAATTGGCAGAAAAATCGGTTGGCACTAAAATCTTTGTCATGACTTAATTTTAATGAGGGATAATGAATGATTGTAAATAAAAAAACTTATTAAACATAGTGATTTGGGAAACTGCAGCAATTGATTGTTATCACCCCTTCGCATGATTCTAATATGGACAGTCTTTTCTTAAACAAAGTAGCTTGGTGTAAATATTTAACCCAATTCCTCAAGCGCATTAGTATCAAAAAAGTTATAATAACAGACGACTCACTTCACTTTGTGCATGCAAGAAAATACAATGAATAAAGATGTAGTCACCGGCTTAAAACAATCAGATATCCCCCTGTTGATAAAACAATTTGGGAAAAATACATTCAAGGGAGATAGCCAATATAATTTTTTCCGCATTGTGTGGGATATAATAAAGGACCCGATGTTTCTTTTGCTGATGGTCGCATGTTCTCTTTATTTTATTTTGGGAGAATCGGGCGAAGGAATATTAATGTTGGCTGCCATGGTTTTTGTTGCTGCAATTTCCGTTTATCAGGAAGTTAAGAGCACAAAAGCATTAGCCGCTCTGAAACAATATACAGAGCCGAAAATTGTTGTAGTTCGCGACGGCAAAGAGCAAACCATTTTGTCAGAAGATTTGCTTCCAGGCGATTTGATGATATTGGAAGAAGGCAACCGGGTTCCGGCGGATGCATTAATCGTTCATGCAAATGATTTGAGCGTAAACGAATCAATCCTGACAGGCGAGTCAATTCCTGTTGACAAAAATATTAATGAAAATTTCAATCAGCTCTTTCAGGGAACAACTATCAATTCAGGCAAATGCCATGCAATTGTAACTGCAATAGGAAACAGAACAATGCTTGGCAAACTTGGAAAATCTCTTGCCACAATCAGCAGTTCCAAAACATTGCTGCAGGAACAGATTGGGCGCTTTGTGAAGATCATGGCTTTTATTGGTTTCACCGCATTTGCATTAATATGGTTGTTGAATTATTTACATAGCAGAGATATCATACAAAGTTTATTATTGGGGCTCACGCTGGCAATGGCTGCCGTGCCGGAAGAAATACCGGTTGCATTTTCTTCTTTCATGGCATTGGGCGCATCGCACATGGCTAAGCTTGGCATCATCACGCGCCAGCCGCAGATAATCGAAAACCTTGGAGCAGTAAGCGTGATATGTCTCGACAAAACAGGAACGATCACTGAAAACAAAATGCAGGTGAAATCGATCTATGATTTTAAAACAAATCATATGGAAGAGCTTAATGATAAAATGGAATTGAAAAATTCTTCTGTGCTCCGTTATGCCCGTATGGCAAGTGAGATAGAACCTTTTGATGCGATGGAGAAAGCCATTGTTGAAGCATACCAAATTCATTTGAACCCGCTTGATGACAGAAATTTCCGAATGGTGCATGAATATCCATTAAGCGGTCAGCCACCCATGATGACGCATGTTTATCGTTCGGGCGAACATCAACTGATTGCGGCAAAAGGTGCTCCTGAAAGAATATTGCGTATTTGCAAATTAGATGAGCTTACCATAATAAAAACAAAGGCATTCGTTCAGCAAATGGCTGCTTCGGGCTACCGTGTGTTGGGTGTATGCAGCGCATCAGATCACACAGGTGAATATCCTGCTGAGCAAGATGATTTTAATTGGAGATTCGAAGGTTTGTTAGCATTGTATGACCCACCTAAAAAAAATGTGAAAGATGAATTCAATAAATGGTACGGTGCGGGCATTGGAATCAAACTTGTTACCGGCGATTACGCAGAAACTGCGATGAACATTGCAGCGCAAGTTGGAATAAGAGATTATGAAAAATATATTACCGGAGAACAGTTGATGAAATTATCAACGATAGAGCTGAAGCAAATTGTAACGAGCACAACTATTTATGCACGCATGTTCCCCGATGCAAAATTAAAATTGGTAGACGCGTTGAAATCAAATGGGGAAATTGTTGCGATGACCGGAGATGGTGTAAATGACGGGCCTGCGCTGAAATCAGCGCACATCGGAATTGCGATGGGAAGCAAAGGCACCGAAATAGCAAAAGAAGCAGCAGACTTAATCATAACAGACGACAACCTTGGAAAAATAACTGATGCTATTCAACAAGGAAGAAAGATTTATAACAATCTTAAAAAAGCAGTGCGCTATATTATTTCCATTCACATACCCATCATTTCAATTGCTTCTGTTCCGCTTGTGTTGGGATGGAAGTTCCCCAATATTTTTACGCCCATACATATTATTTTCCTGGAAATAATTATGGGGCCGACCTGTTCTATTTTTTACGAACGTGAGCCGGTAGAAAATAACATCATGAAGAAAAATCCCCGGCCACATACACAGAATATGTTTTCTTCGGGCGAATTGCTGATAAGTTTTATTCAGGGCGTTATCATTGCAGCGGGGACACTCTCGCTTTATTATTACTTCATGAAACGAGATTATGCTATCGAATATGTGCGCACCATTGTTTTCACAACACTTGTGCTGAGCAATATATTTCTCACGTTTGCCAATCGTTCATTTGAAGAAACGTTTGTAAAAACAATTCGCTATAAAAACTCGTTAGTGCCTTATGTTTTGCTTGTCTCGGTCATTTTTCTGTTATCCATTTATTTCTTAGCACCTCTGAAAATTATTTTCCAATTGAATGCCATTAACGCCTCACATTATGTCATTTGCATTATTGTAAGTATGGTTTGCACAGTATGGTTTGAATTATACAAGACGAAATTAGCCGGCAAATAATGTCAGCCGATAAAATCTGATCTCAGACATGGATTGTTGACACAAATCATAAGCATCTCTGATAACTGTCATAATAAACCACCACTTAATATTCCAGCTTTGGAAAAACTATTTTATGTCAATCCTTATCAAAAAATTTAATGAGATAAGCATCGCCGATATTCCGGTTGTCGGAGGGAAAAACGCGTCGCTTGGTGAAATGCTCAAAAACCTTTCTTCCAAAGGGATCAAAGTACCGAACGGTTTTGCGACTACTGCTTCTGCCTTCTGGCACTTTCTGGATGATAATAAACTGCGTGAACGTTTGCATGAAATAATGGAACGATTAGACAAAGAAAAATTTTCAAACCTTAAAGAAATTGGCAGGCAATCAAGAGAATTACTGTTGCATGCAAAAATGCCAAAAGACCTTTCTGATGAAATCATTGCTTCATATAAAGAATTATGCGGCAAAGCAGATGCTGCAGTTGCAGTAAGGAGCAGCGCCACCGCTGAAGATTTGCCTGAAGCGAGTTTTGCAGGGCAGCATGAATCTTATCTTAACATCAAAGGAGAAAAAGCATTGCTGGAAGCAGTCCAAAAATGTTTTGCATCACTTTACACAGATAGAGCCATCAAGTATCGTGAAGACGGTGGCTTTGCTCATGATAAAACTGCTTTATCAGTCGGTATACAAAAAATGGTGCGTGCAGACAAAGCCTGCTCCGGCGTAGGTTTCACGCTGGAGCCTGAATCAGGTTTTCGCAATGTGATCCATCTCGCAGGAGTCTGGGGATTGGGAGAAAACATTGTTCAGGGAACAGTGACACCGGATGAATTTTTTGTTTTCAAGCCATCACTGATACAAGGAAAAAAATCTGTTATACAGAAAAAATCAGGCACTAAATTATTGACGATGATTTACAGTGATCATAAAGAAAATCCTGTAGTCAATATTGAAACGCCAAAAGAAAAACAGGAACAGTTTGTATTGAATGAAAATGAGATTACCAAACTTGCCGGATGGGCTTTGCAGATTGAGCAGCATTATAAAAAACCGATGGATATTGAATGGGCGAAAGACGGAATCACAAACGAACTGTTCATCATACAAGCGAGACCTGAAACAGTGCATTCCCGAAAAAATCCTTTGCAGATAAAAGAATATAAGTTGTTGGCAAAAGGAAAAGAATTGGCAACAGGAGAAGCAATAGGTTCTAAGATTGCTACCGGTGTTGCAAGAATTCTCGCGTCGCCGAAAGATGCGGACAAATTAAAACAAGGTGAAATAGTAGTAACCGACATCACAAGCCCTGATTGGGACCCAATATTAAAAAATGCAGCAGCCATTGTAACGAACAAAGGAGGAAGAACAAGCCATGCTTCCATCATTGCAAGAGAACTGGGAGTTCCTGCGATTGTTGGGACCGGCGATGCAACTGATGTAATAAGTGATGGGGAAATAATTACGGTTTCCTGCTGCAAAGGGAAAACAGGCTTTGTGTATGAGGGCAAATTGGCTTATAAAGAAACCGAACTTGATTTTTCCGATGTGAAAATGCCTGAGAGTACAGAAGTGATGATGATTGTCGGCGACCCCGAGAAAGCATTCAACCTTTCATTCTATCCAAATGATGGTGTTGGTTTGATGAGGATTGAATTTATTATTAATCATTCTGTGCAGATACACCCGATGGCATTGGTGAAATTTAATGAACTGAAAGACCTTGAAGCAAAACAAAAAATTGAAGAACTGACCCATCATTATCCCGATAAGGAAAAATATTTTGTGGAGAAACTTTCGGAAGGTGTCGCAACCATCGCAGCTGCATTCTATCCCAAAAATGTGATTGTGCGCATGAGCGATTTCAAAACAAACGAATATGCAAGCTTATTAGGCGGAAAAGATTTTGAGCCGGTTGAAGAGAACCCGATGCTTGGCTTCCGTGGCGCATCCAGATATTATAATGACCTCTATAAAGAAGGTTTCCGCCTTGAGTGCGAAGCCATGAAAGTTGTTCGTGATGAAATGGGATTAACGAACGTGAAACTGATGATACCTTTCTGCAGAACAGTTGAAGAAGGGAAAAAAGTCATCAACATCATGCGCCAATACGGTTTGTCGCAAGATGAGAATGACCTTGAAATTTATGTGATGGCAGAGATACCCAGCAACGTGCTGCAGGCAGAAGAGTTCGCAAAAATTTTCGATGGGTTTTCTATCGGTTCAAACGACCTCACTCAGTTAACGCTCGGCATTGACAGAGATTCCGCCTTAGTTGCAAATCTTTTCAGCGAGCAAAACAAATCAGCAAAAGAAATGATTGCAATGGTCATCAAAAAAGCAAAACATGCAGGAGCAAGGATTGGTTTGTGTGGTCAGGCTCCCAGCGATTTTCCCGGGTTTGCCGGCTTTCTGGTAGAGAAAGGAATCGACAGCATTTCATTCAACCCCGACGCATTGCTGAAAGGGATAGAAAATATTATTCAGGCAGAAAAACAATTTGCCGTCACCATTTAAAAAATTAAAAAATGAAACCAATTCTGGTACCAACAAATTTTTCAGCAAGCTCAGTGAACGCGGCAAAATATGCAACCGATATGGCTTTAGCTATACATGCAGACCTGCACCTGCTGCACGTGATGCAAATCCCAGCAAGCAATGCAGAAATCCCGCTCACAGAAGAAATCTATAATGAAATGAAGGAAGGAGATGAAGAAGCATTGAAAAAAATGAAAGCTGATTTAGAAAAACAAACTAAAGGAAAAATCAATATTGTTACCATTTTTCAAGTAGGGAGCGTAGAACATCAGTTAGAAGCATATTGCAACAGGCAAAAACCTTTTGTTGTT
>Ga0070734_10003075_pt1 | contig 18397 bp, 20 predicted proteins | sample Coa_R1_8_FD_66444 | JGI IMG/M metagenome (GOLD analysis project Ga0070734, IMG submission 66444) | Surface soil microbial communities from Centralia Pennsylvania, which are recovering from an underground coalmine fire - Coalmine... | ecosystem: Environmental > Terrestrial > Soil > Unclassified ... | reverse complement strand
GACCAAAGCGGCGGAGCTTCTGCACATTTCCTATCGGTCCTTCCGCCACTACGCCAAGAAACACAATCTGTAATTGATAATTCTGAGCGATGTCGAGCGGCGGCAGCCTCGCTATTTTCGGACGAACACGACGCCTTGCGGATCGTCAAAAACTTTCTTGAATCGTGGATCGCATTGCAGTAACCCAACCAGCGGTGACTTCGCCGGCCAGATGATCAAGTTCGCTTGAGAGAGATCTGCGTCTTTTTCCCAGCCAGGAAATCCCTTGAGTGCGTTTGTATACTGCTGCACGCGCTCGTCGCCATGAACGTTCGTGCGGCCATCCATCGAAACTGGAATATTCGGCAGGCGCCAGATCAGAAATCCGCCGCTGGTGAAATCGTTGTAAAGCGGCCCTTGCAGGTGATGCTGTTCGACATAGCGAGCCGCGGCCTCCGGATATCGCCCTGCCAATCCCATTTCAATCCAGTTGTTATCGATGCCATAGCGCCGCCAGCCCACCGCGACGACCGCAACAATGCAAACCGCCAGCGCCAGTTTGCTCTTCAATTCCATCGCGCGTTCTGGCGTTGATTCTGTCCGTCGCAGGCTCACGGCAAGTAGCGCGACGGACACCGCGGCAAGGATCCACGTATCCTTGATCGATCGAAATCCCAGAATCGCCGCAAACGCAAACAGCAAAACATAAATCGGGCGAATCTTCCGGCTCCAGCCCAGCGCCCCAGCCGCCGCGAGAGTCAGTAGCGCCAGCACATAGTGGTACGGCTCACGGAAACTCATCGCCAGCATTTCGGAAATCGATTCGTAGATATGTTTTTGGCCGGCGTATACGAAAACCGTCGAGTAAACGTGCCAGCCATAAGGGGTAAGCAGCGTCGCGACGAAGCACGCCGCGGCAACCGCCGGCGACTTTCGGGGAAGCGGTGCGGGTTCTGCTCGATACCGCAACACCGAGTTCAGGATCGATTCACCCGCGAACAACGCCAGCACAATCAACCCGTGAATGAATTCGATGTGAATGCTCGCCCAAAGCCAGAATATTGGGATGAGCCAGTACAACCCGGAGAATTTGCCCTTGAGCAATGCGCCGAACAGAATCCGGAGCTCGAGAATGAAGAAAATAATCGTGAACATGCCGGGCCGCGGTGCATAGATCGAAGTCAGCGAATACGCGCCGAGCGTCGCTGCCGCAATCGAAGCCCAGAAAGAAAGGTCGAGGCCGCGCGCCAGCCGAAATAGGGAAGCCGGAATTGCAATTCGAAACACAATCTCTAGCAGCGCAAATCCCGCCAGCCCAAAAATCCGGTACAGCGCAACAAAAAAAATGTCGAAGAGCCAGCTGTAGTCATACCAGGCTTTCCCAGCGCCATAGATCGAAAATGGGTCCGTAAATGGAACAGCATGTTTCGCAAGGATCCACTCTCCCGCGCGCAAGTGCCAGCCAAAATCGGGGTCGTTCATGTAGAAGTCGCGCAGGAAGATCACCGCAGGCAGCGTGAACGCGATCAAAAGCGCGAGCATTCGAATGGACGCATTGCCACCAACGCGCGACCATACCGAACTCGGGTCTCCACCGGCCGGTCCCGCCAATCCTTCCTGGTTCCTCTGCGTCGTAAGATCCATTTTTGTCCGAGAGTCTGAAAATAGCCTGCTTTGAATCGCTCCACTAGGCGTATCGCCAGGCAGTTTCCAGAATTGAACGCAAGATCGTGACGGTTCGAATGAACTCAATCCAAGCTGTCGAGTCGCACCCAGTTCCCGCCGAGAAATGGCAGAACTGACACTAATTGTCACTAATTTTTGACAAAATAACGCACTTCCGCACTTTCCCGGCCCCCGCAGCTAGCCAGAATCCACTTAACATCCTATTTTTCTATTGCTTACGAATCCGCAGCCCTTGGTAGAATGCGTGCACTTTCTGAGTGGCAGTCTCGACGGAGCTATGACGGAGCGACCAGGCTATCCTTGTCCCTTGGGAGCTCTGAATGAAGAAGCAGCAGAAGGGTTTCTCTCTTATCGAATTGCTGATCGTCGTGGCGGTCATTTTGATCATCGCGGCCATCGCAATCCCGAACCTGATTAAATCGAAGATGGCAGCGAACGAAGCTTCCGCGGTTGGTTCGCTCCGCACGATCACGACGGCGCAGATCGCGTATTCCTCGGCCTGCCCGACGCTTGGTTTTGCCGCTACCTTGGCCGAGCTGAACACCAGCACGACTTGCCAGGGCGGTACGAGCCAGATCGATGCGACGCTCTCCAGCAAGACGAAGAGCGGCTATAACTTCACGGACCCGACGACGACCGGTACACCGGCGACGACCTTCTCGGTCAACGCTGACCCGGTTTCGACCTCGTCCGGTACGCGTCACTTCTTCGTCAACGAAACCGGCGTCATCCGCTACACTCAGTCCGGTTCCGCGACGAACACCTCCAACGCATTGCAGTAAACTGCAATCGCTGGTCGATTTTACGAGGGAAGCCTCCCGGCTTCCCTCGTTTTATTTTTGGCGCCGCTTGTTTTCGCTTCTCAAGAACTTTTCCTCGCGACAAAATACGTCTTTTTGCCTGACCGAATTGGTCATTCTCTCTCCCCCCTTTAATCTGTCCCCAATATCTCGCGAAGAAAATGCTCGATGAAATAGGTCGCTTGTTATCATATAATTGCAAACCGATTTGGCCGGAACTTCGCTTCTCCCTTCTTTTTCCCTAAGTTCTTGGCCCCTCAAGTGCTTCTACAAGTGGTTAGTATTTGCAGGCGCCGGTCGCGTTCCGGTTGTTCGATCGCTCGTCCGGAAAACATTCGCGCCAGACCTGCAGAGGGGATTTTGAGGTGACTATGACTGGCGGACGGAAATGGGGCGTCAGAACTCAGGTTGTCGCTCAACGAGGTTTTTCACTGATCGAGCTTTTGATCGTGGTCGCAATCATTTTGATCATCGCGGCGATTGCGATTCCAAACTTTTTGCGCGCGAAGATGGCTGCGAACGAATCTTCCGCGGTCTCTTCCATTCACGCCGTAAATACCGCGGAGATTGCTTATTCGTCGGCATGTCCCACGATTGGTTTTTCCGCATCGCTTGTGGAACTCAACACCAGCACCACGTGCATCGGCGGCACCAGCCAGATCGACGCAACCCTGGCCGCCGGCACCAAGAGCGGCTACGTCTATACGTATGCGCCGGTCGGCGCCACTCCGTACCTCAGTTATACGTTGAACGTCGACCCGATGACGCGCGGCGTCACTGGCCAACGCAGTTTTTGGTCCAGCGAAATTGCCGTCACGCGCTACAACCAGAGCGCGGCCGCGTCCAACACCGACAACGCAATTCAGTAAATTCTCTTTTCGCGGCGAATGTTAGACTGAAGCAATGAAGTCTGCATTCGCCGCTTTTCTTTTTCTCGCTGTACTTGCCGTATCCTCTGCTGGCGAATCCGCTGCCCCTTACGTTCGTCAGTTCGAATCCGCCTATAAGCGCGCTCACACCTTGCAAGCTGATTTCTTGCAGCAATACCGCGAAGGTGACCGCGTCACCCGTTCCGAAGCCGGCGTGGCCTATTTTCGCCGTCCGGGCAAAATGCGGTGGGAATACGACTCCCCTGAAAAAAACCTCTTTGTCGTCGACGGCAAATTCGCCTGGTTCTACGTTCCCGCCGACCACACCGTCTCCCGCGTCGCTGCTCGTCAGAGCGACGATTGGCGCACTCCGCTCGCACTCCTCGCCGGAGAGATGAAAGTCAGCCGCGTCTGCGCCTCCATCGAACTTTCGTCTGACCAGCCCAGTGACTCTGCTCTCGTTCGCCTGAGCTGCATCATTCGCGGAACGGAAAAAGACGTCAAAGCTGGCAAGCAACACGATTCCGCCTACTTCGATATCAACAAAACAAACGGTGAACTCGCGAGCGTCGTCGTCAGTGGCGCAGGCGGTATCCGCATGGACCTCCAGTTTTCTCACTGGCGCTACGACCCTCCCGTCGAGGAGGTCCTGTTCCACTTCCAGCCTGCCAAAGGTGTTGCCATCGTCGATGGGGACGAACTCATGGCCGGACCCGCCCAGGGCATCCGCTAATCCTTCGCCCGCCCGATTGCAAAGCCCTGATTACAGGCTGGTTAAAAATTGCTGCCAGTGCTTTTCGCGCAACGTACAACTCTTCTGCGCTACCCTGCAACTGTTTGAATTGAGGTAAACTGGCTGTCATGGGGGAATTTGTCTGCCGCGTCGCGGATGCCAACGGGCGAGTCTTTTCGCACGTGGAAGCCGCTGGTACTGTCACCGAGGCCCGCCAGAAGCTGGCGGATCGCGGGCTCTACGTGTATTCGGTCGAATCCCGCAGCAGCCTCGTCAGCGGCCTGCTCAACCGCCAGAGCAGCAAACAGGTGGGCGGCTCAGACTTCCTGATTCTCAATCAGCAGTTCAATACGCTCATCAAAGCCGGCCTTCCCATTCTCCGCGCGCTGGATCTCCTCGCCGAGCGCGCCAGTTCGCCGCGATTGCGTCCCGTCATTTCTCAAATTCGCGATCGCGTCCGCGAAGGGAAGTCGCTTTCTGAAGCCGTCACCGAAGCCGGCGTTTTCTCGAAAGTTTATTCCACTGCGATTCTGGCCGGCGAAAAGAGCGGCAATCTTTCCGGCGTCCTCGACTATTACATCGCCTATCAGCGCGTCAGCACCGGCGTCCGCAAGAAAATTCTCGCCACGCTCGTCTATCCCGTTTTGCTTGTCACCGTGGCCTGCATCGTCGTCACCTATCTCGTCACCGTCGTCATCCCGAAATTCGCCATGCTCTATCAGGACATGAAGGTGCCGCTCCCGACGCCCACGCGCATCCTCATCGCTCTCACCGTCGACTATCGCTACTTCGTCGTCGGTGCCATCGCTGCGGTATTCGTCGCGGCTCTCGGTCTTTTCGCCTGGTCGCGTTCGGAAGAAGGCGGCATTGCCGTTGACCGCATGAAATTTAAATTGCCTATCGCCGGCGAAACGATTTTGAAATTTCAGGTCGCGCAATTCACCCGCACGCTTTCCACGCTTCTTACGGGCGGCACGCCTCTCGTCGCTGGCCTGCAAACCGCGGGCGACGCCATTGAAAGCAAATTGCTGCGTGGGACGATCACCAACGCCACGCAGAAAGTCCGCGAAGGCGAATCGCTCCATTCCGCGCTTTCGTCCACTGGCATCATGCCCGAACTTGCTCTCGACATGATTGAAGTCGGCGAATCGAGCGGCGCCCTGGCGCCGATGCTCACCAGCGTCGCCGAATTCTACGAAGAAGAAGTGAATCTTCGCTTGAGCGCGATGGTCTCGCTCATCGAGCCGGCCATTCTCATTTTCATGGGTCTCCTGGTTGCCTTTATTCTCGTTTCGCTCTATTTGCCGATTTTCTCGATTCAGGTGACCGGAGCGGGTACCGCTAGCTAGAACGGAAAACATGAGTACGACACATCAAAATCCGCCTGTCACGGGAGCGCCGAACCTCAGCGCCGAAGAGCAGCACGAGCGCGAACATTCCCGCCGGCTTGCCGAACGTTACCGTTTCCCGTTTGTGGATTTGCGCGAACAGCGCATCGATCCGGAACTCTTCCGCACCATTCAAGCCGACTTGATGTTCCGCTACAACTTCGTTCCGCTCGAGGTGCACAACAACGTTCTCTCGATCGCCGTTGCCGAACCCAGCCAGGTTGCACTTACCGACGAACTTCAGTTGCTCCTCGGCAAAAAGCTCTCCATCAAAGTTGCCACTGCGCGCCAGATTGGCGACCTGCTCAAGCGAACCGAACAGTCTCAGCGCGTCCTCGAACAAGCCACCGAAGCGTTCACGCTGCAATCCGGCAAGACCGACGAAAACGCCGATGAAACGCTCTCCGGCGATCGCGTTACGCGAGACACCACCGCGAGCCCCATCGTTAAATTGGTCGAAACCGTCATCTTCACCGCCCTCGAGCGCCGCGCAAGCGACATTCACATTGAAGCGCGTGACGGCGAAGTCGCCGTCAAATACCGTATTGACGGCGTTCTCCAGCACGCCATGACGCCCATTTCCAAAGACTGGCATTCGCCCGTCATTTCTCGCATCAAGGTGCTCAGCGATCTCGACATTGCCGAGCGCCGTGTTCCGCAGGACGGCCGCTTCCGCGTGAAATACAAAGGCCGCTTTATTGACTTGCGTGTCTCCATCATGCCGGCCAGCCACGGCGAAGACGCCGTGCTTCGCGTCCTCGACAAGGAAACCCTTTCCGAAAAGTTTCAAAGCTTGAGTCTCGACGTCGTTGGTTTCTCCGCCGACGAGATGCGCCGCTTCCGCCGCTACATTCGCGAGCCGTATGGCATGGTTCTCGTCACCGGTCCGACCGGTTCCGGTAAAACCACTACGCTCTACGCCGCCATCAACGAAATCAAAACCGACGAAGACAAAATCATCACGATTGAAGACCCCGTCGAATATCAGCTTCGCGGCATTACGCAGATTCCCGTCAACGAGAAAAAAGGCCTGACTTTCGCCCGCGGATTGCGCTCCATCTTGCGCCACGACCCCGACAAAATCATGGTCGGCGAAATCCGCGACCAGGAAACCGCGCAAATCGCCATTCAGTCCGCCCTCACCGGCCACCTCGTTTTCACCACCGTTCACGCCAATAACGTGACCGACGTCATTGGCCGCTTCATTAACATGGGCGTCGAGCCGTACAATTTCGTCTCGGCCTTGAACTGTATTCTGGCGCAGCGCCTCGTTCGCGTTATCTGCAGCAATTGCAAACAATTGAAAAAACTTTCTCCCGATGAAATTCGCGAAGCAGGCCTCAAGCCCGAAGAATGGGTGAACGCGTCGTTCGCCGAAGGCGCGGGCTGTCTCGAATGTTCGGGCACCGGCTATCATGGCCGCACCGCAATTTGCGAACTGCTCGATTTGACCGACCGCATCCGCGAAATGATTATCGATCGCCGGCCGACTTCGGAAATCAAGCGCATCGCCCGCGACGAAGGCATGATTACGTTGCGCGAAAGCGGTTTGAACAAAATTAAGCAGGGCTTGACCACACTGCGCGAAATCAACAAGGTGACTTTCGTTGAGTAACACCGTCGCACACCGCAAGGGCATCTACCAGAACGAGCTTGTTCGCAAGTTCGTGATGTGGCTCGATTCGTCGCCCCATCCGCCGCTCGCCGTGGAAATTGCCACGGATCGCGTCGCCGGCGCTCGTCTTTCCGGCACTGGTGGCGTCGATGGTTTTGCCGTTGAGCCGCTCCCTCCCGGCGCAATCGTTCCTTCCGCCGTTGAAACAAATTTGATCAATATTTCGGCCGTCAAGAATGCGTTCGAAAGCGTTTGCAGCCGTCTCCGTGCCAAAAACGAAGACATCGCGATTCTTATTCCCGATCCCGTCATCCGCGTCTTTGTTCAGCACTTCGACGAATTTCCCCGCTCCGCGCAGGAAGCCATTCCTATGCTGCGCTGGAAATTGAAGAAGAGCGTCCCCTTCGAAATGGACGAAACGCTCGTTTCCTATATGCGCCAGGCGCCGCGCGAAGGCGGCGTGGACGTGGTCACTGCACTGGGGCGTTTGCGCATCGTTCGGGAATATGAAGCGCTCGCCGAAGGTTTGGGTTTGAGTCCCGGCGTGGTTCTCAGCTCTTCGCTCGCGACAGTCTCCTTATTGACGGATGCTCGCCCCACGTTGATGGCTCGCGTTGCCGGACAAGCCCTCACCACCGTAATTGTTCGCGACGGAGTCCTCTGCGGTTATCGCTCCACCGAACTTCCCGTTGCGGGCACCCTGCTGACGCCAACGATGCTCCTCGAAGAAATCTATCCGGTCGCGGCCTATTACCAGGACACTTGGCAAGAGGGGATTCAAGCCGTTCGGGTCGCGGGTCTTGGCGCGCGGCTGCCCGAATTTGTGCGGCCACTCGAAGATGAATTTCATTGCGAAGTACGTTCGCTGTTGCACACGGCTGTTTCGGAAGGGCGGCTTTCCGATGAAGCACGGCCGCTTGCCGATCGCGAACTCGAAGCATTGGTTGGCTGGATTTTGCAGAGAAATTAGGCGGTAGCGTAGGCACTCTTGTTTACCCTGGAAGGCCCTGCGCCACACGCTCCAAGGCTACGGAGTAGCGAGTTTGCAGAGAAGTTAGGAGACGAGCGAGAAAGCATTCATGAGAGTCAGGCTCAATCTTGCGACGAAACCGCTGGTCACGCACCGGCGCTTTCTGGTCGGCGCAGCCGCGGTCGCCGCAGTCGGTGCGATCGTCTTTATTTCCCTCGGCTGGCATGTCTACGGCGCGCGCAAGGCCGCAGCCGCCACCCAGGCTCGCATGCAGGCTCTCCGCGCGGAACAATTGAGTCTCGAATCCCGCCGCGACAAACTGGACCTGTTTTTCAAGCGCTCGGAAAACGCCAAGCTCGCCGAGCGCGCCGCGTATTTGAACTCCATCATCGATGAAAGCAGTTTTCTCTGGACGCAGATGTTCATGGACATCGAACGCGTGAAGCCGGGTGGCGTACGCCTGCTCAGCATTTCGCCCAAGATGGTCAAGGGCAATATGGAAGTCCATTTGCGCGTCGGGGCTCAATCCGACGAAGCCAAACTGAAATTCCTGCGGGCGCTCGAAGGCTCGAAAGCCTTTGAAAAGGTCATGCTGCTCAATAGCCAGCTCGCCACGCAGGCAGGCGACCAGCAGGTATTCGAAATTTCCGTGATTTATACGAGGGCTTGATGTCGCGCGATTTCAAATTCGAAAAGAGAGCCATCCTCGCCGGAGTCGCTTTATTGCTCGCGGCAGACGTCGCGCTCGGCGTCTACAGCTGGCATCTCTCCAATTCTCCTGTTGTCACGACGCAAACCACGAACGTGGAAGCCGCGAAGCTGAAAAAGCTCAAGGCGGAAATCGAAGACGCCGAGAAGAACGCGGCAAACTTCCCCAAAACCCTGGTGGACTGCGACAAATTCGAAAGCTCTTTGCCGCCCGCAAACGTTGCATCTTCCACCATCGCTGCCGAATTGGGCGACCTTGCCAATAAATCCGGCATCCAACTTACTGGCATCGTTTTTCACGATAAGGAAGTCGGCGATCGCGATATTACCGAGCGCTCCATGGAAGCCACTATTTCTGGCGGGTACGACAACGTCGTGAAATTCTTGAACAATCTTCAGAAGTCGCCAAATTATTACGTCGTCGATTCTATCGACCTAGCCACCGAAACGACCGCGCCGAATTTGTTGCACGTCGGCGTTCACATGCGCACTTTCTTTCGCACGGTGCCCGCATGAAACAGCAAAAACAAGCGATCGCTTTCATCGTTCTTGTCCTGGTTGCCGCGGGAATTTGGGCCTGGCAGTGGTACACCCCATCGAACGGCGCGAAGGACGATAGCGCATCGTTGGCCCAAATTTATAAACCGCTGAATTTTCCGAATCCGACAATTCACTGGCCGAAAGTGGAGATGCGCCGCAAAGCCGAATACAAAACTTCCGGCCCACCTCCATTTTCGCTGGATGGTCCGAAGCCACCCGTCGTGCCGCTAAGAATTCCGAAGCCGGGTGACGTCGGCTATACCCCGCCGGCACCACCACCCCCTCCTCCTGCGCCGGAATTGCCGCCGAATCTGAAATTCTTTGGATACGGCAACGTGCCGAATAATTCGGCACGGCGCGCATTCCTCGAAGACGGCGATGAAGTGTATATCGTCAACGAAGGCGACACGCTCCTCGGCCGCTTCAAAATTTTGAAAATCAATAACGCGAGTCTTGAATTTGAAGAAGTCGGCTCCGGCCGCCACGGCCAGAAAATGCTGGAAGATGCGGGACCCGCCGCGTGAGAAACGTGAAACGAATTCGCGCAAGAAAATCGCAGCGCGGTTACGCGCTCCTTCTCGTTGCGTTTGCTGCGACATTGATGGTGATTGCCGCGATGACTGCGGCGCCCGGAATTCTCACCGAGGGAAAACGCGAAAAAGAAAAAGAAATGATCTGGCGCGGAAATCAATACGTGCGCGGAATCAAACTTTATTATCGAAAAACCGGCAAATTTCCCAATTCCCTCGACGATTTGACAAAACCGCAGGTCGGAAATATTCGTTTCATGCGCCAGCAATACAAAGATCCGATGAATCTAGAAGACGGATCGTGGCGCCTGATTTACGTCGGCCCATCCGGCCAATTGATCGGCAGCCTGAAACCGCAGCCGCAAATTACGCTTCCCGGCGGAATTCCTGTGGGCATCCCCGGCGCGAGCGGAGTGGGGACACCCGCGGCTAATCTGAATGGGGCGGGGCTCAATGGTCCCGTGAATTCCGGCGTCGGCGGCCCAGTGAACGCATCGCCAACAAGTGGATTCGGCCAGCCGAGCGCGGGACAAAACGGCGTTGTTGCTACGACGGGAAACGGAGTTTCTACGGACACGGATGCGAATGGCGACGTGCCCGCCAATCTTGCAACGGATACCCCGACGGTGATTGGCGGAAACATTATCGGAATTGGGAGCAAGGCTACGGGACGTTCGGTGATCGTCTGGGAGAAGGCGAAGAATTACCGGCTCTTTGAATTTTATTGGGACCCGAGCAAGGACGTTCAGGGATTTGGTCCGCAGCCGACGCAACCGGGAAATCTCCCTCCGGGTGTGCAGCCGGCGACTCCGCAGAATTTTCAGAATCCGGGAATGCCTCCGCCAAACTTCAATCCATCTGCGCCAAGCGGGACGGATAATCCGCCGTTGCAGGGAAATCCTCCGCAGAACTAGTCCGGCAGAAATTCAAAATTGGAAAATTGAAAGTGAGACGCCGCCGAGCTGTTATCGGTGTTCTTGCGGCTTCGATTCCGCCTATTTTGCGACAGGCGTTGCAAGCGGCGCGGCCCGGGTGGAAGTGTGTTGCGAAGCTTTACGCGCTTTGTAGGTTTTCTGGACGAGGCGGACATAGGAGATGGTTTCGCGATAGGGCGGAATGGTTTTGAACTGGTCGATGCGCTGCGGGCCTGCGTTGTAGGCGGCGAGGGTGAGCGCGAGGTCGTTGTCGTAGCGGTCGAGAAGTTCGCGCAGATATTTTGTGCCCGCCTCGATATTTTCCCTGGGATCAAAACTGTTTTTTACACCGAGGCGAGCGGCGGTTTCGGGAAGAAGCTGCATGAGCCCGCGCGCGTTTTTGCGGGAAATGGCTTTGGGATTGAATTTGGATTCGGCGGTGATGACGCTCACGATGAGATCGGCGTCGACGCCATGAGTTTGCGCGGCGGACGCGATGAAATTCGCGTAGGGAATATCGGCGAGCACGGGCTTCGGCGCAGGGCGAAAGATTTCTTCGGGTTCGATGGAGACGATTTCGGTGGCGGGAAGTTCGGCAGAGCCGCTGGAGAGCTGGAGCTTATACGTGTCGCCGACGAGCTGATATCCGGTGACGACGAGGCGCTGGCCGCTTTTCAGGACGACGTATTCGGCGCGCGCAGACTTGGGACCGAGTAAGGCGAAGCAGGGAAGCAGCAGAAACGCAAAAAGAACTGCATGTGACCGGCGAAGCGCTGCACGCAAGAAGTTCAAATCGAAGATGCCGGGCTGAAGCCACGGCGCTACATTTAAACCCAGAGGGTCCCTGGCCGTTTGGGCGAACGGAAGCTGAGTCTGGCGCGCGAGGATGCGAGTCAGGCGCATGCGGCCTCGCTTAGGGCGAAACGTTCGATGGCGGCGGCGACACCGCTTTCGTCGTTGGAGAGAGTTTCGTGCCAGCCGTGAACTTTAAGTTCGGGAACGCCGTTGGCCATGACGACAGGGATTCCGGCGAAGTGAAGCATTTCGAGGTCGTTGTGATTGTCGCCGACGGCGAGAATTTCTTCCCGCTGTAAACCCTGATGCGAAGCCCATTCCGCGAGCGAGCGGCCCTTGGTGCAGTCGGCCGGAAGAACGTCGATCATGGCGAAGTTGCGGGATTCATAGAGCGTGACGGCGAGGCGATAACCGGCGGCGAAATCCGCTTCGCGGAGAATCGTTTCGATGGCGCGCATTTCCGCGACGGTGCCGGAAAACATAACCTGAATGGGATCTTCGGTGATGGAATTTTCGAGAGGGGAAACGATGCCAATATTGGCGAGGTTGCGCTTGTAGTAGGCGTAGCGGATGGAATCGTCCTCACGAAGCGATTCGAGCATGATTTGATCGGCGACAGGTCGATCGAAAATGACGGCTGCGCCTTCGCGCCAGGGCCGCGTGGATTCGAGGACGCTGCGCGCAACGTTTCGATCGAGCAAATGGCGAAGATGGGTTTCTCCGTCGGCGGTGCGAATAAGAGCGCCGTTATTGACGATCATGGTCAGCGGGCAGGAGAGCTGGTGGGCGACGGGCATGGCGAAATCGTAGCGACGGCCGGTGACGAGAGCGACTTCAATGCCGCGACGGGTAGCCTCGGCAATGGCGGCGCGATTGGCTTCGGGGAGCTGCCAGCGGCTGTCGAGGAGCGTTCCGTCGATGTCGAGAGCAATAAGGCGTACAGGCATAGATCTAAGTTTACCGCGAAGCGCTGGAAGAAGGTGCCCCGAGTGCGAGCGGTTTCCGAGTTCCAAAATGGAATGGGCACTCCCCTCCCCCTGTTTTACGTAAGTATTCATTCTAAAGGGGTTGGGCGATGGGTACCCCCTCCCAAGCGCACGGCCAAGGGCGTGTGCCGAGCCCGAATTTAGGGGCCGGGGGCGGTGAGAGCCTAAAGCCTGTGGATCTGCTCGTCGCATCGGTATTGGGAAGGATACGCGGTTGGGTTGAGCTGGACGACTGGTCAGAGTGCGGGATGTGGGACAGCTGTACTTTAGAAGCGGTGCGGCAGGATTCAGCTTCAGGGAATGATCGGGTGGGGGCGAGCCATTTCAACGCGCGGGGGTTCGCGCGGCCCGGGTTCTGGACGATATCCATGCGGGTCATATTCGCCAGGGCGAAGGTCTGGCCTGCCATTGTGTGAAAAGCCGGGAAAGCCCGGAATATCGGGAGCTTTGAAGTCAGATTCATCCCGGCGTGATGCTGCAGCTTTTCGCGCGATTAGTTGTTGGTATCGGGTGAACTGATCACCGAGAACTTCTCTAAGTTCGGAGGAGCGTGCGGCGTAGTGCGTTTGCACGATTTCGACGAGCTTTTCTTCGAGCTCTTTTTGTTTCTCGAATGCGGATTTCAGCTTTAGCCTGAGTGCAGAGTCTGGAAAAAGGGATTGATTGGAAAATTTTGCGAGCTCGGACTCGGGATTGAAAGGCTGGGCGTAGGAACGGGGGATGCGCGGCGACGGGGTATGGGAACGCGGCTTCATTGATTCGATGGAGGGAGAGAGCGCAGACAGATCGATTTTGACGTGTGGTCTGGTTGTCTTTTCAGGGAAATTGGAGGGAGAACCGAGGACTATTGGGCCGGGATCCGGCAGCTGCAAGGACGGTGGTTCCGGAGCGGAAGGCCGTGGGTGGAGGATCGCGTCGATCTCTTTGTCGGTAAGCTCGACGTGCAGAGTGCCGGAGTCCTCCTTGAGATCCTTCAATTGCGCGAGCTGAGCACGCATTTCGTTGGATCGAGTCTGCGATCCGGAGAGCGCATCGAGTTCGAGAGAACGAGCCTTTTCGAGGAGAAGCGATTCAGCGGATTTCAAGTTCGCAGCGTTGAGGGCGACACGTTCCTGGCGATAACGAACGACGGAATGGTTCGGAGAAGAAGCCGGGACGGACCGAACGAGCGCGAACACCTCGGGGAGAGAATCTCGTTCAACCGCGCATCGGGATGTTCCAATTTCTGCCTTAGCACGCGGGCTTTCGCTTCTTTGCGTTGTTCCAACGCGGCATCGCTCCCGGAGCCCCAAGCCGCGTCGAGAAGTTCGCCAACGCCGGGGAAATGTTTGCTGAGTTCTTCGAAGAAGCCAAGTCGCTCCTTAATGAGGTCAAAGCCCATGTCGAGCAGTTTGGTTTGAATAACGTCACCGATGGATTTGACGGGCTCGGGGGCTGGAGCTTCGTCAATGCTCTTCGCGCATTGCCGAGCATCCTCAGCGGCCGCTTGCAAGGCTCGCAGGGACAGAGCTTCGGCTGAAGATGGAATACTAGAGGTGGCATCGGATTCCGGGTGGACGACGGCGGAGGCGACTTCGGGCTCGACGATTGGAGTATTCCAGGAAAGGTCGTGTTCCACGACAGGGTCGGCTGCGTGGAAGGAGGTTTTTAGGAAATCGTATTGCTGCTTCAACCGTTCCGCGGCGATTCGATTCTGTATGGACTCCAGAATTGCGGCGCGCTCGGCAGAGGAGAGTCGTTGCCAGGCGGACTGGACGAGGTCGCGCTGCAACCGTGCGTCGAACGATTTGTCAATTGCGCGGCGAAGCTGGGAATAGGATTCTTCAAAATCGCGGAAGCGCGCGGAGATTTGGCCGCCAAGTTCGGATTCGCGTGAAGCCAGTAGCGTGAAGGACGCGAGCGCTAGAGCGGCTAGGGCTAGCCTCGACATCCACTTCGTGCTTGTTCGGAACGAGTGCCAGGTCGCGTCCACAATTCCCGCCTTGGCGCCGATCCAGCGGCGCTCGACGAAACGAAGCGCAAGCAGCAGAATCGCGATGGTGCAAGTCTGCCAGGCGGAGAATTTGATTTCGGAGAGAAAGACGCGGGCGTAAAGGAGACGGTCATCGAGGCGACGGAGCTGGCCGAGGGTTCCGGCGTCGATGACGGAGTGGCGCAGATAGAACTCCGCGACGGCATAGATGCCGGCGACAATCGCGAGAATGATGGCAAGCTCTTGAACGGCATCCCCGAGTGCAGAGCCGAAGCGAACGGTAAAAGACTTACGAACAAGTTTCAGCTCGAGTTTGGCGAGATACAAGGCCGGCAGGGCACAAAGCGCGCCGACGAACGCGGTGCGGGCGGAATCGTTGGAAAAGGGCAGAACGAGAAACGATGCGATGGAAACAATCGAAAAAGCGAGTACAAGAAATCTACGAGCGAGGATGGAGTTTGCGTCGACAGCCGTCGGGCGGAATGCGTTCCGGAGCGGAACGCGATAGCGCCAAGCGGCGCCGATGGCGGCGAGACTGCCAAGCAGGATGAGAAAAAAGACGCCGAGCCAGACAACGAAAATAATAAACAAGAAGCCGACGCCGACGACGTTGTCGAATGTGCTCGGCTTAGAACTGTGCTGAGTCGCGTAACGCATGAAGAAAAACCTGCCCGGGAGAGAATGTGATAGTAGGCTCCGGAAATGTGCGATGCAAGGTGAATTTTGGAGCTCGAATTGACGTACGCGGAAGTAAGATTGGTACGAGATAGGAACCGTGACGCCAAGCCGGAAAATGAAAACGAGACGGAGTCAAGCGGCCATGGCTCAGCTGCAAAGAGATTCTTTGTATTCGGGGCGAGCGGCGGTGCGGGTATTTGCGGCGAATGAGCGGATGAATCAAATGCTGCTGGAGCGGCTGGATGCGAAAGCGTGGAACGCGAAGGCGCCGGGCGGGGCGAGGACGATTGCGGCGATTTTTACGCACCTGCACAACGTGCGGGCCAAGTGGGTACGGCTGACGGCGCCGCATCTGAAGGTGCCGAACCAACTGGATCGAGCTAACTGCACGCGGAAGCAGGCCAAGGCGGGATTGGCGGAAAGCGCGGCGCGGTGCGAAGAGATGCTGGCGGAGGCGCTGGACGGCGGAGGACGCATTAAGAAATTCGTTCGCGATGGATGGGGCCGGCCGTGGCCGGTGGGTGTGGAAATGCTTTGCTACATGATTTCGCACGAAGCGCACCATCGTGGGCAGGTGTGCATGCTGGCGCATCAGATGGGATTCAAGCTGCCGACGGATGTGACGAGCGGAATGTGGAGTTGGGAAAAGATCTGGAAAGAGTCGGGCGGCCGAGCGGGCCGGGAGTTGATTCGTAAGGGAAACCGTTAGACGTATTGCACGAACTGCAGCTGCTCTCGAACTGCTAACTCCGCATCCCAATTAAGACTAACAAGGAAATTGGCAAAGCGCGCCTCCGGCGGCGCGGTTGCGATGGAATATAATCGCGGCATGGCGACAAAACGGATTTACTACGACGATGCGTTTATGAAGGAGTTTGCGGCGGAGGTGTTGGCTTGTACGGAACAGGCGGGAAACTCCGGGAAGCGGTGGCGCGTCTTACTGGAGAGAACGGCGCTCTATCCGGCGTCGGGCGGGCAGCCGGATGACCGGGGAAGGATTGGCGGGGCGGCTGTGGTTGAGGTTGTGGACGAGGGCGAGGAGATTGCGCATTTTGTGGATGCGCCGGTCGGCTTGGGGCCGGTAAGGGCGGCGGTGGATTGGGCGCGGCGGTTCGACCATATGCAGCAGCACACCGGGCAGCATTTGCTGTCAGCAGTGCTCCAGAGGAAATTCGGCTTGGAGACGGTGTCGTTTCATTTGGGAGAGGAAGTTTGCACGATCGATCTGCGGGGAGCAGGGCCGGGCGCAGAGACGTTGGTGGCGGCAGAGCAGGTGGTGAACGGAATTATTTTTGAAGACCGGCCAGTGAAGATTCTGTACGCAACTCGGGAGGAGCTGCGGGGTTTGGGAGTGAGAAAAGAAGTCGAACGCGAGGGCGTTCTGCGCGCGATCGAGATTGAAGGAGCGGACTTGCAGCCGTGCGGCGGGACGCATGTGTCACGGACGGGACAGATTGGAATGGTGCAACTGCGGCGTTGCACGAAGATCCGGCAGGATTGGCGGCTGGAGTTTTTGTGCGGCGAACGGGTGGCACGAGCGGCGCGGGCGGACTATGAAACGCGGCGCGGGATTGCAGAGAAGCTGAAGTGCTCGCTGGAAGAGGTGAGCAGCGCGGTGGAAAAGGCTCTGGCGGAGCGCGACGCGAGCTTTAAGAGCGCGAAGGCGAGAGGGGAACGGCTGGCGGAGTTCGAAGCGGAGAAGATTGTGCGGGAAACGCCGGCGGATGCGAATGGAGTGCGCGTCGTGGCGCGGGTGATGGAGGGAATGGAAGCAAGTTTTGTGGTGCTGCTGGCGCCGGCGATTGCGGCCCAGGAAAAGACGGTTGCGCTGATTGCGCGGAGAGAATGCGGGCACGTGCTGTTTGGGCAGCATCCGGGCGTTGGAAAAGACATGAATGCGCTGCTGAAGAAAGTGTTGGGCGAAGTAGGAGGAAAGGGCGGCGGAACGAAGGATTTTGCGCGAGGAGCGCTGGCGGAACCGGCGTCAGCTGCGAAGGCGATTGAACTGGCGCGCGCGGAATTGGGTTTGTAGTTCGCGACTGAAGAGAAAAGGGAGGACGTATGTTAGCACTGGCACTGTTGGTGTTGGCATTTCCAGCGAACGTACCGGCGAAGGCTGCGGTTGAGCCGGAGACGGTGAAAGTGAAGATCGAAGCGTCAGAAATGGACCGAAGATTGTTGCTGCAGAAATTGAACGAGCACGGCGCGGAACATGGAATGAAGTTTGTACTCGACGAAAAAGAGTTCAACTACCGGATCGAATTTGCGACTGAACAGGGGCACGCGTGGAACGCCGGCGCAGGCTCGGGCGGTTCGTACAACACGAGCGAAGCGAAGGCGACGGTGTATGACGAAAAGGATGGCGAGCTTTTTCATTTTTCGAGGGCTCAGCGGAGGACCGACACTGGAGCAACAAACGCGGTGGCGAAGGAAATCATCAAGCGGATGCTGAAGTTGAAGGAAACGCCGAAGACCTGAAAGGCGTAGACAGTGTGCACGAAACTCGTGTACACTGAATTCGTATGAAAAACATCACCCTGAGCGCCGACGAACATCTGATCGAGCAGGCGCGGCTTGTCGCCAAATCGCAGCACAAGACCCTTAATGTGCTGTTTCGTGAATGGCTGAGGGATCTCGCGTCACGAAACGGCGATGTTAAAGAGTTTGAAGCGCTGATGAAACGCTTGAAGTATGTCGAGTCACGCGGGCCATATACTCGAGACGAAATGAATGAGCGGTAGATTTTTTCTCGATACCAACGTGTTCGTCTATACGTTCGACTCGACCGCGCCAGCCAAGCAAGCAGCCGCCCTGAAATTGGTGCGTTCGGCACTGGACACCCGTGCGGGAATAATCAGCTTTCAGGTTGTGCAGGAATTTTTGCAAGTGGCGCTGCGCCGTTTTGTGCGACCTTTGAGCTCAGGCGACGCGGAGCAGTATTTTGCGAAGACTTTGCGGCCGTTGTTGGCGGTGCAGTCGTCGCCGGCGCTGTACGGTGAAGCGCTAAGGCTCTGCGACAGGTTTCAGACGTCGTGGTACGACGCAGTGATATTGGCGGCGGCGATCGAGGGCGAGTGCGAAGTTTTGTACAGCGAAGATTTTCAGGACGGGCAGAAGTTTGGCGAACTCGTGGTGCGGAATCCGTTCAAGTGATTTGGTGGACGTGACAGGGATCGAACCTGCGACCTCGTCGTTGCGAACGACGCGCTCTCCCAGCTGAGCTACACGCCCACG
>Ga0070734_10003074_pt1 | contig 18409 bp, 12 predicted proteins | sample Coa_R1_8_FD_66444 | JGI IMG/M metagenome (GOLD analysis project Ga0070734, IMG submission 66444) | Surface soil microbial communities from Centralia Pennsylvania, which are recovering from an underground coalmine fire - Coalmine... | ecosystem: Environmental > Terrestrial > Soil > Unclassified ... | reverse complement strand
CAGGGTGCGGTTTTGCGGGTTCCACCGCCCCAATATTGTTCCGACAACGCCGCCATGATCGCAGGTTTGGGGGCCCACCAATTATCCCAAGGCCGGAAAGCCCCGCTTTCGGCGACCGCAACGCCTCAGGCCTCCTTTCACTAATTTGCCAGTCATTCCCATGGCCCAAAACGCCCCGATTGGGGCTGGGCCTCGCAATGACATCTAAAAAATAAAGGTTCTTGTTACAATACCTCCATGCAAGACTTCCCTTTTTTCCCTGATATTGGAATGATCGCCGCCCGCTTGGTGGTAACGGTTTTTTTGACCGGCGCCATTGGCTGGGATCGGGAACGCCTCCGGAAACCCGCGGGATTGCGGACCCATATCCTGGTCGGCTTGGGTTCGGCTTTGGCTATGCTTGTTTCGATCGTCACCGGGCCGGTCGTGAATGGTGTTTCCCAGTTGGACCCCCGGATCGCCCAAAACGTATTGACCGGTATCGGCTTTTTGGGGGCAGGGACCATCCTGCACCTAAGGGAGGGGGTCGTTTCGGGCCTCACCACCGCCGCCACACTTTGGGCCTGTGCGGTCATTGGGCTGGCCATCGGCTGCGGTTTTTACTCGGGAGGTTTGCTGACCACGGCCCTGGTATTATTGACCCTCTATTTCCTGAATTTGCTGGATGATTACATCGCCAACCGCGTTTACCATAACCTTACCCTTCACGCCAAGGTGAGCGGGACCCTGACCGAGACGGTCCGGGACATCCTGCGCGACAGCAACGTCAGGATCATCAAGACGGAAGTCCAGACCGGGAGGGAAGGGGAGAGGTTTGTGGTGATCCACTTCAAACCGATTCCGGTGGCGGCGGCTAAAAATTTGAACCGGCAGATTGACCGATTGCCGGGCATCCGAGAGGCGATTTTCAACTAATGAGCGTACTACCGAAGCAAACCCAACCCGAAAACCCTTCGGCGGCCAAGCCGGCCCCCGAACTTCCCGAGCCGCCCTTGAGCGCCCTGGGCAAGGGCGCGCGCGAGTTCAAGCTGGGCAACGTCACCTTGAACGGGCGTGTCTTCCTGGCGCCCATGGCGGGCTATACGGATACGGCCTTCCGGCGCTTGGCCCGGCGCTATGGGGCGGCCATGGTGGTGACTGAGATGGTCAGCTCGCGGGCGTTGATCGCGGGAAGCGACAAGACCAACGACCTGATGGAATTCACCGAACCCGAGCGGCCGGTGGGGGTGCAGCTTTTCGGCGGCGACCCTTCCATCATGGGCGAGGCGGCCGCCAGGGTGGCCGAGGAAGTAAAGCCCGACGTTATCGACATCAATTTCGGCTGTCCAGTCGGGAAGATCCTCAAATGTGATGCAGGCGCCTCGGTCCTGAAAGAGCCCCAAAGGGCGGGATGGATCGTGGAAGCCATGGTCAAGGCCACGGAGGGCAAGGTGCCCATCACCGTCAAGACCCGGGCCGGCTACGACACCATGGACAACGCGGTGTTTGAGCTTTTACAGGCCGTGGAGGAAGCGGGCGCCTCGGCCCTGGCGATCCATGCCCGCACCCGCAACCAGATGTTCGAGGGCAAGGCCAACTGGGAGGTCATCACCCGGTTGAAGGAAAAAGCCAAGATCCCCATCATCGGAAACGGCGACGTCAAGTCCGCCGAGGATGCCTACCGCCTCTTCAAAGAAACCAATTGCGACGGCATCATGATCGGCCGGGGCAGCATGGGTGCGCCCTGGATCTTCGAGGAGATCAACCACTACCTGGAAACGGGCAAGCCCATGAAAACCCCCTCGTTGAAGTTCCGTATCGGCGTGGCGCTGGAACAGCTGAAATGTTCCATCGAGGTGAAGGGTTCCCGTCTGGGCCTTTTGGAGATGCGCAAGCACCTGACCCATTACTTGAAAGGCTTCGAAGGCGCCCGTGACATGCGCCAGAAGCTCCTCACTTCCGACGACGCGGACTGGGTGGTGAAAGCCCTGGCCGAGATCCACGAGCAATTGTCGGAAGAGGATACCTTATTGCTTACCCCAGTGGATGTGCCGGCGGGGACGGCCTGATTCTTTGGAAGACTCCCTTTACTCCATCGACGTGGCGGTTTTTCGCTGGGTCAATGAAGGCTGGTCCTGCCCGCCCCTCGATAAATTTTTTTCATATATTACCAATTACCATCATTTTGAAATCCTGATCCTGCTTCTTTTGGCCGGCCTCCTGATTTGGGGTGGAAAAAGGGGGAGATGGGTAGTCCTAGCCTTGGTGATCACCGTGACCCTTACCGACCAGGTTTCAGCTCACGTTTTTAAGGGTGTTTTCGACCGGGTGAGGCCCTGCAACGCTTTGACCGGCGTGCTCACGCCGGATGACAAGCCCAATTCCTATTCCTTCCCCTCCAGCCACGCCACCAACATGGGTGGTTCCATGACCCTGCTGGCATTGGCCTATCCTCCTTGGGCCTGGCTTTGCGCCCTTTTCGCGTTTTTAGTAGGCCTTTCCCGTGTTTACTTGGGAGTGCATTACCCTTCCGATGTGATGGGTGGATGGTTGTTGGGTATGGCCATTGGCTGGGGAATATGGAATGTTTTTAGACCTTTGACCAAGCCCCCCCTCCCGACCGCCCCATTACCGGTCGAAGCCCAGCCCAAGGCGAGGGTCCGGAAAGGAGGCCGCCGTGGCCGCCGCAAATGAAAAGAATGCCATCCAACCTTCCACCCTTTACCTGGTCGCCACGCCTATCGGCAACCTGGACGATATGACCTTCCGGGCCCTGAAGGTACTGAAGGAAGCAAACCTTATCGCCGCCGAGGACACGCGGAACACCCTCAAGCTTTTGACCCACTTCGGGATCAAGGCGGGCAAGCTGATCTCCTGTTTTGAGCATAATGAAGTGAGACGCACGGATGAGATCCTTGGCGCCTTGGGTCAAGGGGGGGCGGTAGCCCTGGTGACGGATGCAGGTATGCCGGGCATTTCAGACCCGGGGTTCCAGGTGGTGAAAGCGGCGGTCGAGAAGGGCTTCACGGTGGTACCGGTACCGGGAGCCTCGGCGCTTTTAACGGCCCTGCCTGCCTCAGGGTTTCCCGCGACCCCTTTTACCTTCGCGGGGTTCCTGCCGTCCAAGGCCGGTGACCGGCAAAAAGCCCTCCACCAATTAAGGTCGCAGGAACACACTTTGGTGTTCTTCGAATCGCCGCACCGCCTGCGCAACAGCCTGAAGGATATGATGAACGTCTTCGGCAACCGGAAAGCCATGGTGGGCAGGGAAATGACCAAGCTGCACGAGGAATTCGTGCGAGGGAACCTTCAGGAACTTTGGAAACACTTCAAGGCGGTGGAACCCAAGGGGGAGTTTGTGGTGGTGGTGGAAGGGGCCGAGCACGTGGACCACTCCAACCAGGAGAAGTGGGTCGGAGTCTCCATCGCGGACCAACTTGTCCAGCTGATGAAGGAACAAAACCTTTCCAAAACCGAAGCGGTCAAGGCGGTTTCCAAAATGCGCGACCTGCCCAGGGAAGTGGTGTACCAGATTGCCACCGAAATCAAATGGGAACCGGATGCCGACAGCGAATCGATGGATTCGGACGAAGGCTTGGATTGACGTCATCCTTTAAACGGATCAAAAACGATTGTCCATTCGAAAACATTTAACGGCTTTTCTTCTTAAAATTTTATCCGGCATATTGCTCCTTTGGCTTTGTGCGGCCGCCGCCTGTGTCCTGGGTCCGGCACTGTGGCAAGCCCCCTGGCTTTCCAAGCAAGGGATTGTGTTCCTTTCCTGTTTCGCCGCCTATTTCCTCATCCATTTTCTACTCTACCGGCCGGTCTTGAGCCACGTCATGGCCCATGAATTAACCCATGCTTTAGCCGCCATGCTAATGGGCGGCAAAGTCACTTCCATCCAGGCCTCGACCTCGGGCGGAACCACGGTGGTGAACCGATCCCACATCTTCATCAGCTTGGCGCCCTATATCTTCCCTTTTTACACGGCCATAACACTGGCGGTCTATGCGATTGCCGCCGAGTCCTTTAAGATTTATTTCCTGGGACTGACCGGGTTCACCTACGCCTTCCATTTGGCTCTCACGGTCTGGTCCCTGTCCCACCATCAACCAGACCTGAAAGAAGGCGGGGTGGCGTTCTCCTTGATTTTCATTTTTGCGGGAAATATGATGGTCTTAATGCTCTTGTTTTCCTTTGTTTTTCCCCAAACCTTGCCGCTTTCGCAAGCTTTCTCCGAGACTTTTCAGTGGGCCTGGCATCTGCTCCGATCCGTGTTTCATTTGTTGAAGCCCCATTTCTTCCACCCGGAGGGCAAACCCGTATGAACCGATTGACTTCAAAGGTGTTAAAGGAATCCGGCTCTATGCCGAACTCTTTATCAATTTTTCAACATGGAAGGTCGGTATGAAGAAAACCTTCGTTCTCGACACCAACGTCTTGATTCACAGCCCGCACGCCTTGGAATCCTTCGAAGAAAATACGGTCGTGATTCCACTCGGGGTTATAGAAGAACTGGACACCTTTAAAAAATACGAGGATGAACGGGGCCGAAACGCCCGCGAAGTGGCCCGCATGCTGGATACCCTGAGGGCCAAGGGCAATTTGCAGGATGGCGTGCCCTTGTCCAACGGGGGGACGGTGCGGGTGGATATCAGCACCCCCAACGGCCACCTGCCCGCCGCCCTTTCCCACATGAAAATCGACAACAACATCATCGGCATCGCCCTGACCTTGAAGGAAAAGGGAGAGAACGTCAAATTCATCACCAAGGACATCAACGTGCGCATCAAGGCCGACGCACTGGGGGTGGTGGCGGAAGATTACGAAACCAACAAGGTTAATATCGACGAACTTTACGCTGGTTGGGCCGCCGTGACCGTCGCCGACGCCCAAATTGATGAGTTTTATAAGACCGGCAAGCTTTCCCTGAAGGATTACGGCGAAAGGATCCTCTATGAAAACCAGTTCCTACTGCTCAAAAGCGACATCCACGAAGGCAAGTCCGCCTTGGGGATCTACCGGGCGGCGCTCAAGGAAGCCAGTTCCCTCTGGTTCAAGGACCCGGAGGCTTGGGGGATCAAGGCCCTCAACCGGGAACAGCATTTCGCCCTGAACCTTCTTTTAAACGACCGGATTTCCATGGTCACCCTGGTGGGTTCGGCGGGCACCGGCAAGACCCTCCTGGCCCTGGCGGCCGGCCTCTTGAAGACCCTGGATGAGAAGAAATACCGCCGGGTGCTGGTTTCCCGCCCCATCGTGCCCCTGGGCAAGGATATCGGCTACCTGCCCGGCACGAAGGACGAGAAGCTCATGAACTGGATGCAGCCCATTTTCGACAACCTGGAATTCATCCTGGACAAGGGCCACCTGCAAAGCGACGCGGAGGAAGTGGACGACAAGGTCCAGTACCTGTTGGATTCCCACAAACTGGAAATGGAAGCCCTCACCTATATCCGGGGCCGTTCGATCCCAAAGCAATTCATGATCGTGGATGAGGCCCAAAACCTGACCCCCCACGAGATCAAGACCATCGTTTCCCGCGCCGGGGTAGGGACCAAGATCATCCTGACCGGGGACCCCTACCAGATCGACAACCCCTACCTGGATGCTTCCTCCAACGGCATTGTTTACCTGGCGGAGCGTTTCAAAGGGCAGGAGATTTTCGGACATATCACGCTTTCCAAGAGCGAAAGGTCCTCATTGGCTGCGCTGGCGACGAAGGTTTTGTAAAGTCCCTTACCCGGTCGGTGCAAATTGAAAAAAAGCCAATCCAATTCCAATACCCTCGTCGCCATTACTTTGGGCGACCCCGCCGGGATCGGCGGGGAAGTGGCCTTGAAAGCCCTTGCCCGGATCCTTCCCAAATCCAAGTCCCGCTATCTTCTCCTGGGAGATTTCCGACATTGGAAAACCCTGGCCCGTCGATTTGGGTTCAAATATCCCCTTGTATGGGTGAATGACGCCGAACTGGGCCGGGAAGTAGGGAAGGGCGCAGCGGTGTTGGACCTGGGCGGGGTGAAAAAACTCCAATGGGGGAAAATTACGGCCGCCAACGGGGCCGCGGCAGTACGTTACATTTGCGAGGGGGCCCGGCTGGCCCTGGCCGGGGATGTGGATGCTTTAGTGACCGCACCCATCAACAAAGAAGCTATCCATAAAGCCGGTTGCCCCTATCCGGGCCATACTGAATTGCTGGCGACCCTCTCCGGCACCCCCGCTTTCGCCATGATGATGGTGGGTGGGCCCTTCAGGATCACCCTGCAATCCATCCATCTGTCCCTTCAAGAGGCGGTCACGAAAGTGAAGGCCCCCCTGGTTTGGGAAAAACTGAAGCTAACCCACAAGGCGCTCCGGGATTGGTTTGGAATCAAAAGACCCCGCATCGCGGTGGCGGGGTTGAATCCCCATGCGGGGGAGGGCGGTGCTTTCGGAAAAGAAGAAATAAAAGTTTTGGGTCCGGTCATCCAAAAGGCCAGAAAACAGGGATGGGATGTTTCGGGCCCCTATCCGCCGGACACCCTTTTCTATTGGGCCAGCCGCAGGCCCTATGATGCCATTCTTTGCATGTACCATGACCAGGGGCTGATTCCGCTGAAATTAACCGCGTTTGAGACCGGGGTCAACTTGACCCTGGGCTTGCCCTTTATCCGGACCTCACCCGACCATGGAACCGCTTTCGACATTGCAGGTAAAGGAAAAGCCAGCCCTGCCAGCATGGTCGCGGCCATCCAGACGGCTGAAAGCTTGTCAAAATCGCGTTTTTAGAACCGGTTTCACCAACATTTTTGGGTCTTAACCCTTCCATTATTCAAAACCGGTGATAAAATTTCCTTCGTCCCCGAATTCCTTCTCCACACATACGACTTGAATGGGTATCTGTTGAGAACGTGAATTTGGCTTTGAAATGGCGATAAGACCGGAGCCTAGGCTGGTTTTTCCGCAAAATTAATAAACCGAGTGGAGGTTGTCAGTGAAAATCGGAAATCAATTGAAATTTGGGTTGGCGATCCTCGTTCTTTTGCTGGGGGTCACGCTCAGCTGTACCCGCGGCATTTCCGTTCCGGTTTCACCGAGCTTCTCCCAGGTCACTTCCACCCCCACCAGCACCCTCCCCAATACCGTGACATCGACAACCACCCAAACGCCCACCAGTACTCCCACCTCGACCAATGCGAGTACCGCGACTAATACGGCGACTTTGACTCCCACCGCCACTGTCACCGATTCGCCCACCTTCACCGCTTCGGCGACACCGACCAACACCAACGTCGGAGGGTTTACCAATACCTTTACCCCCACTTTTACGGTCACCGATACGCCGACTTTAACGACGACGAATACCGTCACGACCACGCCCACCTTTACGGCTTCGTCGACACCCAGCGCAACTCCCACGGATACTCCTGCCGGTTGCTTCTCCCCCTACCAGGCGACTTATACTTTCCCGACGGATAACATGTGCTGGAGCGCGTGGGGATCCATTGGCGGCACTTATGTCAACCCCGCGGTTTCCGAGACGGGCGGGCTGGCGCCTCCGACCGGAAATGCCATTACGACGTTTCTTAATTTCACAGCTGGAACTGCCGCATCGTGGCCCGGCCCCAATTATGATCCGGAATATGTCATCGTCGGGATGAACTTCGCCACCCCAGTGGCTTCCATTCCGGCTAACACCGTGATTTCTTTTTGGTATCAATGCCCTAGCAATGCAACTTCAATAAGTGGGCAAGGAATTATTAACGGCACAACCGGTAGCACGACCGGCGGGTCTTTGGGCGCCTGGGTCAACACCCTGAATACCACTTGGTCCCAATGTGCCATGACTCTGACGAGCGCCGCGACAGGCGTGAGCCAAATCGGAATGCAATTCCTTTATGGTGGTTCGGCTGCTAATGTTGGCTTGACCGGGCCGGTTACCGTTGATATCGCTGCAGTTTCAATCTTCACACTGGGCGGTTGCGTGACGCAATTCACTTTTGAGGACAATACGACGGATGGCTGGGCGCAGGCCGCCCCCCCGGGGACCGTCGCCGTAACGAACGTTTCCGCCTTCCCGCCCCCGAGTGGTGGAATCTACGCCTTGGCCATTCCCTATGTGGCCGGAAGCCCCAACTATATCCAGACGGAAGTGGATGGTGGCGCAGTCATTTCGGCCGTCCAAAATTGGTCGGCGATGAACATCCATTCGATGAAGTTCGACTACCGGGTTGACTCGGCATTCAGCGATTACAATTACACGCTTTATCCCTACGTGATTGCGAATGGGAACCATTATGGCGGAACCTACAACGGATGGACGAGCCAATGCGGCAGCCCCGGTCCCGGCTGTTCCTACGTGACGGCTGCGACATGGCACAACAGCACCTTTACCCCCACTGGCGGGACTTGGACGACCGACATGGCGGCAGGTGTGACGGCGGTCGGGGTTGACATCAATCTTTCCCCAGCGGCGACGTCCGACACTGGCAGCTTCATCATCGATAACGTCTGCCTTTATTAATCAACCCGCTGGTTTTCTTCAAAAGGCGATTCCGATATGGGATCGCCTTTTTTATTTCGGCTATATCTAGCCGATTAATGTTGCAAAGGTATTTCTACCTCCTTGGAGTTCAGCGCTGAGATCGTAAAAGTGTATCCCCTTATAAGCGGAGTTGAGGTTGAACTTTGGCAAGCGGGCATCTTGGCCTCTATATTGACCATCATTTCGACCCACTTTTCCTCTTTTCAAAAGAAGGGAATGCAACTCACCCATCAGGTTCTTGCCACAATTATTTTAAAGTGCAAAATAATTAGGCCACAGCAAGCCTGTGGTCATTTCACCGGCTCTGGTTCAAATGGGAATTTATTTTTTAAAAATCAAGTCCGTGAAATTTCATTTCCATCGTTTAACAAGACAAATATTAGTCACTAATTAAAATATTCAAAAACGATATTTTTTATACGAGGCAGCATTCATTCATGAATGAAAAATTAAAGTTAAATTTATTTAAAAATTGACAATCGCATTGACCAATTAATATTGCGTCATAAACTAAGTTTGTTGTATCCCCTTAATGCTAACCACAAAAGTTCTATCCGAACAATTAACCCTTAAATGTTTTCGCTTTGGAGGTGCCGTGTGATTATTGGGAAAATGAATTTTTTCAAATTTGTGATGTTGTTTCTCGCGGAAATCTTAATGGTGTTTTTTGTACCAAGGAAAGATGCTTTCGCCGCAGGAAGACAACAGCTACATGGGCATGTTCCTGAAATTACGAAAACTGCCCCATTTATAGGGCGACTCGAAGGTGCCACGCAATTGCATTTGGCTGTCGGGCTGCCATTGCGTAACCAAGAATCTCTCCAATATTTGCTAAAAGAACTTTACGACTCGAAGAGTTTTGCCTATCGCCATTTTTTAACGCCGGAAAAATTTGCTCAAATGTTTGGCCCAACTGAGTCCGACTACCAAGAGGTCATTGATTTCGCCACCGCCCACCATTTGAATGTGACAAAGACTTATATCAATCGCGCTTTGGTTGATTTAACCGGGACAGCCGCGGACATTGAAAATGCATTTTATGTTCATTTGAATAAATATAATCGTGCAGATGGAACCGTCTTTTTTGCACCTGATGTTGAACCCTCTTTGGATCTAAATGTTTCAATTTCCCACATTAGCGGTTTGGATAATTCTAGGCGACCACGTCCATGTTCAGGTCAAATTGACATAAACAAATTTAAAAATAAACTGAATCGTGTTAATGAAACTTTGAATTTTAATGAAAATGCGGCGGATGGTTCTATGAGTGGACTTTATATAGGACAGGATTTTAGAAACGCGTATGTTTCATGTACTTCTGATACCGGTTCCAATCAGTCACTTGCCTTATTTGAAGTGGATGGATTTTATTCAAGCGATATTTCTTCTTATGAAACATTCGCCAAAAATAAAGGTGAATCAATTCCGACCGCACCGACATTAAATACGGTCACTTTAGATGGATTTAGTGGTAGTCCATATTCCACCGGCGGTAATTTTGAAGTTTCCTTGGACATTGAAGTTGCCGTGGCAATGGCGCCAGGATTATCGAGTATTAATGTTTATGAAGGCAATCCAACTGATTTCATACCCGATGACATATTAAATTCAATTGCCAATCCACCCGCGGGAGTTCCGCTTTCCGCGCAAATTAGTAGCTCGTGGACCTGGAATTCAACAACCGCCGATATGTCCTTGGATGCCTATTTCAACCAGTTTGCTGCGCAAGGGCAGGCTTTTTTTCAAGCTGCCGGTGATTTTGGTTCTTATGTTTCCGGTAATCCGACACCAGTTGTTCCGGCACCAATGGATCTCGTCTCGAATTTAACAGTTGTTGGGGGAACGGAGCTAGTGACAACTTCTTCGGGTGGATCTTGGTCTTCTGAATCGACATGGAATAATAGCTTGGAAAAGCCCGCTTCAACGTCGACCCCGGTTATTGGTTATAACTCGGTTGGTGGTGGTGGAATCTGTGCTGGTCCCACTTACACTCCGGTTCCGATTCCGACTTATCAAACATCTTTTATTAATTTACAAAATGGCGGGTCATCTTCTTACAGAAATATTCCAGACGTGTCTCTTGTGGCCGATTATTTCTTTGTCGTTTTTAATAGTGGAGTTACTACTGGAGCCGATGGCACAAGCGGAGCAACTCCTTTATGGGCAGGTTTTATGGCTTTAGCCAACCAACAATTGGGGGCTTCCGGAAATAAAGGACCAGTCGGATTTGCCAATCCTATCCTTTACACTTTGGCCGCAAGTCCCACTCCTTATTACAATGATTTTCATGATATTGCTGATGGGAGTAACAATCATTATTGGAATCCAACAACTACGCCGGTTTATCCCGCTGTGACCGGTTATGACCTCGCCACAGGTTTAGGCAGTATTAAATGTAATTTAATAAGTGACCTTGTAGGTGAAATTCCCACATGGACCCCTACATTCACGTCAACTCCAACTTGTTCCACAGGAAATGGTCCGAGTTTGAGCTGGAGTATCAAAACTCCGATGACAAAAACTAAATGGGGTCTTGCTGCGGCCACTCTCAACGGTGAACTTTATGCCGCTGGAGGGATAAACAAGGATAGCAGTACTGCTTTCTATACCAGCTCAATGTATGCCTACAATCCAGGAACCAATAGTTGGAGTCAAGCAGCATCCATGCAATCTAATAGGGAGAATTTTGGTCTGGGGTCTATTGGAGGCAATCTGTACGCTGTTGGTGGAAACACCGGTCCTGGGCCCACCAATACAATGGAGGTTTACAATCCAAATACGAATTCCTGGAGTTATGTTGCTTCGATGCCTGCCTCTCTTTCGAATTTTGGGACGGGAGTTATGGGAGGGCTACTCTATGTTGTAGGTGGAGACGGATCGTCAAATCATTTGACTTCTGTGGAAACATATAATCCATTGGAAAATCAGTGGAGTACTGTGACTTCAATGCCAACCGGCAGAGATGGACTGGCTGTGGGGGTTATAAATAAGACTTTGTATGCGATCGGTGGATATAACGGTACGAGTTATCTAGGTACGGTAGAAGCCTACAGTCTTACCACTAATGCCTGGACCTCAAAAGCGTCCATGCCGACGGCCCGTGCATATCTTACGGTTGCAGTGGTTGGGGAAACTCTCTATGCAATTAGTGGATATAACGGGAATTATTTGGGCACGGTTGAGGCCTATAATTCCTCAGCAGACACCTGGTCGAATATGCCACAAGCTGGAGTTGGAGGTATGAGCGAGCTAGCCTCTGGAGTTTTAAATGGAACCATATACGCTGTTGGTGGAGAAGCATTGGGAGGTCCCCCTGGTTTTCAACAGCCTTATTCACAATGGATTAATACGGCTGGAGTACCGGATTGTGCTGCTTATACAGCCACGCCGACTCCAACCAACACTCCGAACGGTGGAAGTATGATGCCAGTTCGGGGTGGTTTGGTTGAAGTGGACAAATTGACGGCCACTTTCACGCCAAGTTTCACACCTACTGTATCTTCGACACCAACCCCGATTTCACGAGATGCCTTTGTATTGGTGGCCGTGCCAAATATCTCCAGGAATGGCCAACCAATACAATTCCAGGTCATTTTGGGCGATTCTGCACAGATCAACCTCACTCTTTACACCCTTACGGGTGATCGGGTTTACCAGACGTCTATAGAAGGAAGTTCAGGTTTAAATACTATTAGCTGGAAGTTGGAAAACCAGGGAAATGGTTCGGTAGCTAGTGGTTTGTATATCTACTCAGTCCAAGCTATCGCGAATGGTTGCGTTCGAAGTAAAATGGGGAAAGTTGTAGTGATGCATTAAAAAAATCCGTAGAAACCTGTTGAAATGAAAAAGCCAGTTTCCGAACGAGGCTGGCTTTTTTAGTTTGGACCGTATTTTCGGTTCTTTCGATGTCTATAATGTCGTCATGAAATCTATCTCAGCCCTTTTCGAAGAATTTTCATTCCGCCCCCGGAAGTCCCAGGGGCAGAACTTCCTCGCCGACGGCGCTATCCTGGATCAAATCGACCGGGTCGTCCAATGTCCACAGGGGGATGTATTGTTGGAAGTGGGCGGGGGCTACGGGGCCTTGACGGACCGGTTGTCCAAAAAAAACGCCCCCCTGGTGGTGGTCGAACCGGATCACAAGCTTTTTGCCATGCTGGAGAGGAAATTCGGGAAGGCCGCAGGTATCAACCTCGTCAAGGCCGATATCCTGAAACTGGACTTGGCCCCCTTTGTGCCGCCGCCACCGGCCCGGCTGACGATCGCCGGCAATATCCCCTATTACCTGACGACTCCCCTGATCACCCGGCTTTTGACCCAATATCCGGGCATCTTGAGGCAGATTTACCTGATGGTGCAAAAGGAAGTGGCAGAAAGGCTGGCGGCCGAACCGGGTACCAAGGCCTACGGGGCCCTCACCCTTTGCGCCCAATACTACAGCCGTCCTCAGAAGCTCCTGGACGTGCCGGCCAGGTGTTTTAGGCCCCGGCCCAAGGTGGACTCGGCATTTATCGAACTGGAATTAAAGGATTCTTTCCCATTGGAGGGTTCCTCCGAAAAACGATTCTTTTCACTGGTGAGGGCTATTTTCCAAAGCCGCCGGAAGATGCTTTCCAATTCGCTTAAAAGCCTCGGCCGGCCCCCCGAAAAAGTCCTCGAAGCCCTCGGCAAAACCGGAATCGATCCCCAAGTGCGGGGGGAACAACTGGGCCTGGAAAAGCTCATGGAACTGGCCCAGGCGTTGGAATAGCTCCGTTGTTTTGCCCGCACCCGCGTGTTAATATGCCGCCTCCTTAACACCAAAACCTGGAGTTCTCCCATGTGCGGCATCGTCGGATACGCGGGTCCCAAGCCCGCCGCTCCCCTTCTCTTGAACGGCCTGGCCAAGTTGGAGTACCGCGGCTATGACTCGGCGGGTCTGGCCCTTTTGACCGGCAACCACCACCTGAACATCATCAAGAAAGCGGGCAAAATCGGCAACCTTATCGCCGCGGTGAAGGCGGCCAAGGTGCCGGCCTCCATCACCTCCGGCATTGGCCACACCCGCTGGGCCACCCACGGCCAGCCCACGGACCAGAACGCCCATCCTCACATGGATTGCAGCGGCCGCGTAGCCGTGGTCCACAACGGCATCGTTGAAAACTACCAGCACCTCAAAAAACAGCTGCAGGACAAGGGACACCAGTTCCGTTCCCAAACTGATTCCGAAGTCCTGGCCCATTTGATTGAAGAACAGCTTAAGAAGCACCCCTGGAAGGAGGCGGTCCGCCGGTCGTTGGCCCAAATCCAAGGCACCTATTCGGTGGTGGCGGTCTATGAAGGTGAGCCCCACACCCTGATCGGCGCCCGGTCCGGCGGGGGAGCCTTGGTCGTGGGTTGGGGCAAGGGTGAGACGCTCCTGGCTTCCGACGTCCCCGCCCTTTTGGCCCACACGAGGCGGGTGTCCTATCTGGATGACAACGAGATGGCGGTAGTGACCCCGACGGGTCCTTCCTTTCTGAACGTCCTTACCGGCAAGCCGGTGGTGAAAAAGGTCTCGGAAATCGAATGGACCGCCGAGCAGGCTGAAAAAGGCGGCTATCCCCATTTCATGCTCAAGGAAATCATGGAACAGCCCCGTGCTTTGGAGGATACCTTCACCAGCCGCCTGGACCCCCGCACCGGCTCGGTTGTCCTGGAGGGAAAATTCTGGGATTCTCCCTTCATCGGGAAATTCAAAAAAATCACCCTGTTGGCCATGGGAACTTCTTATTACGCGGCTCTCGTCGGCAAGTTTCTCCTGGAAAAATACCTGCGGATTCCCGTGGACGTGGAAAACGCCTCGGAATTCCGCTACCGCAACCCCATCCTGGGCAAGGACACCCTGGCCATCGTGATCACCCAGAGCGGCGAGACGGTGGACACCTTGGTGGCCCTCCGGGAAGCCAAGGCCAAGGGCGCCCGAATCGCGACCATCTGTAACGTTATGGGGAGTTCGGCCACAAGGGAGGCCGAGGGGGTTTTGATCACCCGGGCTGGGCCCGAAATCGGGGTGGCTTCCACCAAGGCTTTCACCACCCAGTTGGGGGCCTTCTGGCTTCTGACGCTTTTCCTGGCGGGCAAGCGCAAGACAATGCCCGTTTCCGAGCTTAAGAAAAAGGCCAAGGAGCTTTCACGCCTGCCCCAGTTGATGGCCGGCTTGTTAAAGCAACGCAAATCCCTGGAGAAGATCGCCCATGAATACGCCCATTACTTCAACTTCCTTTACATCGGCCGCGGCATCCACTATCCGATCGCCTTGGAAGGGGCTTTGAAATTGAAGGAGATTTCCTATATCCACGCCGAAGGCTACCCGGGCGGCGAAATGAAACACGGTCCCATCGCCCTCATCGATTCCAAGATGCCGGTGGTGGCCATCGCCCCCAAGTCCTCCGCCGTTTACGAGAAGATGCTCAACAACATGGAGGAAGTGAAGGCCCGCCAGGGAAGGCTCATCGCTTTAGTCGAAAAAGGCGATAAACTGGCGGCCGCCAAGGCGGACGCGGTCATCGAGATTCCTTCCGTGTCCGAAGACCTCTCACCCATCCTTTCGGTGGTGCCCCTCCAGGTTTTGGCCTATGAAATCGCCAAAAAGAAGGGCCGGGAGATCGACCAGCCCCGCAACCTGGCCAAGAGCGTGACGGTCGAGTAGCCCATCCTTTTAAGGGGGTTTGAATGTCGAAACCTCGGCTTTTTCTTTTGGACGGCGCGGCTGTCGCCTACCGCGGCTATTTCACCTTCATCAAAGACCCCCGGAAGACCTCCAAGGGCCTGGATACCTCGGCGGTCTACGGTTTCATGAGCACCCTGCTCATGATCCTGGAAAAGCAAAAGCCCGACTATTTCGCGGTGATTTTCGACTCCAAGGAACCCACCTTCCGCCACAAGATGTATAAGGAGTACAAGGCCAACCGGGAAGAAATGCCCGAGGCCCTGGCCGAGGGCTTTCCCTACATCCACAAGATGGTCAAGGCCCTCAACATCCCCATGCTGGCCAAGCCGGGATTCGAGGCCGACGACATCATCGGCACCCTGGTGGAAAGGGCCAAGAAGGAAAAGATCGACAGCGTCATCGTTTCCGGCGACAAGGACTTCATGCAGTTGATCGGCCCGGCGGTGAAGATGTTCAAGCCCAAATGGCCCAATGATTGGTCCATGGCGGACGAGAAGGATGTTCTGGAGAAATTCGGCGTGAAACCCGAACAGGTCATCGACGTGCTGGCCCTCATGGGCGATTCCTCGGACAACGTGCCGGGGGTCCCGGGCATCGGCGAGAAGACCGCCTCCGCCCTCATCCAGCAATATGGTTCCTTCGACAACCTCTTCAAGAATGTCGAAAAGATTGAAAAACCGAAATTAAAGGAATCCCTCCAAAAAAACAGAAACCTGGCCGACCTTTCCAAGGAACTGGTTACTATCAACTGTGAGGTTCCGGTCAAGGAAAAGGCCGGGGACCTGATTTGCGGCAAGCCGGATATGCAGGCCCTCCACGACCTTTGCGAGGAGCTGGAATTCAACCGCATGATGACGAAAATCGGGGAATACGCTTCCAAGTTCGGGGCGGTTGATCTCGTTCTGGAAAACCCCACTGAAAAAGTAAAAGGGGAGAAGGGTAAAAAGGCTAAAAGTGAAAAGGCAAAGGGAGAAGCGGAACCGACCCCAATCAAGGTGCCGCATATTTCGGACAAATACCGGGGACTTTTGACGGAAGAAGAAATTGAAAAAGCCCTGGCGGCCGCGACGAAGGCCGGCCTGACGGCGGTGGACACCGAAACCACCGGCCTGGATCCCTTGACCGCCGATATCGTGGGGGTCTCCCTGGCCTGGAAGGAAAAAGAGGCCGTCTTCATCCCCTTCAACCAGCAACTTTCCAAGGAAAAGCTCGTCAAATTGCTGAGGCCCTTCCTGGAGAACCCGAAAATCGAGAAGGGCGGCCAGAACAGCAAATACGACTGGGCGATCTTCAAGACCCACGGTATCGAACCGAAGGGCTTCGCCTTCGACACCATGCTGGAAAGCTTCCTGCTGGATTCCTCCTACCGACAACACAACCTGGACGCCATTTCCCTCAAACATTTCAACTACAAGAAGATCCCCACCGAAGCCCTTATCGGCAGCGGCAAGAAGCAGATCACCATGGACCAGGTGCCCCTGGACGATATCGTCCAATACGCGTGCGAAGACGCGGATTTCGCCTTGCGGGCCCACGACCTCTTCGCCCCGCGCCTGAAAAAGGAAGGGTTGGAAAAGCTTTATCGCGAAGTGGAGCTTCCCCTGGTCCTGGTTTTGGAGGACATGGAGCGCAAGGGCATCTGTGTGGACGTGAAACTGCTGAACACCCTTTCAAAGGAAGCGGAAGAGGAACTCAAGAAGCTCACCAGGAAGATTTACAAGGAAGCGGGGGAGGAATTCACCATTGCCTCACCCCTGCAATTGGGGAAGATCCTCTTCGAAAAAATGCAGGTCCAGAAGATCTCCGGCACCCGGGTGAAGAAGACTAAAACCGGCTACGCCACCGATGTGGACGTCCTGGAATCCCTGAAGGGCGTTCCCATCGCCGATTTGGTGCTGGACTACCGCCAGCTTTCCAAGCTCAAGAACACCTACCTGGATGTGCTGCCTGAAATGGTCCATCCCAAGGACGGGCGCATCCACACTTCCTACAGCCAGGCAGTGGCGGCGACGGGCCGCCTGTCCTCCAACGACCCGAACCTGCAGAACATCCCTATCCGCTCCGAGTTCGGCCGCCGTATCCGCGGGGCCTTTGTGGCAAAGGATTCCAAGCACGTCCTCATCTCGGCCGACTATTCCCAGATCGAGCTCAGGGTTTTGGCCCATATCACCGGGGACCCCCACCTTATCAAGACCTTCGAGAATGAGGAGGATGTCCACCGCCGCACGGCTTCGCTTATTTTCGGGGTGCCGATGGACAAGGTGACCTCGACCCAGCGGAACCAGGCCAAGACCATCAATTTCGGCGTGATCTACGGCATGGGACCCCAGCGCCTGGCCCGGGAAAACGGCGTTTCCATGGCCGAGGCTAAGAAGTTCATCGAGGATTATTTCGCCAAATACCCGGGCATCCAGAAATTCACCACCGAGTGCGTAGAGACGGCCAAGGAGCAGGGTTATGTTTCCACCATCCTGGGCCGCAAGCGCCTGCTTCCTGACATCAACTCCACCAATATCGGCCTCAAGATCACGTCCGAGCACATGGCCGTCAATACCCCCATCCAGGGGTCGGCGGCCGACCTCATCAAGGTTGCCATGGTTCGGCTCCATGAGAAGCTCAAGGCGAAGAAAATGGAAACGACCATGCTCCTCCAAGTACACGACGAACTGGTTTTCGAGGCTCCCAAGGGGGAAGTGGAGGAAGCCAAGAAAATGATTGTCCATGAGATGGAAAACGCGATGAAACTCAAGGTGCCCTTGAAGGTGGACGTCGGTGTGGGAAAGAACTGGTTGGAAGCCCACTAAGGCCCTGCGGCACTTGGTCGTAATGAAATAAATTCAACAAAATTCAAATTTTCCCTTTTTACCCTCCCGGGTTTGCCCTGGGGGGTCCCCCGTTCCATTAAAAAGCCGTTAAGCCGGGCTATGCCGGGGCCTTATAATGCCTGTGGCTTAGAACCTTTTAATGGGGTGCACCATGCGGTTGAAATTCCTCGTTCCTTTGGGCCAAGTGCAGGAACGCTGGCGGCATGACCGGCAGGAATTCCTCGCCAAGGCCAAGGAACTGGGAGTTGAAGTGGCGCTCCAAGCCACCAGCTTTGTGATCCATTCCCAAAACCAACAGACGGAGAAGGCCCTCCTGGAGGGGGTGGACGTGCTGGCGGTGATCGCCCCGACCACCGTCAGCCCCGTTCCCATCGTGGAATTTGCCCG
>Ga0070734_10003073_pt1 | contig 18412 bp, 17 predicted proteins | sample Coa_R1_8_FD_66444 | JGI IMG/M metagenome (GOLD analysis project Ga0070734, IMG submission 66444) | Surface soil microbial communities from Centralia Pennsylvania, which are recovering from an underground coalmine fire - Coalmine... | ecosystem: Environmental > Terrestrial > Soil > Unclassified ... | reverse complement strand
CGCCGCCGCTTTCATCGTCACGACCGGCCCCGGCCTTGCCGTCGCGCTCCTCGGGATCGCAGCGACCGCGGCCGTGCTCGCTCGTGCGATGCGCGCGCCGCTCGAGGCCGCACTGGCGGCGATGCTCATCGGCTGGTGCATGCTGCTCGTCATCCCCGCCGCACCCCTCTACGGCGAGGTCAACCACTGGCAGGCGCTCGAGCGCATCGGCCGTGCGGTCGCCGCCGACACGGTGGGTCGGCCATTGATCCTGCTGGCGCCCGATGAGACCTCGCTCGCCTTCATGGACCTGTATGGTCGCGACGGGCCCGCCGTGCGACCGGCGGGCCCTGCGGGCACGCCCGCACCCCGGCTCTTCGAGGTCATCGATCCACCGCTCGATGCGAACGCGCTGCGGCGAGTCGATGCGGCTCTCACACGCGAGCCCGGCGGCCGGGTGCTCGTGCAGCGGGCAGGCCGCGCGCTCACCCCGAAGCTCGGTGCGCTGTCGCAGCGGCTGCACCGCCGGGACGTCGACGAGGGGGTCCCCGCGTGGGCCGCCGATCCGCACCTCGAAGTGCGCGCGCGCTACGCGCTGCCCAACGGGCGCCGCTATGCCTTGCTCGGCTCGCACGACGAGCAGGAGGGCACCGTGCACGGCGCGAGCATCCGCTGAGCGGTCGCCTCGAGTCTTTAAGGCACCGCGGCCACGGTCTCGGCGAACACGCGCTCGTACTCGCCGATCTGCCGATCCCAGGAGAAATCCTTCTGCATCGCGTTGCGCATGAGCCGCCGCCAGCTCGTCGTGTCCTTGAACCAGTCGAGCGTGGTGTTGATCGCCCAGCTCACCGCCGGCACGTCGTAGTCGTTGAACAGGCACCCCGTCCCGCGGCCCGTGGCCGGATCGTAGTGCTCGACCGAGTCGGCGAGGCCGCCCGTGCGACGCACGACCGGGATCGTCCCGTAACGCAAGCTGTACATCTGATTGAGGCCGCACGGCTCGTAGTGGGACGGCATCAGAAAGATGTCGGCCGCCGCCTCGATGCGATGCGCCAGGATCTCATCGTGCCCGCTGCGCAGCGCGACCCGCTCGGGCCAGCGCTGCACGAGGGATTCGAAAAAGCGCCGATAACGCTCCTCGCCGCTGCCGAGCACCACGCAGCTCACGGGGCGGGCCTCGAGGAGCGGCGGCAGCGCATCGACCAGCAGGTCGAACCCCTTCTGCGAAGCGAGGCGGCTCACCATCCCGATGAGCGGCGCGCCCGGCGCCGCGCCCAGGCCCAGATCGTCGAGCAGCCGCTCCTTGTTGACCCGCTTGCCCTCGAGATCCTCGCTCGAGAAGTGCACCTCGAGATGCGGATCATGGCGCGGATCCCATTCCCGGTAATCGACTCCGTTGAGGATGCCAACGACCGGGCGCGATCGCGCGCGCAGCGTGCTCTCGAGACCCATACCGAGCGGCGCTGAGCAGATCTCGCGCGCATAGGTCGGACTGACCGTCGTCACGGTGTCGGCGAACCTCACGCCGGTCTTCAGCGAGTTGATGATGCCGCGCGCAAGATCGTCCGCATCGAGCTCCTGCTCCGGCACGGCGAGATCGCCCAGGAAATCCCGCGACAGGATTCCCTGATAGCCGATGTTGTGAATGGTGAGCACCGTACGCGAGCGCGCAAACAGCGGCACACCCGCGTACGTGCTCCGCAGGTACAGCGGCAGGAACCCGGCATGCCAGTCATGGCAATGAAACACATCGGCGCCGAAGCCCAGGCGCAGGCAGCTTTCGAGCGCGGCTCGCGTGAGCAGCAAAAAGCGCCGGTGCTCGTCCGGATCGCGCGTGTACACCGAGGAGCGGTCAAAAAGCTCGGGGCAATCGATGAAATAGACGGCAATGCCGCTCCCGGGCAGCTCGGCCGTGCGCACCGAGAACGTATAGGGACGAGTGCCGATGACGAGGCCGACGTTCGCAAGGCCCGGCACGGCCTTGAAGCGCGCATGCGTGCGCCGCACGGAGGCGTAGAGCGGCATGAAGGCACGCACCTCGTGGCCGCGATGGGCGAGCTCGCGCACCAGGGAGCCGACGACGTCCGCCAGACCGCCGGTCTTGGCGAACGGCATGATCTCGGCGCTCACCAGACACAACTTCAGCGCAGTCATTGACGGAGTCTAACAAGGCGGTTCGGCCTACAAAAAGCGGGTGCAGCCAACTGGCGACTGTGGCACGCTCGGAATCGACGGCCGTGCATCCTCGGAGAGCAGGCAGGGACTGCGAAGCGATGAGTGAGGCGAGCTTGGGCATGCGACACGCGGCGCGGACGAACACCGGGCGTTATGTCAGCCGGCTGACGAGCGGCACGCTGGCGGTGGTGATGGCGGGCGGGCGCGGCGAGCGTCTGAAGGCGCTCACCCAGCATCGCTGCAAGCCCGCGACGCCGTTCGGCGGCAAGTTCCGCATCATCGACTTCGTCCTGTCGAACTGCGTGAATTCGGGCATCCGTCAAATCGCGGTGCTCACGCAATACAAGGCACAGGATCTGATCCAGCACATCCACCGCGGCTGGAGCTATCTGCGCGGCGAGCTCGGCGAGTTCGTCGAGGTCATCCCGGCGCAGCAGCAGATCGGCGAGCACTGGTATCGCGGCACCGCCGACTCGGTCTATCAGAATCTCGAGTTCCTCCGCAGCCACAACCCGGCGCACGTGCTGATCCTCGCCGGCGACCACATCTACAAGATGGACTACGGTCCCATGATCGCCTACCACGAGCAATGCGAGGCCGACATCACCGTCGGGGTGGTCGACGTGCCGCTCGACCGCGCCCACGAATTCGGGATCATGACGACCGACGAGCACAACCGCGTGGTGCGGTTCGCGGAGAAGCCGAAGAACCCGGAGCCGATCATCGGTCATGCCGACATGGCGCGGGCCTCGATGGGCATCTACGTCATCGCGCTCGAGCGGCTCGAGAAGCTCCTCACCACGGACGCCGCCTCCCCGGGCAGCAAGCATGACTTCGGCCGCAACATCATCCCGCCGGCCATCGAGGCGCTGCGCGTCTTCGCCTACCCCTTCCACGCGGTCGAGACGCGCGCGCAGAACTACTGGCGCGACGTCGGCAGCGTCGATGCGTTCTACGAGGCGAACATGGAGCTGGTCGCGCTCAATCCCGAGCTCAACATCTACGACCGCCAGTGGCCGATCTGGACCTACCAGGCGCAGCATCCGCCCGCCAAGTTCGTGCTCGACGAGGAGGGCCGGCGGGGCATGGCGGTCAATTCGATGGTCTCGGGCGGCTGCATCATCTCGGGCGCGTACGTGAGCCGCTCGCTGCTCTCAAGCGATGTGCGCGTGGAGGAAGGCAGCATCATCGACAGCTCGGTGCTTCTGCCGGGAGTCACCATCGGGCGGCGCTGCCGCGTGCAGCGCTGCATTCTCGACGAGAACTGCGTGCTGCACGACGACCTGCAGATCGGCTTCGACGCGGCGATCGATGAGCGACATTTCTACCGGACCCGCAGCGGCATCACCCTGGTGACGCCTGACATGCTGCGCGCGCTCGGCTGAGCGCGGCTTTCAGGGCGCGTGCGGCAGCAGCCCCTGCTCGACGAGCCGCGGCGGATGGCGATGATGCGTGGCCTGCTCGAACGCGTAGGCGTAGCCGAGCAGCTCACCGTCATGCCACGGCCGAGCCGAGAGCTCGAGGCCGAAGGGCAGTCCTCCCGGGTAGAAGCCGCCCGGCACCACCACGGCCGGCACACCCAGCATGTTGACCCAGCCGGTATCGGAATGCGGGCCGTCACCCAGGGGGCTCGGCGGCTCCGGCATCGTCTCGTCGGTGGGGGGCATCTGAATCGCAGGGTAGACGAAGCCGTCGAGGTGCAAGCGATCGAGCGTCCCGAGATACATCGCGAGCGCCCGCCGGCGCGGCGCATGGTAGTTCGCCTCCGCCTTGGGATCGCTCTCGAGGTCACGCTGCAGGATGATGCGGTCGGTGAACAGCGCATTGTCGGGCTCCGCGCCGGTCATCGGCGGGCCGAGCGGACGTCCGAGCACACGCTCGTAGTCGGCGATCGAGCGGTATTCGGCGCTGCCGAAATCACGCAGGAAGCGCTCGGCGCCCTCGCGCACGTACGGATAGGTGCTGATGCGGGTCGCGAGGTGCGCGAACTCATCCGGCAGCACGTCCTCCTCCATGACCACGGTCGCGCCCGCCGCCTTGAGCTCCTCGAGCGCGTGCATGAACAGCTCGCGGGTGGCGGGTGCCAGGGGCACGGCCTGAGCACGTGCATGCTCGGCGGCGATGCGGTCGGGAATCTCCGCCGGAATGCCGTGAAACGGCGCGCCGACGCCATGCAGGATGAAGGCCGGCACGCCGAAGCGCTTGCCGCGCAACGCGTCCTTGCGCATGTAGCGCTGATACGGCCCGGGCTGTGCCTGAGCCGCTGAGCCCGCGGTGCGCGCATCGAGCGGGTCCTCTCCCTGCATCACCTCGAGCGCGAGCGCCGCATCAGCCACCGTGCGGGCGATGGGTCCGGTGTTGTCGAGCAGCCAGTCGAGCGGGGCAATGCCGGCGATGCTGGTGAGGCCGCGTGTGGGAAACATGCCCACCACCGAGCTCGTCGCCGAGGGCATGCGGATCGAGTTGCCCGTGTCGCTGCCGGTGCCGAGCAGGGCGAGATTCGCGGTGACCGCCGTGACGGTGCCCCCGGAGGAGCCGCCCGGCGAGTAGCGCACGTCGTAGGCATTGCCCGTGCGACCGAAGGAGCTCGAGCGATTGGTGTCGCTGTTGGCGAAATCCGGCATGTTGGTGTGACCGAGAATCACGGCCCCCGCCGCGCGCAGTCGCGCGACCACCGTGGCATCGCGTGGTGCGCGCAGCTCGTGGCCTGGAACGGTGAAGCCCTCCCAGCCGTCGGAGGTGACTTCTCCCTCGATGCTGGTGTTCTCCTTGACGACGATGGGCACTCCCCAGAGCGCGCCGCGCGGGGCCTGGCGAGGCTCTGCATCGAGCTGCGCCGCCCGGGCGAGGGCCTGCGCGCGCATCACGCGCTCGATCGGCCGATAAATGCCGTTGTAGCGCTCGATGCGATCGAGATACCAGCTCACCACCTGCCGCACGGTGTAGCGGTGCGCGCGGTACGAGGACTCGAGCTGCGCGATCGTGATCTCGGGCAGATCGCGGTCGAGAGAGGGGGCCGGGTCGGCCGCGCGCGCGGGCAGGCTCAGAGCAAGAACGAGAAGCGCGGCGGTGAGCCGGTACAACGGGTTCACGGTGTGCATGGTGATCGGAAAAGACGTGAGGCTATAGCGGCCCGGTGCGCAGACGCAACTCATCGAAGGCCGCGCTGACCTGCTCGGCCGAGATACCGAGCATGCTCGGCGCTCCTTCGATCTGCCCGGTGAGCACTTTGACGTCGGCGCCGGCGGTCCCGAGGGGCCGGTAGAGCGAGGGGGAGGCCTTGCCGAACAGCACGACCTCGGGGCAGCCCACCGCCGCCGCGGCGTGCGCGGGGCCGGAGTCGACGCTGATCAGCGCCGCCGCGCGCTCGAGGAGCGCCAGCAGCCGCGGGATGGGCAGGTCGTCCGCGAGATCGTGGCAGCGCTCGATGCGCGCTCGTGCCATCAGCTCGCGATTGAGCCGCTGCTCGGAGGGCGTGCCAAGAAGAACGATCGCGTGCCCCGGGTACACGGAGCGCACGTGGCGCAGCACCTGCGACCAGCGCTCCTCGGGCCAGTATTTGTGATTGACCGCAAGGCGCTTGAGGCCGCGGCGCATGGTGCGCTTGTTGCCCGCCTGGATGCAGATGAGCGGCGAGGCGTCGAGCCCGCGCGCCGCGAGCCAGGCGGCCAGCTCGGCGCGCTGGGTCGTGCTCACGGCGATGAGGCAGCCCGGCGCCACCGCTTGCGCGGCCGCCCGCGCCCGCGCGCGCACCGCGGCCGGTATGTCCGCGAGCGCTGCGGGCCAGATGAGGCCGAGCCTGCGCCATTGCTCGGTGGCATGCTCGTTGGGTTCGCGTGGATGCTCGCGCACCTCGACCCGCCAGCGGGCGGGCAGGTGGGCACGCTCGAGCATCGGCCGTGCGGCCTCGTTGGCATCGCAGAACCAGGTGGGGCCCGCTCCGCGCTCGCGCAGCCAGCGCACCGCACGCCGCTGATCGGGCGCGAGCCAGTAGGGGGTGCGGCGGCTGCGAACGCTCATCACCTCGCCCACCCCCGGCTGACCGCGAAGCAACGGCGCGCTCCAGGGACCCGAGGTGAGCACGTCGACGGGCATACCGAATTGCGCATGCAGGACGCGCAGCAGCGCAGTGATGAGCACCATGTCGCCGAAGGCGCCACAACGCACCACCAGCGGTCGCGCAGGGACTCCAGCGTGCGCGCCCGCCTCGCTCACCCACCCGGGTCCGTCATCGCGGCCGGCGACACCGGCCTGAGGCCGAGCTTGGCCCGGCGCCAGCCGCCCAAGCGGTAGTAGCTCGTGGACATCAGGAGCGAGGCGAGCGAGGACAGCGGAAAGCTCCACCAGATGGCATCGTCATGCCAGCGGTCGACCATGAGATAGGCGAACGTGACCCGGATCCCCCACAGCGAGATCATCAGCATGAGGAGCGGCGGGATCACCGCGCCCGTCGCGCGCACGACCCCGAACAGCACGATCGAGATGCCGAACAGCGCGAACGACCAGAGCACGATCAAATTGAGATGCACCGCGATCTGGATGGCGGCGCTCTCGCTCGGCAAAAACAAGCCGAGCGCGCCGCGATTGAAGGCGTAGATGAGCAGGATCAGGGTTCCGCCGCTCAGAAGATTGAAGGCCACGCCGGTGAGCGCCACCCGCCCGACCCGATCCCAGCGGCCAGCCCCGACGTTCTGCGCCGCCATGGATGAGACGGCCGCGGCAATGGCGAGCGCGGGCATCTGCACGTAGTTCCACAGCTGAATGGCCGCGTTGAAGGCGGCAGTCTCCTCCGAGCCGAAGCGGTTCACGAGCTTCGTGAGCAGCACCATGCTCGAGGACACGACGAACAGCTGCAGACCCATCGGCACCCCCTTCGAGACCAGCACCCGTACGATCCTCCAGTCGACGCGAAACAGCCGCAGCTCATCGCTGTGGATATAGAGGAAATGCCGGGTCCGAAACAGGTGCAGGAGCAACGCGAAGAAGCTGATCCCTTGGGCGATGAAGGTCGCGAGCGCGGACCCTGCGATGCCGAGCCGCGGTACCGGCCCGAAGCCGAAGATGAAGAGCGGATTGAGCGCAATGTCGAGCACTACCGACAGGGCGAGATAGCGAAACGGCGTGCGCGAGTCTCCGGCGCCGCGCAGCACCGCCATGATGAAGAACAACCCCCCGGTGAACGGCAACGCGAGGAAGATGATGCGCATGTAGGCGAGCGCGGGCGCGAGCGCGTCGGCGGGCGTGCTCAGGGCGGCGAGCAGCGCCGGGGTCGCGACGACGCCGAGCACGCTCAGGGAGAGCGATACGCCGAGGAAGAACACGGCGCTCGTGCCGACGACGCGCTTTGCCTCGGCCACATTCTTGGCGCCGATGCACTGCCCGACCGTGATGGTCGCGGCCATCGAAAGGCCGAAGATCACGGCGAACAGCAGAAACATGATGACGTTCGCGTTGCCGGCCGCGGCAAAGGCGGGCGCACCGAGATACTTTCCCACCCAGATGGAATTGACCGAGCCGTTCAGCGACTGCAGCACATTGCCCGCCAGGATCGGCAAGGAGAAGGCGAGGAGTGCGCGGGTGATGGAGCCTTCGGTCAGAGAGAGCTTGGGTTGCACGGAGTCTCCGGCGGGAACGAGTGCGCATCGCAGGCCCGTCTCGACCTGCGAGCGTGCCGCGAAGCTGCGGGAGTATAATTGGCTCGATGAAGCCGAGCGACCCCTGCGCGCTGCTCCTTGAGTCCACGCTCGAGCTCATCGGCTCGCTCGAGCCTGACCTGCCGCCGGCCTTCCGCGGCGCGCGGCTCGATGCGCCGCGGGACAGCCCGCCGCGGCTGGGCGCCGCTTCGCGATCATTGCCGGTGCTGCGCGTTCTCGAGCGGCTCGTCGCACCGGCGCAGCCCGTTCACCGCGGTCTGCTCGAGAGATTCCAAGGTGCAGCGCTCGAGCTCGACTGGCGCCAGAGCTACGGAGAGGACCTCGTCGAGCGGGCCTTCCTCGAGAACTATGCTTGGACGGAGCTGATCGGGCCGCGCACGGGCGCTGCGCGAGGGGAGCTTGCAGTCGGGTTGCTGCTGCTCGGGCCCGACACCTGCTACCCGCCGCATCGGCATGAGGCCGAGGAAGTATACGTCCCGGTGAGCGGCGCGGCCGACTGGTCGCGCGGTGTGGGACCGTGGGCGCGGCGCGCGCCCGGCGACCTCATTCATCATGATCGCGAGGAGATCCACGCCATGCGCACCACGGCCGATCCTTTGCTCGCCCTGTACCTGTGGCGCTCGCGCGATCTGTCCCAGCGGGCCTCTCTCGTGCGGAGCGTCGCGTGAGCGCGGCCCCTCGCAGCATGCGTGAGCGCTTCCCGGTCGCGCTCACGCTCCTCGCTCTCCTCCTCATGCTCATCCTCGGCAACATGCCCGGCCGGGCTGCGGAGGCGGTCCCGCCGAGCGCCGCGCCGGCGCTCGAGGCGAGCTCGCCCATCGGTCTGTGGCAGACCTTCGATGACAAGACCGGCCAGCCCCGGGCGGTGGTCGAGATCTATGCGGAAAACGGCCGGCTGTTCGGCCGCATCCAGCAAAGCTTCAAGCCGGGCGCGGAACAGCGCCGCTGCACCGTATGCTCCGACGAGCGCAAGGATCAGCCGGTGATCGGGCTCGTCATCATCCGCAACCTCAAACCCTCGGGTGACGAGTGGAGCGGCGGGGACATCCTCGATCCGGACAATGGCTGGGTCTATCGGTGCAAGCTCAAGGTCGACCCCGACGGCAGGCTCGAGGTGCGGGGCTATCTCGGTTTCTCGCTGCTCGGCCGCACCCAGTTCTGGCGGCGCTGGAAGCCTGCGGCCTAGGGCCTGTCACAAGGCCCTGCCTCACTGGATCTTCATGCCGATGCGGCTCCAGTCGACCGAGCCGCGGCGCCAGTTCATCCAGATGCGCACCGCGCGCCCGATGATGTTCCGCTCGGGCACATAACCCAAGTCCAGGCGGCTGTCCGCACTGTCGTTGCGATTGTCCCCCATGAAGAAGTAGCCGCCCGGGGGCACGACATCGTCGAAATCGATCGCCGCGCGGTTGCGCGCGAACATCACTCGGTGGTTGTTCGAGGGGAAATGCTCGATTGCGAGCGGCGCGCCGGTGAAGCCGAAGTCCCCGTCATAGTTGCCGTCCGGAGTGAGCGGCATCGGCTGGCCGTTGATCGTCACACGATTGTCCTTCACCACCACGTGATCACCGGGTAGACCGACCAGGCGCTTGATGTAGTCGACCGAGGGTTCCGAGGGCTTGCGAAATACGATCACATCGCCGCGCTGCGGCTCGCCGATCGACACGATCTTTGTGTTGAGCACCGGCAGGCGCAATCCATAGCAGAACTTGTTGACGAAGATGAAGTCGCCATCCTCGAGTCCCGGCATCATCGAGGCCGAGGGGATGCGAAACGGCTCGATGAGGAACGAGCGCACCAGGAGCACGATGAGAATGATGGGAAAAACCGCACGCGCCTGCGCGCCGATCCAGGACGGCTCCGAGGCGGCACCGCCCGCGCGGCTGCGACCGACGACGATGTCGACCAGCGCCACCAGTCCCGTGATCGCCAGCAACACCACGAAGATCAGCGAGAAGTCCACACTCATCGGAGCGCTCGACATTAGCGAACTTGGTGCGCAACTGCAATCCGGAAGCAGAGCCTCGAGGTGCCGCGCGCGATGCCCGTCGTGTGCGAAAATGCGTCATGACATTCATCGACGTCGCCATTCTCGCCCTGGTGCAGGGGCTTGCGGAACTGCTGCCGGTGTCGAGCTCCGCACACGTGGTGGTCGCCGAGAAATTGCTCGGCCTCGACCCGAGCTCCCCGCCGCTGACGCTGCTGCTGGTGATGCTGCACACGGGCACGATGTTCGCCGTCATCGTCTATTTCTGGCGCCAGTGGCGCATGGCGTACTTTCAGAGCGCTGCCGCCTTCAAGCTGTTCGCCGTGCGCGTGATCCTCGCAACCGCGCTCACCGGTGGGATCGGTCTCGCAATCCTCAAGATCATCGAGAAGACCTTGTTCCGCGGCCTGCCGCATGCGCAGATCGAGGACCTGTTCGGCCATCTCGAGATCATTGCACCGGCGCTTGCGGCGGCCGGCATTCTCATCCTGTGGGCGAGTCTCGTCTCGCGGCGGCGGACGGAGCGCGCCGCGGGCGCCGCGGAGCTGAGCCTGCCCCAGGCCGCGGTGATCGGCATCGTACAGGGACTGTGCCTGCCGTTCCGTGGGTTCTCGCGCTCCGGCGCCACGATCTCCACGGGCATGCTGCTCGGGGTGGCCAAGGCGCGCGCGGAGCGCTTCAGCTTCGCCCTTGCGGTGGTGCTCACACCTCCGGTGGTCGGGCGCGAGACGCTGCGGCTCGTGCACACACCGGGCCTCGATCACGGGCAGCTCGGATCCGTCGCCCTCCTGAGCATCCTGGGTGCGGTGCTCTCCTTTCTTGCGGGCTTGATCGCATTGCGCTGGCTGAGCCGCTGGCTCGAGAGCGGCCGGTGGTATTTGTTCGGCATCTATTGCCTGGTGGCCGCGATCGCGGTCGGACTGCTGCACCGAAACGGCTGGTAGCTCGAGCGCCGCTAGGAGCCGGCGCCCGCAAGACGGCGATAGAGCTCGAGGAAGCGCTCCGCGGCGCGATGCACGTTGCTCTTCCAATGATCGGCCGCATCGTGATCGGCGCCATCGGTCACGTACTTGACGCAGGCAAAGTCGGCGCTCTCGTGCCAGCACACCTTGGCGAGCGCATAGGCCTCCATGTCGACGACGTCGCTCGGCAGCTCGCAGGCGCTGGTGGCAAACGAGTCTCCGCTTCCACACACCGCGGCCGGGAGCTCCGTGAAGCGGGGAGCGAAGCGCAAGCGCGGCGGAGCCTCATCGAAGGGCGTCACGCCAAGCGCGAAGCCGAGCCCGCGCACATCCATGTCGCGCTGGACGAGCTCATGGCAGGCGAGAATCGAGCCGGCCGGATGGTGCCGGCTGCCGGCGGAGCCGAAGTTCACGACGAGCGGCAGCGCGCGCTGCGCATGCCGGTAGCCCGCAAGCTTGCGAGTGAGCGCAAACGTCGCGTTGATCTTGCCGACGCCGCAGTAGAGCACCGGCACGCCCGCGGCCTCGAACACACCGTCCGATTCCGCCCGCAGCGCAAGCACCGCAAGCACGTGCGGCAGATCATCGTTCAAGCTCGCCACCCTCCCGGGCCGGCCGCGATCAATAATGGATGACGGCCCGCAGGCTCTGACCGCGCCATTCGTAGCGTGCGACGATGTGCAGGTCGATGAGCGCGGCGAGCGCCCGCACCGAATAGCCCGCGCGCAGGCAGAGCTCGGCGGCCGCCGTCATCGTGCCTCCGGTCGCGAGCACGTCGTCGATCAATAGAAGCCTCCCCGCCCCGCGCTGCATCTCGAGCACCCCGGATCCGTATTCGAGATCGTAGGCAACCTCCACGACGGGCGGAGGGAGCTTGCCCTGCTTGCGCACCAGCACGAAGCCCTTGCCCCGCCGGGCGGCAAGCGCCGCTCCCAGGATGAAGCCGCGCGACTCGATGCCCGCGAGTGCATCGATCGCGGCCCACTCCGACTCGCTCAGCAGGTGATCGAGCGCCTCGACCGTCTCGGCGAAGTGTTCCCTGAGCAACGGTGCGATGTCGCGAAAGAGAATGCCCGGCCGCGGAAAGTCGGCGACGTCCGCCACATGGTCCTTGAGCTGCGACACCTTTGAGCCCTCGCTCCCGCTACCGCCCCGCGGCGGCCGCGGCGCCCATGCCCTCACGAGTGCGCTCGATGAACGAGGCGACGTTGGCGTGCAGCGCCTTCAGGTCGGGCTCGTGCGCATACACCATGTGGCCGGAGGTGTAGAAATGAGTCTCGATGTTCTGCTGCAGCGAGGCGGGAATCTGCAGCTGGCGCAGCTCGAAGCTCGCGGCGAAGTACGGCGTCGCCAGATCGTAGTAGCCGCCGTTCACCTGTATCTTGAGCTTGGGATTCTGTTTCATCGCGGTGGCGAGGTCGGGCATCACGTTGGTGGTACCGGGAATCTTCTGCGGCGCGCCGGGTGGCTGATGCAGGAAGTCCCACTCCTTCTCGATGTCCACCTCGGGCTTGTAGTACATGCTCTCGCCGAATTTGAGCGCGCCGCGCACATAATCGTTGAACGCGGAAACGTAGGCCGAGGAGATGGCCGCGGCCTGCGGATCGTATTCCGCCTCCTTGCTCATCGGGTCGAGGGTCGGGCCCGCGAAGCGCGTATCGAGACGTCCGGTCGTGGTCTCGGCGCCGAGCAGCGTCTTCTCGAACTCACCGCCGTTGACGCGCAGGTTCGCCCGCTCGATGTAGTCCGCCGGCAATCCGGTGTACTGCGCGAGCTTCTGCGCAATGGCGCTCTTGCGCTCGGCGCTGAGCGCCGAGCCGGCGGCGAGCGCCTGCGTGTAGTCGTTGAGCGCGAAGCTCTCGACCTCGCGCAGCAGCGGCTCGAGCGCATCCGGTCGGTTCGCGAGCTTGTGGTGATACCAGGCGGTGGCGGTATAGGTGGGCAGCGCGAGCACGTACGGCAGATCGACGCCCGGGTTGTACTGGGGACCGTCGGCGCTGTCGTCGAAGTTCAGGATCTGCGACAGCAGGATGATGCCGTTCAGGTCGATGTCCTTCTCGTTCTCGAGGAGTGCGGACAGCACCGCCGAGCGCGTGGTGCCGTAGCTCTCGCCGAACAGGTATTTCGGCGAGTTCCAGCGATGATGGCGCGAGAGAAAGTCGACGATGAAATTCGCGAACGCATGCGCATCCTGGTCCACGCCGTAAAAGGACTTCTCGCGGTCCTTGCCGCGCAGGTGACCGAAGCCGGTACCGGGCGCATCGACGAACACGAGATCGCTCACATCGAGCAACGTGTACTCATTGTCGACCAGCCGATAGGGCGCCGCCGCGCTGTGCCGGTCGTCGGCCGTGATCACACGCTTCGGCCCGAACGCGCCCATGTGCAACCACACCGTCGAGGAGCCGGGACCGCCGTTGAACAGGAACGTGACCGGGCGATGCGAATCCTCCTTCTCGCCCCGGAAATACGCGACATAGGACATGCTCGCCTCGGGCGGCTGGGGGGGCGGTGATCCGTGCTCATCGCCGAGAGGCGGCGGCTCCTCGTCCATCGGATCCTTGAGATGCACCACCATGATGCCCGCCTCGGCCTGATACGCGATCGTCTTGCCAAGGACGCTGATCGAGCCGGAAGTGGCCGAGCGCGCATCGTGCAGGAAGCGCGGCGTCTCGCTCTCGCTCTCGGCCGCTGCGGCCGAGCTCTTCGTGTCCTTGGGCTCACCCGTGGACGCGTGCTCTGCCGCGCTCGCGCCGACGGTCAACGCGCAGCCCGCCAGCAGCATCCAGAACCCGACTCGACTTCTTGTAGCAATCATTCGATCTCGCCTCTCGCAACGACAGGCGCGCATCATAGTATGCATCCGTGCAGCGGTGCATCTGCGGATGCTATTCTCACGCGCTTCGCCACGCGACCGTGCAAAGAAAGGCTCGAACACCGCATGATCCTGGTCATCGACGTGGGCAACACGCGCCTGAAGTGGGCGTGGCTGACGAGCAACGGATTGTCCGATCAGCAGGCCGTCATGCACGTGGACGCCAAGCCCGGCATCTGGACCGCGGCGCTTTTTCAGTCGGGTCAGCGCCCGAGCCGGGTGCTGGTCGCCAATGTCGCCGGGGCCGCGATGGCGAAGGTGCTGACGAAGTGCAGCAGGAAGTTCTTCAAGGTCACACCCGAGTTCGTGAGTGCGGCACCCGACTATCACGGCCTGCTCAACGGATATCTCGATCCGCGACTGCTCGGAGCGGACCGCTGGCTGTCCCTGATCGGCGCCTGGACGCGGGTGCGCTCCGCCCTCGTCGTGGTCGATGCCGGCACGGCCGTCAAGGTCGACAGCGTCGATAACTCAGGGCAGCACCTGGGCGGTCTCATCGTGCCCGGCATCCATATGATGCGCGAGGCGCTGATGAGCAAGACCAGCGACATCGCCAAGGCCGTCGAGCACAGCACACCCTCGCTCGCCGGAGTACTCGCCAACAACACGATCGGAGCGGTCTCGCGCGGCGCGGTGTTCGCGCTCGCCGGCATGGCTGATCGGGCCGCCGAGACCGTCGAGCAGGCGACCGGCATGAAGCCGAAGCTCCTCCTCACCGGCGGCGACGCCGGCATGATCACCGGGATCATGCGCGCCCCGGGCGAGGTCGTGCCCGATCTGGTGCTGCAGGGACTCGCGGTCATCGCCTCGCAGCCACGGTGAGTCCAAAGCTGGACATGGCGCACAGTTTTTCCACGACCCGCTCCTGAGCTCCCCTTTGTGCTTGCGGCCCGGAGTCGCCGGGTGGCAAAGTTCGCGCCGATCGCCGGGATCGACCATCGCCCGGTGGGACGGACCGACTCAGCTCACCGCTTCAAGGAGACAGCATGAAGAAGACGTTCATCGCGATGTTTGCGGGCCTCGCCTTGGGGGCAGGCGCGGTCGCCCTCGCAGATCGCGTCCACGACTGGCACGACCTCGAGAAGGTGCACATGCACGTTCAGGAGGCCATCAACGAGATGAATCGCGCGCGCGCCGCCAACCATTACGACATGGCGGGACACGGTGCGAAGGCCGAGGAGTACCTGCATCTGGCCGAGCGCGAGCTGCACGAGGCGATCGAGGCCGCGCGCGCCGCGCCCTGATAGGCGTCAGGCCAACGACGAGGAGCGCGCAAGCGCTCCTCGTCGAGCTCCGGCTCCTCGTCGAGCTCAGGCTCCCGTCGAGCTCCGGCTCCCGTCGAGCTCAGGCGCTTCCCTTCGAGGCCATTCGCTCGAGCTCGACGTTGTCGATCAGGCGCGTGCCGCCGAGCTGCGCGGCCCCGAGCACCACCCAATCGCCGCTCTCATCGGATGAGGGCACAGCGAGGTCCCGGGCTCGCCGGATGCTGATGTAGTCCGGTTGCCAGCCGCGCGACGCGAGCGATGCCATCGCCGACGCCTCGAGTCCGCTCAAGTCACGGTCGCCCGCCTCGAGGCGGCGCGCGGTCTCACGCAGATGCTGATGGAGCTGCGCGGCCTCGCGCCGCTCGGCCGCCGAGAGGTAGCCGTTACGTGAGGAAAGCGCGAGACCGCCGGGCTCACGGACCGTGCGGCCTCCCAGAATCTCGATGTCGAGCGCGAGATCCTGAACCATGCGCCGCACGATCACCCACTGCTGATAATCCTTGCGTCCGAAAACCGCTGCACGCGGCTCGACCAGGTTGAACAGCTTGAGCACCACGGTGCACACGCCGCGGAAGAAGCCGGGCCGGGTGCGCCCCTCGAGGATGTCGGCGAGCTCCGCAGGCGGCTCGACGAAGATGCTTTGCGGCACCGGGTACATCTGCGCGACACTCGGCGCGAACAGCACATCGCAACCTTCCTTCGCCAGCAGATCGCAATCCTGCTCGAAGGTGCGCGGATAGCGCTCGAAATCCTCGTGCGGCGCGAACTGCAGAGGATTGACGAAAAGGCTCGTCACCACGAGGCCCGGGCGAGCGCGTGCCATGCGCACGAGCGAGAGATGGCCCTCGTGCAGGTTGCCCATTGTCGGCACGAGCGTGACGTCGGGACGGGTGCTCTTGAGCGCCCGCAGCTCCGCGATCGATTCGATGATCCGCACCGCTAGTAGCCGTGCACGGCGTCCTGGGGAAACTCGCCGCTCTTGACTGCAGCCACGTAGCGGGCGATGGCCGCGGGAACGCTGTCGCTGCCGGCGAGGAAATCGCGCACGAAGCGCGGATGGACCGAGCCCGGATTGATGCCGAGCATGTCGTACAGCACGAGTACCTGGCCGCTGCAGCCCGATCCGGCGCCGATGCCGATGACCGGAACATTCAGCTCCGCCGTGAGTGCGCGCGCAAATGTGGCCGGCATCATCTCGAACACGAAGCAGGCGGCCCCCGCCTCGACCAGCTCTCGAGCGTGACGGCGCAGCCGCTGCATCGCCGCCTCGTCGCGGCCCTGGACACGATAGCCGCCGAAGGCGTGCACGGATTGCGGCGTGAATCCGAGATGCGCGCATACCGGAATGTCGCGCTCCACCAGAAAGCGCACGGTCTCGGCGGTCCAGCCTCCGCCTTCGAGCTTCACCATCTGGGCGCCCGCCTGCATCAGCGGCACTGCGCTTCTGAGCGCCTGTTGCGGCGACTCTTGATAGGAGCCGAAGGGCAGATCGGCCACCAAGAAAGCGGTGCGGTTGCCGCGCGCAACGTTTGCCGTGTGATACACCATCTGCTCGAGCGACACCGGCAAGGTCGTCGGCTGCCCCTGCACGACGTTGCCGAGCGAATCACCGACCAGCAGCGCATCGACCTGGGCCTCATCGAGCATCCGCGCGAACGATGCGTCGTAGCAGGTGAGCATGGCAATTTTCTCGCCTGCGGCATGCATTTCGCGCAGGCGATGCAGGGTGACGGCTTTACGGGTCGGCATGGGGGCGCATCTTGCCGGACGAATCGTGCCGCAGCCAGCAAGGCGCGGCGCGGGAGCGCGCCCCGGATCTTCACGGCGGCGGCCGCCCGGCGGGGGCGCTGATCATCAACCCTTTGAATTCAAAGGCATTACCGCGCTCGGGTCGAGCGTGACGAGCGGTTTTCGGATGAGCAGCAGCGCAATCAGGGTTGCGATCGCCATGACCGACAGATACAGGCCCACGGCGGCAAGCCCTGCGCTGTCCGCCAGGCGGCGGGCAATGTACGGCGCGAGCGAGGCACCGAGGATGCCGGCGAAATTGAAGGTGAGCGAGGTGCCCGTATAGCGCACGGGGGTGGGAAACAGCTCCGCGAGCGCGCTGCCGAGCGGGCCGTAGGTCAAACCGGTGCAGCTGAAGCCGAGCGCGAGAAACACGCACTGGCGTGTCAAGTCCCGTGCGCCGAACAGCGGCTGGAACGCGAAACCGAAGGCGATCAGGGCAAGGGTCGCAAGAATGAGCATCGTGCGCCCGCCGATGCGGTCGGCGAGCCGGGCCGCGATCGGAATGAGCAGACCGAAGAACAGCACCCCGAAGAGCTGAAGCTTGAGATAGAAGTTGCGCTCGAAGCCGAGCGCGGTCGTCGCCCAACCGAGCGCGAACACCGTCATCAGGTAGAAGATCGAGAAGGTCGTCGCGGCGCCGATCGTGCCGAGCACGAGTGCTCGCGCATGATGACGCATCACCTCGAGCAGGGGGACGCGTACGCGCTCACCGCGGGCGACACTGCGCTCGAAGGCCGGCGTCTCGAGGAGCTGCAGCCGCACGTACAGCCCGACGCCCACGAGCAGCGTGCTCGCGAGAAACGGCCAGCGCCAGCCGTAACTGAGGAACTCGGCCTCGCTCAGATGCGTGCTGATCAGCAGATAGGCACCGCTCGCCGCCATGAACCCGAGGGGCGCGCCGAGTTGCGGGAAGCAGCCATACCAGGCGCTGCGCCCCGGGGGCGCGTTCTCGGTCGCGAGCAACACCGCCCCGCCCCATTCACCGCCCAGACCCAGTCCCTGACCGAACCGACACAGCGCAAGCAGCACGGGGGCCAGTACACCGATGCGGGCATAGGTCGGCAGCACTCCGATGAGCACGGTCGATGCGCCCATCGTCAGCAGCGCCGTGACGAGCGTCGACTTGCGGCCGATGCGATCACCGAAATGGCCGAACAGCATGGAGCCTATGGGTCGCGCAAAGAAGGCGAGCGCGAAGGTCGCGGAGGACTGCAGAAGCGCCGCGCTCGGATCGCCGTGCGGAAAGAACAGGATGGGGAAGACGAGCACGGCCGCGGTCGCATAGATGTAGAAATCGAAGAACTCGATGGTGGTGCCCACGAGGCTCGCCAGCAGAATCCGGCGCAGGGCTGCGCCGGTCGGCAGCTCATTCTCGGCCGGTGCCGTGCTCACGGTGTGCCGGGGCCGGACGGATTGGATGTCGCGGGACCGAGGGCATCCTCGTTCTGCCGGATGATCTGATCGGGGAGGACCTCACGCAGCGGAATGGCCGGTGGATTGACCACGGCCCCCTGATCCTCGGCCGGAACCCGCGCAGCGGCTGCAGCCGGCGGGTGCATCGCCATGCGCTCATCTTGTGGGCGCTCGCCGCTGTTCCAGCCGCCGCCGAGATCGTTGATGAGCGTCACGCTCGCGACCAGCTGCTTCAGGCGCACCTGCAGCTCGGTCTCCCGGGCGCTCAGGAAGGCATTCTGCGCGGTGAGGAGCTGCACGTAGCTGTCGAT
>Ga0070734_10003071_pt1 | contig 18418 bp, 17 predicted proteins | sample Coa_R1_8_FD_66444 | JGI IMG/M metagenome (GOLD analysis project Ga0070734, IMG submission 66444) | Surface soil microbial communities from Centralia Pennsylvania, which are recovering from an underground coalmine fire - Coalmine... | ecosystem: Environmental > Terrestrial > Soil > Unclassified ... | reverse complement strand
AAGAGGCGCAATATGCTCATGGCACTTCTCGGCCGTGAGCGAGCGATACGGGTCGATGGCGATCAGATGCGCGCCCGCGCGCTTCGCGGCCTGGGCACGTGCCCAGAAATGCACGCTCGAGGTGACGGCGTTGCATCCCCAGAAAATCAAGAGCCGCGCCTGATCCGCGAGCTCCATGTCCATGCCGATGCGCGATCCGAGCGTGAGGGCATGTCCCGCGGTGCCGGCCGATGAGCAGATGGTGCGATCGAGGCGGCTCGCGCCGAGCCGGTTGAAGAAGCGCGCCGCCATCGACTCACCCTGCACGAGCCCCATCGTGCCTGCGTAGCTGTAGGGCAGTATCTGCTCGGGATCCTGTGCGGCGATCGGAGCCAAGCGCCCTGCGATGGTGGCAATGGCCTCGTCCCATGAAATGCGCTCGAATCGGCCCTCGCCCTTGCGCCCGATGCGTCGCAGCGGGTACAGCAGCCGCTCCGGGTGATAGACACGCTCGGTGTAGCGCGCGACCTTGGTGCACAGGACGCCCGCCGTCGGGCCATGCGCGGGGGCGCCCAACACCTTGAGCGCAACGCCCTCCTGCACGTGCACCTCGAGCGCGCAGGTGTCGGGACAATCGTGCGGGCACGCACCCTTGACGATGCTCACCTTGCGCGCCCCCGCTTCGGGTGCTGTGCTCATAGGCTGACACCGGTCTCGAGGATGCGGCCAATGAAGGCCTCGCAGCGGCCGAGTTGCTCGAGGGTCACGAACTCGTTGGGGCGGTGCGCCTGGGCAATGTCGCCGGGGCCGCAGATGACACTCGGCACCCCCATCTTCTGAAAGAGCCCCGCCTCCGTGCCGTAGCACACCTTGCCGACCTCGCGTGCCCCGGAGAGCTTGAGCGCCCATTGCACGATGGCCTCGGTTTCCTCCGCGGCGAGGCCGGCGGTCTCGCTCGCCCAGGTGAGCTCGATGCCGGCTTGCGGGTCGATGACGCGCATCTCGCGCTCGAGCGTCCCCGCATAGGCGCGGATCTCTTCGTAAATCGACTGCGCCGAGGCTTTGGGCAAGGTGCGCAGATCGAACTGGAACTCGCAGTCCTTCGGAATGATGTTGGCCGCAATGCCGCCCCGGATGAGCCCGGTCGACAAGCTCGTGTAGGGCACGACGAAGCCATAGTCACGCTGCTCGTACTGCGCCAATCGCTCGGCGATCTGGCGTATGAAGACGACGAGCTTCGCGGCGTACTCGATCGCATTCACCCCCTGGGTCACGTAGCTCGAGTGCGCCTCGCGACCCCGCACGGCGCAGCGGAAACGGTTCATGCCTTTGTGCGCGATGATCGGTTGCATGGAGGTGGGCTCGCCCACGATGCAGCCCGCCGGCTTGATGCCCTGCTCCTCCAGATCGCGGATGAGCCCGCGTACCCCCAGGCACCCGACCTCCTCGTCATAGCTCAGCGCATAGTGCAGCGGCACGTCGAGACGGCCCGACTCGAGCGCCTGCACGAAGCGCGGCGCCTGCGCGAGCGCGACGCCGATGAAGCCCTTCATGTCCGCCGAGCCGCGGGCGTAGAGCTTGCCGTCGCGCTCGAGGACGTTGAACGGATCACTGTCCCAGGCCTGGCCATCGACCGGCACGACGTCGGTGTGACCCGAGAGAATCAGCCCCGGCCGGGGCGAGTCGCCGAGCGTTGCAAACAGATTGGCCTTGTGGCCGGTCGCATCGTAGGTGAGTCGGCTTTTCGCGCCGAGGCGCGCCAGATGATCGCGCACCCATTCGATGAGACCGAGATTCGAGTCGCGCGACACCGTGCTGAAGGCGATCAGCCGCTCGATCAGGGAGCGTGTCTCGGCGCTGGGCGCCGCTGCAAGGGCAGTATCATTCATGGAGGACCTCGCGGCCGAGTCTACCGCAAGCGCTGCGGGCCGCCCACCGAGCGCCCGCCGGAGGTCAGCGTGCCTTGCGGAACGTGAGATTGGTGCGCGCCGCGCCGGCGTGCGAGGAATGCGCCGCCACGAGGGGCAGCACCCCATGAAAGCGCAACCGCGCGGGGCCTCCCCACACGAGCACATCGCCATGCTCCAGGCACAAACGCTGCGCGCGCTCGCGGCGCGTGAAGCCTCCGAGCAGGAAGATGGCCGGCAGCCCGAGCGACACGGACACGATCGGCTGGGTGAAGTCGCGCTCATCGCGATCCTGGTGCAGCGACATGCGCGCCGCCGGCAGGTAACGATTGATCAGGCAGGCATCGGGGTCGAAGCCCACGAATCCACCGCGCATCGCCGCCGCGCACGCAAGCTCGCGCAGGGTCGCCGGCATCGCCGGCCACGCGCGGCCGCTCAGAGGGTCGAGGGCGCTGTAACGATAGCCGCGCCGATCGCTCACCCAGCCGACCTCCCCGCAGTTGCTCATCGCGACCGACATCGTCCCGCCCCCGGGCGTTTGCATCTGGCGGAGCGGCGCCGCCTCGAGCACGGCGGCGATCGCGCTCTCCAGGAGTGGCGCCTGCGCTCGCGCATATCCGCGCAGCAGCCATACCCCCTCGTCGAGAGGCACAACCTCCTCCTCCTCGCCAAAGAGCGGCTTTCCCGCGGAGAGCTCTCCTCCAGAGCGAGGCGACCGCCTCATGCCCGCCCGGCCTTGCCGGTGTGCCCACCCGGCCCGGCATCGAGCGCCCGCAGCGCGACGCGGCCATCGCCATGATGATTGACGAGCAGCATGGCGAAGCTCTTGCCGCGCACCTTGAAGGTGGGCGAGCCGTGGGAGATCACCTCCTCGGCCTCGGGCAGCCAGCAACATGCAGCGCGCACCGCGCGCTTCAGGTCATCCACGTCATCGTCCCCACTGAATGTATACGTCGTCGCCCCCACTGAACGGGTGTATGGTAACGGGCGGGCGCGCTGATCCGACGTCCTCTGGGAGACCCAAGCATGCTTTTGAAGTTCCGTCAGCCGGGCGGCTGTGTCATGGCGCTCGCATTGCTCGCCTTCGCGGCGCGCGCCCAGGATGTGACACTGGTGCACGGACACATCTACACCGGTAATTCCGCCGCCCCCTGGGCGAGCGCCCTCGCCGCCCGCAACGGACGCATCGTGGCGGTCGGGAATGATGCGCGAGTGCGCGCGCAGGGTGCCCGCCGCGCCCGAATCATCGATCTGCAGGGCCGCACCGTCATTCCCGGCATCGTCGACTCCCATCTGCACATGCTCTATGGCGCCTTTGCGCTGCATGGGCTCAATCTCTCCACCCCGCAGGCGAGCATCACGCCGGACAAGCCCGATGAGCTCGGCGCGCGGCTGCGGGACTACGCAAGCGCGCATCCGCACGATGCGGTGCTCCTCGGACGGGCCGATTTCAGCACCGTCCCGCCGACGACGCCGACGCACGAGCTGCTCGATCGCGCCGTGCCCGATCGCCCGGTCGTGATCCACAACACCTCCGAGCACGCGCTGTGGCTCAACGCCGCGGCGCTCGCGCTCGCCGGGCTCAACGACCGGCCGGTGGCCGATCCGGACGAGGAGCGCGGCGTGATCCGCGATGCAAGCGGTCATCCCTCCGGAGTGCTGCTCGAGGCCGCCATGCAGATCGCCGCACGCGCGGTGCTCCAGCGCATTCCACGCGAGGAGCAGCTCTCGATGCTCGAGCAGGCCTCGCGCTACCTCAACCGGATGGGGATCACGAGCGTCGTGAATGCGACCGGCGATCTTGAGGAAATCCGGCTGTACGCGGCGCTGCGCGAGCGCGGCACGCTCACCGTCCGCACCCGCACCGCCTTTGGCGCCGTCGCGGTTCCGCATCGGCTCACGCCGAAGCTGCTCGCCGACCTCGATGAGGCGCGACGGCGGTATCACGACGACTGGGTGAGCGCGAATCTCGTGAAATTCTTTGCCGATGGCAGCACCGGGCTGTTGCCCCCGCTCGTGTATGAGCCTCACGCCTATGAGGCGCTGGTGCTCGCGCTCGATGAGCGCGGCTATCAGCTCATGACGCACGCGTTGCGGGCCGATTCCGTGCACATGATTCTCGATACCTACGAGCGGCTCGAGAAGGCTCGCGGTGTACGCGATCGGCGCTTGCGCATCGAGCATGCCGATCTCATCGATGCGGTCGATGTGCCGCGTTTCGCCGCGCTCGGCGTGATCGCCGACATGCAGCCGACGTTTTGCTGCGGCGAGGCGGGCGGGAACTTTGACATCACCCACCCCATCGTCTCGGATCGCTGGCACAGCCTCGAGGCGAGCGGTGCGACGCTCGCATTCTCGAGCGACTGGCCATGCACCTGGCCGGGCGACCCGTTCGTATCGATGCAGGAATCCGTGACGCGTGCCGTGTGGGCGTCCCCCGATACCGCCAATGTCGCGGGGGGCTCGCTCGATGGCGCCGCGCAGGGGGGCGCGCGAGCGACGGGCACGCTCTATGAGCCGGGCGAGCGGATCTCGATCGAGCAGGCGGTGCGTGCCTACACGCGCGGCTCCGCGTATGCCGCCTTTGCCGATGATCGCGGCACGCTCGAGGTCGGCAAGCTTGCCGACCTCGCCGTGCTCTCGCAGGACCTCTTCTCCGCGAAGCCGGAGGAGATCTCGAACACCCACGTCACGCTGACGGTCGTGGGCGGGAAGGTCGTGTACGAGGCGCCGCCCTGAGCGGGCGGCGTCCCTTTTCGCGGCTCAGCCGGGGCGTTGGGCCCAGACCTTGCACCAGCCGCCGGCCGGGACCGAATGTCCCGCGAAGATATTGCACCCGGCGACCGCCTCGGTCGGCTTGCCCTGATACTGCGCGCACGTGGCGCAGCGCTGACCGGGCTTGTAGGTGGGGTTGGCTGCGGCATCGACCTTCGAGGCATCCGTCACGAAGCCCAAGGACTTGGCCGTCGGGTCGTTCGGATCGAGCGGGGTCAATGCCGCCTCCGCACGATGCGCCATGAGGCCGAGCGCGGGAACCAAGGCGCCGGCAATGAGGCCACCCTTCACTACGTCACGACGTGAAATCTTGTGTTGCATCTTCGTATCCTATCGATGAAGCGTTCGTTGAGAAGCTCGCCCGCATTGTGCGCGTTTGCGCATGCGCCGCGGCTGCAAGACATAGTAATGGAAGCCTTTGCGGCGCGATATGCGAAAACCTGCGCGCGGGGCGCGGCAAGTACGGGGGCGACGCTCGCGATGAGCGCTTAATTGCGAACGATTCTCGCTTCGATCATATGGGCCTTGCTGCGCGTGCACGAGCGCAGCCACCTGCGGCCACCGGCCGCGGCCTGGAGCCTCAGCGAGCGGTCGCGTCGGGCAAGCCCGCCGTCGCCGGCCGCTCGCCACTGGCGCTTGCGCTCTGCGCTTGCGCGGCAGGCAGCACGAGCAGCCGGGCGGTATTGACGAGCGCCATGTGGGTGAGCGCTTGCGGGAAATTGCCGAGCATGCGCCGCGCGCGCGGGTCGTACTCCTCGGCGAACAAGCCGACCTCGTTGCCGAGCGCGAGCAGGCGGCGAAACAACGCCTCCCCGTCGGCGCGTCGCCCGCTCAGCAGATACGCATCGGCGAGCCAGAAGGAGCAGGCGAGAAACGCCCCCTCGCCCGCCGGCAGCGCATCGACCCCGGTTGCGCTCGAGTAGCGCATCACGAGCCCCTCGACCACGAGATCGCGCTCGATGGCCGCGATGGTGCCGAGCACGCGCGGATCGCGCGGCGGCAGGAATCCGACCTGCGGGATGAGCAGCAGGCTCGCGTCGAGATGCGTCGTCTCGTAGGACTGGACGAAGGCGTTGCGCTGCGTGTTGAAGCCACGCGCGCACACTTCGCGATGAATCGCATCGCGTGTCGCCTCCCAGCGCTCGAGCGGTGCCTCGAGCCCCTCCTCCCGGGCGTCCTTGATGGCGCGGTCGAAGGCGACCCATGCCATGACCTTGGAGTGCGTGAAGTGCTGGCGCGGCCCGCGCACCTCCCAGATGCCATCGTCGGGCTCCTGCCAGTGCGTCTCCAGGAAATCGAGCAAAGCGCGCTGTACGTTCCATGCCTCGGGCTCGGGCGCAATGCCGCTGAGACGCGCGAGGTGCAGCGTATCCATCACCTCGCCGTAGACATCGAGCTGGAACTGCCGGGAGGCGGCGTTGCCGATGCGCACGGGCCGCGCTCCGCCGTAGCCCGGCAGCCAGTCGAGCTCGGCCTCATCGAGACGGCGTGCGCCGGTGACGCTGTAGAGGATCTGCAGATCCTCGGGCGATCCTGCAACGGCGCGCAGCAGCCACTCGCGCCACTCGGTGGCCTCCTTGACGTAGCCCGCGACCAGCAGCGCATTCAGCGTGAACGTCGCATCACGCAACCAGCAATAACGATAGTCCCAGTTGCGCACGCCTCCCAGGCGCTCGGGAAGCGAGGTGGTGGGCGCCGCGATGATGCCGCCCGTCGGGCGGTAGATGAGCGCGCGCAGCGTGAGGAGCGAGCGGACCACGGGCGCGCGCCAGGGACCCTGCAAGCTCGAGCGCACCGACCAGCGACGCCAGGCCGCCTCGGTGTCGCGTAGCGCGCCGGCGGCGTCGATGTGTCCTGGGCTTGGACCGAACGACGGATGATAGTTGAGCACGAACCACTCGCGCTGCCCGGGCTTGAGGGTCCACTGACCGACGGTGTGCATGTTCTCGCCCTTGAGCTCGACCGAGGCGTCGAGCTCGAGCAGGTCGGGGCCGGCGATCAGCCGCAGCACCCCCTCGCAGCGGCGTACCCAGGGAATGAGGTGACCGTAATCGAAGCGCACGATGAGCTCGGTGCGCATCGCAACCTCGCCGCTCAGCCCCTCGACGAGGCGCACGACATCGACGCGCGAGTCGGAGAGGGTCATGAAGTCGATGAGCTTCGCGCGGCCCTGCGCCGTCTCGAACTCGGTCTCGAGCACCAGCGTGTCATCGCGATAGCGGCGTTGCACCCGGGTGACCTTGTCGCACGGGGCGATGAGCCAGCGACCATGCTTCGGCTCGCCGAGCAGCGCGGCGAAGCAGGCCGGCGAGTCGAAGCGCGGCAAGCACAGCCAGTCGAGCGAGCCGTCCGTGCCGATCAGCGCGGCCGTATGGCAGTCGCCGATCATCGCGTAGGCATCGATCGGCAGCGGCATCAGGAGGAGCTGCAGCCTGCGGCGCGCGGTGGGGTCGCAGCGGAGTCGAACGGCGGCGACTCGCTCGCGTGCGAGCCCGCGGTGTAGGCGAAGACACAGGTGAACTCGGCCCCGAGCAGGAAGATCTGCGCCGAGTAGTAGATCCACAGGAGCAGCACGATCAATGAGCCGGCGGCGCCGTATGCGGAGTTGAAGGAGCTGCGCCCGAGATAGAGCCCGATCAGCCACTTGCCGATGCTGAACAAAAACGCGGTGACGGCCGAGCCGACCCACACATCGCGCCAGGCGATCGTCTCGCGCGGCATGTATTTGTAGATCATGGCGAACAGCGCCATCGCCATCGCAAAGCTCACGCCGAGATCGAGCAGCGGCAGGATAATCTGCAAGGCCGGAAAGCGCTTCGAGAGCCAGCCGCCGACGGCGGCGAGCGTTGCGCTCGCGATCAGCGAGACGAGCAGCAGAAAGCCGACGCCGAGCACCATGCCGAAGGAGAGCAGGCGCGAGCGCAGGAACTCCCACCAAGGGGCATCGCGCCGCCGGTGCGAGGTTCGCCAGATGCGATCGAGGGCGTTTTGCAGCTCGGCAAAGACGCTGGTTGCGCCGACGATGAGCGTCACGAGCCCGATCGCGGCCGCGAGCCCTTTCTTATCGCTGTAGTGCGCATTGTCGAGCAGGTTCTGTACCGCGCTGGCACCGGCATCGCCCGTGAGCGCCTGCAGCTGCGCGAGCAGCTCACGCTCGGCGGTATGCGCGCCGAACAGTGAGCCGGCCACGGCGAGGGTGATGACGAGGATGGGTGCAACCGAGAACAAAGTATAGAACGCGAGCGCCGCGCCCTCGCTCGAGGCATTGTGCGCGAGCCAGCAGGTGACCGATTGCGCGACGATGCGGCGCAGCTCGCTCCAGCGCGCGCGGTGGGCTCGGCTAGGGCCGGAGCTTTCGCCGGCTGCGCTCGATGGCCTCGTTGGGATTGGTCGGGTCGGGGGGGTCGTTCTCGAATCCCCCGGGCTGGCCGATCGGCTCTTCGCCGCTCTCCTCGATTGCTTGGCGCTCATTGGCATCGGGATGGACGCGAGTGTGGCTCGGCCCCTGATCGGTGTGCGCGTGCGGTGGCTTGTGGACCATGGTGCTCTCCTTCCAGGGACCGCATGCGCGAGGAACGCTCCCCGCGCATGGTGCAACCACGGTAATGGCCCGCAGCGGTGCCGCCCAGTCGGAAAAGACGCCAAGGACGGTAGGGGGACGCTGACCGCAGACCAGCCCCGCGCGCGAAATCCTGGGCTCTGCATCCCACGTCACGCGGCGCGCGCATCGGGTCCACCCGGCGCAGCGCTCGCCGTGCTCGCACCGCCCGGGCGGCTGCACGCCTGGGCACGCTCATCGCGGCGCTGGTTGGCCCGATAGATCATCTGGCCGAGCACGGCGGTGAGCAGCAGCATGAGGTTCGAGGTAACGTACACCCAGTTGTGCAGGAGCCAGCTGTAGAGCGTGAAGCCCGTCGAGGCCGTCAGCTGTCCGATGAACAGCCAGCGCGACACGCCCGCCGTCGTGCGGGTGCGCCATTGCGTGTAGACCTGCCGGCCGATCGTGAGCAGCAGCACGACCGAGCTCGCCCAACCGATGAGGTCCGTCATGCCCGCGACTATGCGGGGGCGCGGTGCGCAGAATCTGTAGGCGTGGCGCTGAAACGCTCGATGGCCCCGGCGCGTGACACTCGCTCAAGAAGGGGCTACCGTCCGGCTGCATGAGCTTCCCGTCCGGACCTCAAGCGTCGGGTGAGATCGGCGAATCGGTACTGAAGCTGCGCGCCGTGGTTCCGCAGGATGCGTTCACCGCGGGCGTGCTCGGGGTCGAGCGCGTCGGCAGCGGCGTCGTCATTGCCTCCGACGGTCTCGTCCTCACCATCGGCTATCTCATCACGGAAGCGAGCGATGTGTGGCTCACGCTCAATGACGAGCGCGAGGTGGCGGGCCATCCCCTCGCCTACGATCAGGTCACCGGCTTCGGGCTCGTGGTGCCGCTCGAGCCGCTCGGGCGCCCGCCGCTGCCGTTCGGCAACTCGGAGCAGCTGCTCGAGGGCAGCCGCTGCCAGGTGGTCAGCTGCCCGGAGTTCGCGCCGCCCGAGACGGTGCGCGTGCTCGCCCGGCGCGAGTTCGCGGGGGCCTGGGAGTATCTACTCGAGAATGCGATTTTCACCGTGCCCGCGCACTCGCACTGGTCGGGGGCTGCTCTCGTCGATGAGCACGGGGCGCTGGTCGGCCTGGGCTCGCTCCTGGTGCGCGAGATCATCGGCGGCAAAGAGACCAACGTGAACATGTTCGTGCCGATCGATCAGCTCAAGCCCATTCTCGAGGACATGGTGACGCTCGGTCGGGCGCCTCGCGCATCGCGGCCCTGGCTCGGGCTGTACGCAGTGGAGATCGGCGGACGGGTGCTCGTGACCGGGGTTGCCGAGGGCGGCCCCGCGCAGCGGGCGGATCTGCGCGAGGGCGACGTCATCACCCATCTCGGCGGTCAGCCGATCGAGGCATTACCGCAGCTGTACCGCACCCTGTGGGCCTTCGGATCGGCGGGCGTGTCGGTACCCCTGACGTTGATGCGCTCGAACGCGCGCGTCAACCTCGAGGTGCGCTCGGTCGATCGCACCGAGATGCTCAAGCGGCCGGTACGCCACTAGCGTCTCGACAGGGCTCCAAGAGCACGGGAGGCTCGAGGTGCCCCCGCTCGAGCCGCTCAGGGACTGATCTCCTCGTAGAGACTGTCCGAGACGATGTGGCGCAGGGCGCCGATCCTCTGCATGGTCGCGGCGATTTCGGTGTTCGACTTCTGCATGTCCTGCACCTTGGCGAGCGTTGCAAGGTCGGGCACTTCCACCGACACGACGACCGAGCCGGCATCGGGGCCGGCGAAGGTTGCACGCCACACGCGCAGGTTGATCGAGACGTTCGCCTTCTTGTACTGGGTGCGCAACGCATCGACCTCGTGCAAATAAGCTTTGACGTCGCGCACATCGACCACGATCACGCGCAGGACCGGGGCTGCCAGCGCCGCGCTCGAGGCGAGCGCAAGACCGAGCATGAAGCTTCCGAGCAGGACTCTTTTCATAGGCTCTCTCCCTGTGAAGGTGAAGGCGTGCACCTTCCGGTGCGGGCGCCGATTGTAGCGCGGCTGCGGACTCAGGGGAGCGGTCAGCGGGGTGCGGCACTCGGGGTTCGGGCGGCGGCGGCGCCCGTGCTCCGTTACAATCGATCATTCCATGACGTCCCCGAGTCTCACCGTCAGCGCCGCCGTGCAGGCGAGCGCGCATGAGCGACTGCGCGGCATCGCCTCGATGCTGGCCGCGGTCTTTTCATTCGCCATCATGGATGCGTTGATGAAGCGGATCTCGTCGCACTATGCGCCCCTCGAGGTGACGTTTCTGCGCTGTGCGGCCTCCCTCGCGTGCCTCGGCGTGACGATCGTGGTGCAGCGGTCCTGGAGCGGCTTGCGTGCGAGCAATCCGGTGTTGCATGGGATTCGCGGCGCGCTCGGGGTGCTCATGCTCGTGAGCTTCGTGTTCGCCGTGCGTCGCCTGACGCTCGCGCAAACCTACTCGCTCTTTCTGGCGGCGCCGCTTCTGATGACCGCGCTCTCGGTACCGGTGCTGGGAGAGCACGTGCCGCTGCGCCGCTGGCTTGCCATCACGCTCGGGCTCGGCGGCGTGGTGTTGATCCTGCAGCCGTGGGGCCGGGGCACCGTGTCGCTCGTGGCGGCGGGCGCGGCAGCCGTCGCGACCCTGTGCTATTCGGTCAACGCCCTCACGGTGCGCTGGCTCGGGCGCAGCAACTCCAACCTCTCCATGGTGGTGTGGTACCTCGTCGCGGTGAGCACGGGCTCGGGGGCGCTCGCCGCGGGCGACTGGCAGGCGATTGCGAGCGGCGATTGGGTGTGGCTGGCCGCCATCGGAGTGACGGGCGCTCTCGGCCAGATGTGGCTCACGGACGCGTTCCGGCGCGCCCCGCCGGCCGTGGTGGCCCCGTTCGAGTACACCGCAATTCTGTGGGCGTTCGCCATCGACTGGCTGTTCTGGTCGGCTGCGCCCACGCTTCCTCTCATCCTGGGCGCCAGCGTCGTGGTGGCGAGCGGCGTGTTCGTCATCTGGGACGAGCGGCGCTCGCTCGATCTCGCGCTGAGCGCCGCGTGTCCGCCGCCCTGAGCGCGGCCGCCGTGATCGAGAGCCGCCCTAGATACGACCGGCAACCACCAGCACGAGGATCACGATCAGAACGAGGCCGAGTCCACCGCTCGGGTAATAACCCCAACCGGCGCTGTAGGGCCACGTGGGCAAAGCACCGATCAGCAGCAGGACCAGTACGATCAAGAGAATGGTGCTAACGGACATCGTTATTGTCTCCGGTTTGAGCGCCCCGCTGGCGCTCTCCATGGGTCGGTGCGACCTTAGCGAACGGTGCCGCGTTGCGTCAGTCGGGGCGCGGCCTGAACCCCCGTAGGGCCGCTCCTACCGCTGCAGCGCGATGACTGCACCTGCGCCGTTCATTGCGAGGGCGGGCGATCACCGGCGGGGGGAGCTCGAATCGAGCGGTCCGGTGGCGCGCGTGCCGCGCGACCAGAGCGCATAGAACGGCAGCGCGAGCACCAGGAGAGCCACGCCGGTGAGCGCTTGACGTGGGGTCGCGACGAAGGTGTTGACGATGAGTGCAACGGTCGTCACGAGAAACAGCGCGGGGATCACGGGGTAGCCCGGCGCCCGGAAGGGTCGCGGTGCATCGGGCATGCGGCGTCTGAACACGAAGAGCGCCCCCGCGGTGAGGCCATAGAAGAGCCACGAGGCGAAGATCACCGAGTCGGTCAAGGTGTCATAGGTGCCCGAGACCGCAAGGACGCTGCCCCACACCCCTTGCGCGAGAACCGCCCGCACCGGCACGTGCGTGCGCGGCGAGAGGCGCGCGAGCGCGCCGAAGAAGAGCCCGTCTCGGGCCATCGCATAGGGAATGCGCGAGTTCGACAGCACGCTCGCATGCACGGAGCCAAACGAGGAGATCATCATCGCCACCGCGGTCAGCGCAATCGCCACCGGGCCGAGGAAGCGCTCGAGCACCACGGTCGCCACCGAGGAGCTCAGGGGCACGCTCGCGACCTCACGCGGAGTGAGCGCATAGAAGTAAGCGGCGTTCACGAACAGGTACAGGAGCATGACCACCAGGGTGCCGCCGACGAAGGCTCGCGGCAGGTTGCGCTGCGGATCGCGAATCTCGCCGGCGAGGGGCGCGACGTTGTTCCATCCATCGTAGGCCCAGAGCGCACCGAGCATCGCGGCGCCGACCCCGGCGAGGCCGCCGCGGGCGGTGGCTGCGACGCCCTCGCACGTGCCCGCAAGTCCCGATTCGCGAAAGTGCGCGAACGTTCCCGGTGCGAACAGGAACGCGCCGACCCCGACCGCGACGACGAGCGCAAGCTTTGCGCTGGTCGCAATGAGCGCGGTGCGCCCGCCGGTGCTGACGGAAGCGCAGTTGATGAGCGCAACCACCCACAGGCATCCGAGCGCGGCGAGCGTGAGGCCCGAGACATGGACAGCGCCCAGTGTGAGGTGCCAGTGCTCGAGCGCGCCCGCGAGCGCCACGTTCATGAAGATCGCAAAGCCGACCGCGAGCGCGGCCTGGGCGCCCGTGCGAAAGATGAGAAAGGACATCCAGCCGAAAAGGAACGCGGGCAAGCGGCCGTACGCACGCCGCAGATACACGTAATCACCGCCCGCCTCGGGCATGAGCACCGCGACCTCGGAGTAGCAAAAGGTGCCTGCGAGCGACAGCAGCCCGGCGGCCACCCATACCCACATCACCGCCTGCGCACTGCCGACGTTGCAGGTCATGACGCGGCTCTTGAGGAATACCCCGGCGCCGATCATGTTGGTGACGTTGACGGCGATCGCGGCCCAGGCGCCGACCCCGCGCCGGAGGTGCGTCGAGGACTCGAGTTGCGCAGCGCTCATGCTCCCGTAGTATGGCGAATATGAACGGCAACGACCTGCAATTTGCTCCCTGGCTTGCGGCGACTCTCGTGCTGTTCATCCTGTACCTGCGGTTGCGCCGGCAATTCGGCCGCCAGCTCGTGAAGCCGGTGCGCCTGGGCGTGCGTATGGCTCTGCTCCTGGTCGTAGGCGTATTGCTCGCGCCGATGGCCTTCTCCTCCGCCCGGCTGAGCTTGATCGCCCTGGGCACGCTCGCCGCGGGCACCGCGCTCGGGGGCTGGGCGGGCGCGCACACGCGTCTCGAGCAGTCGGAAGGCCGGGTCTATTACGTCCCGCATGCCTATGCGGGCATGGCGGTGAGCGCGCTTCTGGTGGTGAGGCTCGGTGCTCGGCTTGCGCACCTCGGGTCCTCCGGCGCGGCGGCGAGCTCGGGGATGAGCCGCAATGCGCAGCTCGCGGACTCGCTCGAGAACCCGGTGAACCTCGCGCTGCTCTTCGTGCTCGTCGGCTACTACGTCAGCTACAACGGCTGGCTGCTGTGGAAGGCGCAGAGGCTGGGGCCGGCGGCACGCCCTGCCTCCTCCTCGCAAGGTTGAGCGCGCGCGGCGTTGCACCGCGCGGCGCGGCGGGACAGGCTCGGGGCTCGCGGCTCAGCGCAGCAGAAAAATGTCGAGGGTCAGGATACCCATGGCCACGAGCAGCACGTTGTGCCCCCAGCGGGCGACGGTCTCGAGCATGTGACGCTCCTCTAGTGGGTGGCGATGCACGCGCACCGGGTCCTTGAACACACGCACACCCTATCAGCCGGAAACGAGACGCCCTTTGCGCTCGGTCGCAGATTGAGTAAAGAAATTCGCCCGCGGCCGGCCGGGCCTCGGGCGCGTCGGTCGGCGCGGAGGGCTCACTGCCCTGTTTTGATGCGCGTCCAGGCGCGGGTGCGCAGGCGGTCGTACTCGGGACTGAATTCGGACGGCAGGTACAGGCGGGCGCGCACCTCGGGCGGCGGGTAAACCGCCGGGTCCTCGAGAAGCCTTCGGTTGACATAAGGTCGAGCGGCGAGATTGTCGTTGCCGTAGGACAGATCGTTGCTGATCTCGGCGATGACCTTGGGTTGCAGCAGAAAATCCAGAAAGGCGTGCGCGGCATCGGGATGCGGCGCGGATGCGGGGATGAGAAAGGCATTGTAGGTGATGTTCGAGCCTTCCTTGGGCAGGATCAGCGCGAGATGCGCGCCCGTGCGATCCTCATCCGCACGCCGTTGCGCCACCTCGTAGTCGCTCGTCCACGCCATGGCGATGCAGGTGTCCTTCGCCGCGAGCTGGTGCCAGTAGTCGTTCGAGTCGAAGGTGCGAATGAACGGACGTACCGAGCGCACCAGCGCCTCGGCGGCCGCGAGATCCTCGGGGCGCTCGGAGTTCGGATCGCGATGCAAGTAGGCGAGCGCGAGCTGAAAGGTATCGATCGCGGAGTCGAGGAAAGTCACGCCGCAATCGGCGAAGCGCGCCACGACCTTCGGGTCGAACAGCATCGCCGAGCTGTCGAGCGGGGCATCGGGCATGCGGGCCTTGATGAGATCGACGTTGTAGGCGATGCCGTTCATTGCATGCAGATAGGGCACGGCATAGCGGTTGCCGGGATCCGCCCGAGCCTGCAGCGCGAGCACCTCGGGGTCGAGATTGCTCCAGTGCGGAAGCTTGGCCCGATCGAGCGGACGATAGGCGCCCGCACGGATCTGATGCGCGTAGAACCCGGTGGTCGTGGTCACCAGATCAAAGCCGGAGTGGCCGGCCATCAAGGTGGCCTCGAGCGTCTCGTTCGAGTCGTAGAACTGGGTGACCACCTTGATGTGGGTGGCCTGCTCGAACTCGGCGATCGTGTGATAGCCGATGTAGTCCGCCCAGTTGTAAAGGTTGAGAACCTGCTCGGGCGGGTGCGATCCGGAGCCGCGGCCGCAGGCGATGAGCGCGAACGAGGCGCCGATCACGAGGGCACGCCTCGAGACTGCGCGGCTCACGTGAAATGCTCGAACGGCGTGCTCCTCGCTCCTAGGGGCGCGCGAGCTCGGACCGGACCCACTCGTGAAGCTGCCGAACCACGTACTCTTCGGGCATCAGCACGCCGCCCGCGTGCGGAAGTGCGTGCAGTCCGCGCTGATTGAGCTCGCACACCTCGGCATCCTCGGTCATCACGGTGTTGGTGAACTGGATGACGTTCGACAGATCGAGGCCGGGCCGCGCCAGCGTCTCCGGCGAGAAGAGGTACTCGACGCGCAGCTCCGTGCGCTCGGGCCCGAGCGGCCGCAGGCGCACCACGCGCACGTAATCCACGTGGCCGACGATGAACACCGAGGGCAGTCCCGTCATGTAGAGGTGGGCAAGCTTGCGGTCCTCTTCGCTCAGGTTCGGGAAAGCGACACCCGTCAGATCGCCGTTGAGCGACCAGGACGCCGCGCCGGCGCGCAGGCCCCCTTTGTATTTGGGATCGGGGTCCGCGGCGTGCTCGCTCCAGTTTGGATCATCGCGCTCCTCGAGAAGACCGCGGCCGTAGATGGGCACGAGGCTCGAGAGCTGCGGGTGCACGCCGGGGCAGTGCAGGCACTCGTTGTAGTTCTCCCAGAAGATCTTCCAGTTGCACTGCATGTCCTTCGTGAGCACATGTCCGACCGCGAGCGCGCCCATGTTCCAGGCATCGAGGCGATTCAAGGGCAGGTCGAACAGCCGCTCGAACGGCGGCGGGCGGTCGGTGAACGCGATGAAGACGAACCCGGACCACTCACGCACCGAGACGCGATAGAGCGGGTAATCGGCGACGTCGAAGCCGCTCGGTGTGCACTTCGAGCTGGTCCGCAGCAGATTCCCCTGCAGGTCATAGATCCAGGCGTGATACGGGCAGACGATGGCTCCCGTGCGCAGCCTTCCTTCGTGCTCGCGGCAAAGCGCGGCGCCTCGATGCCGGCAGGTGTTGTGGAAGGCCTGCAGCACGCCTTGATCGTCACGCACCAGCAGCACGCTCTGGCGCCCCAGCTCAAAGGTACGAAAGGCGCGCGCCTTGGCCAGCTCGCTCGAGCGGCACACGTAGATCCAGTTGCGATACCAGATGCGCTGCAGCTCGAGCTCATGCTGCTGCGGATCGTAATACGCTTCCGCCGGCAAACTCGCAGTGACCTCGACGAGCCCGTTGTACGCTTCGGTCTTGACTTCCGGTGTGCTCACGCTGCGCCCTCCGCCGATGAAGCTCGACGCAGATTATAGCGAAGAGATCGGCGCTGCGGCCGGGCGCCGCGACCCTTGGGGGCGTCCCGTCCCCCTGCGCCGGGCGGGCCCGTCAGATCACTCGTTCGACACGACGAGCTGCAGCGCGTTGCCCGTGCCGCTCGCACTCGCCGCGCCGCTCGAGTGCCCGAAGCGCTCGATCAGCCAGGAGCGAAACAGGGCGATCGCGGTATCGCTCAACGCCTCCGGCGCGGTGATGAGGTAATAGCCGTAGCCGTCATCGAGCGTGTCCTCGAACGGCTTCACCAGCCGTCCGTCGCGCAAATAATCGGCGAATAGGTAGCCGTCGAGGAGCGCAATCCCCTCGCCGCTCAATGCGTACTGCACGGCGAGGAGCGCCGTATCGAACACGAGGCCGCGCTCGACGTTCACGCCCCGAAGTCCCGCCTGGCGCACGAACTGCGACCAGAAGTGGTGCCGCGGCTGCTCCGTGAGGCGCACGTGCACGAGCTCGTTCGACTCGATGAATTGCGCGAGGCTCTTGCCGGCGTGGCGCGCGGCGAGCTCGGGGTGACAGACGATGTTCTGGCGTACCGGCCAGAGCAGGTCCTTGACGAGATCGGTGACGGTGGGCTTGGAGTAGACCACCGCCACATCGACGTCCGTCGGGGCCGGACCCACTCCATAGGGCGTCACGAGGTCGATCTCGACATCCTCGGCCGTGGCCTTGAAATCACGCAGGATCGGCACCGCGAGGTGGGCGGCGAAGGTGGGCGGCATCTGCACGCGCAGCGTGCGCATGGAGGCGGCGGCATCATTGCGGATGTCCTCGAGCGCGTACTCCAGGCGGTCGAAGGACTTCATCACCGCAGGCAGCAAATGCTGGCCGGCCTTGGTGAGCACGAGGGAGTGGGGACGGCGCTCGAAGAGCTGCACGCCGATGAGCTTCTCGAGCGCGATGACGTGACGTGACAGCGCGCTCTGCGAGATGAGGAGCGCATTCGCCGCCGCGGTGAAGCTCGAATGCTTGGCGACACCCTCGAAGGCGCGCAGCGCATTCAACGGAAGCCAGCGCCGGTCGATGCTTGTCTTGGCCATCGCGGGCGAGGCTCCTATGGAGACCAGGACTTCGTATAGCCGATCGCGCGCTCCTGATCGGCAACGATGGTGCGCGAGGCTCGCCACAGATGCCACGCCGCCCAGAATCCGGTCGGCGCGAGCACGAGGAGCGCGGCACGCACCGAGGCGGCATCGTTGGCATGCCCCTGGGCGTGAGCGAAATAGTTCGAGAGCCAACCGACGCCCTGGGTCGCGACGATCAGATTGCCGACATTGGCCACGAGCAGGGAGATCGCGATAAACATGTTGCGCATGTGGCAGGGCGAGAGATTATTGAGCAGGCCGAACAGCGGACCGATGTAGAAATAGATGAACGGGATATACAGCCAGAACATGATCTGCGCGACCGTGAGTGAGTGCGTCCAGTAGGCGATGATCGAGGGGAGCGTCGCGAGCGCAATGGCACCCGCAAGCAACCACACCACCCGGCGCGGGTCGGCCATCCACGGACGCGATAGCAGGCAGGCGGTGCCCACTGTCGCGATGGAGCCTCCAACCAGGTGCACGTTACCCGTGAGCGCGGCGGCCTGACCGACGTCGAGTCCATAGGTTCTCTGCAGGAAGACTGTCGTCCAGTACACGAGCCCCCAGCCCCACAGCGCCGTGACGCCGCCGCCCATCACGACATGAAAGGCCGCCTTTTGCTTCCACATGAAACGCAGCGAGTCCCGCAAGGTCGGCTTGATGTCATCGACGATGGCATCGAGACGGCCGCGGGCAGGCTCGCGAATCGTCAAATAAACGATTACCCCGAGCAGCAGTCCGGGGACGCCGAGGGCGATGAAGGCGGCGCGCCATTTATAGACATTCGCGATGGCGCCCGCGACGTTGTAGCCAAGAAAGGCGCCGATCGGTGCGCCGAGCGCGAGCACGGTCATGGCCATCGGGCGACGCGCGGCTGGGAAATAGTCGGAGACGATGGCGGTGGACGGCGGCGTGCCGCCCGCCTCCCCGACACCGACGCCGATACGCCCCAGGAGGAACTGCCAGTAGGTGCGCGACAGGCCGCAGCACAGCGTGAATCCCGACCAGATAATGAGGG
>Ga0070734_10003070_pt1 | contig 18423 bp, 13 predicted proteins | sample Coa_R1_8_FD_66444 | JGI IMG/M metagenome (GOLD analysis project Ga0070734, IMG submission 66444) | Surface soil microbial communities from Centralia Pennsylvania, which are recovering from an underground coalmine fire - Coalmine... | ecosystem: Environmental > Terrestrial > Soil > Unclassified ... | reverse complement strand
CGACTCGCTGCAGCTGACCGCCAAGCACAAGGTTGCGACGCCCGCCGACTGGAAGCAGGGCGAGGACGTGATCATCGCGGGCTCGGTCAGCGACGACGATGCCAAGAAGACCTATCCGCAAGGCTGGAAGGCACCACGGCCGTACATCCGGATCGTCCCGCAGCCGCACTGAGGGGCAGAAGGGCGCAATAAGCGCAGCGCATTGCGCCAATTCCGTCGTGGAGCACGGGCGATGTTGCGGTAGAAACCTTGCGAGCGCATTAGCGAAGCGGCGCAATGCGCTTTGCTTATTGCGCCCTACAGCCGCGCGCGGACGAACGTGGCGGCCGAGGCCGATCGGGGAGCCGCGCCGGCTGCATCACGCTCGCTTCACCAGCCCCCATAAGTCGGCAAATGAGCCCTCCTGCTCGATCCGGTTGAGGAACGCGAAGATCTTCGTTGCCGAGGTCTTGTCGACGGCACGTTCGGCGCATGAAAAGAATTTCTCCTCCACCTGCTCCTTGGTCAGCGGCACCTGTGGCGTGCCGCTCGCGTAATAGCGCAGGCGCTGCATGGTGCGGCCGTCAGCTAGCGTCACCGTAACCCGCGATGGACTCTCCTCCAGAACGTCGGCGAATTCCGGATCGATCGCGACCGAAACTTTGCTCGCCAGCGCCTTTACGGCTTCGTCGCGGATCGCCTCCTCGGTGAACGCGTTGAGCATGGGCGGGCCGTGAAGCGCCGTGTAGGCTGCCACATACGGCATGCTGAATTTGGCGCTCTCGATCGAGGTCGGATAGGCGGAGCCGATGCGCGAGGCGGCGAATTTGGTGATGCTCGCCTTGATGGAAGCGATCTCGGCGCCCTTGATCTCGTCGCGCAGTTCGAGCGTCGCATCGATTGCGGTGTGGCCGAGGCCACCGCACGGATAGCGCTTGGGCCTGAAGCCGCGCTCGACGAGCTCGTAGCGTTGTCCGAGCTCCGCAATTGGTTCGAACGAAACCTTAATGCCGCGATCGAAGGCGCGGAAATAGCCGGACGCCGGGTGTTCCAGCGCCGACGCGTTTGCCGTGAAGCCGTTGCGGCCGAGCGTGGCGGCAAGAATGGCGTTGCGGGCGCTGGTGCCGGAGTGCAGCGGCTTGGTCATGGTGCCGAAATTGGCCGACAGGCCGCCCGAGAGTGAGGCCGCGATGCCGAGCACGTCCGCGATACGCTCGCGCGGCACCTTGAGAAGGCGCGCGCACGCCATCGCGGCTCCCATGGTGCCGATGCTCGACACCGCATGCCAGCCGCCGACCGCAGTCTGCTCGGGCGCAGCGCGGGCGAGCTTCAGGCAGACCTCGAAACCGACGATGAAAGCCGCGATCACCTCGGCGGGCGTTGCCCCAATGCTTTCGGCGAGCGGCAGCAGCGCCGGGATAATGGGCGAGGTCGGCTGCCCGAGCAGCGATGAGAAGTCATAGTCCATGATATGGGCCGCGACGCCGTTGGCGAGCGCGGCAAGCTGCGGCGAGGTGCGGAACGATTGGCCGATCACCGATACCCGGGGCGCCGCGCCTTCCTGCTGCACCATTTCGCAGACGAGCGCGGTCCCTTCCTCGCGGCTGCCGGCCAGCATCACGGCGAAGGTATCGATGAAGGCCAGCCGGACTCTCTCGACGGTAACCGGCGGCAATCTCTGCGCGTCGAAGCCGATGACAAAATCCGCGATCGTGTCGCTGAGCCGCTTGCCGCCCGTGATGGCCTTGGGCTCGGTTTTCGCCTCCTGGGCGAGCGTCGATTGTGTCGCCAGCGTCAACGCGCCGGCCGCGCCCAGAAACAGCCGCCGATCGATCGCACTCTCGGTTTGCGCGTTCTCTTGATCCGAAGGCATAGCGGTCCTCCCGTTCAACGTGTAGCCATTTCCCACCATGCTAACTCATCATGGGATCGAGAGTCGCTTTGAAATTGGGATCTCATCAGGCGCCTGCTGCCTGCGCCAGGAAGAGTTAGCCGCGCTTGACCGCCAGAATCCGGGAGCCTACGCTTTTCCTGATAAATTCGTGATCGCGCGTATGCGATGAATTGCAGCGCCATTCCGGCCCGCCGAGGGCCGCAGCGGAGAGAACGCCATGCACATGAAACATTTCGCCGCCATTCTGTTGGCCGGAATCTCGACCATCTCGCTTCATGGCGCAACGCGGGCGCAGAGCGCGCCCGCGCTGACGGGCGAGGTGCGCTCGGCCGAGGAAGGCCCGATGGGCGGCGTCACAGTTACGGCGAAGCGGGACAAATCGACCATCTCGGTAACTGTGACTACGGACGATAAAGGCCGTTACAGCTTCCCGGCGGACCGTCTCCCCCCCGGCACTTATTCGTTGACCACGCGGGCAGTCGGCTATGATCTTGACGGCAAGCCTGCCGCGAACGTCGCGTCTGAGCAGACTGTAACCGCCGACCTGACGCTCAAGAAAACCCGCAATCTCGTGGCACAGCTGACCAGCGCGGAATGGCTCGCAAGCTGGCCCGGCACCGATGCGGAGAAGCGCCTCGTCTCCGACTGCATGAGCTGCCATACCCTGGAGCGCATTGCGCGCTCCAGCCACACGGCCGAAGAGTGGGTCGCGATCATTCCGCGCATGCTGCGCTATGCGCAGAACACCATACCGCTCGCGCCGCAAATGCGGACCGGCGAGTCAACAGGCCTCCTCGTGCAGCAGCCCGAGCGCCTGCAGCGCCTCGCCGACTATCTCGCCTCGGTGAACCTCAGCACATCGGAGACCTTCCCGTATGAGCTCAAGACGCTCAAGCGCGTCTCCGGAAAGGCAAGCCGCGCCATCATCACGACCTACAAGCTGCCGAAGCAGACCGATCAGCCGCACGACGTCATGGGTGATCCGGACGGCGGCATCTATTTCACCTACTTCGGCGACCCACAGCTCGGCCGGCTCGATCCCAAGACCGGCGAGATTGCCTCGTATCCAATCCCGATCCTGAAGGAGAAGGCAGCCAAGGGCGCGCTCAGCCTCTATCACGACCACGACGGCAACTTCTGGGTCTCGCTGATGTATCAGGCCGGCGGTGCCAAGTTCGACAAGGCGACAAAGTCATTCACCATGTTGCCGGTGGCGCCGGAATTCAACCGCGACAGCTCGCAGCAGGCTTTCGTGGCGCCGCAGTCCGCCCATGTGGACGGCAAGGTGTGGATCCAGGATGTCGCCTCGACCTCGGTGTATCGGGTCGATCTCAAGAGCGGCAAGTTCGAGAATTTCAAGCCCTATGCCGACATCAAGCCGGACTCACCGCTGGCGGGGCGTCCGCACTCGATCTATGAAATCTTCCCCGACGCGCAAAATAACCTTTACATCGCGGATTTCAGCGACCGCGCCATCGGGCGCATCGACGCCAAGACCGGCGAATACACGTTCATCCAGACGCCGACCGACCGCTCGCGTCCGCGCCGTGGCGAGATGGACAATGAGGGCCGGCTGTGGTTCGCCGAATATGCGGTTGACAACGTCGCGATGCTCGACACCAGGACCAACCGGATCCAGGAGTGGACCGTACCGACGAAATGGTCGCTGCCCTACCAGGCCAAGATCGACAAAAACGGCGACCTCTGGACCGGCGGCATGGCGTCCGACCGCATTGCACGGATCAACACCAAGACCGGCGAGATGGTGGAGTACCAGCTGCCGGCGAACACCAACATCCGCAATCTCTATATCGACAACGACACGACGCCGGTGACGGTCTGGTTCGGCAACAACCACGGCGCCGCAATCGTGAAGCTGGAGCCGCTGGACTGATCTCGCGTGCGGCAGGCTTCGGTCGCTTGAGGGTGATCGACTAAGAGCGATCGATTGAGCGTTGAGAGAGCGCCCCGGTCCCTTTGGGCAAATGGGGGGGAAGGACCGGGGCTACGTGACGGTCCAGGTGAATGGGGGGATTGACCGCCGCGCTACCAGAGTTAACGAGGATATCGACCACATTATTCCCGATCCCCCGGGATTTTCTTTGCGGTGCCTCACCTGCCTCGTCGCGATCAGCCGCCGGCCAAAGATCTACGGCAACGCCGCGAGATTTGCCACGAAGCCCGCCTCGTCATCGAGACAGCGCAAGTCGAGGATTAGCGCACCGCCCTCGACGCGGCCGATCACCGGCATCGGCAGCCGGCGCAGCGACGCGGCGAGATCGGCAAGCGCGCGCCCGGCGCCGCGCTTCATTCCTGGCCGGATCGCCAGTCCCGCACTCGGAACGGTTTGGCGGGGTAGCGCGCCGGAGCCGATCTCGCTCCCGCAGTCCACGACCTCGACCGTGAAGCTCTCTCCGAGCTTCGTTTCGACGGCAGCCCGCAGCCGGCGCGCGACCGCGGCAATATCGGCGGCCGGGCGGGTCAGCAGGCGCAGCGTCGGCAGGCGTTCGGCCAAGCGATCCGGATCGCGATAGAGTTTGAGCGTTGCCTCCAGTGCCGCCAGCCGCGCTTTGTCGATGCGCAGCGCGCGCTTGAGTGGATTCTTATTGATGCCCGCCACGAGATCGGCGCGGCCGACGATGAAGCCGGCTTGTGGGCCTCCCAGCAGCTTGTCGCCGGAGAAGGTGACGACATCCGCGTCGGCGACCGCCTGCGCGACCGTGGGCTCGTGTGGAAGGCCGAGAGGCACAAGGTCGATGAGGGTCCCGGAGCCGAGATCATGCACCAGCGGCACGCCGTAGCGGTGCGCCAGCGGCGCGATCTTCGCGGCTGCGACCTGAGTAGTGAACCCCTCGATACGATAGTTCGACGGGTGGACCTTCAGCACCACGCCGGTTTTCGGCCCGATCCCCGCGGCATAGTCCTTGAGGTGGGTTCGATTGGTGGTGCCGACCTCGACCAGCCTGGCGCCGGCGCGGCTCATGATCTCCGGCATGCGAAAGGCGCCGCCGATCTCGATCAGTTCACCGCGCGATACGATCGCCTCGCGGCCTTTCGCAAGCGTGTTGAGCACGAGCAGCACCGCGGCGGCATTGTTGTTGACCACGGTCGCGTCCTCGGCGCCGGTCAATTGGCGCAGGAGATCGCGCAAAATGTCGTCGCGGTTGCCACGCCGGCCAGCGTCAAGATCGTATTCCAGCGCGACCGCATTGCGCATCGCCTCCGCGGCTGCGGCTATCGCGGTTTCGGCGACCACCGCACGGCCCAGATTGGTGTGCAGCACGGTGCCGGTGAGATTGTAGACCGGCTTGAGGCGGGGAGCGTCCGCGGCCTCAAGGCGCGCAAGCGCGAGGGCACCAGCATCATCGACCGTGACCACGAGGCTATTGCGACGCAATTCCGCAAGCTCGAGGCGCACTGCGTCGACGGCCGCCTGCCGCCCGAAGCGTGCCGCCGCCACTTGCGCGGCTCCGCTGCGCATGACTGCATCGACGGAGGGCAGGCTGCGCCGGTCTTGCGCCTGCGTATTCGCCATTTGTTTCCGCTGCGCCATGAATCCTGACGATCGCAATATATCAGAGCGGTCGTTTTGCACATTGGCACACGGCGAGGCCCTTCACCTTTCCTCTCCCACAGGTCGGCGTGGTAGGAGACTCCGGGTTGTCGATTCCGGGCGCGCGGGCAAGAGTCCGCCCCCTGAACGGTGCTGCGTGGAAGTTCAGCTCGATGAAAACGCCGGTGTTGATCGTGGGCGGCGGCCCGGTGGGACTTGCGATGGCGGGCGATCTCGGCTGGCGCGGCATCCCTTGCGTCCTGATCGAAAAGACCGATGGCCGAATCACCCAACCCCGGATGGACATAGTCCATGTCCGCACCATGGAATTCTGTCGGCGCTGGGGCATCGTGCCGTGGGTCGAGGCGGCCGGCTACAACCGCGATTATCCGCAGGACAACGCCTGGGTGACGAGCCTCGTCGACGGCTACGAACTGGGGCGCGAGCCATTCCCGCCGCCGCGCGAAGAGAAGGCGCCGCCGCAGAGTCCACAGAAGCGAGAGCGGTGCCCACAGAATTTCTTCGACCCGGTACTGGCTCGGTTCGCCGGCACATTTGACCATGTAAGGCGGCGCTACCGCACCGAGCTCGTGGACTTTACCGAGCACAAGGACGGCGTCACGGCGCGCGTGATTGATCACGCGACCGGCGCGACCGAAAACATAGAGGCCGACTATCTCGTCGCCTGTGACGGTGCCGGCGGCCCCTGCCGCGACAAGCTCGGCATCGCACTCGCTGGCAATCCGGTGCTGACCTATACTACCAACGTCATCTTCCGCTGCGCCGGCCTCGAAAAGCTGCACCACATGAGGCCGGCCTATCGCTTCATCTTCATCGGACCCGAGGGCACGTTTGCCACCATCGTGGCGATCGACGGGCGCGACCATTGGCGGTTTTCGCTTGTCGGCAGCCGCGAATATCGCAAGCTCGCTCCGGCCGACCTGCGCGCCGCCATCGAGCGCGCGGTCGGCTGCACGTTCGATTTTGAAATCATGTCGATCATGCCATGGACGCGTCGCGAATTGATTGCCGAGCGCTACGGCACCAATCGCGTGTTTCTCGTCGGCGACAGCGCCCATCAGCTCTCCCCGACCGGCGGTTTCGGCATGAATACCGGCATCCAGGAGGCGGTCGATCTTGCATGGAAGCTCGCGGCGCGCGTCTCCGGCTGGGGCGGAGACGCCCTGCTCGCCTCCTACGAGCCGGAGCGTCGGCCGATTGCGGCGCGCAATGTGCAGGAGGCGGCCGGCAATCTCGCGCGGATGCTGTCCACGCGCCAAGATCTGCCACCGCCGGCCGTCTTCGAGCCCGGCCCGGCTGGCGATGCGGCCCGGCGCGTCTTCGGGGCGAAGTTCACGCAGACCATGCGCCGGGAGTGGTTCACGCTCGGCATCCAGCTCGGCTACCACTACGAGAACTCGCCTATCTGCATTCCCGACGGCACGCCAGCGCCGCCCGACGAGACCGCGACCTACACGCAGACCGCTAGGCCCGGTCATCGCGCACCCCATGTTTGGCTCGCTCCCGGAGAATCGACGCTCGACCTGTTCGGACGCGGCTTCGTGCTGTTGCGGTTCGGCGAAGCGTCAGCCGACGCGGCGCCACTCGTGAAGGCTGCGACCGAGCGGCGCGTTCCGCTCTCGGTATGCGATATTCGTAACCAGGAAGCGGCAGCGCTGTATGAGCGCCGCCTCGTCCTGGTGCGCCCGGACGGCCACGTCGCATGGCGCGACGATGTCGCTCCTGCGACTGCAGCGCGCGTGATCGACGTTGTGCGGGGGCAGGTATAGCGCTGGTTGAGGTGTAGCCGGGTTGAGCCTTGGCGAAACCCGGGGCCGATATCGCCACATTCGTCGCGAAGTCCCGAATTTCGCTTTTGCTCAATCCGGGCTGCGCCTGATAGTGCCAGAAAGCTTTGGGGCCATGTCCGGAATGGAGTATAACCGCGTCCGGCACAGCGGCGATCTTCCCCCGAAGAGGTGCCCGCCCGCGGGCGCAAACCCACACGAGCACCATGGCTTCGATCGATCGCTATATATTCCGCACCATTCTCGGCGGCTTCCTGCTGATCCTGATCAACCTAACCATGGTGATCTGGATCACTCAGATTCTGCGCCAGGTCGATCTCATCACTAATCAGGGTCAGACCATCCTGGTTTTCCTGCGCATCACCAGTCTCCTGGTGCCGATCCTGATGCTGGTGATTGCCCCAATCGCGATCGTCATCGCGATATGCTATGCGCTCACGAAGCTCAATGGCGATTCCGAACTGGTGGTGATGAGTGCGGCCGGCATTTCGCCGCGGCGGGCGTTTGTTCCCGTGTTCGCGTCATGCATCATGGTTGCGGTCTTCGTTGCCTATATTTCGGCCTTTTTGGCGCCTTGGCTGCAGCGAAAGATGGCGCTGGAAATCGCCAAAGTGAGGACCGACGTGGTCTCCAACATCGTCCGCCCCGGCGCCTTCACGGCCGTCGATCGCGGGCTGATATTTCACATTCGCGAGCGGCGCGGCGAAAACCAGTTCCAAGGCGTCTTCATCGACGACACGCGCGATCCCGAGGAGCGCGTCACCATCGTGGCCGAATACGGGCAGATCGTACAACGCGGCGATAGTGCGTTTCTGATCATGCGCGAGGGCAATGTGCAACGCCGCCGCGCCAAGGAGCGTGACCCCACCATCGTGGTGTTCGACCAGTATGCGTTCGACCTGACGCGTCTTGCGCCGGCACCGCAAGTGAACGTGGGCTTGCGCGAGAAATACGTCTGGGAACTCGCATTTCCGGCCGCCGACGATCCGGTGCTCAAGCTCTCGCCCTCGCAGTTCCGCGTCGAGCTTCACGAACGCCTGTTTGCGCCGCTCTATCCACTCGCCTTCGGGGTGATCGCCTTTGCGATTCTTGGTTTCCCGCGCACCACGCGCCAGAGCCGTGCCGTATCGATGTTTGCAGTCATCGCGGCAGTGGCGACACTACGGCTCGGCGGATTCGCCGGGACCGCCATCGCGGTGACTACGCCCGCCATGTTGGCGGTCGTCTATACCATGATCGCGCTATCGATCGGCCTTGGCGGCTTCGTGATATGGCGAGGCATCCCAATCGATCTTGACGAAAAGCTCGATCTCGGCATCGCGGCGCGCGCGAGCCTCATCCGCCTTGAGCGCATCGCGACACGGTTCAACGTTCGCCTGCCGACCCGGAGCATATGGCGGCGGCTCGAAAATTCCGACTGAGCCGAAGCCCTTCGTGGCCCGACGATCGCGAGCGAGACCGCGACCGCCGCGGCACGAGCCAAGCCCTTCAGCTTGCGTTTGAACTAACGAAGCGAAATTGCCATGCCGCTGAGGTCGACGTTGGCGATCAGCCCGACCTGCCGGCCGGTCAATGACAGAACGGCGCCCTTCTCGTTGCTCAACACGATCGCGCCGGCTCCAGCGCCAATAGCGGCACCTGCACCGGCGGCTCCATACACGCCCGCGACGTCCGACGGTCTAAAAATGTTGCTGACGGTGCCAACAAAATGCGTTTGCGACGCGCCGAACACGAGGCCCGCGCTCAGACCGCCGATCGACACCGGGTATTGGCGACCATGAAACGTCAACGTTCCGGTACCGCCCTCGCCCCCAATGAACCAACCTGCCTTCAACACGGAAAACCGGATCGTACCGATATCGCCATAGGTCGCCGACGAGACGCTCGTGGTGGCGATCGCGATCAGACCGAAAAGGCCTGCACGAAATCGACGAGAAATTCGCATGTCGGTGTTCTCCCCTTGTGGCCTGTGCCCGGGCGGCTATCGCAGGCGGCAGATACAACGCAAGACCGATCGGGCATTCCGTGGGCCGAAAAGTGGCCGGCAATCACGAATGTTACAGGAGTGTTGCAATCCGGACACGCAGGGCGGCGTTTGGAGCGGGAGACCACTATCGGATCGTCGGATCAAGTCCTTCGGCTGATCGCCCGCGGCTCCCCTTTTCCCGCGGCTCGAATCGCGCCGCTTGCGTGTGGAGTTGATCCGGACGGAAGATATCTGGTCCGCACGCGTATCGCTGCGCCGTCTTCGCTTGACCGCTGCGCGTCCTTTCCTGATAAGCCTCGGCGTGAGGCTGCCGAGGACGGGGAGACTGATATGAAGCTCACGATCACAATATTGGCCGCGCTAGCGTTGATCGCGTTTAATCGAGTCGCCGCGGCCGACGAATTGGGCCAAGGCCTTGTGCTCAAAGTCGCGGACCAAATAGGTAATCCGCCCGTTCGGCCGAGGCGCCGGCATGGCTCTGCTCACCGCTATTCGTATAGCCCCTACCCGCTTGCGTGCGAGGCGGTGATGTTTCCGCGCAGTCCGCTTTGCGCCGGCAGACCCGCCACCTTCGGCCCATACGCCCCCTTCCCATGGAACATGTACTGGCGCTATTGAGCCATCCTTTCGACCGAGGACAGAAATAGCAGGCATTGAGGGACTCCGACCGCGTGGCGGCGCGGCTTGCGGTCAAGCCGTCGGCTGTCGTCACAGCCTCTCACGCTAGCGACAGAGGCCCGTGATCATCGCAATGTTCCTCGTGCGGATGATGCAGGCGTCCGTTCACCAGGTAATCGATGTGATCGCCATGCGGCACAGCTTCGTGCCCGCAACCTGGGCCATGTACGTGTTCGCAGTGAACGTTCGGAGTGCAGTGCGAGGGGTTAGTATCGCTGATGGGCACTGCATGTTCACTCACACGATCGCCGTCCATGTGCTGCAGGTGTCCGTCCTGGAGATAGTCCACGTGCCCTTCGTGCAAAACCGCTGTGTGCCCGCAATTCGGGCCATGTACATGAGCTTGGGCCATGTTTGCCTCCGTACTCTGTAGTGGCGATTCCCCGGCGTGTGTCGAAAGCAGGCGAAGGCACCTTCGTTCCAGCGACAAAATGCCTTTGTGGCGGAAGTGTTCAGAATATCGGGGGCCGAACACGGCGCCCCATGGCACAAGATGCGCACCATTTCGTGTGCAGGCACGTCGCCGTCAGCATGATATCCAACTGCGAATTCGCCTTCAGCAGGCGATCAAGTCGAAACGTGCGGCTACGAATCGCTGTGAAAAGTCCGGACAATGGCATTCAGGTATTTTTACGATTTGTTGATGCTGGTGCAGATCACGCATCCCCCCAGCCATGCCCAGGCACTTGGCCCTTCACATCGAGCACGATGAGGGCGCTGATCGCGCTCGTAGATGCGCATTCTTGGGCGTGTTCCTCGCCCGTTCCCGGGAGCGGACGAATGCTTCGTCCACACCGTCCTGAAAGTCGGGGTGGTGGTGCCAATAGTGCTCGCGAAGCGTCTGTTCCGACATGCCGAGAAACCCGGCCGCATCGCTGAGCGGGGAGTCCCCCTGCATCAGCCAGGTGGCTGACGTGTGCCGCAAAATATGAGGAACCACGTCGCCCCGAGCGCGGCGTCGCCTCGCGCACTTTCCCAAGCTGTCCGAATCTTTCCCGTCAATGCCTTTCCATTCACGTGCACGGCCCGCGGATCGGTTGCGGAACCCCGCCACGCTTGCCGTTCCAATTGACTGAGCGCGAGCCATTCGTTGCGTTACCGCCCTATGGGCGCTGCATCCAGACATCAGGCTGCCAACCTCTGCAGCGGAATGACCACATTTCGCTCTAGGCGCAAAGCGGTTCGACATTGGGCCCAACAGCTTCGCGGATCACCGTTTGGCTGGCCCATAAAGGACCTGCCCCGGACGCGCCGTCGTCATCGCGCCGTTCTCGAATACGACCTGGCCGTTGACGATGACGAGCGGTATTCCCTCCGCATATTGGTGCGGCATTTCAAACGTCGCTGTGTCGCGTACACGCGTGGGGTCGAACATCACAAGGTCCGCCTTCACGCCGGGTCGGATCGAGCCTCGATCGCGTAGCCCGAGACGCTGCGCCGGGAGGGCGGACATCTTGTGGACCGCCTCCTCCAACTTGATGACGTTGCGCTCGCGCACGTAAACGGCAAGCACGCGGGCGAACGCGCCATAGTCACGCGGATGGGTTGGGCTGGCATGCGGATCGCCTAGCCCGAGTGGGATCTCGCCATCTGACGCAATCATGGTCGCGTGATGCTTGAGGATGCGCTCGATGTCGGCCTCGCTCATGACGTCGCGCTGCATGCGCTCGCAGTCACCTTGCTCGAAAAGCCAAAGCACGGCTTCTGAGGCCTCTTCGGGATTTGCCTTGTAACCCCGTAGTCGCGCCACGTCGGCAAGACTTTTTCCATCAAGCGAGGAGTCCCACTGGCAGTGCAGAATCACGATCTTGTTCAGGTCCCCGCCAGCCCCGCCGCCGCGAAGCAGGCGCACGACGTCGGCCCTGATCTTTGCGCGCTGGTCCGGGTTCTTGAGACGGCTGAGCGCGTCCTCGCGGCTGCCTTCGAGCGCCCAGGCTGGAAGTTGGCCACTGATGTGGGCTGACGTGTAGGGATATTGATCAATGGTGACATCGAAGCCACGTGCGCGCGCTGCATCAACTAGACGCAAGGTCTCGACGCTTTTGCCCCAGGCCCCTCGCCCTACCATCTTGTGGTGCGTAATCTGGACCGGCAAACCACCCTGCTCGCCGACCGCGATGGCTTCGCGCACCGCCATGACGACAGACGTGCCTTCACCTCGGATGTGCGACTGATAGTGGCCGCCGAGACGGCCGGCTACTTTGGCGAGCTCCACGATCTCTTCAAAAGACGTGTAGGTGCCCGGCACATATTCGAGACCAGAGCTCAGACCGAAGGCGCCATCGCGCATGCCCTGCTCGACCATCACGCGCATTCTGTTGATTTCCTCAGCCGACGCCGGGCGATTGATCCGGCCCATGACCGCTATGCGCACCGAGCCCTGTCCGATGAAGGTGCCGATATTCAGCGATTTCGGCAGCGCCGCGAGCTGTTTGAGGAATGGTGCAAGCGGCACTGGCGAGGACCCATCCGGCCCCTCGATTACCGTGGTCACGCCTTGCCGCACAAAATTGTCGGCGGTCGGATGTTGGAAAATCCCCCGCCGTATCCGCGCATGATTGTGCACATCAATGAAACCGGGAGCGAGCACCTGGCCATCGAGATTGATGCTGCGAATCGCGGGGCCATCGATCGTGGGGGCGATGGCTGCGATCGTGTCGCCTCTGACGGCCACGTCACCGCGATAACTCGGGTTGCCGGTGCCATCTACGATGCGGGCATTGCGCAATACCAGATCAAAAGGAGCGACCTGGGCGGGGACGCCTTGGGCAGAAGCGACCTGGGCGCCGGCACGCGGCGTCAGCAGTAGGCTAGCGGCGAGGGCGGCGACTGCCAGGTCCACTCCGTGCCGCAGATTGTGTGACTTCATGTTGAGGCCCTCGCTGGAGTGAAGCCGTCTGGCGCTTTTCCCGCTCATCGCAATTTCGGTGCGGCATCGAAAATGAATCGCAACAGGTTGTCGAACTCGCCTACCTCGAGTTCGCGATACTTCCACCCGTCATAAAGGTGTACGACGACGACGCGATGCGCAGGCGCCACGACGATATATTGACCGCGGTGACCACGCGCCGAGAACGCACCAGGGCCGACGTGAGTATGCTTTTGAATATCCTTTTTTGATACCCACCACATATACCCATACCCCATGCCAGGCGTTGCATCCGAATAGGCCTTCGTGCTCTCCGCCACCCACTGGGCTGGAACGACTTGCTGGTCGCGCCACCTGCCGGCATTGAGATAGAGCCACCCGAAGCGCGCAAGGTCACGGGCCGTGAAGTGCATCGGATAGGCTGGATGCTCTGAGGCATCGGTGCTGACGTAGCGGCCGTCTGCCGGGGCGAAGTCCTGCATCTGCAGAGGCTGGGCCAGATATTTGTCGACTGCCGCGAACGTGTCCTCGCCGGTGGCGCGCCGCAGGAGGACTCCTAGGACGTTGAAATCCCAGTTGTTGTAATACCAGAAGGTGCCGGGCGCGTGGCTGCCGCGCTCAGGGCGGCGCTCTGCCATGGTGTCCGATTCGTAGGCAGCCACGTGATAGACGCCCGAGCGTGCCTTTAACAGGTCACGGATGGTGGCCTTCTTCTCGATGGCGGTGAGGCTCGGCGGCTTGTCATCGATCCCAAGCTCCCCGAGGGTTTTGTCGAGATCGATTTGCTTCTTCGAAACTGCAATACCGTATAGCGCGCTCATGAAGCTTTTGCGCATGGAGTGTATTTCCATCTTCCGCTCTACATCGCCCCAGCCGGCGATCATGCGTCCGTCCTGCACGACCACCACGGCCGAAGAGCCAATCTTGGCCGCATAATCCCGGGCCGCCTGCAGCTTCGGCGAGGACCAGCCCATTTTCGCGGGGTCGGCATTCTCCCAGGACCGACCTGGAAATACGACCGATGGACCAGCCCAGGCTGACCGGGCCGGCGAGAGGGCGCAAAAAAGCGTGGCAAGGAGCAGCGCGTTGTGATCGCGCCGTGAAATGAGCATCGGCTGGCCGCTCTTGGCATGCTTCACATTGTGAGAGCCGAGTGAATTATTGTTGACCGTAGACATCGCCATTTCTCCTTTTGGTGCTGAGTGAGTTGATGTTGAGTGGAGACTTATTGCTGAGCGAGAAAGCCGCCGGCACCTCGCTCAATTCCGAGGCTCACGGCCGATGTGCGGTGGCGATCCGGGAAATCTCTCGGTGCAGGTCGAACACCTTGCTGCGTGTGTCAGTCGAGGTCACGCCGGGTCGCCGCCTGACCGCAATGAAAATCCCGGTGCCTGATGGGGTGCGGCTCGCGATGCTGTTGATGATGGCGGCGATCGGCTTTCCCTGCGCGTCGCTGCCCGTCCAGCCGAGCGTTCCAGTGTGATGCACGGACCAGCGTCCTTCCCGAGCGGAGGTGCGGACGCCAAGGCTGTACCATTCATCCTCGTTGCCCCCGCCCCAGCGGCTATGGACCGAATCTATCCAGGACTTCACTACCTTGCCGAGGAACGGGTGTGCCGGGTCGAAGATTTCGTAGAATTTGAGATAGTCCGCGCCGGTAATGTACCAGCCGCCATATCCGCCGAGCGTGCGCCAATCGGGGTTGAGCCCGGCGCTCGTAAGGCCGAGCGGCACGAACACCTTGTCCCGGCAATAGTCCTCGAACGGGCGGCCGCTGCGCTCCTCGATCACGGCAGTTACCGTGAGATACCCGCTGTTGCTGTAGGCGTATTTGCTGCCCGGCGCATTCACTAGCATGTTTCGGCTCAGGTAGGAGGCGAGCAGCGGCTGCGGGGAGGCGACGTCGGCCTGATGCTGGGCAATCCGTTCGCGTCGGACGACCATGAACGGGTCCTCGGCGCTATTGTCGTGAAGTCCGGACCGGTGCGTGAGCAACTGCTCGACCGTCACGTCCTCGAAGCGCGGATCGAGCGGGCGCCCATTGCGCCGGAAGAAGGCGGCCAAGGCCTCCCGCATCGGCGTTGTGAACGAAAGCTTGCCGTCGCGAATGAGTGTGGCCACGCAGGCGCCCGTGATGGCCTTCGACATGCTTCCGATCATGCTTTGCCCGTCGGCATCCGCGTTGTAGGCCCGAGCGAAGACAGCCTTGCCGTGATGCCCCACCACGAGGATGGCGGTTTGCGGGTCATTGGCAGCACGCCAAGAATCGAAGGCAGCAGCGTAAGCCGCCTCCTGGCGAGATATGGCCGATTGAGCCGGCTGCGTGATGGGCGTCGCAGGGTTTGCCGCGTGGGCGTTGGCGTCTCCGGCGAGCCATAGCGCGGCTGCGACCGCATAACGGCCCATCGTTTGCGAACACAAGGTCAACATGGGCACCTCCTTCGGGACCGCACTCGTATGACGAGCAGGTTGGCGGCCTCAGCACGCCAGCACTCGCTTGCTCCTTTGTCGTGAAAAGGGGTGCAGACGCTTTTGACAGTCCGTTGATTTTTCATTTAGGCTTCATTGATTTCTGTGGGGACGAGCCGTTGATGCTCCAAACGCCTGTTTAGGAAGCGAAATTTTGATTTATTCGTTTGAGGATTTTGAGCTCGACCCTGACCGGCGCGAGCTGCGCCGCGGCCGCGGGATCGTCTCCGTCGAGCCGCAGGTGTTCGATCTCCTCCTACACCTGGTCCAGAATCGCGAGCGCGTTATAAGCAAGGAGGATCTACGCGTCGCCGTTTGGGAAGGGCGGATCGTTTCGGAATCGACCCTGGGCTCGCGCATCAACGCGGCCCGATCTGCCGTCGGCGACAATGGCGAGGATCAGCGGCTTATCCGTACTCTCCCGCGCAAAGGCTTCCGTTTTGTCGGGCCGGTGGTCGAGAAGCCGGAGCTGGGCATACCGATCGAAACGAAAGCCGTGCCAGCAGCTTTGCGATCTGCCGAACAGCCGAAAGATGCTCAGCCGGACCAGACGTTGTCCCTGCCGGAGCCTGCAAGCGCGGGTGCCATCGCGCCCGGCGATCTGCTCCGGAATATCGGCGCCGCCTTGGTCCGGAGACGGCGCTGGGCGATCGGCTCAACAATCCTGCTCGTGCTCCCCCTTGGGGCCGCGATCATCTGGGCAACGACGCGAGTACCACGTCACCCTATGCCCCGGCCCAATGCGGACGCTCTTCAGGAATCGCTCATGCGACGTGTACTGAGCGCAACCTTAAGTGGGAAAATCACCCCCTCGGATGAGGGCCGGCGAAATTACTACCGAGAGTCTCCGCCGCAGAAAACCTTGGCGGCCTGCATCGATTGGGCGAAGTCATCGCCGTTTCGCCTGGAATACAGGACCTTCGGTTTTTCGCAAAACAATCGGCAACAGCAGGACGCGGACGAGCGCGCCCTAAGCAATTGCCATCGCTCTCGCCCCGAAGGAGCGGTTTGCGATTGCGTCGTCGTGGACCGGAATGACCAAAACGCTCTGACTTTACCGCCAGGGTGGTCGAAGACTGAAGCGGACCAATCCTTGGCGCAATGAGAGCTGGTCGAAAGTCCTGTTGGATACAGGCAAGCGCTAGCCCGCGTCCTTGGCCATGTGTTTCGAGCGACGCCACAGGAATCGGTATCGCGTCGCGGGGGGCGCGCGGAAATCAAGGCTCCTCAAGAAGAAATCAAGGCGTTCTCAATGAGCCTTTTTCATAGATTGAGGCACCAATGGCTGATGCCCGGCCCGGCATTCCGCAAGCAAATTTTCATTCACTCGCGAGGTCAGCCATGTCGCTAAGTCCATTTGTCGAACCCGCCGAGAGCAGATTGGCGCCCCCTCGTATCGTTTGGCACGGCATCTGCATTGCACTCTTCCTTATGGTTGCGACTGGTCTTGGGCGGTCGGCCCAGGCTGAGACGCTGAGTGCGCCGCAACAGCTCGCGAAGGATATCTTCAAGGAGCTGATTGAGATCAACACGGTCTCTGAGACCGGCGATACGGGGCGTGCCGCAGATGCGATGGCAGCACGGCTGCGCGCCGCAGGTTTCAGTGGAAACGACCTTCAGGTGTTCAAGCCCGCCCCGCGGAAGGGCAACGTGGTGGCGCGGCTGCGCGGCACGGGGGCGCGCAAGCCGATCCTGCTGCTCGCTCACATGGACGTGGTGCCGGCGAATCCGGAGGACTGGTCGCTCGATCCATTCAAGTTCGTCGAGAAGGACGGCTATTTCTATGGACGCGGTACCAGCGACGACAAGGCCATGGCCGCGAACGTCGTGGCGAACCTTATTCGCTACAAGAAGGAAGGCTACAAGCCCGATCGCGACATCATCGTTGCGCTGACGGCGGACGAGGAGATCGGCGGCAGATGGGGGATTCAGTGGCTGGTGAAGAACCAGCGCAACCTGATCGACGCCGAATTTGCCCTCAATGAGGGCGGCGGCGTGACGCTGCGGAACGGCAAGCCGTTCCGGGTCAATGTTCAGACCGCCGAAAAGATAACCGTGAACTTCCGGCTCGAGGTGACGAACAAGGGCGGGCATAGCTCGCTGCCGACGGCAGACAACGCCATCTATCGGCTGGCCGAAGGCCTCACGCGACTGGCGAAATTCAGCTTTCCAGTCAACCTGAATCCAACCACCCGGGCCTCTCTCGAGAGCATCACGGAAATCGAAAGCCCGCGCATGGCCACCGACATAAGATCGGTGCTGTCGGACCGCCCGGACCCCGCTGCGCTCGCACGTCTATCCGCAAATCCGACCTATAACGCACAACTACGGACCACCTGCGTTCCGACGCTGCTCGAAGGTGGCCACGCCGCCAATGCTCTCCCGCAAACGGCGCACGCCACTATCAATTGCCGAATCCTTCCGGGCGAGGCGACGGAGGACGTCAGGATGGCACTGGTGCGGGCTCTTGCGGACGATCAGATCTCGGTAACGCACGCCGCTCAGGCTGCCTTGCGCGCACCCTCGGACCGCAATGAGGAATTGTGGAGCGCCATCGAGAAGACTGCTGCCGAGTTCTGGCCGGGCGCCCCTGTCGTATCAGTGATGGTGCCCGGATCAACTGACGGACGCATTCTTCGCGACGCCGGCATTCCGACCTACGGCCACACCGGCCTCGCCAGCGGCGAGGCGCGGGCGCATGGCAAGGACGAGCGGGTGATGGTGACATCTTTCCTGGAGAGCGGAGAATACCTGTATCGGCTGGTAAAGCGGCTCTCGGAGCGCAAGTAGGATTAATCCGTTTCTCTACACCAAAATTCCGGTCATTGGATTGGCCCTGCTCAACGTGTTCCTCGTTCACCGTTCATCCGCCTGGCGCGCGCACAAGAACCGCGACCTGACGCATAAGGAGCGCCGACGCCTCGCCGCCATGGGCGGCACCTCGTTGTTCTTCTGGCTAATCGCAATCGGCGCCGGCCGTATGGTCGGCTACTGGTGAGTTCTGCTCGCAACCCGAATCCGTTCGATCGGTGCGGTTTTTGTCATTGACACGGGCTGTAAAAGGCCACATGAAGTCAGCATGCACAGTTCGCACCACGCCCGCCGTATCCGTGCACGTGCGCGTCGCCTTTCGGCGGGGGCGTGGGATATGCGGATGCATTGAGCTAATCTGCTATCAGATCACGA
>Ga0070734_10003068_pt1 | contig 18436 bp, 21 predicted proteins | sample Coa_R1_8_FD_66444 | JGI IMG/M metagenome (GOLD analysis project Ga0070734, IMG submission 66444) | Surface soil microbial communities from Centralia Pennsylvania, which are recovering from an underground coalmine fire - Coalmine... | ecosystem: Environmental > Terrestrial > Soil > Unclassified ... | reverse complement strand
TTGGCTGACGCGGCTCCCCACAACATCACCGTTGTCGGCGACGACGATCAAGCGCTATATCGGTTCCGAGGAGGAACGGTGGAGTGCATGGTCGGATTTCCGGGGGCCTGCCAAGTCCGCTGGGGCATCAACCCTGCGATTATCTATCTCTCCGACAATCATCGATCCGATAGCGACATCGTTCAATGGTGCAATTCCTATATCTCGTCGTTTCCGCAGATGGCCGCACCGAACGTCCGCATTCCAGGCAAACCGCCTCTTAACCCTGCAGTGGGCCGTACCGGAAACCATCCTGCTGTCGGACTTATCCGCTCGACTAGGGTAGCGGACTGCGCGGCGGGTTTGGCCAACCTGGTGCGTGACCTCCGAACCAACGGGATCATTCAGGACTATTCGCAATGCGTCCTCCTTCTCAGAAGCGCTAAGAATTCCCCCAATTTCGCGGGGCCCTATATCAACGCCCTCCAGACGGCGAACGTACCGATCTATAATCCGCGCTCCAAGGACTATTTGGAGCAGCCTGAGGTTGCCCAGTGCCTGGGGGCGTTCGTCCGGATCATCGATCCGCGGTTAATTCAGGTCGGAAATCTATTGTCGCCATCAATCCGGCAACTCGTCCAGCGCTGGGTGGCTGAATATGATGCGATCGTGCCCGCCAATGCGTCGCTCGCGGGGTATGTAGCTCAGGGTGCTCAGGCCATCGCCGGGAAGGGTACAGGTCAGCAGATTACCTCGGCCATGCCGACGATCGTCTATCGAATTCTGTCTTTCCAACCGTTCGTTGGCTACCAAGCGAATCCAGCGATGGACCTCAGGTTGAGCAAACTCACTCGGCTATTCGAGTCGTTCTGCTCCCAGTACGGGCGCCAATTGTGGACCGACGACACGACGGCGGGGCAATTGCCCGGTTGGTGGTACGGCAATTTCTTTTACGGCCTCTGCGGGTACTTGGAAAAGAAGGGCCTCGAGGATGACGAAGACGAGGAGGTCGTCTGCCCAGCAGGCTATTTCCCGATCATGACCGTCCACCAGGCAAAGGGTCTCGAATTCGATTTCGTGTTCGTCGGGAATCTCGGCGCAAGCTTGCCGTCCAGCAACGCTCACCAGTTGGAGCAAGATCTGCGTCCGTTCCGCACCACGCCGCCGACGGTTGTCCACCCAATCACGGCTGCTCAGTGGCACGACGACATCCGTCAGCATTTCGTGGCATATTCTCGGGCGAAATTCGCCCTGATTCTTGTGGCAACCGATGGCCAGCTACGAAAAGCAGGCACGGAGACCGCCTCCTTCGGGAACCAGGGCGGCGCTTGGGTGCGCCAAAACGTCCCACGCCTTTAGGTTAAGAAACATATGTGGCAGAACTTCCAAGGCCTGCAGGTCCCATTCAGTCCCCCATCGCCGGGCCGCCGGCGCTACAGCGTCACCGCGGATATTCTGGCATACCAGCAGTGTTCGCTCCAATACGGCGCATTCGCGGTACGACGGTATGAACCCGCACTAGTCGTCCAACTGTTCTACGGCACGATTATTCACCAGGTCTTAGACCGCGCCCATGCGCATTACCGTGGAGAGCTTTCGGTCCCTCCCGGCACATTGCCGACCGACGCCGACATCGACACCTACTTTACGCAGGTCGAAAGCGCGCTGATTGCGCGTAGAATCCGCGCCGTGCAGAGCGTCCGTGACCAAGCCAGGGAGATCCTGAAACGATTTAATTCCCTGGAAGGACCCACACTCTACCCGCGGATCATCGATACGGAATGTCGGCTCCAGGCTGACCAGGGCCAATACATCCTCCACGGAAACGTAGACGTCCTAGTCTCCGGCACCGCAGTGAGCAACGAGGTCGAGATTTGGGACTATAAGGGGGCGTCTAGACCTTCAGTGGGCGATCCCGATTATCAACGCTACGTTTTCCAAATGCAGGTGTACGCGGACCTGTACCGCCAAAAGACCGGCATCACGCCCTCGCGTGCCGTGCTGTACTTCTTGAACGAACTCGGTGGCAACCCGGCCCCGACCGTTCGCCCAGTGAACGCTCTCTTAGCTGTAAACCTCGACCCCGCTGCAGTCCAGCAGGCTCTCCAGTCATTCGGACAAACGGTGCAACAAATCGAGACCTGCCGCGCATCACGGAACTGGCCGAATCCGGCGGTTGCTCCCGCCATGGCGACATGCAACGCATGTGATTGGCGATGGAGTTGTCCAGCGGCCGCTGGTTTTGGAAGGAATTACCAGATCATCTACCCATAATTTGCTTAGAAGCATGGGGTATCTGCTATTTCTGGCGTGTCGGACAGAAGAACGTCGTCCGCCCACGTAATAAAACCTTCGACACGCACGGCTCTTCGCACCGGGGACAAGCGAATCCGTCGCGATTGAAGACCGCGAAGTGATGGTGAAAGTCTCCAAGCGCCCCCGTGGTGCCTGCGTAATCCGGAAGCGTTGAACCACCAGATTGGATCGCTGCACTAAGAACCTGGCGAATGGCGACCGCTACGCGATGCGTATCCGCACGACGCAGCGAGCAGGATGCTCTGGTTGGGTGGATGTTTGACCAATAGAGAATCTCGGAGGCGTATATGTTCCCAATACCAGAGATCAACCCTTGGTCGAGGAGGCTCGCTTTAATCGGTGACTTTTTGGCAGCCAACAACTTGAAGAGTATGTCACCATCGAGTTCGGCTGATAACGCGTCGATCCCGAGTCGTGAGAGCGCGGGATGTAAAGCAATAGCTTCGGAATCACAAACGGCGAAATTCCCGAAACGACGAAAATCGTTGTACCGCACCGTTGCGCCCGAAGACAAGCGAAGGATGAGATGGTCATGTTTTGCGTCTCGAGCGTTCAAAGGCTCCCCGAACAGAAAGCGCCCTGACATGCCAAGGTGGACAAGCCACGCGCCCCGGTCGAGGCGCACAACCAACATCTTTCCCTTGCGCTCGACGGCGGATACGTGGGCATGACCCAAAAATGCGGTCAGCCCCGCCGGCATGGGGGACCGCAAACGCGCGCAGCCTACTTCAACGCCGCAAATTTCCTTCCCGCATAGCTGCGCCTCGAGTCGTCGCCGAACCATCTCGACTTCCGGTAATTCCGGCATGAGAAACTCACCCTGCTACCGCTATACGTGCGGGCGGCTCCACACCAGGGCCTTGTACTGCACCATGAGGTAATTCGCCAGGAGTTGAATGTCCTTCGGCGTATTCTGCACTTCATTCCATTTGCGCTTCACTCCGGGACCAAAATCCCAGTACCCGTCGGTCCAGCGGCAGACCTCCTTCAGCGGTTCGAGATCCTCGCGGAACTGCGACTCCGACGGCATGCCGACATCCCGGTGACGATCAGCGATGGCGTCCATCAGAAATCCCATGCTGACGATGCCCGCGCCATGCATCAATCGCGAACGAACCGGCGGCAATCCCCAGGCGTTCGGAAACACGGTCGCCGTCGCACCCCAGAATGCGTTGAGCACCTGGAGCATGGACTCGGCGTCGCTCGCATCGGCGGCCGGATCGCGGAACCGGTATAGGACGCCGTCACTCAGGCTGTTTTCGAGCATCTTCAGGAGACTGTTGTCCTGGACGACCCCTGCCGGCGTCGTCGGCGTGCGAATCCTCCCGCGCAGAGGCGAACCCTCATCTGCGTTCATCCGCGCGAGCAATTGGGCGGGGAATCGCCGGCGTTGCAGCAGTGCCGGCAACTTCATCTCGGTCGTGGGCAAGAGTTCGTAGATGAGGCCTTTCGGCAGTGGCTTTGTCGAGTTCACGAGGATGAACTGTTCCCGCTGCTCACGTTCGTCGTTCGCAATGAATGCCGTTGCGCAGATTGGAAAACTTTCGATACGGGCGTCGCGAATGGCTGCCGATCGCTGCTGGCCATCGACGATAAGGCCTGCTTTGTTCGCATCCGTGCCATCCTCATCCAGTGGCACGACAAGTGTTCCCCACCGACTATAGCCAGAGGACGCATCGCTGCCAGGCACGAACGTCACTCGGTGATCAAATGCGATCACGATCGCATTTGGAAGGAGTGGATCGCTCGACTCGAGATAGTTACGGATCTCGGCGATATGCGACAGAACTTCCGGTCGCTGATATCCCCCAAGGACGTTATCGCTGTCCCGGTGAATTCGCGACACGGTCGCGAATCTGGGGAGCAACTTTCCATCCACAGCGAAGCTGTAAAACATCCGCTTCGGCCCCTGCCTGATCTCAATTGCGGGCAGTCGCAGTTCTCCACGTCCATTCATTTTGGTTGGCCTCCTTCAGCTTGTCCCACCGATACACGCCCCATCACCTGTAAATGCCGTTGCAGGTCCTGATTGAACACGTACAGATTGTGAAATCCCCTGCGCCGGTTCCTCTCCGCGCCACGAAAGATGATGACGTGAATACCGATCCGTTGGCAGATCTCGCACCCGCACTTCTGCCATGGCCGGTCCTCCAAGGCGCGACGATAGACCGGCGTCCGATCGGTCTCTCCGTCGAACACGCGTTCATATTCCCTAAGGCAGTCGAGGCACGCGTCGAGCGTGGCTTGCCCACGATCGAAATCCGTTAGAGTCCTCAGGCAGCGTTGTTCCAACTGCCGGGCGATGTCCTGCTTGACTTCACCCGCCGTGATCCGCCGCAGGAGTTCTGGATTTGCATCGCTCTGCGGTACGCGCAGCGCGGTATACGGGCGATCTCCTGCATAGTAGTTGTTCTTGTCATCTTTAAACGCCTTGCGCAATGGCGATGTGCTATCGAAACTGACAACACCAAATTTGCGGAATGCCTCAACATTTTCACAGCGGGTAATGCCCAGCAAATGGAACTCGGTTTCCGGCTTTCTGACAGCGCTGGCCGCCTTCAGGCACGCGAGGATATCAACAGTTTTGAGTGGAACGAAGCCCCCAAAAGCGATGTAGCGATATCCGAGGCGCTGAAGCATATCCACGGCGTGTGCGTAGGAAGCGGGACTCCAACCCTGTGCCACCCCCACCGGTGTAAACCGGCACCGCTTTCGCTGGCAGTACTTGAGGAACTCCTCCGCGAGTTCCAGCGTCATGTCCTGTCGGTCGCGCCAGGCTGCCGGAACCGTGTCGACGCCCGGAAGGTGGCCGTCAAGTTCGGCGCGATAGCTCAGAATCACATGATCCACGGACAAACCGTAATCAAATCCGCAGTCCTGGTAGAAGTCCGCGACTTCTGCCGCCGAATACGGTGGTCGGGTTTCTCTGACATAGGTGAAAGCGCCGCAGTCGCCCATCGTCGCCAGTGGCCTCTCGAGCAAGCGGAAGTACTCCCGCACGCCCACCCTGAGGAAGCGCTGTCGCTGCGCGGCGCTGTATTTACCAGAGCCTCCGCCGATACCGTCCACAACAGCTTTCGAGACCAGCAAGCCGTCGTAAGGGGGCCGCGCAAAGATTTCATGCGGATACCTGTCATCACGCTGCCGTACCCGGCCTTCCGAGCGGGTCTCGGAGGCGAAGTCGAACGTCTCATCGACAAAGTCCTGGCTATCGGGGAAGAAGAACCTCATCGCATTGCGCCTCGGTTCTGCACGTACGCGCGCACCAGGAAACTCGACAGCATGCTGATATGGCGCGGCACATTCTGAATTTCATTCCATTGCAAGTCGCCCAATTCGGACCATCGACCGCTTGTCCAATGGCACACCGGCGCCACCAGTTGCAGTTCATGTTTGACATGCGCCAGCACGTGAGGGGAATGCGGATCCACCGCGGACATCACCCGGTCCATCAACCGGCCCATAGCCCGCAAACCCGCACCATGCATCAACCTGCTCTTGGTGGGCGGCTTGCCCCACGCCTCCGGAAAGGTTGTTTTCACCGCCGTCCAGTATGCGACCAATACTTTCCAAATCCCGTCGAAATCGGTCTCGCCCGTCGCGAGGTTGCGATAAGGGAACAAACTCCCTGACGGCGACGAAATGCTTTCCTGAATAATGCTGATAATCGAGGCATCGGAGATTATCGCGGTCTTCTTGGCATCGCTGGACAGCGAGGAGCGCCGGATCAGTTGATAAAACGGCGATCGCTCGTTCGTATTCAGCAGTTCGCACACGGCGGACGGAATCTTTTTGACTTCCAGATTGGCCGGAAGCGGTGTCGACACCGCCGGCAACAGTTCAGTGATGAGTCCGCGCGGCAGGGGCCGCGTGTTATTCACGCGCAGGAACTGATCACGCTGCAGTTCAACATCATCGGCGACAAAAGCATTGACGGGCACGGGAATATCGCGGCGTTTGGATTTTGATATTGCCAGGACGCGTTGCTGCCCGTCGACGATCCACGCGGGCTTTCGCTCTTTATCCCGGGGCACCGGTATTTCCAGCATGCCGGCGACGACGGCGCCATGGCGCACCTTCGGCCCGCGACTTGACACGAAGCGAACCCGTGAAGAAATGGCAAGAATAATCGAGTTAGGGAACAGAACTTGATCGCTGTTCAGGTAATCCACGATGTCCTGGACGTGGCGCTTGACCTCGGCACGCTGGTAGCCCAGCAACTGACCCGCGTCATCGCGCGAGATGCGCGATATATCCGCAAGACGCAGGATCTCGTCTCCGGTAAGACAGCAGAGATAGAGCGGATGCCCTTTGCATTGCTCCACGCGCAATGCGCGACGCCGGAGTACGTTTCGTTGTTTGGCCATTACATTCCTAGCGACAGTTCCTGCCGCACCTGCGCATAGATTGCTCCGAACCTCTTTTGTTCACAGGCCTGTCCGCTCTTGCGCAACTGCTGCAACAGCTTGGTTTTACTCGCCGGCGAAGATTTGGCCATCGCATTTCTAATGAACCGGGCAACATCTGTATCGGTTTGTGGAATCCGGGTCGGCGCTGCTTTTCCACGACTTCGGTTCATCGAGGCCGCCACTTTTGTGAGCGCGTCAATGGTCAGTTCCGTTCTGGTCACCGACTGCAGCAGGTGACGCGCGATGCGGGCATTCAAGGACGTGAGGGCGCCGCCGAGGGTGAATGCATGTGAGGCGTCGCAGGGGAGAAGGTGGTTTTTCCATGTGGCATGCGGTTGCCCCGTGCCACAGGACACGATCGCGAGATGGTCGTGAAAGTAGGGACGGGCCAACACATTTCCCAAATCCTCGGCAACAGCGTTGAGGTAATCAGCGGATAAGGCAACCAGCATGGGCGTGTGCGGAAAGGCCGCGGCAAGCTCTGCAAAGGTCCGGGGAACGTCGGCCTGCATCGGGAAACGATACGAGCAGACGCCGTCCCACCAACGGTGCAGTGTATGCTCGTCTTCCACCAGTCCCGCGCCGATATAATCATCCTCGCCGCGCGCAAACGTCGCCTGGTACGCCTTGATAGGCGTCTCCGGACGAATGAGACCATAGCCCGCCGAACAAACCCACAACTGCACGCGGAGTCCTGCCGTCCGTGCGACATCGGGAATCGTGCGTACGACGGACCAATGATCCCCCATGTAGACATCATTCGCTGGATGGTCTTCCGTCGCCGCGGAGCGCAGGTTCTTTCGCCAGCGCATCAATCTCGAGCCCAGATCGTCACCTCCGGCAGAGCGCACGCAGGTCTCGGGCACCACCGCGAATCGTTTGCGGTTCGTACAGCTCACGACCACATTAACTGCACGCACAATGAATGCACTCCGTCAGCAGTTTCGTCATTCGGCACATAAGCGAAACTGTCATTATGACTCAAAGAGCCGGCCTGTGGTTTACGGTCGCGACCACACAATCTGCGCAAACGCGTTGTGATTGTGAATGCTCTCCTGATTGACCGTATGGACGCGAAACCAGACGATTCGCTCGTCCTGCTGCAGTCGGATCGCGACGTCGCGCACGATATCTTCGACGAATGCCGGGTGATCGTAGGCCTGCATCGTCACATGCCGCTCATCCTCGCGCTTGAGCAATGGGTATAGCGGGGCCGACGCCGATTCCTCCGCAAACTTCACCAGTTCCTCGATCCAGACGAGTTCCGAGAGCGCACCCCGGCGGCGGCTTCTGATTTCAACGGTCACGTAACCGCGTTGATTGTGCGCTCCGTACTCGCTTATGGCTTTGCTGCACGGACAGAGGCTCGTCACGGGAATGCGAACGCCCAGCATGAAATCCGAGGTCTGCCCGTTAACCTCGCCTGTGAAAGAGCACTCGTAGTCCATCAGCGCGCATGCTCCGGAAACGGGCGCGCGACGCTCGATGAAATACGGGAATTCGACCTGAATGTGGGCGCTTTGAGCATCGAGGCGATGTTTGAGTTCCTGAAGTATCGCCGGCAAGGTGCGCATGGTGATCTCGCCACGATGCCCATTGAGGACCTCGATGAACCGACTCATGTGCGTCCCCTTGAATTCATGGGGGAGATTTACCGACATGGAGATCCGCGCCGTCGTCGTCTGTTCCCGGTTCTCCCGATCGAGGACGGTAATCGGATAGCGCAAATCGCAAACGCCGACGCGGTCAATGGGCATTTCCCGCGTGTCCGGATGATTCTGAACGTCGGTCATGATTGCTCCCCGCCTTCATACACACAACCGGTGGTGCATGTCTCTCGAATGACGACCTTCGAGAGCGACGGCAATGCAGGAACGAGTTGTTCCCAGATCCACTTCGCGAGGTTCTCGCTCGTGGGATTTTCCAAGCCGGATATGTCATTGAGAAACTGATGATCAATGACGTCCTCGACCGGCTTGAACGCAGATTTTATATCGCCAAAATCCATGACCCAGCCCGTCGCCGTATCGACAGGTCCCCGCACGTGGATTTGAATCAGGAAGCTGTGTCCATGGAGACGGCCGCACTTGTGTCCGCTCGGCACATTGGGGAGCCGATGAGCAGCCTCAATCCTGAATTCCTTGAAAATCTCCATCACGCACCTCCTACGGAATCCCTAAATGCTTGTGCGTCTGCAAGCTCAGTTTCCACTGCGGATGCGCAAGGCAGTAAGTCAGCGCATCACGAGTGTTCGCCTCCCGTTCCGGGCCGTCCATGGGTTGCAGAAAAAAGTGGCGGAAACGCAATTGACGATACCGGTCCGGCTCCCCGCCTTGCTGCGGATAAACCAACTTGAGTTCATCACCGTCCTCAACCACGAGTTCTGCGCGCGCCTTCGGACTCACGCAAACCCAGTCAATGCCCTTCGGGACCGGCAGCGTGCCATTCGTCTCTATCGCGATCTGGAAGGCAGAGGCATGTAGCGCTTTGATAAGGGCCTCATCCATTTGCAAGAGCGGTTCGCCGCCTGTGCAAACAACGAAACGATGGTCCTCCGATGCATCCGGCCAGCGTTTCGCGACGGCGGCAGCCACGTCCTGGGCGGTTGAGAATTTGTGGCCTCCAGGCCCGTCAACGCCGATGAAATCCGTATCGCAGAATTGGCAGACAGCGCTGGCGCGATCGCTCTCACGTCCCGACCAGAGATTGCAACCAGAGAAGCGGCAGAACACAGCCGGTCGCCCAGTCTGTGCGCCCTCGCCCTGGAGTGTGTAGGAAATCTCTTTGACCGCGTAGCTCATGCTGATAATCGCGCCGCTTCCTTGAGCAGTGGGTCGCGCAACCCGTTCTCGGAAAATCCCTTCATCCGCAATGTGCACGAGTCGCAATGCCCGCAGGGCGCGCCCGTTGGAGAGGGATCGTAACAACTGCTCGTGAGCGCGTAGTCCACGCCGAGCGCAATCCCCTGGCGGATAATTTCCGCCTTGGACAGCGCAATCAGCGGCGCGTGGATCTTCAAGCGCTGCTCTCCCGTTACCCCGGCCTTCGTGGCGAGATTCGCCATGCGTTCGAATGCTTCGATGAATTCCGACCGACAGTCCGGATAGCCGCTGTAGTCCAGGGCGTTCACGCCAACGAAAATGTCATTTGCACCGAGCACTTCCGCCCAGGCGAGCGCGAACGCCAGGAAAATCGTGTTCCGCGCCGGGACATAGGTGATTGGAATGCCATCCGACATTTCTGAAAGATCACGACCTTTGGGCACCGCAAAATCAGCGGTGAGCGCCGAACCGCCAAACGCACGCAGGTCGATTTCGACGACACGGTGTTCCGCGACCCGGAAAGCACGAGCGACCCGCGTCGCGGCTTTCAATTCCCACACGTGACGCTGACCGTACGAGAAGGAGAGCGCGCAGACCTCGTAGCCTTCGCTCCGGGCGATTGCGCAGACCGTCGCTGAATCGAGTCCGCCGCTGAGCAAGACGACGGCTTTTCTGTTCAGTTCATTCATGATTGCTCCTTGGAGGTTGTTCTCGGAAAGAGTCCGAGTTGCTTCGATCCGCCTGTGCCGAGTTCGATCGGTTCCAGGTGATTGGCGAATTGCCGGATGACTTCTACTTCTTCGCGCTTGAACAGCACTTGGCGGGTTCTGTAACGAAGACCCGGCGGAATTTGACCCTTTTCGCGCCAGCGCCACAGCGTTTGTCGACTAATTGCCAGTTCCTCTGATACTTCGGTGTGAGTGTAGTAGACTTCGCCATCGATCTGAACCGGCATGTAACGCTGCTCTCCACCATGCTACACCTCGTTTCTCGATGTCTACAAGAGTAAAGTAATGTTGCATCATGTTGCACAATGTTGCATGAAGGTTGAAAGGCGGTCGGCCGAGGGTTGATCGCAAGCGCACGGCCCAACTCCCGTGGCGTTGAACATTGTGGAAAACGGCGCTGCACCACTGGCCTAACTGAGCGGACGTCCTGACAGCGTTGGATTTGAAGATTGTAGTTCCAGCCGAGTGTACAACGAGGGATTGAAACTCTTTAGCACACGGGATCCTGGAATCTGCATCAAGCGCTTAGCGTGACAACTGTTTTGGCGCCAATTGCGTCTAGGATCTCCTGCAGGCGGCCGATTCCCACGGTCTGATAATCGCTTTCCTCGTATCGGCTGATCACCTGCTTACTGATACCGAGGCGGTTCGCCAAATCGGTTTGCGAGAGGCCCTTGGCGATTCGAAGCTTCACGATAAACGGTGCGATTTCGTCGATGCGATTGATTTTTGGAAGCTTCAGACTACCGGACTTCAATTGATCGTATTCGCGGAGCTCCTCTTCGAGCTGACGAATCATCCCCTCGTAGCTGCCGCGAAGCGCCGCCGAACGTTTCGCGGGTTTCTCATCGGCGGCTTTCGCCAAGGCCCGCCGAAACCCCTCAATTTGCGCCACGGTTCGTTCTCGTTGTGCGTCGCTCTTAATCATCGTTCATCCGATCTGAGTACCCGGACCACGCCGCGAGACCGTCCCGTTCGATCATGCCGAAAGAACTCCGGAAAACCTTCCTCGTCCGTTGCCTGCATTGTGGGATGGATAAAGAATTCGACCCCATGGTCCGCCCACATGCGCCATCTCGACTTCCCGGCTGTTGGCACAAAGACGAGCGTGAAATCGATCCAGTAGGGATCGATTCGCTCGTAAACATCCAAGTCTGGTTCGACCCAGTAACCATCCACGTCGCCGGGATCCGGCTTCTCAGAGCAGAAGCTGCCATCGATATAGATCTCTTTGATGCCGGCTTTCCAAAACGCTTCCAGTGCTGTGCGGAGTCCTTTCAACAGCCATAGTCGACGAGGCGTGAACCCGAAGCGTTTTCGTATCTCCTCCAGCGTCGCTTGATGATCACCGGGCGGCAATGCGCCGGTCTCCCGATCGAACGGCGGAATCAAGCTGCCTCCATCATTTCAGATACAAAGTACATTGTCAACACCCTGGCTGCCGATAGAATAAGACAGCTAACATGACGCCAGCCAGCATCTTCATTCCGCTGCCAATCGCGTAAAGCGCAAGGTTGTATGCAGCATGAGCCACCGCGGCCGGCGCCGACGATCCGGACGAATATCGAATCGATCCATAGACCGTTCCGGTTGAAGTTATACACGCCATCTGTAGCCAACTCGCGCCAGGTCGGTTCAAGTGGACAACCGCAAACACCAAAGCCGCTATTGGAATCACAAGAACGTTCCAGCGCGTCTTCCTCGCCTTTGCAAAAACCCACAGCAGCAATCCGAACAAGTAGCCCCGAAAGAGAATCTCTTCAAGAACAGGTCCGAGCGTGACCTGCAACAGCATCAGTTTGCGATCGTCGCTTAGCCTTACGCCGTCGCCGAATCGCGATGCTAATGCGAATACTATTGCGGCGGCCGCCGAGCCGGCGGCGATCGCCACCAGCCACGTTCGAGTTCGAACTGACCACCAACGAGCATGGTCGAGGCCCAGTTCGCTCAATTGGTCCAAATTCAGCCATGCGAAGATCAGGAACGCTGTTGTTCCAATAGAGCCGATGATTCCATTCCGAGCCCCGGAGGCGGCGAGGAATTGCCAACTGCCGAGCAGCAGAAGCCAGAACGTGACCTCCCGCGCTCCCCGCCAACTCAAGATGCGTCCCATGCGACTGGGAGTTTTGCGCCGAACACACGTCCGCGCAGATAATGGGCCTGTAGTCATCAGACGTCCTCTCTCGCGCGCCGGAGCATAACGCATGGCGCTGCGATGGATTTTCCGGGGTTCGGTTCACCTCGTACGACTGTGCGACTCGGGCCCTCCGATCCGTTCGTACGATCGCCGCAATTGGTGTTCGGAACGCTCCAATTCCGAGCGCTTTGCGCAACTACTGGAAACTGGTAAAGTAGAAATCCAACCGAGAGTTTCGGCAGCCTCCCCCAGAAGACAGGTTGCGGATGGCTAGAGGGAACTTCGACAGCCTCGTTCTCAGCGTTCGACTCGACAGCAAACAGAGAGCTCTCCAGAATGCTCTGCTTGTGCCTTGGCGTGAATTGCAGAAATCCGCCAATGCCTATGTCGAATGGCACGGATTGGTTTTGTGGGTTCGAAGCATTGTGGAGGCCAGCGGTGATGTTCCGGACGGCGTACGCTCCGAATTGCGGTCGCGCTGCCCTGGTTTTCTTGACGGAAACGACTCTGGCAAGCGCCAGCCCACCTGGAAACTCCTCGACGAATGGATCGCGATGAAACACTTCGCCGACGTGCGGGCTGGCGGATGGTTCGACGCGATGATGTATTACGCCTACAAGGATGTACGCATCGAGCAGGCCTGGAGTCTGTGGGAGCGGTCCAGAGCAGATTGGAGCCGAACCCAACCCGCTGAATGGCCGACATTCGACCAGTGGAAGCGCCGAATTTTGGGGACGTACACGCTCGCTCAGGGCATCACAGAAAAGGCTCGCGTAGTTGCTGCGATGGAGAATGTCGAACAAGACAGGCTCCAATCCGCAGTCGCCGATGTTGTGGAACGCCGTGCCGTCGTCCTCTGGGCCGACTGCGTTTCGAAACCAGACCAGCCGATCGATCCCGCCGTTGTGGCGGAGATCGGTAAGCGCTCTCCCGAGGCGATTGGCGAAAGCCCGACGAGGTGTTCTTGGAGTGCGCCCACGCTCGCGCGCCTGATTCGCAGAGTCGAGTCGGACTGGCGTGAAACTGCGCGCCAAGAGAGATGGCACGTTGCGCTGCGATACCACGTCATCAACCACCCGCGGTATCAGCGGCTTTTTCATTACCGGCAGCGATGTCATGATGAATGGCTCAGAGTCCGGCCGATCTCGTTCCCGTCCTTCCCCGACTGGCTTGCTTGCGCCGACGCGTACTGTGTGGCTCGAAACCCATGACCGTTATTGCGCCGCCTTCGCAGCTTTAGGCTCCGGCGCCGCCGCCGGATATCCCATTTCCACCAGCCAGCTCTGCATCTGTAGGCTCAGACTGTCGAATGGGATTTTTTTCGAGTGGTCGGCCAAGAATTTGGAGAACGAACTCTCTGTGATTCGACCACCCTTCGTCAGCAGGAGTTTCTCTGCGACCCAATACCGAACCCTTCCGATGGGAACCGAGAGCATGTCGGCCACATCTTTGACCTTGTAGCCGCCTAAACTGTCCACTGAGTATCCCAGTGCTCGAAGTTTATGCCGAACAGCCCCGACGGTCCGCCCCAGCCGCTCGGCGATCAGCGCCAGGGATGCGTTGCTGTCGATCGCCCAAAGCATGCTGTGGACATCGGAATCGGACCATGGAGCCGGTCGCGGCTTGCAGAGGGACAATGCGGCCGCTCGCTTCCTGATTGAATGAATCGTCCACGTCGGCTGGTACTCGCGAATGGCCCTACGCGCTGCGCGCAGGCCGCTTTGCGCCCACGCGGATCTCAAGACCTCGTCCAACTCCGGCGTCCAGTGGCAGGTCTTGCCCCGCGGTTTACCAAACTTCTGGCCTTTCATTGGAACCGCCCGATTTCAAACCGCCCGATTTGCTTCCTGGAGTAAACCCCATTGCCACCTCCGACTGCTTCCGAATACGAATCTGAGCCTCGGCACGCCGACGCAGACACAGATTGCCGCCATCCAGTTAAGAGCCAGGGTCGGCTCCAAAACGGACGAAATTTCTTTCCCCCTCGCGGGGGGCAGGCTGCTTGTAAACGAAATGTAAAAAAGTAAAATCGCGCTGATATATGCCGCGGCTTAGGGCAACGGAAGGTCTTGTACTAGGAGTTTTGGGACTGTATAATCGAGCAATCCGCTTCGCACTTTGAGGGGGATCGATGTCGCTGAAGATCTGGCTACGACATGCCGATCCAAGCGAACGGCTGGACCCGAAGCTCAGGGAAGCCGTCGAACTAGGACTGCACCGAATCCTCCCATTCCGTCGCGACCGTTTCGGCGACGACACGTTGGCGATCGACGCGATCGAAACCGTCGTTTGCGCCGTAAGCAAAACTCCTGGATCAATTAGGAATCCTCGTTCATACATCATCTCGTCGGCATTGCGGCGACTGAAGCGCTTTCTGCGGCAGTCGCCCGTACTCCGCTATTTCCCGCCTGATCATCTGGAGGCGCTCGCTTCGACCAACCCGTATAACGAACTCGACGCGAGACTGTTTTCCGAACAGGTTCGAAACCTCATCGGCGACAAGGAATACGCGTTCCTCATGAGCGTTCTCATGAAAGAGTGCACCTGGGAACAACTCGGCGCCCAGATTGGCCTCAGCGGGGACGCCGCCCGGAAAAAATACGACCGTCTCATCACGAATCTTCGCGAGAGGCTTTCGCCGAACCGTCCTTCTGAGCGAAAATAGCTCGGATGTAATGCCCCGCGTCCGGCATGTTCCAAACGTCCGCGGGTGTGTCCCATTGGACGAATGAGCGATCAAGGTCCGACTGAACAGTTCGGCGAGGCCCTCCGGGGCGCGCTATTGGCGGGCAGATTTCCGAACCCGACTCGGGAGGGGTGTCCGCAACCCGATTTGCTCAAGAAACTGGCCGAAAAACGAGCCACGCTGCCGGTCGGCGACCCAGCGCACGTGCACGTGATGCAGTGTTCCCCCTGTTACCAGCAGCTCGAAGACTACCGCGCGCAGTTTCGACGTCGGCGCACGATGGTTGCTGCTGCCGCCGCGATCGCAGTGCTAGCGACCGGCCTTGGCATTTACGAGGCGTGGCCGGCATTGTTTAACAGAAACCGACCGGAACTCAGCCGGGTTGTCGACCTTCGACCGTTCACGGTCGAGCGCTCCGATCGGCCGGCAAATACGATACCGGCTCCGGTCCGTCTGCCAGCATCTGCCGTGCAAACGATTTTCTACCTTCCGGTTGGGGTCGAGCCAGGGCCCTATGAAATTCGAATCCTAGATTCAGAACTGAAGACTCGCGTTAGCGCCGCTGCAAACGCCCAACTCGAGAATTTCCAGACCGTGATTCACACGAGGCTGGACCTGGAGGGCCTTGCGCCTGGGAGGTACACGCTTATGATGCGGCACCCCGGCGCGGATTGGCGGCAGTTCCCGCTGCTGATCGAACCTGCTCGCTAGCCGACCGAGTTCTGTTCCAATTGAGCGGTTCTGGCGGTCGACGCCACCGTGTTCTTCCCGCCACGGTGTTAAAGCCTCCTCGACCCCATGCCTTTCAATTTTGAGAGGGAGTACAATGACCGGCATGCCCACGATGCGGAAGTGGTTGAGTTTGCTGATCCTGGCCGGGGCCCCCGGATTCTGCGGGGCGGTCGACTTCACAGGTGATTGGGTGATGAATGCTAGCAGGAGCAACTACAAGCCGAAGCCCCAGCCGAATGAGGAAAGCTATACGATCGAACACAAAGATTCCTCGGTGAAAATTAGATTCCGAACCGTCTGGCCAAATGGACCTTCATCAGGAGCCTTTACCTACATCGTTGATGGAAATGAGATCAGCGGCAAGAAGGTCATTGATGGCGAGGAGGTCAATGTGAGGGAATCGGCGCAATGGGATGGAACTGTCATGGTAGTTAAGAGGAAAATTCAGCGCGCCAGTATGCCGAATATTATTGTCGTGGAGTCCGAACGGTGGACGCTATCGGCGGACAACCGCGTCTTGACAGTTACCACCGAAACGACAACAGAAGGCCAGGATGGGCGCACGATGTTCAAAATGGTTGAGCATCCCACTGTCGTCTACGATCGGGTGAGGTGACACGTGCGCTTGAAAATCTTGACGGTTATCCTAGCTGTGGCGCTCTCCGGTTGCGAGAAACAGGACCGGAGCGCTAAGCCTGTTCCTCCTGACACTCCGGAGATCGCAGCGGCTTGGGCAAATATCACCGATCAGATGAAGATCTATCAAGTGCTGCAAACTCTCACGGGTACGGAGCGCATCCAAGCTGCTAATAAGATTGTTTTCGGGTATCCACAACTGAAGAAGGATGTTCAGTTCTTCATGGCCCATGCCGTCGAAAATGATCCACGCCGAACGCGAGTAGCGGCGCTTCAAGTAGCGATGGAGGACGCTGAACGAAAGACGAAGTCGACTCAGTGACACCGACCTTCGGTAAAGAACCTGCTTCCAATCGAGAGGATTTATCGTTTGCTGTCTCTGGAACGAAGTTGTACTGTGGAGCATGTCCGCCAGACTGCTCAGAGCGCCAACGACGAGTCCCCCTCGGTGTCGATGAGGGCACCGACGGCCCTACCAGTCTCATAAAGAGACTCACCGAACCAAGACTCCTACTCTCGTACTTGACCGACAAGGAGGTCTATGAACGCTCGAATATTCTTGATCTGCTCGCTTGTGCTATGTGGCGTGCAATTTGGCCTAGCGCAGAGTGTCAAACGCGCGTCTTCGGGGGCCACGATCATAGATGACGACCTCGCCATTCTTCCGGGTGCGCCGGGCGAGGTCACATTCAAAGGCAAGCCGCTAAATGACTGGCTTGCTTTGCTGACCGGCCCGAAGTTCTACTTCGATGAACCGTCTGTTGTATTTCCCGACCAGACGTTCCGAGTGAGTTCGACAGAAAAGGCTGCTTCGGCCCTTGGGACTGCGGTTTCACTGCTTAGTTTCGCCATCGGTAAGCGTGGGTTGGTGCGTAACGTTGAGAGTGATTCGAGCAGCATTAACATAACTATGACTTCGATCGGAACTCAGGCTCGGGAGGCCGCTCGAAACACGCTTAGTGAAGTTGCGCTGCCGGTGTGTGAGGGGTTGCTTTTCGTGCTGACAAACGATAGGGACGACTCAGCACGTCGAAATGCGGCGGACGCATTGAAGACCCTGAATTTAGAGGCAATCGCGGTGCAAATTGATCCAACCAGGGCGGTTTTTAGTGAAGATCTCAAAGGGCGTGTCTCGAAAGCCCTGTCCGCATGGGCGCTCAAGACAGACAAGGAGGCTTCGGACTGGACGGCGAAACTCCGCCGCGAGCTGAATAGCCCCCGTCTGTCTGACCGAGAGTTTGCGGCATCGCAGTTGGTTGATTATCAGCATCCCGAAACTGGTTGGCCAGCCGTACCAGAGCTTATTCGAGAGTTGAAGAACGGCAAGAGTCTCGATGACGGAAAGGACGAAATGATCTCCGTTTCGGAATGGTCCGCCGCAGAGAAACTAGGACAGATCGGGATCGGTGCTGAGTCCGCACTATCGGCACTCACTGAGGCCATGAATAGCCGATTTAAGGACGTAAGGCGAGAAGCTTCCAAGGCATTGAAGAGAATCAATGCAGATCTCGAAACGGTTCGTAAAACGCCACCTGATCGTCTACATTCGCGAAAGGACTTCAATCGTTTCAAACCTTATCTCGTACACAAATTAACTGTTGCCGCCGCCGAGGGGAGAGAGGCAGACATACATCAATTGATCGAGCAAATTGGTGGCGCGAACGAAAAGGATTTCGATGGTGAAACTCCTCTTTTGGCGGCTACTAGGGCCGGCAACCGTACTACGGTTAGTCTTTTGCTCGACAAGGGCGCTGACCCTAATGTAAAGTCAATTCGCGGTGAGACAGCGATTGATGTCGCTCAGGCGAAGAACGATACTGATCTGCAGTCAGTTCTCATTCAGTCGCAGCGCAAATGAGTAGGCAATGTGCGCTCGTCTATCGAATCGACACGGTAAGCATCCGGTGAACACCATTGGCCGCGCCGAGGGCTGCGGTGCATAGTGGTGGCATGACCAAACGAGAACGGCAAGCGGAGCGACGGAAGTTCTG
>Ga0070734_10003065_pt1 | contig 18446 bp, 18 predicted proteins | sample Coa_R1_8_FD_66444 | JGI IMG/M metagenome (GOLD analysis project Ga0070734, IMG submission 66444) | Surface soil microbial communities from Centralia Pennsylvania, which are recovering from an underground coalmine fire - Coalmine... | ecosystem: Environmental > Terrestrial > Soil > Unclassified ... | reverse complement strand
CTTGATTGCGGTGAGGAAATCGCCAATCGGCGCCTGATCATGCGCGAAGCGGAGCTTGTGGCCGCTGAGGCCCGCCCGGCCCTTCACAACAAGGCCCTTCGAGTCGATAAGCCAGTTGCGCCGCAGAGCATCGGCCTCGGAGGCGCCTTCCGCCATCATCGCGGAAACCACGAGATCGGCAATGCCGGTCGCGGCTTCGCCCGCACCGAGGAAGAGCAGGGTCTGCTCATTGAGCTTGCGGCCGCTGACGCGGAGCGCGGAAAACAGACCGGCAAGCGCAACTGCAGCGGTCCCCTGGATGTCGTCGTTAAAGACGCAGGCGTCATCGCGATATTTGTGCAGAAGGCGGAAAGCCGAGTGGTTGGCGAAATCCTCGAACTGGATCAGCACGCCAGGGAACGCTTCGCGGGCGGCGGTCACGAACTCGTCGACGAACTCGTCGTAAGCCGGGCCGGTGAGGCGCCGCTGGCGCAGACCGATGTAATAGGGGTCATTGAGAAACTCTTCGTTGTTGGTGCCGACGTCGAGCATCACCGGCAGGCACAGCTCCGGGTGAATGCCCGCGCACGCTGAATACAGCGAAAGTTTGCCGACAGGGATCCCCATCCCGTTCGCGCCAAGGTCGCCAAGGCCGAGGATGCGTTCGCCATCGGTCACGACGATCAGCTTGGCTTGGTACGGCCAGTTGTCCAGGATCTCTGCAATCCGCCCGCGGTCATTGGTCGAAATGAAGAGGCCGCGCGGACGTTGGAAGATCAGGCCGAACCGTTGACAGGCAAGACCCACGGTCGGCGTATAGATCAGCGGCTGGATTTCATCGATATGGTCGCAAACGACGCGGAAGAACAACGCCTCGTTGCGGTCATGCAGCGAGTTCAGCGCCACATATTTTTCGAGGTCGCTCGGGAGGCTACGCAGATTCGTCAACACGCGCTCGACCTGCGCTTGCATCGACATGACGACTGCTGGAAGCAGCCCGCGCAGTCCCAGAGCCTCTCGCTCTGCGTCGGTGAACGCGATTCCCTTGTTGAGCAGGGGATCGCGCAACAATGCTAGGCCGCGGGGTGAATAGGAAGGCATGGTGGAGCGTGCGCTCATCCGGTCAGGTTTACTCAAGGCATTTCCCCGTTTGGCGTTATGTTTTGTTTTCGGCATGCGCCGGTTTGGCATCGCGCCTTGCTGTGAACCGTCACTTTTAGCACATAAACTTCATGCCGCAGCGCACCAACAACGCAGCGTGAATGGCAGTTTGCTATGCAGTGTGAGAACAGCCGTGGCACAAACTGCGATGGACCTGGTCAACACGCTGTTGAGCTCAAGCCCACGACCCATCGAATGGTCGAAGCAGCGTCAGCCGCCCATATTTGGTTGAAGCTCGACGACGCCATAGACAATACCTAGCAGGATGCCAAAACCCATCTCAAATCCCGGGCAGGCGTGGGTCGGATGCGGGTTCTGGGTCCGATCGCCTCCGAAGATGGAGCAAACGCTCTTGCCGCCGTCGCGCAGCTCTTCCTGCGTCGCCTGCACGATGCTGAGATAGATCTTGTCGCCGGTCTTGACCTGGACCGGATCCTTGGTGCCGAGCGTGTGATCTTTTGCCGCGGTGCGCCAGATGAAGTCCGGCGTCGGCTGCATCTGCATGGCCTGACGCATCGGGATTTCGATCACGTCATGAGCCTTGGCGTACGCGTCGGCTTGCGTGCTCGCCTTGAGCTGCGCTTGCAGTGCCAACAAGGTTGCGCTTCGTTGCCAGGTTTTGACCACCGCATTCAGATTCCCGTTGATGGTCGGCAACGCGCCCATCATCACGCCGACGATGGTTCGCGCGAGCAGATCGTCGTCTTTCGGATCGGTGTACTGCTCGAACAAAGCACGCGTAATCGGCGCGCTCGGAAGCTGACCGGACGCGCGCTTGTTGGCGACATATTTGCCGACCGACTCTCTCAGGATCTGGCCGGTTCGCTTGCCGATGAAGCTTAAGAAAAAATCGGGATTAGGATGGAAGATGTAGGCGGAGGGGAAGGTGTAGTCGGCAGGGCAGACCCCGGGCGAAACCAGATTTGAGACGCCAAATCCGCCGGGCTTCACGTAAACGCCATCCGGTATGTCGAAATAGAAGCTGCAGACTTTTGCCAGTACGATGTCGGAAATCGCTTGAACGTCGACCATGCCGTACGGCGCCGGCACGCTCGCGAGCGCAGCGCGCGTCTCCTTGAGCGTCAGCTCGAAAGCCTCTCGACGAGTGACGCGGCCGATAGCTGCGTTCGCCGGCGTCGATTCCTTGACGTATTCGTCGCCCCAATCCATGCCGAGAAAAATCGGGCCGATGCTCTGCTCCATGCGTCTTTGATAGCCTGAGTTGGTGTAGTTGCCGTCGGCGTTGAGCAGGACCTGCATGTACAGCTCTTTGCTTGTGACCACCACGACGTCTTCGGAGATGCGCGTCACGCCGCCTGCCGGATAGACCTTCACGGCGGCCACGTCTTGCATATGCTTGTCGACCAGCTGATCGAGCACCAGCCCCCATATCGCGCTGGCGCCGCCGGCGATCGCAGTTTGGCCCAGGATCGGCTCGTTCTTAGGACCAGTTCGGCCAGCGGTCTCTGACATTGGGTTCTCCTGCGACGTTGTCGGGCTGCTCGAAGGCCGTACTTCGGACACTGATCGCGACGAGCGCATTCATCCATGAAACCGTTGTTGCCGTGACAGTTGTGTGAATTGGAGCTGGCATGGCCCCCAAAAGGAAATTGCGGCGATGTCCGGCTTGCAAATCAAATCTGCAGTGCAGCGCAAAATACTCTCTACGGTCCTATTTGGACGTTTGTATTCTGCGATCTAAGGTTGATTTTTGCAACTGCAATTGATGCTGTTATCGCTCTCTCGTTGGCCAAGGACGGCGTAGGCATTGCGGACGTCGCGTGTGCTTTTGCCACCCTCGATCTCGGCGAGGATAGGCTCAAGGTCCGCGGCCCTTATATTATGCAACACATCCTATAATCACCGGCATATCCGGCGTCTCAGCGAATGCTGACGAACTTGGCCCAGACCGCCGCGAGCCCCGCGGCGACCAGTACATAATGCGGATTATCGCAGAACGGTCCGCCATATGAGCACACCTGCGACCCGAACGAGCCGATCTCATGACTGCCTGCGGCGTAGAACACGCAGGACATCACGGCGAGTGCTGCAGCGACGAAGTACATGGACCAATCTCCTTGCGATCTGCCTGTCGCCTCGGCACTCCGCTCGCGCGCTTGACACGTCGGGCAAATCACAGGCACATCGACATCATCGCGAAAATTATATGTCTTGCGCCGGCAAACTGTGGCAGCGGGCTTTTTCACGCCGACGGCGGATTTTGCGCAAAAGCGGTTTCGATTTGTCTGATTTTCTTGGTTGCCTTTTCGTTAAAATTTGAATTTGACCCGTCGGGCAAATCACTGGCAGAGTCGCATCATCGATAGACATCGCTAAAGCTCGCGCCGCAAACGGCTGCGGGCTTTTTCTTTTCAAAAGTTTCCACCCAATCGGACGGCGGCGCCTCACGTCAGGACGCCACACCCTCCCACGCGCGTCGCAAACGGCGTCGTCGTCCGAGCCTCTTTCGCCTCACCACACAATTGGCCGGCACGCGCGAACGTGCCGGTTGGCAGCGCGCGTTGTCGCGCGCGCCCGCGGCCCCTTGACGCCTCAAGGGATAAGGTTCGCGCCCCAAATGATCGCGCCGCCTCTCCCGCGATCATGCCGCGCACTCAAATTTGCAAAGTACAAGGAAAGACCAATGGATGACCGCATATCTGATCTCGCTTGCGCTCGCAGGCCTCGTCGCGATCGCCGTATGGGAGGCACTCGCATGAATGCCGACGTGATCCGCTTCATTCCGCGTCCTGCACGCGGTCGCGGGCCGACGGATTTTCCGACCATCGCGTTTCGTAGCGCGGAAGAGCCTGACAATTGCGCCGATACGGCACCCTGTGAATATGTCGCGCCGGACAACGACCCCGCGTAGCTCAATGCCCAAAACCCTGACGGAAATCCGATCGATCGCACGCAGCCACACCAGGACCGCGATCAATTGCCTGGTCGGCGTCATGCGGTCGAAAGACGCCACCCACGCCGCGCGCGTCTCTGCCGCGAATGCGATCCTCGATCGCGGCTGGGGCAAGGCCGCGCAATCTCTGGAGAACGGCAATGACGGTGCGCTCGAACTCATCCATCGCATCGAGCGCGTCATTGTCGACCCTCAAAATCCCGACCGCAAAGATCTTTGAGCCGCTGCTTCAGCCGGCCAGATACAAGGGGGCGTTCGGCGGTCGCGGCTCGGGAAAGCGAACCTTTGAGAACGTGGCTAGAATAATCAAGCGATGAACAGACTGCACGACGAAGAGGTCCGAGCGATTGTCGCGGAAACACTGGCCGAGCAACTAAGGCTTCAGCGCGAAGACATCGATGCCATCGTATTCAAGGCCATCGCGACCACCTTGATGTCTTTCGGCATCGAGGAAGGTGATCGACGAGAATTGCGGGCCGACCTGCAACACTTGAGACGTTGGCGCAAGAGCGTGGAGCAAGCGCAAAGCTTCACCTTCAAAGCTGTGATAGCCGTCATTGTGACTGGATTTATCGGAGCGATTTGGCTTGGCCTCAAAATCATGCTTGCCAGATAACTTCCTCCGATACGATATCCCACTGAAAATGGCAGGTCCCGATGTATCGCATACGCGAAGTCAACGGAAATGATGACGACATTGCCGACACTCTCGCGGAGCTGCACCAGCTGACATTTTTTCAAAGCGCACCCCTTCCGAAGTTTGACTGGGGGCATTGGTGGTTCGCTTACCGCGGGCGGCTGCCCGTTGCCTTTGCTGGATTGGTCCCGTCGACACATGTCGAAAATGCAGGCTATTTTTGCCGCGTCGGCGTTCTCAAGCAACATTGCGGTCACGAACTGCAGTTGCGATTGATGAGAGCCTTGGAGGCGCGTGCGCGCACCAACGGATGGTGTCTTGTCGTTTCGGACACGACCGACAATCTCACCTCGGCCAACAATTTCATCAGGGCGGGATATCGGCTTTATCGGCCGCAATATCCGTGGGGTTGGCCGCATACCATGTACTGGCGGAAGTACATTCGTCAGAAGCGATAGAGGCCCCTGTGGGAACGAGATGGTGAGCGCACCTGCGCGCTCTCGAGGTCCGCAGATCGGCCCGGTGGCACATGCCACCGGGCTTTTTTTGTCTTTCAGGGGCTCATGTCTTGTTACGCGCTCCGCGCAAGCCAGCATTCGATCCATGATAGGTTAGGGCCCTTGTGGTCGTGCGGCGATAGACCTTAAAGTCTCGGTGCAGTACGCCGAGACAGGGGGATACGCCATATCATGACTGCCAAAATACCACTCCCGGAGCGCTCACCGAGAGCAAAGGACGCGCCGACGGCGCTCGATGGTTTGCTAGTCGTGGATTTTACGCGCGTCGTTGCAGGTCCGGCCTGCACGCAAACGCTGGCCGATTTCGGTGCCGAGGTCATCAAGATTGAGAACCCTGAGGGAGGCGACGACACGCGTGCCTATGAGCATGCAGAAATCGGCGGAGAGAGCGCGGCCTATCTGAGCCTGAACCGCAACAAGCGCGGTATCGCGCTCGATCTCATGAACCCGGCAGCGCGAGACGTGGCGCGGGAACTGATCGCGCGAGCCGACGTCGTGATGGAAAATTTTTCGGCCAGCGTAATGGAGAAATTTGGACTGGACTATGCATCGGTTGCGCCGACCAATCCTCGCCTGGTGTATTGCTCGATCTCGGCCTACGGCCGCAAAGGGCCGTTTGCCTCCCGACCCGGCTTCGATCCAATCACCCAGGCCGAAAGCGGATTCATGTCGCTTAACGGCTTTCCCGACGGGCCGCCGGTGCGGACCGGACCTCCGATCGTTGACATGGCAACGGGGATGTCGGCCTGCAACGCTATCTTGCTTGCGTTGATCGCGCGCGACCGCCTCGGGCGAGGACAGCATGTCGAAGTCGCTTTGTTCGATACGGCGATGGCAATGACCGGCTTTTACGGCATGGCCTATCTGATCAACGGAACCAACCCCGGCCGTTTTGGTAACTCTCCGAACGGATCGCCGACGGTCGGCCTCTATGAGGCATCCGACGGACCGCTCTACATGGCCTGCGCGAATGATCGGCTTTATCGACGATTGGTTACGGAAGTGCTGGAGCGGCCCGACCTCCTCACCGATCCGGCATTTGCTAATCGCAAAGCACGTTCAGCCAACAAGGAAAAGCTGCGCGCAGTCATTGCCAATGTGTTTGCCGGCGATCGCCTGGAGAACTGGATGGCGAAGATGAAGAAGGCCAACGTCCCCGTTGGCTATCTCCGCACGGTTGAGCAGGGATTCAATGCCCCCGAAGCGCGCGAGCGCCATCGTCTGAGCCGCATTCCTCATCCGACGGCAGGTTTTGTTCCCAACATTGAGACGCCGATCAACATGAGTTTGACCCCGAGCGTCGACCCAATGGCAGCACCATTGCTCGGCCAGCATACCAATGAGATCCTGAGCAAGACGCTCGGATACGACGAACGCCGCATTGCAGCTCTTGCCGAGGCCGGGGCCTTTGGAAAGAGGGGTAACTGATCGTTGCTGCTGGGCGCCTCACGGGATTTGCTGTACGCAGGGCACCTTTTCTAATCGGCTCTAGCCGCAAGCGGCTCCTCATGCTTTGATGCGCGCGGTTCATACCTCAAAGCAAAAGCCGGCGAAGCGGTGGGGCTCGGCCGATACCGCGGGCCTGAGAAGCCGAATGGAGGATTGCCTTGGTAGCGCCCAGCCGAACGATGCTGGCCAAGATCTGGGACCAGCATGTCATCGCTCGATTGAGCGAAGATACCGACCTCCTTCATGTCGATCGACATCTGCTGCATGATCTTGGCGGTTCGCGTGGGCTGCTCGACATCAAGGGTCGCGGTCTCAAAGTCCACAATCCAGAGCTGACATTCGCAACCCCCGATCATGCGATCTCTTCGGCGCATGGGCGCGTCGGCACCATCAAGATCGGTCAGGAACTGCTGGCAGCGCTCAGGGTGGAAACGTCGGCCAGCGGCATACAGATGTTCGATATCGACGAGCCCGGCCAAGGCATTGTCCATGTCATCGGACCCGAACTCGGCTTGAGTCTTCCCGGTTGCCTGATCGTGTGTGGTGATAGCCATACTTGCACGCACGGCGGCATGGGAGCACTCGCATTCGGCATCGGATCGAGTGAATTGGCGCATGTGCTCGCGACGCAAGCGATCATCCAGCGCCGGCCCAAGACTATGCGCGTAAAGTTTGAGGGCAAGCTTCCGCTCGGGGTGGTCGCCAAAGACCTGATCCTCGCCCTGATCGGACATATCGGCGCAGCCGGCGGGACCGGTTATGCAGTCGAGTATGCGGGCAGCGCAATCCGCGAGATGCCGATTGAAGGACGGCTGACCATCTGCAATCTCTCGATTGAGCTTGGTGCCAAGATGGGCATGGTTGCGCCGGACGAGAAAACTTACGAATTCCTGCGTGGCCGGCCCTACGCACCGCAAGGTGAGATATGGGAGCAGGCCGTTGAGGCCTGGCGCCAGCTCCCAAGCGATCCCGATGCGGTTTTCGACCGCGAGGTCGTCATCGATGTAGGCAAGATCATTCCGCAAGTGACGTGGGGCATTAGTCCCGAGCATGTCATCGGTGTCGATGGATACATTCCGGATCCGACAGCTATTAATGACCCGATACGGCGCGCCGCAATCGAAACCGCGCTGGACTATATGGGGCTCAAGGCTGGCGCACCGATCGCTGGCACACCGGTGGACTGGGTCTTCATCGGTTCATGCACCAATAGTCGCATAAGCGACCTGCGTGCTGCCGCCGATATTGCGCGAGGCCGCAAGGTGGCGCCTGGTGTGCGTGCCTGGGTTGTGCCGGGTTCAGAGACTGTCAAGCGCGAGGCGGTCGCTGAAGGGCTCGACAAGCTCTTTACCGATGCCGGCTTTGAATGGCGCGAACCGGGTTGCTCGATGTGCCTGGCCGCCAATGGTGAAACGGTTGCGCCCGGCCAGCGTTCGGTTTCGACTTCGAACCGCAATTTTGTCGGGCGCCAAGGGCCGCGCGCACGGACCCACCTGGCAAGTCCCGCAAGTGCCGCAGCGGCGGCGATCGCCGGCGCCATCGCCGACGTCAGGAGCATGGGGCGATAAACATGCCGAAGGCATTCAGCAAACTCACCGCAATCGCTGCACCGCTCATGCGAAGCAACATCGATACCGACGTCATCATTCGTATCGAGCGCCTGGTCGGAAATTCCATACGGGGCACGTTGGGCAAATGGGCTTTCGGCTCACTGCGTTATCTGCCTGACGGATCCGAAAATCCGGCGTTCATTCTCAATCGCGAGCCGTATCGCCAAGCCGAAATCCTCGTGACCGGCCCGAACTTCGGATGCGGCTCTTCGCGGGAAGGAGCGGTCTGGTCTCTGGAGGAAATGGGCATTCGCGCCATCATTGGCTCCGGCTTCGGCGATATCTTCTTCGCCAATTGTTTTCAGAATGGCGTTCTCCCGATCGTCGTCGACAAGACGATCGTGGATGGCCTTGCGGCCGAGGTCGAGGCCACACAGGGCGCCGGTCGTATCAGTATTGACCTCGAGGCCCAGACGATCACATCACCGTCCGGAAAACAGCATCGCTTCGAAATCGATCCGCGTCGACGCGAAGGTCTCTTGCAGGGCCTCGATGAGGTCGCTTTGACGCTGCAGCGTGATGACGAGATCAGGGCCTTCCAGGCCGCCGACAGGGCAGTGCGCCCCTGGATTCATTTTGCAAGGAAATCGGCATGAACACTGCGTCAAACATGGTCAAGGTTACCATCGTCGGAGGCGAGGGTATCGGCCCGGAAGTCACCGCGCAGTCGCATCGAATCCTCAGCTGGTTTGCCGCCAAACGCGGCGTTCCCGCCACGCTGCGCGAAGCGCAATATGGTCTCATTCCCTATCTGGCGACGGGCAAGGTGCTGCCGAAAGATACTGCCGAGGCAATGGACGAAGCCGACGCAATACTTTGGGGCGCAACTGGAGGTCCCGAGACCAAGGAGGTTCCAGCGGCAGCTAGGAAGGAGGGAAGCCTGCTGGGGCTGCGAAGCAAATACGATCTTTATGCCAATCTTCGGCCGATCGTTGCCAGTCCCGCGCTTTCCGGCTCGGCCCCCCTCAAGGCCGAGGTGCTGAATGGGGTTGATTTCGTGATCATCCGAGAGCTCACCAGCGGCATCTATTTCGGTGAACCGCGCGGCATCGAAACGCTCGCTGACGGTCAGCGCCGCGGTTTTAACACAGAGCAATATACCACCAACCAGGTCCGGCGAGTCGCGCGTGCGGCATTCGAATTGGCGCGGACTAGAAGAGGCAAGGTTTGCTCGGTCGACAAGGCCAACGTGCTGGAGACAAGTGTGCTCTGGCGCGAAGAGGTCACCGCCTTGCACAAAGAGGAGTTCTCCGATGTTGAGCTCACCCATCTCTATGTCGATAACGCCGCCATGCAGATTGTACGTGCGCCGAAACAGTTCGACCTCATGGTGACCGGCAACATCTTTGGCGACATCCTGTCCGATTGTGCTGCCATGGCTTCGGGTTCGCTCGGGATGTTGCCGTCGGCCTCTCTCGGACCGGTCGATCGGTTCGGGCGGCGCAAGGCGCTGTATGAGCCGGTCCATGGCAGCGCACCCGATATCGCAGGCAAGGGAATTGCCAATCCCCTCGGCTCTATCCTGAGCGTGGCGATGATGCTCCGACTCACGTTCAACCGACCCGCGGATGCCGATCTGCTCGAGAAGGCCGTGAATTCAGCGCTCGTCGCCGGCGCGAGAACTGCCGACATCGCTGAGCCAGGCGCAAAGAAGCTCTCGACGGTTGAAATGGGCGACGCTGTGTTGAACGCGCTCGACAGGATCGTGGAGAGAGAGCCTGCTTGATGGCTGTGACGGAGCAGGCGATCAGCTTCTGTTCATAGTTTGGAGCTATCGATGGCAATTCAGATCTACGGTTTTTGGCGTTCGTTGGCAACCTTCCGGGTGCGGGTGGCGCTCAAGCTCAAAGGCCTGGCTTTCGAGGAAATTCCGATCGACATCCTCTCCGGCGAACAGTTTCAGCCAGGTTACGCCGCGATCAACGCCGAGCGTGTCGTTCCGACCTTCGTTCACGACGGACACTCGATCTATCAATCGCTCGCGATCATCGAATATCTCGACGAAGCGCATCCGCGCCCAAGATTGATACCCGAGGAGCACAAAGAGCGTGCCTATGCACGGTCGTTGGCGCTGATCACCGTTGCAGATGGGCATCCTCTCATCACGCCTCGCGTCCGTAACTACTTGGCCAAGACATTTGGGGCTGATGCGCATGCCATCGAGGGCTGGGGCCGGCACTGGACTGAAGAAGGACTTGCAACCTATGAACGGCTGCTTGCGCAACGCGCGCCTGCGCCGTTTGCGCTTGGCGCGGAACCGGGACTCGCAGACATCTGCATCGCAGGGCACGCGATTAGTGCGCAGTATGTAAAGCTCGATATTGCACCCTATCCTGCCGTAGCGCGCCTCGTCGAGCGTTGCTTTGCGCTGCCCGCTTTTGCAAGCTCCCATCCGTTCGAGCAGCCGGGTTACAAGGCCGCGAAAGCGGCCCATTGACCAACGAAATGATCACAGATCAAGGCCGAGCACTCGTATGGCATTGCCGCCTGCGATTTGTGCCAGGGTCATTTCGTCCATTCCGTCAACGCCCGCGACATGACCGATCGGATTGTATTCGGCCATGTCGAACGGATAGTCGGTCCCCATCAGGATCTGGTCCGGACCAAACACGTCGATCAGATATGCCAGCTGGTGGTGGGTGAAGACGATCGTATCGAGATAGACCTGACGCAAATATGTCGTCGGTGGCAACGGCAGATCGGCGTGCGAATCCTGTCGGGCGCCCCAGGCATGATCGATCCGTCCCGAATAGCCAGGAAGATAGCCGCCGCCATGCACGGCCATCAACTTTAGCTCGGGAAATCGCGCCAACGTGCCCGAGAAAATCAGATTGTGTAGTGCAAGTGTCGTATCCAGCGGGTTTCCAACAACGTTGTTGAAGTAATAATGGGACAGCCGTTGACCGTGAGTGAAGCCGTTCGGATGCATCATGATGAAGGTTCCAAGTTGCTCAGCCTTGGCAAAGAAGGAGCGGAACTTCGGATCGGATAGTTCTTGACCGTCGACGTTGGTGAGGATCTCCACCCCTTTCAGCTTCAGCGTACTCGTGATGTAGTCGAGCTCGCGGACTGCGACCTCCGGCTCTTGGAGCGTGACAACTCCAAGCCCGACAAAGCGGTCGGGTTTGCGCGAGCAAAATTCCGCCACGCCGTCGTTGGCCAACCGGTGCGCAGATTCGGCGATTTTGGAATCAATCGAATAGTAGCATTGGTTCGGTGCAGGTGCGACGACCTGTATATCGATGCCCATGCGGTCAAGATGTGTCAGACGGCGATCAATGGTGGTCATCACTTCGCGAACGTCTTGCTCCTGCTGGGCGTTGATTTCCTTTGTTGGGCCATCGGCGAAGTGCGCGAGCGGGATGCGCGAGAAGTCGATGTGCGGCTGCGCCAGTGCGGCGGCCTGAGGAACAACGATATGAGCGTGAATATCGATCGTCGGTGACGACGGGCGGCGGGCGAGGCCGTCGGCGTCGTGGATGCGAGCGGCTGTGCGGCCATAGCGATTCCTGCGGTCGATCATTGAGTGGCACCTGACATTGTTTGATGGTGGGATCGGGTTTGATGAACTATGACTTTGCTCCGGGCGTCGAGCGCGACGGCCATCGGCTTGATACGGTTGTCGCGTCTGCGTCGCCAAGGCCCGCAGCCTCAGCTTCCTCGAAGCACGCCAGCGCACTGGCGGCTACCGGGAGCTCGGCATTCAAAGACGCGGCAAATTGAACCGCCGTTGCCAGGTCTTTTTTTGCCGCACTCAGGCCGAACGCGGTCGTGCCCAGCGGTTGACCGTTCAGGACTTTGGCTATAATGGCGCCACGTCCCTTCATTGCCGTTGGTGTGCCTGCAGTATCGGAAAGGATATCGATCAAGCGGTCGGGGGCAAGGTTGAGCGGCTTACAAATCGTCAAGGACTCGCCGAGCGCCTGCCAATAGACCAATAGCGGCAGGTTGATCGCCAGCTTCATGGTCGAGCCAGCGCCGAGCGGACCGATGTATTCGATCCGGCGGCAAAGCTGCTCCAAGATCGGCGTTGCGCGCGCGATGTCGGTCCTCTCACCTCCAACCAAAGCAAACAGCTTTCCGTCCCTGGCTGGACCGGTGCTGCCGCCGACCGGGGATTCGACAAACGCCGCACCTTGCTGTGTCACCAAAGTACCCAACGTCCGCATCGTGTCTGGTCGGACCGTGCTCATGTCGATGACGAGCTTGCCAGCGAGTTTGGCTTTCAGAATGCCATGAGTGTTCCGATAAACCGCGTCGGACGCAGCGTCGTTCAGCAGCATCACGATTACTGCATCGCAACCGGCGACGAGATCGGCCGGCGATTCATAATGTATTGCGCCGACATCAGTCAGGGATTTGGTTTTCCTGGCATCGCGGTTCCAGACGCCAACTTCGTGTCCCGCGGCCAACAATCGCTGCGCGATCGATGAACCCATCCGTCCTGTTCCACATACGCCGATCTTCATTTTGACCTCATGCAGAGAGAGTATCAACGCTTGGCTAGTGTGCCCGGTAAATGCCGAGATTCTGCGCTATCAGTTCCTCATTGCTGAGAAGTTTATCGACGTCACCCGCAAACACACATCGCCCGGTGTTGAGGATGACGGCAGAATCGGCAACGCTGAGGGCCAGTTGACGATTTTGCTCGACAAGAACAATAGACTGTCCTTCGTCGTCGGATGGCTCGGCCGACTTCGGCGACGATCAGAGGGGCGAGGCCCTCCGACGGTTCGTCAAGGAGAAGCACGCGCGGATTTCCCATCAGCGCGCGTCCAATCGCCAGCATCTGCTGCTCGCCTCCCGATAGCGTACCGGCAAGTTGTCCGTGGCGCTCGCGGAGTCGCGGCAGCATCTCGTATATCCGGTCGAGATTCCAGGGCTTTGCATCCGACCTTCCGCGTTGCTGTGCCACGATCAGATTTTCCCGAACTGTCAGTGACGGGAAGATCCGGCGACCTTGCGGTACGAGTCCGATCCCGAGATGGGAGATGCGTTCAGGGCTCAGGCCGTTGATCGGTTCGCTAAACAAGTAGATTTCGCCCTCTCGTGGCTTAAGAAAGCCGATGATGGTCGAGATGCAGGTGGTCTTTCCCGCGCCATTTCTTCCCAACAGCGCCAGGATGCCGCCTGAACGCACTGAAAAGCTCACGCCGTGCAAGATATGGCTATCTCCATAAAAAGTATGCACTTCCCTTAAGCTGAGCGCATCAGGTGCCAAGATAGACCTCACGAGTTCGCTCATCTGCAATCACTGCATCGCGTTCGCCGTCGACAATGACGCGGCCATAGTTGAGCAGCGTCACTGTCTCCGCGAGGTCCAGCGCCGTATCCATGTCATGGTCGATCATGATGATTGTCGTTTGGCGGGATATCGAAGCGATCAACGACTTCACAGTGGAGCGCTCTGCGTTCGAAAGCCCTGCCAATGGCTCGTCCAGCAGCATGACACGGGGCTTTTGCGCCAGCGCCACGGCTAGTTCGGCGCGACGCTTTTCGCCGTAGGCGATATCGGATATCGGATGACTTGCGAGGTGGAGGAGGCCGACGGAATCGAGGGTCCGGCGAGCTTCATTGGTAAGATCGCGGTAGGACGACATTGGACGCCACATTTGCCAGCGCGATGCACGCAACCCGAGAAGCCCCAGAGTAACATTGTGCTCCAGGGTATCGCCACCGAAAAGCGTAATGATCTGGTAGGTTCGCGATAGGCCGTGATGCGCACGGCTGTAGGGTGGAAGGTACGTGATGTCGATGCCAAATAGCCGGATCAATCCGGAATTGGGGCGCAGGTCGCCACTGACCTGGTTGAACAGCGTCGTCTTGCCGGCGCCGTTCGGACCGATAATCAAACGGCGCTCGCCCTGCTTGACGCTGAGAGAAACGTCTTGCGTGACCGTCAGGCCACCGAAGGTTTTCCTCAAGTTGATGATGTCGAGCGCTGGATCGGATGCCGGCGTGGTCATGGGCTCCGCCATCTGGAAGTTAGCCGTTCGAGTCCCGGAACGATTCCGCTTGGCATCACGAGAACGATAAAGAGGAACACGAGCCCCAAAAGCATGTTCCATCGCTCGATATAGGCGGAGGCATAGTTCTTCAGCAGCAACACAAGCGCCGCCCCAACTGCAGGGCCTCCCAAGGTGCCCGATCCGCCCGCGATGACGCCGAGCAGGGCCTCTGCCGAACTCGTAGTGGATAGGGAGCTCGGGTGGATATACTTGTGATAGTAGACGTACAGAAGGCCGGCCACCGCGCCCCAGAAGCCGGCATAAACGAAGGTAATCCACCTGATCAGCCATGGATTGAAGCCGAGCGCAGCCATTCGGCGCGGCTGGTCGCGCACGCCTTTGAGCGACGCTCCGAAGGCTGAGGTTACGAAGATCGCCATCATCAGGAACGCGATCACCGCGATGATCAGCACGAACCAGTAAAAAGCGACCGCGCTCTCGAGTGAGATTCCAAACGGCGCAGGGCGGGTCAGACCGGCAATGCCGTTGTCGCCATTGGTGACATCGGACATTCGGTAGGCAAGTCCCCATAGCACCTGCGACAGCGCAAGCGTAATCATAAGAAACCCGAGCCCGGTGGCTCGAAGGGCAATGAGGCCAAAGAGGCCTGCCATAGCGACGGTACCCGATATGGCGATGCACGCAGCAGCTCCGTGCCCGTAGCCGTATTTGGAGGTCAGCAGCGCGGAGATATAGGCGGCAACCCCGAGATATGACGCGTGCCCCAGCGATGTCATTCCGCCAAAGCCCACGAGCAGATTGAGGCTGAGCGCAAAGATCGCTGCGATCAGAATCTGGCTACCGAGGTTGATGTAGAAATCTCCGGCCAGGAATGGCGGCAACAGGAGCGACGCGGCTATCACGGCTGCGGCGACCCACTTCATGCGCCCACGCGCCCGAACAAGCCTTGCGGCCGAAATGCAAGGACGACGATCATGGGCAAGAAGAGAATGATATAGGCCAGTTCCGGAAATAGCGCCGTTCCAAATGTATAGATGATTCCGATAATGAAGCTGCCGATAAATGCACCGAGTAGACTGCCGATTCCTCCCAAGATTACTACGATGAGTGCAAGCGGAAGCATGTCGGCGTCCAGCCCCGGATAGGCGGACAGGATCGGTCCCCCCAGTACGCCGCCCGCGCCGGCAATTCCGGCCCCCAGACAAAAGACGACGGTAAAAAGATTGGAGACAGGTATGCCGACTGCGCGTGCCATCTGTCCATCGTCGACGCCGGCACGGATCATGGCCCCAAGTCGGGTGCGCTCCAGCAGCAAGTACAGCACAATCGCGGCGGCGCCGGCGAGGGCGACCAACACCAGCCGATACGTGGGAAATACGAAGCCGAAAAGGCGCGTCGGCGCCTGCAGGTTTTGCGGCGTCGGTACCGGAATGGAATCGCCGCCCCAAAGCATCAGGCACGCATCCGATATGATAAAGGACATGCCGAGGGTCACGAGCACTTGGCCGAGCGGATTGGTCTTGAGTCGCGTGAGCACCAGCCGTTCGAAGAGGCCGCCAATCGCTGCAACGGCAATCCCGGCGCCGAGCGCAGTCACCCAGATATTGAGCCCACTGTAGGAGCGCAGCGCAATCGCCGCGAAATAGGTGCCGAGCATGAAGAACGCACCATGGGTCAGGTTGGCCAACCGCATCAGGCCAAAGATCAGCGAGAAGCCCGACGACAATAGGAATAACAGACCACCGAGCGACAGGCTGTTGAGACCCTGGATAATCCAAAACTGCATCGTCGGCCGATCTTTTGACTGATGTCGCGAGACGCGTCTTGCAGCGGGATCAACCACTGCTCTAGATTTTCGCCGGCGGATAGTCGCGCGAATAGACTAAATTCTTCAACGGAAGCGTTAAATGATCAAGTGATAAACGACTATCAACGGCTGCGTCAGACCTTTTGCTTAGGTCTGTTCTCGAACGCCCCTCCTAAGCTTTGATGCGCTGCGGTATGGTGTCTCGTTAAGACTTCACGATTGTTTTTTTCAATACCTCGAAAACCGACGCTGTATCCTGGTCACCCAACCCCATAGCCATGGCTTCCGAATAGACTGGCTGGGTAAGCGTAAAAAGCGGCGTTGTGCAGCCGACATCGTCGGCGAATTCGGCGATGATCGTCATGTCTTTTTTCCATGTAGAGACCTTCATTGTGGCGGGCTCATAGACACGCTCGACCATCATCGGGGCGCGCATCTGGAACATGCGTGAGCCGCCGGCGCCCGGTCCAACCAACTCGACGACCATCTTCGGATCGAGCCCCGCGCGCTCGGCCAAGATCATCGCTTCTGCCGTGGCGACGTTATTGATAGCAACCAAGTGATTAGCGACGAATTTCATCCGGCTGCCGTTGCCATATCTGCCGAGGTCCGCGCTCTGCTTGGCGAAATCGGCAAATAGGCCCATGCAGGCTGCAATGGCCTTGCTGTCGCCGCTGGCGTAGACGATGAGGTCGCGAACCTTGGCCTGTGCTCCGGTTCCGCTGAGCGGGCAATCGAGCGCAATATGGCCGGCGACCTTGAGCGTCGCCTCGAAATCGAGCTTGTCTGCGAGGCTGAGCGTGGAGAGTTCGATCACAATCCGAGGCGGTTGTCCGGACTTGGCGATCGCCAGCGCGACATCTCGCACGGCTGCGGGCGTGGGAAGGCTGGTCATGATCAGGGGCGCGTCGCGTGTGAGTTGAGCGACATCAGGGGCGATTGTGACGTTGGCTTGCGCAAGTTCGCTTCTCCGATCAGGGTCGATATCGACCCCGATCACATGCCAACCGCGCTCGATGAGGTTGCGCGAGATTGCACCGCCCATGATCCCAAGTCCGACGACGCCAACAATTTTGTCCATACTCGTTAGCTTTCCACCCTTGAATTTTGATTGACGCGCAGCGTTGGCCGCGCCTTAATCGGTGCTCGCGTGATAAACAATCGCCAAGTCACTTTCGCCGGTCAAGCGGGTTTCGATCTCGCGGAGAGGGTGTTGTCACACAGACCGGCCTGAGGACATACCAGGGAAAGTCAATGGCCGGTGTTGGTCGAAAGTCAAGCACGAGCCAGCCGGCAGGGCCGGATGCGGATCGCGATGCATTCGCAGCCGTCGCTGCTCGGGCCGCAGCACTTGTTCCGCAGCTTCGTGATCGCGCGGCCCGCACCGAGCAGATGCGGCGTTTGCCGCCTGAGACTGAACGCGATTTGCATGATGCCGGGCTGTTCAGGATCGTCCAGCCGAAGCGGGTAGGGGGCTTTGAGTTCGATTACGTGGCGCTGGTCGATTGCACCGAAATCATTGGACGCGCGGATGCCTCGGTGGCTTGGAATTTAGCCAACCTCGCCAGCCATCATTGGATGCTCGCCATGTTCGATGAGCGTGCTCAGGATCTGGTCTGGTCCAAAGATCCGAACGCGCTGATCGCATCCTCCTTCATTTTCCCGGCCGGACGCGCTTACAAGGTCGCAGGCGGATATAAGCTCCGCGGTAGTTGGCCGTTTTCCTCTGGTGTTGCGTCGTGCGATTGGAACATGCTGGCGAGCGTGGTGTCTTCCGATGACGCGGCTGACGGGATCGAGTATCGGATCTTCCTGGTTCACAAGAATGACTACAGCATTATCGACACCTGGAACGCCGCGGGGCTGCAGGGGACCGGCTCGAACGATGTCGAAATCCGGGACGCTTTTGTTGCGGAGCCGCAGACGGTGGCGGTCAGCGATCTTGCCGGCGGTCCGACCCCCGGCAGCGCGGTTAATCCGAACGCCTTGTACGCGCTGCCGGCGTTCTCATTATTTCCCTTCGTGCTCTCAGGCGTCGCGCTCGGCAATGCGCAAGCCTGCCTCGACGATTATATCGATGTCGCCCGGCATCGTGCGTCGACATCCAACCGGGCAAAGCTGGGCGACATGCAGAGCACGCAGATCAAGATCGCGGAAGCTTCCGCTAAAATCGACACCGCCCGGCTGATCATGCGGTCGGCCTGTATCGAAGCGATGGCTGATGCAAGGAGAGGTCGTGTTCCAGATATGGCCACGAAGACCAGATACCGGCGGGATGGAGCGTTCTCCGTCAATCTCTGCACCGAGGCGGTATCGCTGTTGTTTTCGGCGAGCGGCGCACGGGGTCTGTTTACAACGGGCGTGTTACAGCGCCAATTCCGCGATGCCCACGCGATCAATTC
>Ga0070734_10003063_pt1 | contig 18472 bp, 12 predicted proteins | sample Coa_R1_8_FD_66444 | JGI IMG/M metagenome (GOLD analysis project Ga0070734, IMG submission 66444) | Surface soil microbial communities from Centralia Pennsylvania, which are recovering from an underground coalmine fire - Coalmine... | ecosystem: Environmental > Terrestrial > Soil > Unclassified ... | reverse complement strand
CAAGGCGCAGGGGCTGTTGCGGGAGCAGTATGCGCCGGTCGGGGCGGCGGCGCGGCTGTCTTTGGCTGCTGCAGTCGGCAGTCTCCAGCAGGCGGTGGGGCGCGGGGTGGAGGTTGGAGCAGTGATGGCGCGGTTGCAGGCGCGCGAGGAGGATATTGCGCGCTATACGGAAGCGTATGCCCACTACTGCTGGGAGGTGCGCGGACTGGAGGACCTTCGCTTAGCGCCATTCCATCTGCTGGCGACGGAGGGCAGGACCTACTTCGACCACGACCATGCGTGGCATGTCGCGACGCTGGCACGACTGGCCGAGCAGAGCGCGCTGTTGATGGCGACCGAGACGCGGGCTGTGCAAACGGGGGAGGAGGCTTCTCTGGCGGAGGGCGCAGCCTGGTGGCAGGAGCTGACGGCGGCGGGCGGCGAGGGCATGGTGGTCAAGCCACGTGACTTCCTGGTACGCGGGCCGAAGGGCCTGGCGCAGCCGGCAGTCAAGGTACGGGGGCGCGAGTACCTGCGGATCATCTATGGGCCGGAGTACACGGAGCCGCAGAACCTGGAGCGATTGCGCCAGCGCGGGCTGGGCGCAAAGCGGAGCCTGGCCCTGCGGGAGTTCGCGCTGGGCGTGGAAGCTCTGGAGCGGTTTGTGCGCAAGGAGCCGCTGCGCCGGGTCCATGAGTGCGTCTTCGGCGTCCTCGCTCTCGAAAGCGAGCCGGTAGACCCGCGCCTGTGACCTTGTTCGCTCTCATGATCGGGCAGGGCGATGAGGAGAAGGCAGGGGAAGCGCTCTAGCATGAAGAATATCTCGGGGATTGTGAGGCTGAGCGGTTCGGCAGAACACAAGCAAAAGAGAACACGATGGCGCAGAATGCCACAAATACGATATGGCGCGTGAGACTGTTTGATGGGCCTGTCCTTGAGAGCGTGGATGGCGATGCCATCCGCCGCTTCCGGTCCCATAAGGTGGGGGCGCTGCTGGCCTACCTGGCGCTCCACCTGGACCACCCCTGCCCGCGCGAGACGCTGTGCAGCGCGCTCTGGCCCGATGATGACGACACCAAGGTGGTGTCCAACCGGCTCCGGGTGACGCTGGCCTCGTTACGCCAGCAAATGGAACCCGCCGGAGTGCCGTTCGGGGCGGTGCTGGATGTCAGTGACCCCAGCCGTGTGCGTTTGCGGGCGGAGACGACCTGGTGTGACCTGGTCGCTTTCGAGGAGGCCTGGAAGGCGGGGAGGATCGCTGAGGCGGCGCGCCTGCTGCGCGGCCCGTTCCTGCCAGGCTACTTCGAGGAGTGGGCGCTGGTCGAGCAGGCGCGGTTCGAGTTGTTGCGAGATGAGTTGGTGGGAGAAGCCCTTCCGGAAGGCGCGCCGGAAGCGCCCGATCTTGCGTCTGCCCTTGGCACGCCTACCCAGCGCCTGCCCCTGTATCTGACCCGCTTCTTTGGCCGGGAAGTGGAGCAGCAACAGTTACAGGAGCAGCTTACGGCAAACCGCCTGGTGAGCCTTACCGGACCGGGCGGGATCGGGAAGACGCGCCTGGCCGTGGAGGCGGTGCATCGGATGCCGTTCGCTTCCGTCTTTGTTTCGCTTGCCGAATTACCGGACCCCGAGCGCCTTGCGGACGCTATGCTTCAAGCATTTTTCATCGCTGCACCGACGGATGCGGATCCGATTCAGCATCTTGTGGAGGTGCTCCAGCGTCGCGCTCCCCTGCTGTTGATCCTGGACAATGTGGAGCATCTGCTGGAACCGGTCGCGACGCTGAGCCTGCGCCTGCTGGAGGTGGTTCCCGATCTGCGTCTGCTCATCACCAGTCGCCAGCGCCTGGATGTGCCCGGAGAGGTCGTCTTCTCCCTCCATCCGCTGGAACCGCCGCCCTACGCCACCACCCCCGAGCGCCTGATGGAGTTTCCCGCCATCGGCCTGTTTTTGGACCGTGCGAGAAACGCGCGACCAGACTTTGCCCTGACTTCGCGCCATACCGAGGCCGTGGTCGAGATCTGCCGTCGCCTGGAGGGGATGCCCCTGGCGTTGGAATTGGCGGCGGCGCGTGTGACTGCTCAATCCCCTATACAGATCGCTGAGGCGCTCTCTACCAACATGATGGATCTGAAGTCGCGGCAACGCGGCCTGTCGGAGCGCCATCGCTCCCTGCGGGCCGCTATACAGGGCAGCTTCGATCTGCTTTCGGAGGATCTACGCCGCTTCTTTGCGCGGCTCTCGGTATTTCAGGGCGGCTGGACTGCGGAGGCGGCGCGGTCGGTGGCGGACTGCGCGGAAGCGGAGGCGTTTCTGGAGGAACTGGTCCTGCACTCGCTGGTGGCGGTGCGGGAAGAGGAGACGACCGGTGCGCTCCGCTACTCCTTTCTGGAGACGCTGCGCCAGTTTGCCGCCGAACAGCTCTCCGAGTACGAACGGGAGCAGTGCACCCGGCGTCACAGCGATTACTATCTCTCTGTCGCCGCCGGGGTCCGGGAGGACGACATTCGCACTGTGGTCCCTCTGGATGCCGAGTATGAGAACCTGCTGCTTGCGCTGGACCGGGGCAACGAGTCGCGGGAGGAGGTCTTCTGGAGGGGGCTGATCGGCGCACTGATCCATGCCTTCCTTCGCGGGCACCATCGGATCGCCGTCCGTTGGATAGACGCCACAGCGGACGTCGTACCGGACCTCTCAGATCTTGCGCTGCGCACCCAATGGCGGTATGCCGCCTGGCTCATCCTGCCCGACATCGGTCGGCTGGAGGAGACGGCTCGGATCGCGGAGGAGATGCGAGCCGACTCGGAGGCGCATAACGACCCGGTCGGCGTCGCGCTGGCGCTCTGTATTCAGGGCTATGTGGAGGAGAACCGGGGTTCCAGAGAAACGGCGGTGCAATTGCAGCGAGAAGCCCTGCGGCAGGCACGAACGCTCCAGGACGCCTCGCTGGTGCAGGTCTGTCTCTCCCACACGAGCGGTATGCTGCACGGCTATGGCGTGGTGCTGGGCCGGGAGACCGAAGCCGGGCGCGCGGCCTTGCAGGAGGCGGAAGCCCTGGCGCGCGAGTTCCGGAACCTGGTGCCGCCCCACTCGCGAAGGATCTCCCTGGCGCCCTCTCTGCTGGCCGTCGCCCTGATGTTTCAGAACAAAAAGCAGGAAGCTTATACCTATTTCAAAGAGACCCAGCGCGCCTGCATCGCCCTCGGCACGACCTCGGAGTTGATGTACTCCTTTATCTATGAGAGCGAATTCGCCATCGAGCAGGGCTTTTACAAGCAGGCCGCACTGCTCTACGGGGCCTTTCTGGCGCTTCAGGAGCGTATGGGTTACAGCCTGGCCCGCGCGCAGTCGTTTCGTCCCGACTGGATACAGCAACTCTGCAGTGTCCTGGAGAAGCAACTCGGCTCGGAGACCTTCTCCCTTCTGGTCCGCCTGGGCAGGCAGATCCCTCCCACCAAGTTTGCCTCCGAGCAACTCCCCTATGAAGCCATTGTTATCGGTGATTGAACGCCTCCCCTCCTACAACCCCCGAACGACCCAGGGGTCGGCGCTCTGGGTCACGCCTTTCTATGCCTGACGCCATAGAGCCTTCTTGTCCTACCTTTGGTTTTGGCACGGACAGACAATCTCTTGACAATCTGCTGAAAATGTTGTACAACAAGATTGTTGTACAACATTTTTGTTGTGTTTGGCGGGCGAAGGTGCGGTAGGGAGGAGCGCATGGTTGTCAATCGTGTCGGGACGCCTGTTCGCGGCGAGGATTGTTATGGACGCGAGGCGTTTGTCGAACTCGTCTGGGAGAAGATCGAACGCGGCCATGTGCTTCTGGCCGCCCCGCGCCGTTTCGGCAAAACGAGTGTGATGTACCGGCTGATTGATGCCCCGCGCGGCAATTATCGAATCGTCCACGTAGACCTCCAGGGCATGACGGACCCCGCATCTTTTCTTACAGAGCTTATCGCCGACCTTGCTTCGGATAATCACATGACAAAGATCGTCAGCGGATTGAGCTACTTTCCACGGACGATATGGCAAGGTTTTCGGCGCAATATCGAGGAGTTGGAGATCGTCAAGTTCAAGATCAAGCTGCGCGAGCAGATACGCCCGGACTGGCAGCAAAGCGGAGAAGAGTTATTCAAGCGGATTGCTGCCGCCGGACAACCTGTACTATTCATCTTGGATGAGTTTCCCATGATGATTGACCGTATGGCTCGCTCGGAGACGCACCGTGAGGAGGCGAAAACGCTGTTGCGCTGGCTGCGGGCGTTGCGGTTGGCGCCGGATTTCGGCAAAGTTCGGTTTCTGATTGCGGGTTCCATCGGGATTGGGCATGTTTTGAACAGCCTGGGCGAGATAGCGGCGATCAACGACTTCGAGCAGTTGCGTCTGGAGCCGTTTTCGGCAAAGGTTGCTGCGCAGTTTGTGGATGAATTGTCGAAGACGCATGAGATGGCGTTGTCGGATCCCAGCCGTCGAAAATTGCTGCAACTGCCGGGAACGCTCGTACCCTACTTCATTCAGATCCTCTTTTCCGAGGTCTACAAAGCCTATCGCCTGGACCGAGAAGCGGTCACTCCGAAGAAGATCGAACAGATCTACCGCGAAAAGGTGCTGGGGGTGGACTGCAAGACCTACTTCGACCACTATCACGGACGCCTGCGCGACTACTATCTGCCCCAGGAGGAGCGCGCCATCAAACGCCTCTTGCGCGAGTTGGCGGTGACCGGGACGCTCAGCCGGGATGTCTGTTGGCAATTCTACAAACGGGAGCGGGGCGAGGAGGCGGACATCGAAGCCTTCAATGCGCTGATGACCAACCTGGAGAACGATTTCTACATCCGCTACGATGCGGAACCGCGACAGTATGCGTTCGCCTGCAAACTCCTGCGGGATTGGTGGCTGCGACACTATGCGATGGAAGCGAGCGATTGAGGCAAGCCGATGGAGAGTCTTTATAATCCCGATCTGATGTCGGAAGAGGAGATCAAGCAGACCTTTGTTGCGCGTCAGAGCGTCGTAGACGAACTGATCGGCCTGATCGAGCGCCAGCCGGAAGGGGCCGGGGTTCAGCACGCCGTCCTTATCGCGCCGCGCGGCATGGGCAAGACGACCGTGCTGCTGATGGTGCAGTTTGCTGTGCGAGATCGGGGGCTCGATTCGCGCTGGCAGGCCGTGCGTTTCCCGGAAGAGTCCTATGGCATCAACGACCTGGCTGACTTCTGGCTCGAAGTTCTGGGTCTGCTGGCTCAAGAGAGCGCCGAACCGGCATTGCAGCAGGCAGCGGAGCAGTTGAAAGCCGAGTTCCGCAACGCAAATGATTTGCAGGAGGCCGCCTTCGCCCGCATCAAGGATTGGAGCCATCAGCATAACAAGCGCCTCATACTGCTCGTGGATAACCTGGATCTCATCCTCAGCCAGATCAACAATGAGCGGGACAACGCACAACTCCGTAATGTCCTGATGAACGACGGCACGCTGATGCTTATCGGCGGCGCGACCACCTTCTTCCATGAAGCGCGTTCTTACGACCAACCCCTCTACAACTTCTTCAAAATCCTCGACCTGAACAAGCTGACCTTTGACGAGGTACAGGAGTTGCTGCGCCAGCGAGCCAATCTGGAAGGCCGTCCGAATTTCGACGCGTTCCTCCAGGCAAACCGCTCGCGCTTGCGGGCGCTGGAGTACTTCACTAACGGCAACCCGCGCCTGGTACTGATGCTCTATCGCATCATCACAAAGTCCGAAGTGATCGAAGTGCGGCGCGGGCTGGAGGATCTGCTGGATCAGGTAACTCCCTACTACAAAGCCAAGATCGAGAGCCTTCCCCCACAGCAGCGCAAAATCCTCGACCATATCGCCCGCATCAGCAGCCAGACCCATGAGGGCTTAACTCCCACTGAGATCGCATCGGGCACCCGCTTAACGCCCAACGCTGTCAGCATGCAACTCAAGCGCCTGCTGGATTTAGGCTATGTCCGCAGCGCCAACGTGCGGGGCCGCAAATCCTACTACACCCTCTCTGATGCTCTCTACGCCCTCTGGTATCAGATGCGCTTCGGTCGCGACGCCCGCCAAAAAATGCGCTGGCTCATAGATTTCCTCAAGAGTTGGTATGATTCAGAAGAACTAAGCCTCGCCAACCAGCGCCTGGAAACACGCTTCCAGCAATTCTTCGATTCTGGTCTAGTCCGCGAAGCTCACGATGCTCTCACAAACCGCCGCTACCTCGTCGAAGCAATTGATCAGCCAAAGGTTGAAGAGCTTGAGAAGATAACTTGCGATTACCTTAAAATCGGTGACATAGAAACGCTTAAGCAGGAGATTCTCCCCACTATGAGATTGGGACAGTTTTCCACCGCTACACTCGAAGCCTTATTCAGAGAGGGTTGCATTACTGAGGAGAGAGATTGGATCATTAATGCCAGCAAATTCATTGATCAGATTGAAATAGAAATAAAATTAGCGAACGAAGCTTCGACTGAAAAAAATGATAGCTTATCCCTAAGTTATCTCACCAAATCGTTTTGTGAAGCATGTCTTGATAGATTGGAGCAGGCCAAATACGATTTTCAGAGGTCTGTACAAATAGCTATCCCATCTCGTGCATGGTACAAACTTAGTCTATTCTTATGTATGTCAGGTGCATGGGCAGGTCATAGGGATGTCGTAAGAGACATTATTCAAGTAGCCAATAAAGATGAGATCTTTCTTCCTTTTATTCGTGCCGTCGAATATCTACAGACAGCGAATGCAGAATCAGTAGATAAACTCTCTCCAGAACTAAAGGACATTGTAAAGGAGATCATCGCAGAGTTGCGGAGTGTAGTATGTGAAGAAGAGGAGGTCGAGACGTCTCCCTCTCTGGTACAATAGAGATATGGCAAACACACTTGACGACAAGACGGCGAAGTGCATCCGGTGCGGGTTCTGCCTGGATGCCTGCCCTACGTTTCGATTGACCGGCCAGGAGACGCGCGGTCCCCGTGGCCGGATCTATCTGGTGCGCTCCTGGCGGGAGAAGGTCATCCCCTTCGATGCGGATGTGGTGGAGGCGCTGGACACCTGCCTGGGCTGCCGCGCCTGTGAGACGGCCTGCCCCTCCGGCGTGGAGTACGGCGCGATCCTGGAGATGGCCCGCGCCCACATCGAGGAAGCGCACCTGCGGCCCTCCGCTCAGACCTTCGCCCGTTCTCAATTCCTGTCCACACTGACCAGCCCCGGCAAGCTGGTCGCCTCGCTGAAGGCGGCGGGGCTGCTCGGCAAGCTGACCGGCGGCAAAATGCCCGGCTTTGCGGCGAAGATGCTCTCCGGCTCCTCCGATGCCGCCGTCTCGCTGCCCCAGCCGCAGGGCGAGGTCAAGGTCTACGAGCTGCCGGAGCGCAGCCCGGCGAAAGGAACGAAACGGTACACGGTCGGCATTCTGGCGGGCTGTGTGATGCGGGTGCTGTTCGGCAAGACCAACGAGGCGACCGTGCGGGTCCTCCAGGCGAACGGCTGCGAGGTGGTCGCGCCGAAAGCGGCGGGCTGCTGCGGGGCGCTGCATCTGCACACCGGCTTCCACACCGACGCCCTGACCCGAATGCGCGGCCTCATCGACGCCTTCGCCCCCTTCCTGGACGAACTGGACGCCATTATTCTCAACTCCGCCGGCTGCGGCTCGACCATGAAGGAGTACGGCGACCTCCTGGCGGACGATCCCGCCTATCGCGACAAAGCGAAGGCGTTCGCCGCCAAAGTCAAGGACGTCAGCGAGTGGCTGATGCAGATCGGCATCACCCCTCCCACCAAACCGCTCAATGCCACCGTCTCCTACCACGATGCCTGCCACCTGGCGCACGGCCAGAAGATCCGCCTACAGCCCCGCCAACTCCTGCAGCAGATCCCCGGCCTGAAACTGGTCGAAATGGACGAATCCGACACCTGCTGCGGCAGCGCAGGCGTCTACAACATCACCCAGCCGGAACTGGCCCGCCAACTCCTGGACCGCAAGATCGCCAACCTCAAGGCGACCGGCGCGACCCTCATCGCGACCGGCAACCCCGGCTGCCTCGCCTGGATCCAGCAGGGCGCGAAAGAGGCCGGGCTGAACATCCGCATCTGCCATCCCATCGAATTGCTGGATGAGGCGACCTAACCCTCGCTTGTGGCCCACCGGGCCGTGAACGACCCGTCTATTGGGCCTTCGGCCAACCGCCCTGCGGGCGGGCAATGCATTCCCGGTCGCAGACCGGTTGGCACGAAGTGCCCCCCAGGCAGGTCGTTCACGGCCTGACCCTATCACATGTTGTCGTTTATAGAGGTCCGATGCCAGGACCGACGGTTTCCCACAAGGCGTTCCGGGAAGCCAGGAGAAGGCAGCCCCCATGAAGAAACCCTTCGCCTACGATGTGTTCCTGAGCCATAGCTCCAAGGACAAACCTGCCGTCCAGGAACTCGCCCAACGCCTCCAAGCCGACGGACTGCGTGTCTGGCTGGACGAGTGGGAGATTAAGCCTGGCGACCTGATCGGCCTGCAGATCGAGAAAGGCTTGGAGCAGTCCCGCACGCTCATCCTGATCATGTCCCAAAACGCCTTCGCCTCCGAGTGGGTGACCCTGGAACGCCACACCGTCCTCTTCCGCGATCCCACCAACAAGGACCGTCGCTTCATCCCCCTCCTCCTCGACCAGACCGACATCCCCGACATTCTGAAGCAGTTCGCCTATGTGGACTGGAGAGAACCCACCGACCAACAGTACGCCCGCCTCCTTGCCTCCTGCCGCCCATCGCAAGGAGAGAGGAAGACTGAAGAGATCGCTTGTGCATCTAAATCGTCGCTTGTCAAAATAATTATGGGACACACGGAGGCAATAGTTCGAGTCGCAATGACAGCACATGGTTTATGGGCTGTCTCTGCCTCTGCTGATAACACTATTCGAATATGGGATATGGAAGATAAGCAATGCATCGCTATATTCAGAGGACATAATGACCAGGTGAGAGCTGTCGCCATCTCACCAGATGGCCTTCGAGCTATCTCTGGTTCTGATGACAAAACAGTGCGGATATGGGATATACAAACCGGTAAATGTTTAATCGTACTCGAAGGACATACCGATACAGTATGGAGCGTAGCGATCTCATCAGATGGCCTTCGAGCTATTTCCAGCTCTTATGACAAGACAGCTCGGGTATGGGATATACAAACCGGTATATGCTTAGTCGTACTCGAAGGACATACCAATGCGGTATGGAGCGTAGCGATCTCACCAGATGGCCTTCGAGCTATCTCCGGTTCTCAAGATCAGACAGTGCGGATATGGGATATACAAACCGGTATATGCTTAGTCGTACTCGAAGGACATATCGCTCCAATATATAGTATCGCCATCGCAGCGAATAGCCTTCGAGCTATCTCCGGTTCTCAAGATCAGACAGTGCGGATATGGGATATACAAACCGGTAAATGTTTAATCGTACTCGAAGGACATACCGATACAGTATGGAGCGTAGCGATCTCACCAGATGGCCTTCGAGCTATCTCCGGTTCTCAAGATCAGACAGTGCGGATATGGGATATACAAACCGGTAAATGTTTAGTCGTACTCGATGGACATACTGATGCAGTACGGCGTGTCGCGATCTCATCAGATGGCCTTCGAGCTATTTCCAGCTCTGATGACAAGACAGCACGGGTATGGGAACTGCCATTCCAGGATGAGAATCCGCCGCAGAAAGCGGAGACGCTGCTTTATACCAATGCCAAGGTCCTCCTCGTCGGCGATAGCGGCGTGGGTAAGAGCGGGTTAGCAATACGCCTCACTGAAGATCGCTTCGAGGCCACCGTCTCCACCGATGCTGCCTGGGCCACCCAGCTCCAATTGCCTAATGATGCCACCGGAGATGGCATCGAACGCGAGATCTGGCTGTGGGACTTCGCCGGTCAGGCGGACTATCGCCTCACCCATCAACTCTACATGGATGAGACCGCACTCGCTGCCTTTGTCTTCAATCCTCAGAGCGAGAACCCCTTCGAGGGATTGGGACAGTGGGATCGTGACCTCCAGCGTGCCTCTCGTCGCCCCTTTCGAAAACTCCTTGTGGCAGGACGCTGTGATGTGGGCGGCCTGACGGTCAGTCGAGAGGCTGTCGAACAGTTTCGCAAGGAGCGCGGCTTTGATGCCTATCTTCAAACTAGCGCTCTCTCCGGGGAGGGTTGCACGGAACTGCGGGAGGCCATCATTGGTAACATCGCCTGGGAGAGCATTCCCTGGACCTCCTCGCCTCGCATCTTCAAGGTATTGAAAGAGGAGATTGTCAAACTCAAGGATGAGGGCAAGGCATTGCTGAGGATGGGGGAACTCAAGCAGCAACTGGAGATGCGGCTACCGAGTGAAGTCTTCACCTTGGAGGAGCTGCGAGCCGTGGTCGGCTTGTTGGCAGGTCCGGGAGTGGTGTGGCAGTTAGAGTTCGGAGACTTTGTGCTGCTGCAGCCGGAGCGCATCAATGCCTATGCTGCGGCTGCCATCCGCAAGGTGCGCTCCCACACCGATGAACTGGGTTACCTACGCGAAGAGGACATTCTGAACGGGAACCTCGACTTCCAGGACATGAGGCGGTTGCCGACTGATGAGGAGCAGATCGTCCTGCGGGCGATGCATCAGACCTTCGTTGAGCATGGCCTCTGCTTGCGCGAAAAGGTAGAGAAAGATGTTCTGCTGGTCTTTCCCTCCTACTTCAAGCGGGAGCGACCGGAAAAGCCGGATTATCCTGCGGTGTGCGTCACCTACCGCTTTAACGGGGCGCTGGATGAGATCTATGCCACCCTCGTCGTCCGGTTGCACCATACCACCGCCTTCGAGAAAGACCTGCTCTGGAGGTTCGCCGCCGACTTCAAGACGCTGGCGGGTAAGCGGGTCGGCCTCAAGATGACCAAGCTGGGAGAGGGTGCAGCGGAACTCGCGGTCTATTTCGAGGCGGGCGTTTCGGACGAGACACAGGCGCTTTTCCTCGGCTATGCCCATGACCACCTCAAGACGAAGGGGCAAGACGTAGTTCGGGAACGGCATTATGTCTGCCCACACTGTAAACGCCCGATCACCGACCGGGAGGCGGTCCGCGAACTACTGGCGGAGGGCAAGAAGGAGATGCTCTGTGTCCGCTGTGGAAAGACCTTCCTACTCTGGGATCTGATCGAAGAGAAGTTCGCGTCAGAGGAGATGCAGCAGAAGGTGCGCGATATGGAGCAACTCGCCCTCAGCCGCATAGACAACGAGAGCCGAGAACTGATCCTGGTCGGCCATGCCTTTGCCATTGCGGGTGAGGCCGGGCAGATATTCCGGCCAATTGCCAACTCCGATCATGGGATTGATGGCGAGATCGAGTTCAAGAACGACCAGGGCGAAGCCAGCGGAATTCGGGTCTATCTGCAACTCAAATTCGGCGATTCGTATACCCATACGTTCAAACTCAGCGGCAAGCAGACCTTCACCATTCCCAAGCCGCGCCATGCCGAATACTGGCAGTCTCAAGCCTATCCTGTGATGGTGGTGATCCGCACCTGGGGCGGGCAGATCTACTGGATGGACGTCTCCACCTACTTGAAGCAGCACGGTACGAACATCCAGCAGATCGATATCGAGGGTGGACCCTTCACGGCGTCGAGCGTGGTCCGATTGGGCCAGAGATTGATGAGGGAGTTCGCCCCCACCCCCGACCCCATCCCCCATTCTGGGAGAGGGGGGGCTGTATAATGGAAGCATGTATAGTGCAAGAGAAGAGAATTAACAAACGCGAAACTTTTCCTTCTCAAAACCTCTTACAATGTAAAGTCTTTCAGCATAGAATCTCCCCTCTCCCATTTATGGGGGATGGGGTCGGGGGTGGGGGCCTTTGAACAACGGAAAACGGTTGACGCCGTGCGGGCGGACGCGGCGGGAGTTCCTCTGGGAGGCTGGGGGCGGGTTTATGGCGACCGCGCTCACGGCCCTGCTGGCGCAGGACGGTTTCTTCCCGGCAGCGGCAAAGGCCGATCCTTTGCTGGGCAACAATCCGCTTGCGCCCCGACCGTCGCATTTTGCTGCCAAAGCTAAGCACATTATTTTCATTTTTAATTACGGCGGCGTCAGCCAGGTGGATACGTTCGATCCGAAGCCGGAACTGACGAAGCGTAGCGGGCAGCCGATCCCGAACCTGGATGCCGACCCCATGCTCAAATCCCGCAGCCCCGGAACCCTGCTCGGCTCGACACGGCAGTTTAAGAAGTATGGGCAGTCCGGCATCGAGGTCAGCGACCTGTTCCCGAATGTGGCAACGCATGTGGATGAGATCGCCGTCATCCGCTCGATGTACGCTGACAGCTTTGCGCATGGCTCCGGCCTGCTCCAGATGAACACCGGCTTTGTGCGGCAGGGCTATCCAAGTTTGGGCTCGTGGGTCACCTATGGCCTCGGGACCGAGAACCAGAACCTGCCCGCGTTTGTGGTCTTGTTGGATCAGCGGGGGGGGCCGATCAGCGGGCCGCCGAACTGGGCCAGCGGCTTTATGCCCGCCGCCTATCAGGGCACCCAGTTCCGTACCAGCGGCGACCCCATCCTCAATATGCAGCCCCCGACCGGCGTGACGACGGCGCAGGAGCGGCAGCAGTTGGACCTGCTGAATGAACTTCATCGGCTGCACGGCTCTGCCACGCCGGACAATACCGAACTGATGGCCCGCATCCAGAGCTACGAACTGGCGTTTCGGATGCAGGCCAGCGCGCCCGAAGCCGTCAATCTGGACCAGGAGACCGCAGAGACCCGCAGCCTCTATGGCCTGGATCAGCCGATCACCGAGAAGTTCGGGCGGCGCTGCCTGATCGCGCGGCGGCTGGTGGAGCGGGGCGTGCGCTTTGTGCAGGTCTACTCCGGAGGCGGCCACTTCGACGATAGCTGGGACGCGCATGGCGACGTCAATAAGAACCACGAACTCCACTGCGCCGAGACCGACAAGCCCATCGCGGCCCTCCTCACGGATCTGAAGCGGCGAGGCAAGCTGGACGAGACACTGATCGTCTGGTCCAGCGAGTTCGGGCGCACCCCCACCAACCAGGGCGGCAAGGGGCGCGATCACAACCCGAGGGGCTTCAGCGTCTGGATGGCGGGTGGGGGCATTAAAGGGGGACAGGTCTACGGCGCGACCGACGACTTCGGCTACGCGTCGGTCGACAACAAGGTCCATGTCCACGACCTCCACGCGACCATGCTCCACCTGATGGGCCTGAACCACCTGCACCTCACCTACCTGCATGGCGGGCGCAATATGCGCGTCACCGATGTCTCCGGCAACGTGGTCCAGGCGCTCGTAGGTTAGAGCAGGCGGATGGCGGTAAGGACGGCGGCGATGGTCTTGGCATCCTGGAGTTCGCCCGCCAGCACGCGGCGCTCCAGATCCGCCAGAGGGATAGGCACCAGTTCCACGTTCTCGTCGTCGTCCGTATGTGCGTGCGTCTTCGTCAGCCCGGTGGCGAGGTAGGCGTGGATCAGTTCGGTCGAGTAGCCGGGGGCGAGATAAGCCGAGAAGAGCGGGCGCAGGTTGGCGGCGGTGTAGCCGGTCTCTTCTTCCAATTCCCGGGCGGCGCAGGCGTCCGGCTCCTCCCCTATCTCCAGCGTGCCCGCCGGGATCTCGAATAGCACCCGGCCCGCCGCCAGCCGGAACTGCCGGATCATCAGCACCGTGCCGTCGTCCTGCACCGGCACGATGCAGACCGCGCCCTTATGGACAACGACCTCCCGCTTCGCCTCGTTGCCGTTCGGCAGGCGCACCGTATTCACCCGTAGATGGATCAGTTTGCCCTGAAAGACCTCTTCCGTTCCGATCACTGTCTCGGTTAGTTCCACCGTCTGCTTCCTTTCTCGCGTCCTATCGCCCTCTCTCGGTTGCGGCTCTATTTCTCCGCGCTTGCCCCGGAAACCTCCCCTTAACCTTCCCAGGGTAAAGTCAATGCGCTTCTCACCGATAATAGGAGATGCAAAGAACGGGCGAAGCCGTACAGAGCGCGAGGAGGCTGGAATGTCTGCGGAGAGAGTGGGAAACAGCGCGAGCGAAAAAATGGGCGCATCGCTGGGAAGAGAGTTTACGCGGAAGTTCACCAATACCCTCTGTGAACTGCGCCTCTCGATGGGCATTGCGCAGAGGATTGAGAAGCTATTGGAGGAGTTCGCCGAGGAGCACCCGAGCCCGAGAGGGACCTATATCTCCCGAAATGTGGACGATTCCTACTTCAATGATGGCTCCTGCGGATGGGAGGCGACGGCAAAGCCGAAGCTCCATGGGCTGGTGCTGGAGAGTGACAAGATCTATGAGTTCCTGGCCTTTGCAAATGGCTTGCGCACCTATGTGTCTCCGCTGGAGACCGTGATGAATATCGAGGAGCTGTGGCTGGAACCCGGACCGAACCAGCCCTTTATTTTGCGCGCCTGCCTGTTTCATAGCTTTCCGGCCACCACCATTCTGTATGCGCCCGACGGCGAGAGCCAGGACGCGGCGGTCGCATTTCTGCGCCGTGTAAAATATCTGCGAGGTTTTTAACCATCATGCCGAAGCCGCACTATACGCCGCAAGGCGGCCCGCATCTGCCGGCCTGGGCCAGGCCCGCGGCAAATCCGGCGGAGCCTGCCACGGAACCCACAGGCAGCCGAAAGCCTGCCGGACCGAGCGCTGCGCCTTACGCAGGGGGCGAAGTCGAACGGCTGCGCCGGGAAAGGGCTTCGGCGGAGCAAGCCCCTCCGCGCTTACTGGCCTCCCATCCCGGCAACGCCTCGACGAAGATGGTCTGGGTCGCGCTGGGGGCCTTCGGAGCGGTGATACTGTTCGCATTGTTGGCGCTGCTCCGACACGGTTAGTGGTCTATCGGCATCCTCCGACGCAAAAGCGCAGCACCGAGGCGGAAGCGCCCGTGCTGCGCTTTTGCGTCGGGCATCGCATGGTGGTGAGAGCGAAAAGTTTCTGTACCGAAGGAACTGCAAAGCGGACCGAGACGTAACCCGTAGAGTGGCGCATAGAGCCACGGATTCGATGGGGAGAGAGTGCATTGAGTGATGAGGAGCGTGCCAGAGCCCGATGGGCGAAGTACTACCAGGCGGTAGCCGACAGGCCGCCGCGCGATCTGTACTACGAGACTTTGGGGCGTTTTGAGAAGGAGGGTCGCCCTCCTGGCCTGGCGATGGATCTGGGCTGCGGCACGGGGATCGAAACCGCCGACCTGTTGCGCCGGGGCTGGCGTGTGCTGGCGGTGGATCAGCAGGCGGAGGCGATAGAATTGACGCGCGCCCATGTGCCCGCCGAGTACCAGGATAGGCTGGAGACGCGGGTGGCGGCCTTCGATGCCCTGGACTTCCCACCGGCGGATTTCATCTGGGCTGGCCTCAGCCTGCCCTTCTGCCCTCCCGAACTCTTCCCCTCGGTCTGGTCCCGGCTGGTCTCCGCGCTCCCGATAGGCGGTCGCTTCGCCGGGGATTTCTTTGGCGAACGCCATGTCTGGGCGACACGTCCAGGGATGACCAGCCACACGGTCGAGGCGGTCCGGGCGCTCTGCCGACCCTTGCACCTGGAGTACTTCGTCGAAGAGGAGGGGGAGCGTTGGACCACCAGGGAGGGCCTGCAGCACTGGCATGCGATCAGCGTCGTCGTTAGAAAAGATTAGACGGGAGCTGAGATTATGGCGCGGAGGTTTCCTCCGCGCTTTTTTGCTGCCTGCACAAAAAAGGAAGCAAAAAGAGAGGCAACCGGAAACCAATCTGATACCGTCTGCGTAGAAAACATTGCTGGAAGACTTGACAATGAGGCACTCAAGTAGTATACTAACGCAGAACTAATCAGACGACACAAGATTTCGCGGAGCCGACTGGCTCATAAGACATTCCACGGAGGTTTGCAGCAATGGGGAAAGCAGTGGGTATTGACCTGGGAACGACGAACTCCGTCGTTGCCGTGATCGAAGGCGGAGAGCCTACGGTCATTCCAAACGCCGAAGGCAGTCGCCTGACGCCCTCGGTCGTCGGCTTCAATAAAACGGGAGAGCGCCTCGTCGGCTCCAGCGCCAAGCGTCAGGCCATTATCAGCCCGGATCGCACCATCATCTCGATCAAACGTAAGATGGGCACCAACGACAAGGTCTCGATTGACGGCAAGCCCTACACGCCCGAAGAGATCTCGGCGATGGTCCTGCAGAAGCTGAAGACGGACGCCGAGGCCTACCTGGGCCAGCCCGTCACCGAAGCGGTCATCACCGTTCCGGCCTACTTCAACGACGCTCAGCGCACCGCGACCAAGAACGCGGGCGAGATCGCGGGCCTGAAGGTGCTGCGCATCATCAATGAGCCGACGGCGGCAGCCCTGGCCTACGGCCTGGATAAGAAGAAGGAAGAGAAAGTCCTGGTCTTCGACCTCGGAGGCGGTACGTTCGACGTCTCCCTGCTGGAGATCGGCAAGACCGAGGACGGCGGCGCGGTCCTGGAGGTCCTCTCCACCAGCGGCGACACCCACCTGGGCGGCGACGACTGGGATGAGCGGATCATGAACTATGTGACCGCCGAGTTCAAGAAAGCGAACGGCATCGACCTGTCCAAGGACAAGCAGGCCCTCCAGCGCGTCCGAGAAGCGTCGGAGAAGGCCAAGATCGAGCTCTCCAACGTCACCCAGACCAACATCAACCTGCCCTTTATCAGCAGCACGCCCGAGGGGCCGGTTCATCTGGATGTGAACCTCTCGCGCGCCAAGTTCGAGGAGTTGACCCGCGACCTGGTGGAGCGGTGCAAGGGGCCGTTCGAGCGGGCGATCTCCGACGCCAAGGTGAAACCCGGCGACATCGATGAGATCGTGCTGGTGGGCGGTTCGACGCGTATGCCGATGATCGTGGACCTGGTGCGCCAGTTGGGCGGCGGCAAAGAGCCGAACAAGGGCGTCAATCCGGATGAGGTGGTCGCGGTCGGCGCGGCGGTGCAGGCGGGCGTTCTGGCGGGCGATACCAGCGCCACGGCGGGCGGCGGCATCCTGCTGCTGGACGTGACCCCGCTCTCGCTGGGCATCGAGACCCAGGGCGGCGTCATGACCAAGCTCATCGAGCGCAACACCACCATTCCGACGCGCAAGAGCGATGTCTTCAGCACGGCGGAGGACGGCCAGACCAGCGTCCATGTCAAAGTGTATCAGGGTGAGCGCGAGATTGCGGTGGCGAACAAGCTGCTGGGCGACTTCCAGTTGACCGGCATTCCGCCCGCACCGCGGGGCATCCCGCAGGTCGAAGTGACCTTCGACATAGACGCCAATGGCATCGTCGCCGTCTCGGCCAGGGACAAGGCCACCGGGCGGGAGCAGAAGATCACCATCACCGGCTCGGGCAGCCTGAACAAGGACGAGATCAACCGGATGGTGCAGGAGGCCGCCGCGCATGCCGAGGAAGACAAGCAGGCGCGCGAGCGGGCCGAAGCTCGCAACCGGGCCGAGTCGCTGATGTATCAGACCGAAAAACAACTGAAAGACCTGGGCGAGAAAGTATCGTCCGACATCAAAGTGCCGGTCGAGAACGCCATCAGCAATCTGCGCACGGCGCTCAACAGCAACGACACCAGCACGGAAGAGCTGCAGCGGCTGACCGGTGAGTTGGAGCAGGCCACCTATCGCCTCTCCGAGATCGCCTATCAGCAGGCGACCGGCGCGGAGGGCAACGGTACGGGCGAAGCGGGCTACAGCGGCGAGCAGCCGCAGACCAACCCGGAAGAGGAAGTGTTCGACGCACAGTTCAAAGACGAGGTGTGACGTTGTTACCTAACCCCCCTGTCGGGGGACGGGGGGGTTAAGCAAAAAAGAAAGGAGCCATTCGAAAATGAACCTGTTACGTTATGATCGCGATCCCTTTGATACCCTGATGCGCTTGCAGGACGTCTTTACTCCGCGCGCCGCCCAGCAGCCGCGTGAGCATGTCTCTTCGCGGGTCTGGAGCCCGACCGTGGATGTCTATGAAGACGGCAACGCCATCGTCATTAAAGCCGACCTTCCCGGCATGAAGCAGGAAGACATTGACATCGAAATGAATGGCGATGTGCTGACGATCCGGGGCGAGCGCAAGTTCGAGGATGAAGAGCATCGCGACAACTATGTGCGGGTCGAGCGGCAGTACGGCGCGTTCCAGCGCAGCTTTACCATCGGCGTTCCCATCGAGGCCGAGCAGGTCAAAGCGACCTACCGTAGCGGCATTCTGGAACTGACGATCCCGAAAGCGGTAGCCGTCAAGCCAAAAAAGGTGCAGGTCAGCACCGAGTAAGACAGGCAGTAGGCAGTAGGCAGTAGGTAGTAGGAAAAGCCGGTCAGGTATTTCCCTACTGCCTAACCCTACTCCCTAAAATGGGGGTGATACTGAGTGAGCGGAAAAGATTACTATAAGACGCTTGGCGTTTCAAGGACGGCGACCGACGAAGAGATCAAGAAAGCGCACCGGAAGCTGGCACGCAAGTATCACCCCGACCTGAACCCTGGCAAC
>Ga0070734_10003062_pt1 | contig 18475 bp, 19 predicted proteins | sample Coa_R1_8_FD_66444 | JGI IMG/M metagenome (GOLD analysis project Ga0070734, IMG submission 66444) | Surface soil microbial communities from Centralia Pennsylvania, which are recovering from an underground coalmine fire - Coalmine... | ecosystem: Environmental > Terrestrial > Soil > Unclassified ... | reverse complement strand
ATTCCATCCATGCTCGTTTTTCCCTCAGCATCCGTCTTCAGTTCCAAGCCACCCTTGTCTTGCTTGCCATTTGGATCAATCGGATGCAGCACGACCGCCGCATTTCTAATTGGCTTGCCGTTGTAATCCTTCGTCACGGCAAAGTTGACAGTGCAGACTGGAGGCGAAGGCTTTTTTTCGCGGGCGAGTGCGGCAGTTGCAAGAAGTAATACGCATGTGAGCGCAGAAAAACGCCGATTCTTCGACATGTTGCGTCTATTGTACAAGTTTGCCCCGTACTGTAGCGAAGCATCGGAACCTATAGCGCTGCGGGATGAATATCCACCGTACTCCATGTTTTGTCGGCAGCATGGCACAGTTTCTCGATCGCACATTCGGCGCACTTAGGTTTCCTCGCCATACACAACGTTCGGCCATGCCAAATAACTTGATGGGAAAACATGGTCCAGTGTTCCTGCGGAATGATTTTCATCAGGTCTTGTTCGATTTTCGGCGCATCGGTGTGCTTCGTCAGCTCCCAGCGCCTTGAGATGCGTGTGACATGCGTATCCACGACGACGCCGATATTTTTCTTGAACCATGTTCCAAGAACGACGTTAGCAGTCTTACGCGCCACACCGGGAACTTTCAGCAAATCATCCATGTTGTCGGGGACTTTGCCACCGAAGTCTGCCACGATCATCTTCGCCGCACCCACGACCGATTTAGCTTTATTGCGAAAGAATCCAGTCGAATGAATGTCCGGCTCTATCTCTTGCGGCTGTAATGCGGCAAATGCTTCGACTGTCGGGTATTTGGCAAAAAGTGGTGGCGTGACCTTGTTTACGTTTACGTCGGTAGATTGTGCTGAAAGGATGGTTGCTACCAGCAACTCCCAGGCATTTCGATGATGGAGAGCGCACGTAACATCCGGATACATCTCATCGAGCTTATGCAAAATTTCAGAGACGCGCCCGGGTGCAACCGGATTGTATCCCTTTGCGGATCTGGTTTTTTGAGTCAATGACTTCGCAAGCAATTTCTTCTTTACAGGCTTTTTTAAAGCTTTCTTTTTCATTATTTATTCCGCCGTACGAATGCGATTTTGCCAGTGAGTCCAGATAAACCAGATCACGCCGATCACAATTGCAGTCCCAATGACTGCATCAAATTTGTGGAAATATTTTCCCAGCTCGCGCCAATTTTCTCCCAGTTTCATGCCGAAATATGCGAGGCCCAGGCACCACGGCCATGAACCCAGGAAAGTGTAAATATGAAAGCGCAGGCGCGGCATGCGCGCAATTCCTGCCGGCAATGCGATAAACGTACGCACCACAGGGAGCAAGCGGGCGAAAAATACAGCGGCAAATCCGTGTCGACCGAAGAAGCGGTCGGCCCAGTCCAGCTCGCGTTTACTTAAGAGAATCCAGCGTCCATAACTTTCCACCAGCGGGCGTCCGCCATAGCGTCCGATTTCATAAGCCACCAAAGAACCCAGATTGCAGCCAATCGCGCCAGCCGTGGCAGCAATCCAAAGGTTCAGCGTGCCTTCATGCACCAGGTAGCCAGCGAAGGGCATGATCAGTTCTGAAGGTAGAGGAATACAGGCTGACTCGATCGCCATGAGGATAGCTACGCCGCCATAACCGGTGGCTGCAATCAGAGATTTGATGAATACGAATAGAACTGCCAGGATTTTTTCAGTCATGAATATGCCATTGCCATGATAGCAAGGCAGTTGAATCTATCACGTGGAGACCGAGGAAAGACTACGAGTGCGATTCTAGAATGAGCCGTCTTGAGTGAAGGTAAAGCCTGGAAGGGAAATGCCCTCCGTCGCTTTGGTGACTTTCACGCGAACTGTCGGAGCATCGGGCGCGGTGACTTCGGCAGGACGCAAAACCGCATACTGCGCAAAGACTTCGCTATAAACCTTGGTCACAAGATAATCCTGATTGCTATCGTCTTTGCGCCAAACTTGCCCCAGTAGTACAGATTTTACTGACATGCAAAGCCTTTCTACCCGCTAAAAGTCTGAAATTTCAGAGTAAAGTGAGGGCTCCGCGTCGTCAATGACTGTTGCCGTAAATGAGGTTACTAAAGGCGGATGGAGCTTCCGCCTTCCACTTGCACATTAGCGTTTGTCGTTAAGTGCCTCGACCCCAGGGAGTTTCTTGCCTTCCAGGAACTCAAGCGAAGCGCCGCCGCCGGTGGAAATATGCGTGATTTTGTCCGCGACATTGGCTGCGTGCACCGCGGCGACTGAATCGCCTCCCCCCACAATGGAAGTTGCCGCTTCGTTAGCAGCAATGGCCTGCGCAATTTTGAAAGTTCCTTTGGAGAAAGGCGCGACTTCGAATACGCCCATCGGTCCGTTCCAAACAATCGTACGGGCATCCGAAATTTCTTCAGTAAATAACGCTATGGATTTTGGCCCGATGTCGAGTCCCATCATGTCGTGCGGAATCGGCTCTCCGGGTGCGATGGTATGCACGACAGAATGCACGTCAATTTTCATGGCAGCGATGTGATCTACAGGCAGTAAGAATTTCACGCTGGTAGCTTTAGCGTGCTCCAGTAGTTGACGGGCAAGATCAAGTTTGTCGTCTTCAACCAGCGATTTGCCTACATCATGGCCCTGAGCTTTCAAAAACGTATAAGCCATAGCTCCGCCAATGATAATTGTGTCCACTTTGCCCATCAGATTTTGAATCACAGCAATCTTGTCGCTGACCTTGGCGCCCCCAATAATCGCAATAAACGGCGTTTCGGGATGTTGCAACGCCTTGCCCAAGTATTCGAGTTCCTTTTCCATGAGCAGCCCGGCAACAGACTTCTTCATGAAGTGCGTCATACCGACGGTGGAAGCATGAGCGCGGTGCGCGGCGCCAAAGGCGTCATTGATGTAAAAATCCGCCAGGCTGGCCAGTTGCTTCGAGAAAGCCTCATCGTTGGCTTCCTCTTCGGCGTGGAACCGCAGGTTTTCGAGCAAAAGGCTCTGGCCTTTCTCCAGCTTGCCCGCCATTTCAACAGCTTCTGGGCCTACGCACTCCGGACAAAACCCGACATTTTCACCTCGTGCCAGCTCTTTGTCGAGTAACATGCGGAGGCGCTCAGCGACCGGCTTCAGGCTCATTTTGGCATTAGGCTTTCCCTTAGGACGCCCGAGGTGCGAAGCAAGAATTAAACGAGCGCCGCGGCGCAGCGCGTATTCAATCGTCGGCAAGGTTTCGCGGATGCGGGTATCATCCATCACTCGGCCATCTTCAAGAGGGACGTTGAAATCCACACGCATAAATACGTGCCGGTCATTCAGTTCGAGATCGCGAATAGTTAGCTTATTCATGGCCGGATTATTGTAAACGCGAAATGAAGAGATAGCTAAATCGCCAGATGATGCATCCATCTCTCGCGCTTATTTGCATTGGATTTCTTTCACTTGAGGTAGTCCGCTTACTTTTACTTTGAGATCGTAGGTCACGCGACATTCCGAAATGTTCTTAGATAACTCCTTGGCCAACGTCACCGAAGTGTTGGCATAACTACATTCCAGCCAAATTCGTTCGGAATTACTTGACGAAGAAAAAGTCCAAACGGCGCTGCCCGTTCCATTTTTCTCCGTCCATTTGTCATAGACCAAGCTTGCTTTTTCGCTTGGACGCCCGCTGTAAAACGTGACTCCCGAAAGTTGACTTAGCAAATCACTCTGCCCTGCAACCCAGCCCGCCGGAGTACTTTCAATCTTCTGCCTCGCGGAGACAGATGCTGGACAATAGTCCTCTGCGAACGCTGCCGGCAGCAGAATTGCGCCAAGCAAAACCGCTGCCAGAGCTGTTTTCATACTGTTACAGGCCTTTGCTGCCCAGGTAGTTGATCAAATCGCGCACGCGGCAGGAGTATCCCCACTCATTGTCGTACCAGGAGATTACCTTCACGCAGTTACCGCCGACAACCGTTGTCATTGGCGCATCCACGATAGAGGACAGAGGGTTGCCCTTGAAATCCGACGATACCAGTTCATTTTCTTCGTATCCCAAATACCCCTTCAGCGGGCCGGATTCGGAGGCCGCTTTCAACGTTGCATTCACTTCTTCTTTCGTGGTTTTCTTCTCCACGAAAGCCACCAGATCCACCACTGAAACATTGGGGGTTGGCACTCGCATGGAGAATCCATCCAGCTTGCCCGCCAGTTCCGGGACCACCAGTTTCAACGCTTTCGCCGCTCCGGTCGTCGTCGGAATCATGGACAACGCGGCCGCCCGCGCCCGCCGCAAGTCTTTGTGCGGAAAGTCTAGAATGACCTGATCGTTGGTGTAGGAGTGGATGGTCGTCATCGTCCCGCATTGAATTTTGAAAGTATCGTTGATGACTTTGGCAATCGGCGCCAGGCAATTCGTGGTGCAGGAAGCGTTCGAAATGATGTGATGCTTGGCGGGGTCGTATACTTGATGGTTCACGCCCAGCACGAGCGTGACGTCTTCATTTTTAGCCGGCGCAGAAATAATGACTTTCTTGACTGACCCACGCAAATGCTTTTTAGCGTCCACTGCGTCGGTAAAACGTCCTGTGGATTCGACGACGACTTGCGCCCCGACTGAATCCCACGGCAGGTTTGCGGGATCTTTCTCGGCGAAAACTTTGATTTTGCGTCCGTCAATGCTGATGCTGTCCTCTCCTGCGGTGATCGTATTTTTCAGATTGCCGAGCACAGAATCATATTTCAGCAGGTGAGCAAGCGTTTTCGGACTGGTCAGGTCATTGACTGCGACGAACTCAAGATTAGGATCGTTCAGCGCAGTACGCAGCACGTTGCGGCCAATACGTCCAAATCCATTGATACCAACTTTGATTGCCATTTTTCCTCCGATAGAGACTAAAAATGTTAACAGGGTGCGGGATAGCAGGCAAACAAACGGATTGTGAGGTTAGGCATTTTTAATGGCGGCTAACTCGTGCGTTCGGCGCTCATATAAACGCTGTCCGCGAATCTATCTAAGAAAGGCAGGGAATCGCTAAGTTTGCGCAAAGCTTCCGAGAAATGCACCAACGCACGATAATGAGCCGGCATAAAGCGCAAATCGCTCGGCTGAATGTTGAGAGATAAATAGCCGTCGATACTTAGCGATGCTGGGCCGATCGCAGATGCAAATGCAGACTTCAACTCTGCTGGCCGCCAATAGCGGACCTCGAAGTCACGCGCGGGGCGAAATCCTCGCCGCGCCTGATGGTATAGACAGCGCAAACCATAAGCATTGGCCATCTGTACAAGGGCCTTACCACCGATTTTTAGCACGCGTTTCATCTCTATAAGAGACTCCTGCGCATGTTCTTTGGAAAGATGCTGTAGAACGCTATAGGAAAATATCTGGTCGAGTGCTTCCTCACGGAAGGGAAGGTAGCGAGAATCCGCAACTATGTAGGAAGCTTGAATTCCCAATTGCGTCGCCACGCGATTTGCCGCGCGGATAGATTTGAGCGAGGGATCAATTCCGATAGGATGATACCCCGCGCGGGCAGCCGCGATGCACCATCTTCCCCAGTTACAGCCCACTTCTAGAAATAGCTTGCCATTGCCGGGTGGAAGACGAAGTTGTGGAATTGGGTATTCCGTCAACTTGCCGACAAGGTGCTGATAAAGACCACCGTTGGTTGCTCCGATGGCATTTTGGACAAAGGGGTCAATTTTGCCGGGGATAATGTCGAATTTCGCCAGCCCCGAAGCGTCGCGTGATTCAGCTACAAGCAGCGCTCGTGCCCCTTCGATGTGCGTTTGCTCCGCCTCTGATATGAGGAAGATGGGGATGCCTTCAATGACCGGATAGCGATGGCCCTCCGGGCACACAAAAGTGGACTCTTCAAAGCGGAGTTTTTGTTTGTCACGCGGACAAGCCAGCAGTTCTAAGACGTATGGCTCAACTTGAGCTGTAAAAGCCCGCCCACCGGCGATGGTCACTCCGTTCTCCCACCCACATCTATTTCAAAATACGCATCGGTCCTGCTCCAGAGAAATGGTATTCGCGCCAGCCAGTATTTATCCGTAATGGTTTTCTTCGCCATAGCCCATTGCTCGCGTGAAAGTATCCGAACAGTCGCTGAAAACTCTGGTCCTGTGACTTTGCCACGAATGGTGCAAGCTGCGATCTTCACCGCAGAGTTATTGCGGATGCGCTTGTACTTTCCAGAAATGGTGCGCGTCATCACATAGAGCCTGTCATTCAATTCGCCAAACCAAACCGGGGTCGGGACGCCTACACCATTTTTGCGAAAGGTCACGAGGCTGATATAGCGCTGGGAGTGAATTTCAGGAGGGATGGGCATGGGGAGATTCTACGGCGAAATGGAGGTCAGCGCACAGCGTAAGTGATTCATCAACAACATGCGGGATGCTTCTCATCGTACAATTTGAAATTCACACCTCCTACGGAGTAGAGCCTTGATGCCAAGAAGAAAACTTATCGCCGCCAACTGGAAGATGTACAAGACCCCTGCTCACGCGGAGGAGTTTCTCCGCGGATGCCTGCCCGTGCTCGCCGCCCACTCAAGAAGCGAGATCGTTATTTGCCCGCCTTTTACCAGTCTGGCTGCTGTGTCTGCCATGGTACTGGAGAGCAACATTGGCATAGGCGGACAAAATATGCACTGGGAAAAAGAAGGAGCATATACGGGCGAAATTTCCGCGGGCATGTTGCTCGCGGCAGGATGCACGCACGTCATCCTGGGGCACTCTGAAAGGCGGCAATATTTCGGTGAAACCGACGACACAGTCAACCTGAAACTCAAAACCGCCCTGGAATCTGGATTGACTCCCATTGTTTGTGTCGGCGAAGTTCTAGAGGAACGGGAAGCCGGCCTGACCGAAGACGTCCTCCGACGGCAGTGCGTGCGTGCGTTCAATACTATATCCGCTAAAAAGGCTGGGCCCTTGGTGATTGCATATGAGCCGGTTTGGGCCATCGGGACAGGAAAAACGGCCACTCCGCAGATCGCTGCCGACGCCCATAGTTTGATTCGAGGAGAAGCGGCTAAAGCGTTCGGTGACGAGTTCGCAGCGCAAATGCGCATTCTTTATGGCGGTTCGGTCAAGCCAGACAACGCTAAGGCTTTGATGTCACAAGAAGAAATTGACGGCGCACTCGTCGGTGGCGCGAGCCTAAATCCGGAGACGTTTTTAGCTATTGTTCAGGCTTAATCGCGCAGAACCCTCGGAGTTTGCGCAAAAGAAGGTTCTATTGGTTTTGTCTGCACTGTTTCTGCGGTGAATTACGACCCTTTGCTATACTGACTGAGCCTCGTTTTTTGCATTTTTATTGCGGAAGTGGTGGAACTGGCAGACACACCATCTTGAGGGGGTGGCGCCGAAAGGCGTGGGGGTTCAAATCCCCCCTTCCGCACCAAAGGATTCATTCGCACATGATTATTTTGATTACTATCATTCACGTTTTGGTAAGCCTGTTTCTGATCATCGTGGTGCTCTTGCAGAGCGGTCAGAGCGGCGATGTAGCAGCCGCATTCGGCGGAATGGGCAGCCAGACGGCCTTTGGACCTCGTGGAGCAACAACAGCCCTCTCCAAGGCGACAACCTGGTCCATCGTTATTTTCATGCTGACTTCCATCACGCTCTCGATTGCCGCCTCGCGCAAGACCACATCGCGCTCAGTACTCCAAGGCATCAGCAGCGCACCCGCGAAATCTGCTCCGGCGCAAACTCCCGCGGCGCCAGCACAGAAATAATTGACGAGACCCATCCTGTCAAATAAACGTGACAAGGATGGGCCCTTAAAGCCTCTGCCATGATTCACGAAATCTTTCCCGTTGGCCCGTTGCAATGCAATTGCTCCGTGATTGGGGACGAAACTACCCATGAAGGCATGGTGATTGACCCCGGGGACGACATCGAAGATGTACTCGCTGTAATCCAAAAGCACAATTTGCGGGTGAAACAGATCGTGATCACGCACGCCCATATTGATCACATTGGCGGCGCTATGAAACTGAAAGCTGCCACTGGCGCTCCCATTTTGCTGAATCCAAATGATCAAGCGCTGTTGAAAATTATGGACGTACAAGCCGGCTGGATCGGAGTCGCCCCGCCAGGCATTATTCAGGTTGATCAAAATCTGGCAGATGCGGACACTCTGGCAACGGGTAAGTTGAAAGCCAGTGTTATGCATACTCCCGGGCACACAGAAGGCAGTATCTGTCTTTATTTTCCGGCAGAGCACAAGCTCATTGCCGGCGACACATTGTTTGCTGGCAGCATTGGGAGAACTGACCTGCCGGGGGGATCATTCCCGAAAATCATTGCGTCGCTTCACGAGAAAGTACTCACCTTGCCAGATGAAACCGTTGTCGTTCCCGGTCACGGACCTCTCACGACAATCGGCAATGAGCGAGAATCCAACCCGTTTTTGAAGGGATGAACTTCTGCGCTAATTTTGCAATGGCAACAAATGCAATACTGTTTCTTCCACTCTTGGCCATGCGCGCGAGCGCGGATCAATCAAGTCAAAATGACCGGCAGGGCCAATCTCCAGATAATGCGCGTCTTCTTCGCGCTTCTGTTTACTCTGCACATAATTCCTGCTGAAACTGGGCGGGACAATGTCATCGGCTGCGCCATGAATGAGCCATTGCGTGGCTTTGCAGGAAAGCTGCATGGGATCTGCTTCGTGGTAATGTTCAGGAACTTCACCGGGTTTGCCGCCAAGAAACTCGACCACTGCATCGTCGCTCAAATGCTGTTGATAAGCCTGTTGCACATCCACAACTCCAGCCAGGGAAACTACTCGTTTTGCTGTGACCTCATGCGCCGCCAGGCATATCGCAAGTTGGCCACCGGCGGAATGTCCCATCACTAAAATTCTTGTGGCATCCAGTTTGTATTGCTTTGCCATCTGTGGGATAAACCGGTACGCGCTGACTATATCCTCAAACGTGCCCGGCCAGCCTCCGCCTTGATTGCCGACGCGACGATATTCAATATTCCAGGTGGCAAAGCCCTTTGCAGGGAGCGCTGCGCACGAATGCCCGGCGTGGGTTAAATCGTACTTTGCCCGCCAATAGCCCCCGTGGATATTCATCACCACCGGGAAAGAGCCGCCAGTTTTCGGCAATCGAAGTTCGCCAAACTGGTTGGCATCTTTGCCATACGCCACCCGCGCATCGGCGGGTGGCGGAGCCAGCGTGAGAATATCGTCAGAAGACATGTAAATTCAGAGAAACTTATTTCGGGTTTGGGGGTTATTGGTCTTTAAGTTTGAGCTTGGACTTGTTATCTTCCAGAAACTGGCGAAGTTGGGGCATAGCATCGAACAAACGATTCCATTGCTCGTAATAAAGAGTAACGGGGAAACGGCCCAGGCCGTAAACACTGACTCCGCCTTTTTCGCCGACGCGAAATTCGAGGCTGCCGGTCCGGCGCGGTTGTTTTTCCAGTTCGGCGAGGCGTGCTTTTAGTTCTTCATAGGTTGGCTCGGACATAAATGTAAGCCTTTCGATAAAAGTTTAGGATGCAAACATCATAGAAGCTGCGAGAGTGTTCGTCGAGTACGCGAGTGAATAGGCCTCGTGAGATTTTGAAACCGGTTATCAAGACAGTAAAACGCGAATTACATCGGTAACTTTTTTGGTGTGATGGAAGTGGCACAATAAGCCATTGCGGAGGATTGCAGTATGAAGCGTACTTTCTTTTGGATGATTCTGTCTCTCGTGGTCTGGGTCGTACCGAGTTTTGCCGAAACCAGTCAGCCCGATCGTATTCAAGGTGCGATCACCAACAGCCCGACCGTGATGTTGCAAGGCAACATTCATCCCAAGGCGCAACCGCAATATGACATGGGGCCCGTGGAATCGAGCTTGAAACCGGGTTATATCACGATGGTCTTGCAGCCTACCGCCGCGCAGCAAGCGGACATGAAGCAGCTTTTGAAAGATTTGCAGAATCCTTCGTCTCCCCATTACCACCAATGGTTGGCGCCGGAGCAGTACGCGGCTCGGTTTGGCGTATCTCAGCATGACATGACCAAAATTGTGAATTGGCTCGCCGCGCAGGGTTTTGAAGTGCTGCAACCCGCTCGTGGACGAAACTGGATCGCTTTCACCGGTACCGCAGATTTGATCCAGCAGACTTTTCAGACGGAGATTCACTACTACATGGTGAATGGCGAGAAACACTTCGCCAACTCGAGCAACCCAGTCATTCCTCAAGCTCTGGCTGGAATTGTGATGGGCTTCCGCGGCATGAATAACTTTGCGCCGAAACCCAATATCAAGAATAAAGGTGTGGCGAATCCTTTCTATAGCGCAGGCGGTTTTAATAACCTTGGCCCTGCTGATGTTGCCACGATTTACGACATCCAGGCACTTTATGGTGCTGGCTACACCGGAAGCGGGCAGAAGCTGGTTGTAGTTGGTCAAACCGACATCGATACAACAGATATTTCTCAATTTCGTGCAGGCTTTGGTCTTTCCGCCACGCTGCCAACAATCACACTTGTCCCAGGGGATACAGACCCCGGCAAAACTGATGATTTAGGCGAGGCCGATTTGGATATCGAATGGGCAGGTGCTGTTGCACAAAATGCAACGTTGCTCTACATCATCGGCAATCCAACCACGGGCAACGGCGTGTTTGATTCGGCGCAATACGCAATCGATCAAGACTTAGCGCCGGTTATCAGCATGAGCTACGGCGGCTGTGAACCGGAGAACGTTAATTTCATTCCTGGCTTTGAGGTCGAACTACAGAAGATGAGCACGTTCGGCATCACTTTTGTTGCTTCTTCTGGTGACTCTGGCGCAGCTGGTTGTGATAGCGATCAGAGTGCGCAAGGAACAATGGGGTTAGCGGTAAATTATCCCGCCAGCAGCCCTGAAGTGACAGGAGTAGGCGGTACAGAGTTTAACGAAGGCACTGGAACCTATTGGGGATCAAATGGTACCGGCTTGGGATCCGCCCTTTCCTATATTCCAGAAATCGCGTGGAACGACACTTCCATTAATAACTCGCTCTCTGCTGCGGGCGGCGGTAAGAGCAGCTGCGGTGTAGAATCTGGCGGCGCATGTACCGGGGGATTTCCTAAACCGACCTGGCAGACGGGAACCGGGGTACCTGCCGACGGCGTGCGCGATGTCCCGGATATTTCCATGGCCGCATCCGCTGATCACGATGGCTATATTTTCTGTTCGCAAAGCAGTTGCGCCAGCGGCATTGCTAATGCGGTAACTTCGAACTCCATCGTGGGTGGAACTTCTGCATCTGCTCCGGTATTCGCCGGAATCATTTCCTTGCTGAATGACTACGTGGTTGCTCAAGGCATTCAGAGCAAGCCGGGGCTGGGAAATATCAACCAGAAGTTGTATTCCCTGGCACAAAGCGACCCGACGATCTACCATGACGTGACTTCTGGCAACAATATTGTTCCTTGCCAGTCAGGAACGCCGAACTGCCCTTCCAGCGCGCCTTTCCAATATGGATACAGCGCGGGCGTGGGCTACGATCAAGTGACAGGGTTAGGTTCGGTGGATGCGAATGCTTTTGTGATCTCTTTCGCGGGCACCTCAACCACAACAACTTTAGCTCTGAGCCCTGCGCCTGCGAACGGGCAATACGTTGGCACAACCCAGACGGTTACGTTGATGGCGACAGTAACAGCCAACTCTGGAACCGGAACACCGACGGGAACAGTCACTTTCATGGATGGCTCGACGGCTTTGGGAACTCCCCAGACGCTGGTTAGTGGCTCAGCAAGTTTGGCAGGACAGGTACTCTCCGCGGGCCTTCATAGCTTGACGGCGGTTTACAGTGGAGACTCTAAGTTCCCAGGCTCAACTTCAAACCCGCCATTTTCCGCGCTGGTGACGACGAACAGCCCTTCAGCCACGAATGTACAGTTGTCGTCTTCCAGTATTAACGCGGGCGGTTCGGTCATGATCACAGGAACGGTTACGGGAGGAGGTACGACACCGACCGGAATTCTTACCTTTCTGAACGGTGCGACTGCGTTGGGCACTGGAACGTTATCAGGTGGTACGGCCACGATTCAAAGCACTTTCGTTACAGGCGGCACGTACAACATCACAGCCAGCTACAGTGGTGATGCAACCTATGGAAATAGCACTTCCTCATCAAATACGGCGAATATCTCTCCGTTAAACGTGATGGACTTTTCTCTGACGCAGAATGCCACGATTAACATCTCTGCACCCGGAGGGAGCGGTTCGACCAGCATTACGGCCACGCCGCTCGGTGGTTTTAACGGGACGATTTCCTACACCTGTAGTGGCCAACCATCGGAGTCAATGTGTACAGTCACGGCTACATCAACCGGTGCGACTGTCATGGTCACAACCACGGCCGCAACTTCACAGATTCAGCGAAATCGGAGCAACGGCCTCTTCTACGCAATGTTGTTGCCGGGAATGCTGGGTATGCTGCTCGTCGGGCGCAAGAAGAAGTCTTATCGTGCCATGCAGATGATCATGTTAATCGTGGTCTTGGGCATGTCCACGCTGTGGATGGCGGCTTGCGGCGGTGGTCCGAGCGGAGGCAGCGGAGGAAATCCCAACCCAGGCACCCCGGCTGGCATGACAACGCTTACGATCACGGGAACTTCAGGCTCACTCACGCGTACTGCGCCAGTGATCTTGAACATTCTGTAATTAGAAGCTCAACGGGCGCGCTGTGACCACAGCGCGCCTTTTTCCTTTTGCGGGCTGCCGTCTTTGGTACGCTGGATTGCTTGTAGCTGCTCGCTTGTTGTATAAGCCAAACATGCGCAAATGGATGCGCGAGCGCATGATGCGCCGCAAAAAGAGCAAGGAAGAACCTAAACCCGAATCTACACAAGCTCCACTCCAACCAGCGTACTACGATGCGCCGCCAACGGCAGCTTCGGAAGATCAGGCTCCCGAAGCTTCTGGCCCAATGGAAGCCGTGCCCGCCGAAGATGTGGCGCCTGAATCCGCGGAAACGCCCCAATCTACAACTTTAAAGCCGACTCGCAGCGGTGGCCCTGCGCGTAGAAGGGGCCGAGGTGGTCGTGGCAGGGCACGGACGAATACACGTCCCGCTGTAAGCGGGCAGGAAAAATCCGCGGAAACTCCTGCGGATGCGAAACCAGCGACATCCGTTATTCAAGCGCCTGCCGCAATTGCGAATCCCAAGGGCACAGTCGTACTCGCCATAGGCTTGCCGGGTTCGGGCAAGAGTTCATGGTTTAAACGGCATAACATCACACCGCTCTCCAGCGATATGCTTCGGGCGCTGCTTTTCGATGATCCGACGGAGCAGCGGTTCCAGGATCTCGTCTTTTCGAACTTGCGTTCCATGCTGAAAGCGCGGTTGATTGCGAAACGTCCCATGAGCTATGTGGACACCACGAACCTTACCCCTCACGAGAGGCAAAATTGGATCAAACTGGCGCACGACTACGGGTACGAAATCCAAGCAGTATATTTTGATGTGCCGTTGGAGATTTGCCTAGAGCGCAACAGTAAGCGCCAGCGCGTGGTGCCGGAAGACATCATGCGGCGCATGGCAGCGAAGTTAAAAGCGCCGGAGTTTGGCGAGGGATTCTCGAAAATTACGGTCGTCCGGGTAAAACAGAAAGAATAAGAACCGGCCTTCCTACTTCAAATAAGGCAAGAGTTCCTTGAAGGCAGGCGCACCTGAGCTGCGCATCAATTCGTACATCATCATTTCGGTGGATGAAATAACCGCGCCTGAGGCTTTCATGCGATCAAGTCCAATCTTCCAATTCCATTCGGTTCGAGAACTGACCGCGTCAGAGGCGACATGCACCAGGTAGCCTTCCCGTAAGGCCGACAGCGCTGTTTGCATCACGCAAATGTGCGACTCCATTCCGCATAGAAGCACCGTATTGGGGTGACCCTGCAATTGCTTTAGGCTTGCGCAAAAGGCATCGCTGCCAAAACATGAAAACATCTGTTTATCGAAGGGTTGAACATCGGGCAGCAGGGAAGCAATTTCAGGAACGGTATTGCCCAGCGCTTTGGCATACTGCGTGGTCAGAATCGCTGGGATTTTAAGAAGCGAGGCTGCCCGAATCAATAACTGACTGTTTTTCAGCAGGCGATCTTTCTCGAAGATCGGCGGCAATAGCCTTTCCTGAATATCAATCACAATCAACGCGCATTGGTCAGCAATGAGCGGCTGGCGAGCTATTTCGGCGGAATCGTTTGTTAACTGTGCGATATTTCCTGGCCTCGGAGCCATGTCAATTTTGAGTTTATCAGCTTGTAGTTGACCACTAGGAGTCACTACCCATAGAATCAGAAAGTTAGTTCCAACCTAAGCGTTGCCCCCTCGTTCAATGGTAGGACAGCAGATTCTGGATCTGCCTATCGGGGTTCGAATCCCTGGGGGGCAACCAAATATTCTTTTCTTATTTCAAACTTTCCAGATAAGCAACTAGAGCGTCCATTTCTTCGGGTTTGAGCTGCGGGGTGGGCATTCCGCCCGCCGTCATCTTTGCCGTAGGAGATTTGAGCAGGCCTTCCACCTGCTGGGCTGAGTATTTGCTGCTGATGCCGATCAACTTGGGAGCTGCTGCCGTGCCAGTGCCTCCATCACCGTGACAAGCGTTGCAGGACTGCTGCTCGAAAATACCCTTGCCTTTGGCCGCCAGGGGATTGGCCAATGCTACATTCGCGGCCGCCAGCGTGCCAGCAGATGACTCCGGCTGAAATGGAGCGAGCATGTACTCTTCCGTGGCCTGGTCTTGCTGTAATAATTTGGTCGCGACGCTCAAATTCACAGCGTCGTCGTGGTAACTCAACATCGTAAGTGTGAATAGCCCCACCAGCACGCCGGCAAACGCGCCTACCGCAAGCGGACGTCTCCAGGGACGCCGTTCGGGGCTTCGATCCAAGAGCGGTGTGAAAAAGAATAGCCCGCCGATGAGCGTGGGAATTACCAGAATTCCGATGATTGCCGTCGGCCCAGCCCAATACCGCAGCCATTGAAAAGGAGCGCGATAGTACCACTCCGGACGCGGCAGATATTGAGTGTCCGAAGGATTTGCTTCCGGTCCTAACTCGATTGGGTGAAAATGAGCAAACAACCAGAGGCCCAGAATCAGCAGGAGCGTAAAGCCGACATCCATCACCACTTGGCGGGGATAGAACGGCTCAGTCGGCTTTTTCGGAGTCAATGAATCTTCATCAATCGGCCCAGCCGGGCCAGCTTTGCGGAATAAGAAGACATGGCTCCCTATAAACGCAAACAACAAAGCCGGCAGCAGGAACACGTGAGCAACGAAAAAGCGTGACACGGTCAGTGTCCCCATCTCATCGCCGCCACGGATCAAACGCTTGATCCATCCCCCAATGAAAGGAACTTCACTGGCGATATTTGTGCCGACGGCGGTTGCAAAGTACGCTTTCTGATCCCAAGGGAGAAGATAGCCGGTAAATGCCATTCCCAGCATAAGTAAAAGCAAGACGCAGCCGGACATCCAGAGGAGCTCACGCTTTCCTTTATAAGATCCGTAAAGAAATGTCTGCCCGATGTGCAGTAGAACCAGAACGATGATGCCGCTTGCGCCGTAGGCGTGGATGCTGCGCAGCAACGATCCCGAAGTCACCAATTTTGTAATGTAAGCGACTGTAGTGTGTGCGTGATCGGCCGAAGGAACGTAATACATGGCCAAAAACACACCGGTAACGACCTGGGAAATAAACAGAAAAAGCAGCCCGGAGCCAAAGATGTAAGCTAGCCGCGCGCCGCCCGGTATGGGTTCATCCAGCGCCTCGTGCAACATGCCACGCCAGCCAGTGCGGTGGTCAAGCCAGTGAAGAAAACCACTTTGAGGTGGGTCTAGTTTTTGCGTCAATCCATTTTCTCCATCGTTAGGAAAGCACTTGCCGCGTTGGCACCAATTGCTGGAAATATTCGTAATGCACTTTCAACATGCCCTCTTCCACTTTGGTTTCGAGTTCGTCCATGGAGCGTGGTGGAGGCCCGGAGATCCGCGCACCATCCGCGGCAAATGTTCCTCCATGACAAGGGCAAACAAAATGTCCGCTGCCATCATTCCATGCCACGGAGCATCCCAGATGCGGACAAATTGGAGATAAAACTTTTAATTTGCCGCCGTCGCCCTGCACAACGTATACGGCTTTTTCCGAAATGAGCTTGCGCCAACCGTCACGTTGTTCCACTTGAATCAATCGTTTCATCGGTGCCGCACCAGGCTGCAACTCGGAAACCTGGCCGATGTCGGACCATTGAATCTCAGTTGTCTTCGCCAATAATGGGTAGAGGATGAAGCGTATTACCGGCAGCGCCAATACAGCGCCTACGCCAGCAGCGCCAACGGCCAATAGAGCCGCGAGAAAAGATCGCTTGGTCGGATCTGCAACGTTAGCAGCAGGCCCGCAAGGTTGCACATTCGATTCGTTCATGAAAAGTCCTCTATTTGCCCGCTAAGTGGCGGATTTCGGCAACGAGACTCTTGATCTGGGCATCGGTCAACTTTCCAGCGAACGACGGCATTTTCCCTTTGCCTTTCGCAATGGCAGTGGCAAGATCATCGTCCGACATTTTCTGGACTTCATCCGATTTCAGGTCTTTGGCGCCCAATTGCTTGCCGGTAATTGAGCTGCCGCTACCGTCATCGCCATGACAAAGCGAACACTTTGATTTGTAGAGTTGTTCGGCAGCTTTTAAGTCTTTGGCGGATGGAGCACTTTGAGCATAGACGGACGGGTTCGACATCAACAACATAGCGGCAATGGCCATTCCTTGCAGGAACGAATAACGTACTTTCATCTTGAGCTTCTCCTTGAGAAGATGAACTGGTGCAATGACTTCCGAATCGTACTTATTCTAGCCCTCAAGTCAATTTCTATATGTGATCCAGCGCACAGGGCTTTGGTTATGGCTTCGCTGCGTCTGCATAATTCATAATTATTGATACGATGTTCCTTCTTTAAGAATTCGACTAACAAGGATCGTGGACTCATGAGCAACTTCGTTCGTTGGGGATATGCCTTTCTCACCGTATTAACTTTTGGTTTTCCTCTTATTAGCATCGCCCAGCGCCTTCCCGGCGGAATCACACCCAGTCACTACAAGCTCTTCCTTGATCCCAACATCGCGACCCGAACTTTTTCAGGAGAAGAGACTATTGATGCACAGCTGGTTTCGCCTGCGAAAGATATCGTCCTCAACTCGCTTGACCTTGATATTTCGTTCGCAGAGATTACTGCCGCGGGCAAGACTCAACCCGCGAAGATTGTCTATAAAAAGGCTGACGAAATGGTACGTTTCGAGGTCGCTGATGCCATTCCCCCTGGAGCTGCGCAGATCCACCTGAAATTTTCTGCGCCGCTGACCAATGGGCTACGGGGTCTTTATCTGAGCAAATCCGGGCGCAGGGAATATGCAGTCACTCAATTCGAAGGCACCTACGCTCGCATGATGTTCCCTTGCTTCGATGAACCCGGCTACAAGGCAACATTCGATCTCACAGTCACCGCAGCAAATGGCGATACCGCGATTTCTAACGGACGCATTATTGCCGATACGCCTATTTCGGGCAGCAACCGCCACAAGATTGTTTTTTCTACCTCGCCCATAATGTCTACATATCTTGTGGCTGTGGCCATCGGCGATTGGCAATGTCTTGAGAATACGGTGGACGGTGTTCCCATCCGTGTCTGTGCGGAGCCTGAGAAAAAAGAACTTGGAAAATTTGCCCTCGATGTGGCATCACATTCGCTTGCTTTCTATAACACCTGGTATGGCATCAAATACCCCTTCGGCAAACTCGATATGCTCGCCATCCCCGATTATGAATGGGGAGGAATGGAAAATACGGCGTCGATTTTCTACCGCGACTCCGCTCTGCTTTTCGATGATTCGAAAGCCTCTGTTTTCGAGCGCCGCAATCAAGCCGTGATCATTGCCCACGAAATCGCGCATCAATGGTTCGGCGATCTAGTCACTCCCGTCTGGTGGGACGACATCTGGCTCAATGAAGGCTTTGCCACGTGGATGGAATCAAAACCCATCGCCGCCTGGCACCCTGAATGGCATCTCGAAAATCAAGATGCCGTCGCGGCGCAGCAGATCATCAGCCTGGATTCGCTGGGCGCTACGCGTGCTATTCACGGTAACCCAAACACGCCCTCTGAGATTAAGGAAATGTTTGACGGCATCACCTACGAAAAAGGCGGGGCAGTCCTTTCCATGCTCGAGTCGTATGTCGGGGCGGAGACCTTCCGCAGAGGCGTAAATGCGTATTTGCAAGCACATGCTAACGGAAATGCGACGGCTTCTGATTTTTGGAAGGCAATGGCACAAGCTTCGGGAAAACCCATAGATCAGATTATGCCCACATTTGTTTTGCAACCCGGAGTGCCAGTGCTTACTTTGCACACGAGTTGTGCAGGAAGCAAAGGCGATGCGAGTTTCTCGCAACAACGGTTTCTTTTGTATTCGCGGCCCACGCCGGCGGTTGATACATCTTTG
>Ga0070734_10003060_pt1 | contig 18496 bp, 8 predicted proteins | sample Coa_R1_8_FD_66444 | JGI IMG/M metagenome (GOLD analysis project Ga0070734, IMG submission 66444) | Surface soil microbial communities from Centralia Pennsylvania, which are recovering from an underground coalmine fire - Coalmine... | ecosystem: Environmental > Terrestrial > Soil > Unclassified ... | reverse complement strand
GCCATGTACATCTCGGGGCCGCGCGCCGTCGACACGTCGCCGAGGTCGAGGACGTCGCTCCACCCGAACGACCGGAGCAGCTCGGTCACCTTGGCCTTGGCCCCGGCGTCGTTGCCGCTCACGAAGACGGTGTGGTCGCCGCCGCCGACCGAGCGGGGATCGACCATCACGAACGCGTTGATCGTGTTCAGCGTCTTGACCACCTTCAGGTGGGGGAAGGCAGCCTGGATCCGCTCGGCCAGGCAGCGCTCCTGGCTGGCGAGCACCGCAGGGGGCCGCCCCTTGCTGGCGTCGAGCTCGTTCCCCACGTCGATGAGGATCTTGTCGCCGACGGTGTCCGCCGCGGCCAGCTTGAGCGCGTCGATCGACACCTGCCCCGACGTCGCGTTGATCAACAGCTCGCCGTGCGCCGCCGCCTCCTTGAAGGTGGCGATCCGGGCGCGGCCCTCGTTCTTCGCCTGCCATTCGCGCAGCGTGGCCCCGAACATCTTCTTGTCGTCGAGCTTGTTGGGATCGCGCGTCCCCAGCACGACGTCGTGCCCCGGCCCGACCAGCTTCGACCCCAGCGTCTGCGCGACCACACCCGAACCGATGATCCCGATCTTCATGGCAGCCTCCGTCCCTGGATGAGGCCGCAATCCTGACGCGCCCGAACCGCCGGCACAAACGATCGACGGCGCCCGCCGCGGATCGGATCTCAGTGCAGTTCTGAAATGCAGCTCTCGAGCTAGGAAGGGTGATCCCCGTTACCGGCCTCCTGCGTTAAAATGAACGACGGTGGATGTAAGGCTTTACCGGATTCTGTCGCGGCGGCTCACCCCCGCCTCGCTGCGCATTGGAAACAGGGAAGCGCGTCGACGTACATTCCTGGTGGGTGTCACCCGGGCAGCCGGAGGCCTGCGCTTGGCGCTGGGCCCGGTCCCCCACTGCCCGCCGGGTCCCGCGCGCGCCACCCTCGACTTCACCGACGCCGGTCGCGAGCTCTGGGTGGCGGGGATGATCACCGCCACCGCCGACGGAGGCGCCGAGCTGACCGTCGAATCCGAGCCCGTCAGCCGGCCCTCGCGCTCGACCCGGCTCACCGCCGCCGCCGACGTCGCCTTCGCCATCTGCATCGTCGAGCTCGAGGGCGGCGGCCGCCAGTGCTACCCCATCATGGACATCGGCGCGCGCGGGCTGCGGATCGAGACCGGGACGCCGCTCTCGGTCGGGACCGTCCTGGCCGATCTGATCGTGATCTTCAGGCGCGAGGTGCTGCGCACCGGCGAGGGGGTGATCACCAGCTGCTCTCCCGCCCGGTATCCGGACGGCCGCCTGATCTACGAGTGCGGTGTTCGCCTCCGCGCCGGTCCCCCCCGGCCCAGGCTGACGCCCACCGACGAGCGGGTCGAGGTCGACGACGTCGCGCGCGTGCGCGCGATCCTCTGGGCGCTCTCCGACCTCGAGTACGAGGTGGCGATCTCGGGACCGACCGGCGTGCTGCGCGGCCGGATGCTCCCCCAGCGGCCGGCCGATCGCGGGCGCGTGCCGGCGCTCTCCTGCCGGGTCAACGACGCCGATCGGCTCCCGATCCGGTCGGGGGCAGTGACCGTCGAGTGCTCGCTGTTCGGCAGCGGGTACCGGTTCTACGCGCGGGTCACCGATCGACGGGGCGACGTCCTCACCCTCTCGCCGTCGCCCAAGCTGCGCGAGTGGCACCGGCGCAGCGAGGAGCGGACGCGGCTCGAACCCGGCAGCGGCGCGCTGGTCAGCTACCGCCATTCGCTGACCGGCGCGCGGCGCGCTCACCCGGTGGTCGATCTCTCGTCGCGCGGATTCTCGTTCCAGCCGGGGCCCAGCGACGAGGAGCTGTGGACGGGGCTCCCGCTCAAGGACGTCCGCATCCACCTGGGGCCGGTCGCCTTCCGCGCCCCCGCGGTCTCGGTCCGTTCGGTGTCACCGAGCCGGGTCAGCGCCGAGATGCGGGCGCTGCCCGACCGGGAGGCCGATCTGATGCGCGAGCAGCTGATCGAGCACGGTCCCGATCCGATCCGGTTTCACGACGGCAGCGACTTCGACCAGCTGGTCGCCTTCCACCGCTCGATGAACCTCCTCGAGCCAGACATGGAAGCGAACCTGCAAGCGACCTTCGAGGAGTCGCGCCGGACCTGGAAGCTGGCGCACGGCCGAGCGGCCGGGTTGATGCGGACGGCGGTGGTCCCCTGGAAGGGCGGCATCGGCGCCACGCTCAATTCCGTCCGGGCCTATGAACGGACCTGGATGTTCCAGCACAACGCGGTCGCCTCGGGGGGCGGCGTTCCGGCCGGCGCGGGACAGCTGCACGGGATCCTGATGCGCCTGGCCGCCCACCGGACCGACGGCGAGTACGTCGCCGGCGCCATCGACGCCAGCGCCAAGTCGATGCACGGGCTGGTGACCACGTTCTTCGCCCAGTCGGCGCCGGCCCACCGCGGAGCGACGCGGATGGTCGTCTATGCCGCGCCGGCCGCGCCCGCGCCGGCCCGTGGCGTCCCCGCGGTGCGGCGGCTGCGCGGCCGCGACGAGGCGCTGGTCGAGAACGCGGGGGCGCGCCAGCTGGACCCGGTCTGCGCCCGCGCCCTCGGCCTGTGCGCCGGCGAGATCGAGCTGCCGAAGACGCGCGCCGCGTACGCCAAGATCGGGCTCGAGCGGACGCGCGAGGCGTTCGGCGCGTTCGCCGACGAGCGGTGCGTGGCGGTCCTCCTGCGGGAGACGGCCTCACCCGGCCTCTCGCTCAGCGGCCTCCTGTCCGCCTCGTTCCTCTTGCCGGTGCTGCCCGACGCCGACCCGGACGGCTCGAAGCGGCGGGCGCTCGGCGAGCTGGCCCGCGCCACCCGGCTGCCCGGGGATCCTCCCATGCGGTTCCTGTTCCTGCCGCTCGGCGCGGACGACGCCCCGTTGCGGGCCGTCGGATTCGCGCCCGTCGGCGCGTGCACCTTCTTCGCGCTTCACCGCCTGGGCATCCTGGACTATCAACGTTACGTGGCCGACAAGTACGGGTTGCTCCAGGCGCGCCTGCGCGGGCGGTCGGCCCGCCTGCCGGAGGCCGCCTGACGGCCGGGCCGGCGAGCGAACCGACGGCGCTGGCCCACGAGGTGAGCTGCCGGTTCGTCACGCCGCTCCTGGAGATCGCCCTGGCCGAGGCGCAGGGCGAGGCGCTCGATCGGCTGCTCGGGCGCTGGAACCTCGGCCGCGCCGAGCTCGGCGACGAATCGAACTGGGTCTCGCTGCGCTTCTGCGAGGAGCTGTGCGACTGGCTGGCGGGCGTGGTCGGCGCGGACGCGCTGGCCCAGCGGGTCACCCGGGCCACCTTCTCGCCGCGCGCGCTGGGCGTGCTCTATCCGGTCATGCGCGCCTTCGGATCGCCGCGCGTGGGGTACGGCGCGCTTCCCCAGCTGGTCGCGCGCATGACCAAGATCAGCGCGGTCACCGTCGCCAACGTCCGCCGGGGCTCGGCGGAGATCGTCTACCGTCCGTCGCGGCCCGAGCACCGGGCGCGCTCGCCGCTCATCTGCCTGCTGCGCAAGGCGCAGATCGCGGCCGGGCCCACGCTCTGGAGGCTGCCGCCCGCCCGCATCGAGGAGACCGAGTGCCAGTCGCGCGGCGGGGAGTGCTGCCGCTACCGCGTCCGGTGGGTCGAGCGGGCGTCGATGCGCGGCCTGCTGGTCGGCCTGTGCGCCGGCGGCGGGGCGGCGCTCCTGCCGCTGCACGGGCTGCCCGCCGCGCTCATCGCGCTGGCGGCGGGGGCCGCGCTGGGGCGGATCTTCGATCTCCGCGCGCACGGCCGCGAGCTGCAGACGTTCGTGGACGAGCACACGGGGGCGCTGACCACCGCCCTCGACACGGCCGAGCGCCGGTTCGTGGAGCTGGAGAAGGCCAAGGCCGAGGTCGACGCCCGCGTCGAGCAGCGGACGGCCGAGCTGCGCACCGCCACCGAGAAGCGCGTCCACACCGAGAAGCTGGCGGTGCTGGGCACGCTGGCCGCGGGGCTGGCGCACGAGGTCCGCAACCCCGCCAACGCGATCGTCAACGGCCTGCGCCCGGTCGAGCGCTACCTGAAAGAGACGGGCGCCGATCCCGACTGCACGCTCTCGGTGCGGATCGCCATCGACGCGGGCGACCAGATCGCGCGGCTGGTGGGCGACCTGCTGGACGTCGGCCGCACCGACCGCGGGCTCGAGCCCTGGGACCCCCATCAGGGGATCGAGGCCGCGATCCGCCTGCTCTCGCGCCGGACGCAGCAGATCTCGTTCCACCGCGACTTCCGGTTCACGGGCGAGATCCTGGGGCGCCCGCCGGCGCTCAACCAGATCTTCCTCAACCTGTTCGACAACGCGGTACGCGCCGCCGGCGAGGGGGGACGGGTCCGCGTCTCCTCGCGCGCCGAGCGCGACGGGGTCGAGATCACGATCGCCGACAGCGGGCCCGGGATTCCGCCCGAGCTGGCCCAGAGGATCTTCGATCCCTTCTTCACCACCCGCGAGGTCGGAGAAGGCACGGGGCTGGGCCTCCACTTCAGCCGGCAGGTCGCGTACGATCACGGCGGTTCGTTGGATCTGGTCGCGGCACCCGGCTGGGGCGCATGCTTCAAGCTCTGGTTGCCGAGCCACCGGCGCGAAATAGTGTCATCGTGAGCGCCGTGCTCCCCAGCATCCCCCACTCCGCCGTCCTCTACGTCGATGACGACCCGCGGAACCTGCACGCCTTTCGCCTCAGCTTCAAGAGCCGCTTCCGCCTGGTCACGGCCGCCTCGGGGCGCGAGGCGCTGGAGATCCTGGCCCGGGAGCCGATCGCCGTCCTGCTGACCGATCAGCGGATGCCGGAGATGTCGGGCGCCGAGCTGTGCGCCACGGTCAAGCAGCGGTTCCCCGACGTCATCCGCATGATCCTCACCGCCTACTCGGACATCGGCTCGGTGGTCGAGGCCATCAACGGCGGCCAGGTGAGCCGCTACTTCATCAAGCCCTGGCGCGAGGAGGAGCTGGCGGACGCGATCCGCGCCGGCATCGACGCCTACCAGCTGGTGACGGTCACGCGCGACCTGCAGATCCGCCTCCTGCAGCAGGAGCAGCAATCGACCACCACCTACCTCCTGGGGCGGATCCTGCACGAGGTGGTCTCGCCGGCCATCGGCATCCGCGACAACCTGGGGTTCGTGGTCGACGGCGTCACGCAGCTGGCCCGGATGGCGGCCGCCTCGGACCCGGACGTCCCGCGCGTGGCGAGCGACCTCGTCCCCGCCCTCACCGACGCGCACGAATCGGCGATCGACCTGGTCGGCCGCATCGAGCAGTTCCGCCAGGGCGAGGTCCCGCTGCCGTCCAGCGACGGCGGCACCAGCCTCGACCGCGCGGTCCAGACGGCGGCCGGCATCGTCCGCCCGCGCGTCACCGAGCGCGCCCGCCTCATCCTCGACACCACCCACAAGGCGTTCGTCCGCTGCGAGCCGACGCAGCTGACCCAGGTCATCGTCAACCTGCTGCTCAACGCCTACGAGGCGATCGATCCCGGCGCGCCCGAGAAGAACCAGATCACCGTCACCACGCTGACCAAAGGCGACCGCTGCGGCTTCGTCGTCGAGGACACCGGCCGCGGCATCCCCGACGAGGTGGCGGTGCGCATCTTCGAGCCGTTCTTCTCCACCAAGCCCGGCGGAGCCAACACCGGCCTCGGGCTGCCGATCGTCAACGAGATCGTCCAGCGTCTGGGCGGGAAGATCGAGGTCGATCGGGCCAGCCGCGGGACCCGGTTCTACGTCGAGCTCCCCCGGGCGGTCTGACCGCTGCCGCCCGCTCCGACGCCGACGACGCGGCTCCGTGCGGGCGCCGGCCGTCGACGAACCGGGCCAGCGGACTCAGGGAAAGTTCACATATCCCACCGGGATCTGCGTCGATGCGCAGCCCGTGTCGTACGAACCGCCGCAGGTCTTGTTCAGGGTCTGAGTTCCGGTGACATTTCCTGACCCGTCCAGCAGCCAGGTCGACACCTCGCCGGTGGGTTCGTTGTACCAGGAGACATCGGCGAGGCCGTCCCCGTTCATGTCCACGACGCCGATGATCCACCACGTGGTCCAGCATCCGTTGGACTTGGAGCAGGTCCACGAGAGCTGTTGCGTCCCTATCACGTTGGCCCCCTGGAGGAGCCAGGCCTCAATCACCCCCGTCGTCGGGTTCTGCCAGATGAGGTCGCTGTAGCCGTCGTTGTTGATGTCCCCGGTCTCGATCGGCACCCAGTTGGCGGCGCAGTCGGATCCACAGGTCCAGTTCAGAATCTGACTTCCCGTGAAGGTCGTCCCCGAATAGTTCCAGAGCTCGAGCTGACCGTTCGTGTTGTTGTACCAGAGGACGCCCGGCTGGGTCCCCTCCATCACCCCGCCGAGGAACGTCCAGGTGGAGGCGCAGCTGCCGCCGCAGGTCTGCGACAGACTCCCCGGGCTGGTCACGTTCCCTTCGGCGTCGATGACCCAGGTCGCGACCTCTCCCGTGGTCCGGTTCCACCAAAAGATGTTGTTCGCCATCGTGGACATGGGGCTCCACGCGCTCGCGCACCCGGACGCCTCGGTGCACTGCCAGCTCAGGTTCTCGGTTCGAGGCACCGCCCCATTGAGATTCACGACCCAGCCGGTGACCTCGCCGGAGTTCGGGTTCCACCACAGCAGGGACGGCTGCTGAACGGCTTCTTGCGCGCAAGCCGGCGCCGTCTGCCCCGGCACGTTACTTTCCATGAACTGAATGCCAGGCGACGCTCCGCCGATGGGGCAACAGGAGGTCAACACGAGATTGAGGCTGTTGGTCTCCCCGGTGGTACCGTCACCCCCACAAGATGGCGCGGCCGTCGACGGAACGACGCTGCTGGTCAACACCTGGACGGCCAGCGTGGACCCCTGGTTGAAGGCTATCTGGGACCCACCTCCGTTGCCGACAACGTTGAACTCGGCGTCCGTCCAATGTTCGTTGAGGTCCAACATGTTCACCGTGTTGGACTGGGACACTGAGTAAAGTGTGGTGCTATCCCCCGTGAACGTAACCGTATCGTTGGAACCGGCGGCGCCCGTCAGCTTGTAGCGGTTCAGACCGCTGGATGCTGGGGGTGGGGTCTGTACGCCGGAGCTATTTATGTAACAGTCGGTCCCGCCATACGGGGTCCAAGCGGAGGACGGGCAGTGGGACCCATAGCCGATGAGCCAATACTGCATGAACACGACGCCCGCCGGGTCCCCAAACCCGTCGGTGGTCGCAGCGTAAGCGAACTGCTGCCACGCCTTGCAGCCGGCTATGCCAGCGCAGGCGGACGAGCCATTGAAGAAGTTCGAGTTCAGCTGGAGGGAAAAGGTGTTCGACGTGGGGCTCCCCGTGACACTTGGGAAAGACCCTTCGGCCCAGGACAGAGTCCCGGAGACATCGGAGGAAAAGTCGGAGCCGCCACCGACACTAAAGGCCGAGCCCGTCCGCGCAGCACCCTTCTGGGCGCCCCCCGCCCGGGCGCCGGCCCGCGGGATATACGGGATGTTCGGCGCGGCGATGCAGGGGACCTCCTCCCAGGTCATGCTCGGGTGAGTGATCTTGAAGCATCCCTCCTTCGGAGGCGGCGTCCGCGACATCTTCTTTCGCCATCCCTCACGATCCGGAGCACGGCCGGGTGAGGCGCCGGCTCCAGGGACCGGCGAAGCCGACTGCGCTGCGTCTGTGGCACCAGATTCCGAAGGCGAGGCACCCACGCAACCCGCGGCCAGAACCGCCACACTGATCACCACGGTCGTCAATCTGCTGTTTCGATGACTCATGCTCCGAGATGACCCGGGCCCCCGCAGAATGACGAACCCTCAGCGGCCTTGCAGCGGCAGCTCGCCGTGATGGCGATCCCCAAAAGGGCGCGCTGAATCGATCAGGGGCTAGAACAAGGCCGCCAGGAGGGCGTTGCGGGGCGCGGATTTGGGGACCACGGCGTCGACCAGCTTGCGCTGGAGGAGGTCGTTCCAGACCTCGAGGTGCGAGAACGAGTAGAGGACGCGGCGGACGCGCGGGTAGTGGTCACGCACGTGCTCGAACAGGTCGTCGGTCTTCTGCCACTCGAGGCGGTGGTCGCAGAGCAAGACGTGGGGCGGGCGCTCGCGCAGCTGATCGAGCGCCTCGCGCTTCGAGGAGGCGATCCGGACGTCGTGCTCCACGGACAGCGACCGCTGGAGGCCGCGCGCCATCTTCGGCTCGTCCTCGACGACCAGGATGTCCAGCCGCGAGCGGCGCCAGGTGACCGGGAAGCTCGAGCTGCCGAGCTCGGCGATCACGTCGGCGTCGGTGGTGGGGGGCGCCAGCTCTTTCCGCCAGAGGGCGTCGAGGCGGACCATGTCGGTGACCAGGTCCTCGGTCTTGCTCAGGATCTCCTGGACGGCCCCGGCGAACCGGCCGAGCGTTCCGGCAGATTCCGGCGTCCGCTCGGCCCCCAGCGCGGTCAGCTCGCGGAAGCCGCCGTGCGCGCGGCGGAGGCCGGCCCGCGCGAGGCGCAGGTCCTCGGCCACCGCGACCTTGATCGTCTCCTCGCCGAGTGTCGGCGCCAGGCCGGGGGGCGCGATGGTGGGCGTCTGGAGCGCGTCAGGCAGCGCCCCCTCGGGGACGTCGACCGTGTAGAGCCCCGAGCGGTGCAGGGCCGGGAAGCGGGTCAACGCCACGACGTTCCGGAACTGCCAGGCGTACCCGCGCTGAAGCGGGGCGTTCATCTCGCGGGTGATCGACTGGACCTCGCACAGCTCGGCGAGCGCCAGGCCGTACCAGGGCTCCTCGTCGCAGACGATCAGGATCTCGCCCCGGTAGGGCGTGCGGAAGCTCTTGAACGCAGTGGTCGTGGCGCCGGCGGCGATTTGCGACGCCCAGGGCTCACGGACCGCGACTGCCTTGACGACCTTCATCTCGGCTTCGGGGTCGACGCTAACACAGGGCGCCACGCGGGCGCACCCCAGAAATTTCAGGGTCCGCCGGGCCCGCCCGAGCCGCGGTGGTGGGCCGGGCCCTTGCCGCTCTCCAGGTTCGAGGCGGTGTTCACCAGGGCGACGTGCGTGAAGGCCTGCGGGAAGTTGCCCAGGAAGCGGCGGGCGGTCGGATCGTACTCCTCGGACAGCAGGCCGACGTCGTTGCGCAGCGCCAGCAGCCGCTCGTAGAGAGCGCGCGCCTCGTCGGTCCGTCCGGTCAGCGCCAGGTTGTCCGCCAGCCAGAAGGAGCAGGGCAGGAAGACCCCCTCCCCCTCGGGCAGCCCGTCGACGTCGTGCGAGGAGGTGTAGCGGTGGACGAAGCCGTCGCGCAAGAGCTCGCGCTCGATCGCCGCCACCGTGCCGCGGACGCGCGCGTCGTCGCCCGGCAGGAAGCCGACCAGCGGGAACATGAGGGCGCTCGCGTCCAGCTCGCGCGAGCCGTAGTACTGGGTGAAGGTGCCGCGCGCGGCGTCGAACCCGTGCGCGCAGACGTCGGCGTGGATCTCGGCCCGCAGCTCCCGCCAGCGCTCGAGCGGCCCGGAGAAGCCGAGCCCCTCGACCATCTTGATGCATCGGTCGACCCCAGCCCAGGCCATCACCTTGCTGTGCGTGAAGGCGCGCCGGCGCCCGCGCACCTCCCAGATCCCCTCGTCGGGCACCCGCCAGTTGGACTCGAGGTAGTCGAGCAGGCCGCACTGCAGGCGCCAGGCCGCCTCGTCCCGCGCGATTCCGACCCGCTGCGCCTGGTAGAGGCAGTCGATCACCTCGCCGTAGACGTCGAGCTGCAGCTGATGGACGGCGGCGTTGCCGATGCGGACCGGGCGCGACCCCTCGTAGCCGGGAAGGTCGTCGAGCGTCAGCTCGGTGAGGCGCCGCTCGCCCGCCGGCCCGTAAAAGATCTGCACGTGCTGGGGGTCGCCGCCGACCGCGCGCAGCAGCCAGTCGCGCCAGGCCTCGGCCTCGTGCTTGTGCCCCGCCTGCATCAGCGCATAGAGCGTGAAGGTCGCGTCACGCAACCAGCAGTAGCGGTAGTCCCAGTTGCGCACGCCGCCGATCTTCTCGGGGAGCGAGGTGGTGGGCGCGGCGACGATCCCCCCGGTCGGCCCGTAGGTCAGGCTCTTGAGCGTGATGAGCGACCGCACCACGTCGTCGCGCCAGGCCCCCGTGTAGGTGCACCCCTTGGCCCAGCGCCGCCACCACTTCTCGGTCTCGCCGAGCGCCGCCTCCGGATCGACCTGACGCCGGCAGCGGGCGTGCGAGGGGCACCAGCTCATGACGAAGTGCGCCCGCTCGCCGGCGTGCAGGACGAAGCGCGACGACAGCGCGTCCGGCTCCATGGTGACCGGGACGTCGGCGTCCAGCGCCACCGCGTCGGGGCCGCCGACCGCCCAGGTGGTCCCCTCCTGCTCGTGGATCCAGGGGCGGAAGCTGCCGAATCCGAACCGCAGCACGACCTCGCTCTTGCACGGGACCTCGCCGCGCACGCACTCGATCACCCGCACGACGTCGGGGATCCGATCGCGGGGGGTCATGCAGTCGGTGACCCGCACCAGCCCCCCGTCGGTGCCGAGCTCGGTCTCCAGGATCAGCGTGTCGGGCCGGTAGCGGCGGCGCACCGAGGTGACCGGCGCGTCCGGGGCCAGCAGCCAGCGGCCGTGCCGCGGGTGCCCCAGCAGCGCCGCGAAGCAGGCCTCCGAGTCGAAGCGCGGCAGACAGAGCCAGTCGATCGACCCGTCTTTCCCCACCAGCGCCGCGGTCTGCGTGTCACCGATGATCGCGTAGTCTTCGATCCGCAGCGCCATGGGGCGCCCCTAGTTCGCGCCCCGCAGCGCCTCGCTGCGCCCGGAGGGCTTCACCGCGGCGGTCCCCGGCGAGCGCTCCCGGGGCAGCTCGACGATGAAGGTCGACCCCACCTCGGGCCGGCTCTCGACCTTGATGTTCCCGCCGAGCGCGTCGATGATCTGCTTGACGATCCAGAGGCCCAGCCCGATGCCCGCGTAGTTGCGGCTGGAGGCGGCGCGCTCGAAGCGGCGGAAGATCCGGTCCTGGTCCTCGGGCGGGATGCCGAGCCCGTGATCGTGGACCGCCAGCCGCACCCGATCGTCGGCCGCCTCGACGGTGATCTCGATCGGCTTCCCGGCGCCGTACTTGATGGCGTTCGAGAGCAGGTTGGTGACCACCTGATCGAGCCGGCTCGCGTCCCACGACCCGATCGTCTTGCCGCTGGCGCGCACCGTGATCGCGCAGCCCCGGCGCTGCGCCTCGTCGGCCAGCCGACCGCGCACCTCGGACACCACCTTGGCCAGGTCGACCTCCTCGATCTGCAGCTCGAGCCGTCCGGCGGCGAGCCGCGACACGTCGAGCAGCTCGTCGATGAGGTGGTTGAGCCGGGCGGCCTGGGTGTCGATCCGCTGGACGCGGCCCACGACGTCCGGGCCGGTCTCGCCCCCGCTGCGGCGGGCGAAGCGAAGCAGGTTCTCCAGCTCGAGCCGCAGCGAGGTCAGCGGCGTGCGCAGCTCGTGCGAGGCGACCGACAGGAAGTCCTCCCGCAGGCTGATCGCCTCGCGCAAGGTCTGCTCGGCCAGCTTCTGGTCGTCGATGTCGGTCGCGCTGGCGATCCACCCGACCAGCGCTCCCTCGCTCGACCACTCGGGTACCACCCGGGCCAGGTGCCAGCGGTAGCAGCCGTCCGCCGCGCGGCGCAGGCGGACCTGCCGCTCGAATGGCGCGCGGCGCTCGATCCCCTCGCGGAAGGAGTCGCGCGCCCCTGGGCGGTCGTCGGGGTGCAGGCCGTTCCACAGTGACTCGTTGCTGGCCGGAGCGCCACCGTGCCCGTGGTACTTGAGCCCGGCCCGATTCCAGAAAGTTATCTGCCCGTCCGGCGCCACCGCCCAGATGCTCTGCGGCAGATCGTCGAGCAGCTTGCGGTACCGCTCCTCGTTCGCGCGCTCGAGCGCCGCGCGCTCGTGCTCACGCAGCTGGCGCTCCTGGAGCTTGATCTGCTCGCCCTTGAGGTAGAGGTCGACGAACACCTGCGCCTTCGACCGGAGGATGTCGGGGTCGAAGGGCTTCACCAGATAGTCGACCGCGCCCTCCGAGTAGCCGCGGAAGACGTGGGCGGCGTCGCGGCCCACCGCGGTGATGAAGATGATCGGGACGTGCCGGCTGCGCGGGCGCTGCTTGATGAGGTTGGCGGTCTGAAACCCGTCGAGCCCGGCCATCTGCACGTCGAGCAAGATGAGCGCGAAGTCGCGCCGCAGGAGGTGGCGCAGCGCCTCCTCGCCCGAGGCGGCCGTCACCAGCTCGTGCCCGAGCGGCGCGAGGATCGCCTCCAGCGCCACCAGGTTGGCGGCGTGGTCGTCGACCAGCAAGATGCCGGCGCCGGAGGGAGGCGATTCCGACCCGCTCATGTTCAGGCCGAAGGCGGACCGCCGGAGGCGGCCGACAGCCGCCGGATGAGGTTGAGCAGGCGACCGACGTCGACCGGCTTGGGCAGGTAGTCCGAGGCGCCGGCCTCGAGGCACTTGTCGCGATCGTCCTCCAGCGCCTTGGCGGTGACGGCGACGATCGGCATCTCGATCCAGGCCGGGTTGGCGCGGATGGCCCGGATCGTCTCGTAGCCGTCCTTGCCCGGCATCATGACGTCCATGAGCACGAGATCGATGTCGGGGTCGGCGGCCAGCATGTCGATGCCCGACTGCCCGTTGTCGGCGTAGACGACCTCCAGCCCCGCCGCCTCCAGCGCGCTGGTCATGGCGAACACGTTCCGAACGTCGTCGTCCACCACCAGCACCCGCTTGCCGGCGATCGAGGGGGCGTCGCCAGCCTCCAGCGGGCCGGACCCGTTCGAGAGGACCAGCGGCTCGGGCGCCTGCCAGATCCGACCGCCGTCGCGCTCCTCGTCGGGACCGGGCAGGCCGATGTAGCGTTCGGGCAGGTACAGCGTGAAGGAGCTCCCCTTGCCGGGCTCGCTCGACACCTGGATCTCGCCCCCCAGGTGGCGGGCGATGTCCCGCGAGATCGTGAGGCCGAGGCCGGTGCCGCCGTAGCGCCGGCTGGTCGTGCCGTCCGCCTGCTGGAACGCCTCGAAGATCAGATCCTGCTTGCTCTCCGGGATACCGATCCCGGTGTCGACGACCGAGAAGGCGACCACCCGCTCGAAGGCGAGCGAGGGGTTGGAGAAGTGCGTGTCGGGCCGCGGCCGGTGGATCCGGAGCGTGACCGACCCGTCGGAGGTGAACTTGAAGGCGTTGGCCAGCAGGTTCTTCAGCACCTGCTGCAGGCGCTGGGGATCGGTGTAGAGCGAGCGCGCCACCCCCATCTCGACGTCGACGCTGAAGCGCAGCCCCTTCTGCTCGGCCAGCGGCCGGAACGAGCGATCGACGAAGTCGGCGACCTCCTGCGGGTTGATGTCCCGCGGATCGATCGGCATCTTCCCCGCCTCGACCTTGGAGAGGTCGAGGATCTCGTTGATGAGCGTCAGGAGATCTCCGCCCGAGGCGTAGATCGTCTTGGCGTACTCGACCTCCTTGGCCGACAGGTGCTGGTCGGTGTTGTCGGACAGCAGCTTGGCCAGGATGAGCAGGCTGTTGAGCGGCGTGCGCAGCTCGTGCGACATGTTGGCCAGGAACTCGGACTTGTACTTGGAGGTGGTCGAGAGCTGCTCGGCCTTCTCTTCCAGCGAGCGCCGCGCCTGCTCGACCTCCCGGTTCTTGACCTCGACCTTCGTGTTCTGCTCGGCCAGCAGGCGCGCCTTTTCTTCCAGCTCCAGCGCCTGCTTCTCGAGCTCGGTGTTGGTTCGCCGCAGCTCGCCCTGTTGGGTGGTCAGCTCGTTCGACTGCGACTGCAGCTCCTGGGTGAGCGACTGCGACTGCTGCAGCAGCTCCTCCGTCCGCATGTTGGCGCCAATCATGTTGAGCACGACGCCGATCGACTGCGTGAGCTGGTCGAGAAAAAGCTGGTGGATCGGGCTGAACGACTGGAACGAGGCCAGCTCGATCACCGCCTTGACCTGCCCCTCGAACAGCACCGGCAGCACGATGATGGTGAGCGGCGGCGCCTCGCCCAGGCCCGAGCTGATCTGGATGTAGTCGGCCGGGACGCGCGTCAGGAGGATGGTCTTCTTCTCCAGCGCGCACTGCCCGACCAGCCCCTCGCCCGCCTTGAACCGGTTGCCGACCCCCTTGCGCTCCCGGTAGGCGTAGGTGGACATCAGCTTGAGGACCGGCGTCTCGGGCCCCTCGTCGCTCTCGGCGTCCATGATGAAGAAGGCGCCGTAGTGCGCGGAGACCAGCGGCGTCAGCTCGCTCATGATGAGGCGCGACACCGTCTCCAGATTTTTCTGCCCCTGCATCATCGAGCTGAATTTGGCGAGGTTCGTCTTCAGCCAGTCCTGCTCGGCGTTCTTCTGCGTCGTCTCGCGCAGGTTGATGATCATCTGGTTGATCTTGTCCTTCAGCGCGGCGACCTCGCCCTGCGCCTCGACCTCGATCGACCGTGTGAGATCCCCCTTGGTGACGGCGGTGGTCACATCGGAAATTGCCCGCACCTGCGAGGTCAAGTTCCCGGCCAGCTGGTTGACGTTGTCGGTCAGCTGCCGCCAGGTGCCGACGGCGCCCGGCACCTTGGCCTGGCCGCCGAGCTTCCCCTCGATGCCGACCTCGCGCGCCACCGTCGAGACCTGATCGGCGAAGGTCCCCAGCGTGTCGCACATGTCATTGATGGTGTCGGCAAGCGCCGCGATCTCGCCCTTGGCCTCGACGCCCACCAGCTTCTGCGTGAGGTCGCCGTTGGCGACGGCGGTGACGACCTTGACGATCCCGCGCACCTGGGTGGTCAGGTTCGAGGCCATGAAGTTGACGTTCTCGGTCAGGTCCTTCCAGGTGCCGGCCACGCCGGGGACGCGCGCCTGGCCGCCCAGCTTTCCCTCGATGCCGACCTCGCGCGCGACGCTGGTGACCTGGTCGGCGAACGTCGACAGCGTGTCGGTCATGCTGTTGATGGTGTCGGCCAGCGCCGCGATCTCGCCCTTGGCCTCGACGACCATCTTCTGCTTCAGATCGCCGTCGGCGACGGCGGTGACGACCTTCACGATGCCGCGCACCTGCGCGGTCAGGTTGCGGGCCATGAAGTTGACGTTCTCGGTCAGGTTCTTCCAGACGCCGGCCACGCCGCCGACGTCGGCCTGCCCGCCCAGCTTCCCCTCGGTGCCGACCTCCTTGGCGACGCGCGTGACCTCACTGGCGAAGCTGTTCAGCTGATCGACCATCGTGTTGATGGTGTTCTTCAGCTCGAGGATCTCGCCCTTGACGTCGACGGTGATTTTCTTCGACAGGTCGCCCTTGGCCACCGCGGTGGTGACCAGCGCGATGTTGCGCACCTGCGCCGTCAGGTTGGAGGCCATCGAGTTGACGTTGTCGGTCAGGTCCTTCCAGACGCCGCCCGCCACCCCCTTCACCTCGGCCTGGCCGCCCAGCTTGCCGTCGGTGCCGACCTCCTTGGCCACGCGCGTGACCTCGCCGGCGAACGAGCGCAACTGATCGACCATCGCGTTGATGGTGTTCTTCAGCTCGAGGATCTCGCCCTTGACGTCGACGGTGATCTTCTGCGACAGGTCGCCGTTGGCCACCGCCGTCGTCACCTTGGCGATGTTGCGCACCTGGTCGGTCAGGTTGCCGGCCAGGAGGTTGACGTTATCGGTCAGGTCTTTCCACGTCCCGCTGACGCCGGGGACGCGCGCCTGGCCGCCCAGCTTGCCTTGCGTGCCGACTTCGCGCGCGACGCGCGTGACCTCGGCGGCGAAGCTGTTGAGCTGATCGACCATCGCGTTGATGGTGTTCTTCAGCTCGGAGATCTCGCCCTTGACGCTGACGGTGATCTTCTGCGACAGGTCGCCGTTGGCCACCGCCGTCGTCACCTTGGCGATGTTGCGCACCTGGTCGGTCAGGTTGCCGGCCAGGAGGTTGACGTTGTCGGTGAGATCTTTCCACGTCCCGCTGACGCCGCGCACGTCGGCCTGCCCGCCCAGCTTCCCCTCGGTGCCGACCTCGCGCGCGACGCGCGTGACCTCCGAGGCGAAGGCGCGCAGCTGATCGACCATGGTGTTGACGGTGCTCTTGAGCTCGAGCACCTCGCCCTTGGCGTCGACGGTGATCTTCTTCGACAGGTCGCCGTTGGCGACCGCCGTGGTGACCTCGGCGATGTTGCGAACCTGGGTGGTGAGGTTGTTGGCCAGGAGGTTGACGTTGTCGGTCAGGTCTTTCCACGTCCCGGCCACGCCGGGGACCTCGGCCTGCACGCCCAGCTTCCCCTCGACGCCGACGGTGCGGGCCACGCTGGTGACCTGCTCGGCGAAGATGCCCAGCGTCTTGGTCATGCCGTTGAGCGTGTCGGCCAGCGCGGCGATCTCGCCCTTGGCCTCGACGCCCACCAGCTTCTGCGAGAGGTCGCCGTTCGCGACCGCGGTGACGACCTTGACGATGCCGCGCACCTGCGCCGTCAGGTTGGTGGCCATGAAGTTGACGTTGTCGGTCAGGTCCTTCCAGACGCCGCTGACGCCCTTGACGTCGGCCTGTCCGCCCAGCTTCCCCTCGGTGCCGACCTCGCGCGCCACGCGGGCGACCTCGGCCGAGAAGCTGTTCAGCTGATCGACCATGGTGTTGATGGTGCTCTTGAGCTCGAGCACCTCGCCCTTGGCGTCGACGGTGATCTTCTTCGACAGGTTGCCGCGGGCGACGGCGGTGGTCACCTCGGCGATGTTGCGCACCTGCGCGGTCAGGTTGTTGGCCAGCTGGTTGACGTTGTCGGTCAGGTCGCGCCAGATGCCGGCGGCGGCGGGGACGGCCGCCTGCCCGCCCAGCTTGCCGTCGGTGCCGACCTCCTTGGCCACGCGGGTGACCTCGGCGGCGAAGGACGACAGCTGATCGACCATGCCATTGACGGTCGTCCCGATGCGCAGGAACTCGCCCTTGACCGGCTGCCCCTCGATCGAGAGCGCCATCTTCTGCGTGAAGTCGCCGGCCGCGACGGCGCTGATGACGCGCGCGATCTCGGTGGTCGGCTGCACTAGGTCGCCGATGAGCGCGTTGATGGCGCCGATCCCCGACGCCCATCCGCCGCTGGTCTCGCCCAGCGAGGCCCGCTCGTTCATCCGGCCTTCGCGGCCGACGACCCGCTCGGCCTGCACCACCTGGGAGACGAACTCTTCGCTGAGCGCGACCACCGCGTTGAACTCGCGCGCGATCTCCACCATCAGCTGGTCGGCGTCGCGCCCCGCGCCGTTCGGGGCCTTGCCGGGGGCGGAGCGGTCGAGATCGAACGCCAGGCGGACCGAGAAGTCGCCGCGGCGCGCGTCCCGCAGCGCCGCCAGCAGGTCGGCCAGCCGCTCGTCGTGCGACAGCGGCTTGACGCGCCCATTCCGCTTTGGCCCATCGGGGGCCGGTCGCGCCGCCGTGCGGGATTTACGCGACGTCCCCGAAGGAGATCGACCGTTGGCCGGGCTGTGGATATCTTCCATCGCTGTCCCCTCGCGACCCGACGGCCGCCGAAGCCTCCAGGGCGGCTGCCATCGTTCTGCTTTCCTGGAATGTCGACAAAAAAATCAGTGAATCTCCTAAGTAGTCACTCATGTTCTGGGCGCAAGGGGCGATCCCGGATCTTCGATCACGCTTTGGTCGCACGTTGAGCGCCCACGTCCCACCTGCTCCCCTGGGGCGGGTGCTTTGCGTCACGTTCCTCGGCTCGGTGGGCAGCGGCACATTCTGGGCGGGGCTCTTCTTCGTGACAGCCGAGCGGTACCACTTCTCGGCGCTCGCCAATCTGGTCATCGCCGCGAGCATGGGGGCGGTGTACGCGGTCGCCGCCCGCGTCGCCGGACGCCTGGCCCACGGCCGAGCTCCGCGGCGCCTCCTGTCGTCGACGCTCGCGGTGTGGACCGCGGCGGCCGCGCTGCCGCTGTTGCTCCCCGACAGCGTGCCGGCGCTGTGGGCAGCGGCGCTGGCAGGCGCCGGCGCCGCCGCGGCGACCTTTCCGGTCGTCGAGAGCTACCTGACCGCCGGCCGCCACGGCGCCGAGATGCGGTCGGCGATCGGAAAGTTCAACCTGACCTGGACGCCCGCCACGGCGCTGCCGCTCCTCCTGCTCCCCCTGCTCGGGCGCGCGTCGGCGCTGGGGAGCTTCGCGGTCTCGGGGGCCGCGACGGCGCTGGCCTGGCTGGCGGCGCTGGCCCTCCCCGAGCACCCCGCCCCGCACCGCCCCGAGGCCGCACGCGAAGCCGTCGGTCCCGAGTACCCGCTGCTGCTACGCGCCGCCTCCTGGCTGCTCCCGTTCAGTTACGTCATCTCGGCCACGCTGGCGCCCGTGCTGCCGCAGCGCCTGGCCGCCGTCGGCGTCGGCCCCGCCAAGAGCTTCGTCGCCGCCAGCTGGATGGCCATGCGGTTCTGCGTCCTCTTGCTGATGTGGCGAAGCAGCTTCTGGCACGGGCGCTGGGGGACGATCGGCGCCGCCAGCCTCGCCCTC
>Ga0070734_10003059_pt1 | contig 18497 bp, 20 predicted proteins | sample Coa_R1_8_FD_66444 | JGI IMG/M metagenome (GOLD analysis project Ga0070734, IMG submission 66444) | Surface soil microbial communities from Centralia Pennsylvania, which are recovering from an underground coalmine fire - Coalmine... | ecosystem: Environmental > Terrestrial > Soil > Unclassified ... | reverse complement strand
CCTTGACGTCGTTCGGCGAGCGTCATGCCGGCGCTGACCAGCAAGCCGGCCATAAAGCAGATCAGCGTCCACGCATAGCGCATCGCCTCGCGCCAATCGCCTTTGAGCGTGTTCGACGCAATCGAGGCGGTATTCCCCGTCATGTGCGACGTATAGATGCGATGCAGATCGAGGTAAGAAACAGCATCGACAAAGCCGGCCGACCAGGCCATGCCGACGGCAATGATCGCCGTCGCCAGCAAAGTCATTTCCGGTCGCTTCTGCTCAGCCACGCCACCTCGTCTCCATCCCAGCCTCGCCTGCTATGTTGGCCGGCAAACTAATGTCAGCAGCCGCGATACCACGATCCGGTGCGTGCGGCGTGATTGGCCTCGGAGATGCTTTGGAGGTGCCTGATGATATTTCCCAAATCGCTGGCGCTGTGGATCGCCCTGCTGGCGCTGTGCTTTGCCGCCGGCTTACTCTTGTTCGTGTACTTTCAGGGCGGCGTTTCGCACGCCATCCGGAGCTCGATGGTGTGGAATCCGAGTCTCTGCTTATACACTTCGGTTCCGGCAGGTGCCGGCACTTACTATCTAAACGCAGATCAGCTAGACCGGCCGAAACGGGCCGCCTAAGATGAAAAGTGAATCCATGAAATCGGATGCCTGAGCCTTTTCACCCGCGGGCGAACATTATTTTCAGGCTTTGCCTGCTCGGTGCGGTACTTTCGTTCGCATTCGTCACTTGGGCCGGCTACCTGATCGTGCGCTCGCCGTACGAAATGATGCAAAACGTTCCTCGCGAGCAGCCGGTTCCGTTCAGCCATGAGCATCACGCGGGCGGATTGGGCATCGATTGCCGATATTGCCACATTACTGTCGAGGTGTCCAATTTTGCCGGCATCCCGCCTACTAAGATCTGCATGAATTGCCACTCGCAGATATGGGCTACCGCTCCCGCGCTGGAGCCAATAAGAGCGAGTTACCGGAGCGGTAAGTCGGTTCAATGGACACGGGTTCACGACTTACCCGACTACGTGTATTTTTCTCACCAGATTCACGTTCACAAGGGAATTGGTTGTTCGAGCTGCCATGGGCCTGTCGACAAGATGGCACTAACCTGGCAGGCCCAGCCGCTAACGATGCAATGGTGCATTGACTGTCACCGTAATCCGGAGCAGAACGTGCGACCGAAAGCAGAGGTATTCAATATGGAGTACACGGCGCCCGCGAATCAATTGGCGCTCGGCCGGAAGCTGGTACGCGAGTACCACATTCGCAGGTTAACGAGTTGTTCTACGTGCCACCGGTAACCGGCAGCAATTTCGTCCCGCTGGAACAGCTTCGGAACTCCGGCGCGGATACCGAGAGCTCCGCGGCCGGCGAGGCAACCCGCCGGCGATTCCTCGAAATCATGGGTGCTTCGATCGCGCTCGCTGCAGGAGCCGGATGCACACGGCAGCCCACCGAGTTTATTGTCCCGTACGTAGACCCGCCCGAGCAGGTGATTCCCGGAAAGCCCAAATATTACGCCACCGCGGCGCTGGTCAACGGCATCGCCCAGGGTGTCATCGTCGAAAGCCACCTCGGCCGGCCCACAAAAATCGAAGGCAATCCCGCTCATCCGGCGAGTCTCGGCGCCACCGATGTGCTCTCGCAAGCGTGCGTGCTCGACCTTTACGATCCGGATCGCTCCAAGGAGATTCTGAACCGCGGCGAGGTGAGTTCGTGGGAAGAGTTCGTGCAAAACTTCCGCCGGATGCTCGAGCCCATACGGATGGCGCGAGGGAAAGGCTTGCGGCTGCTGACTGAGACCGTGATTTCGCCGACACTGGGCGACCAGATCAGCCAGGTGCTGGCGCAATTTCCCGAAGCGCGGTGGCACCAGTTCGACCCGGCCGGCAGCCATTCCTCGCGCGACGGAGCGCAGCGCGCCTTCGGCAGAAGCGTGAATACGTTTTATCGGCTGGACAGGGCGGATGTCGTTTTGAGCCTCGATTCCGATTTTCTGACGTGCGGCATCGCAAGCACGCGCTATGCGCGAGACTACGCGGATCGCCGGCGGATCCGCGGTGCCAATAGCTCGATGAACCGCCTCTATGCCGTCGAGAGCACCATGACAGCGACCGGCGGAAAGGCGGATCACCGGCTTGCCCTACGCCCGACCGACATCGGTCGATTCGCGGCGGACCTGGCGGCGGCTGTCGGCGTAAGCGCCTCAACCGCGAATCCGGCGGCTGAGTATTCGGATTGGCTTAAGGCCGTTAGCGCCGACTTGATGGCGCATCGGGGTAGTTCCGCGGTGATTCCCGGCGAGTGCCAGCCTCCGGAGCTACATGCGTTTTGCCACGCCATCAATGCCGCTCTGGCCAACGCCGGCAAGACCGTTTCGTACACCGATCCCATCGAAGTGCATCCGGAAGATCAGATTGGCTCGCTGCGGCAACTGGTCCAGGACATGAACGCCGGGACCGTGGAGTTGTTGTTGATCCTGGGCGGAAACCCGGTTTACAATGCCCCCGCCGATCTAGATTTCGCCCGCGCTCTGGGCAGCGTGCGCACTTCGATTCACGTCAGCTTGCATCCCGATGAAACCTCGGCGCGCACGCACTGGCAGATTCCGGAAACGCATTTTCTGGAAGGCTGGGGAGACGCGCGCGCGTTTGATGGAACCGTCACGATTCTGCAGCCGCTCATTGAACCCTTGTACAACTCGCACTCCCACGCCGAGATGCTCGATCTGCTGCTGCGCTTTCCCGGCCGGACCAGTTACGAAATCGTGCGGGCGTATTGGGCGCCGCATGCGAGCACCGATGATTTTGAGGGCTGGTGGCGGCAATCGGTGCGGGCGGGAATCGTCGCGGGTTCGGCACTGCCCGAAATCCAGCCTGCTGTCCAAAAATTGGAGGCGGCCGGAGCCGTTCAGCCGGCTGGCGGGAGCGGGCTGGACCTGGTTTTCCGGGCCGATCCATACATTTACGACGGACGTTATGCGAACAATGCCTGGCTGCAGGAATTGCCGCGGCACATGACGAAACTGACCTGGGATAACGCCGTTCACCTGAGTCCGGCCACGGCGAAGCGGCTGAAGCTGGCAAATCAAGACCAGGTGCAACTGCGCTACCGGGGCCGCGCCGTGGAAGGCGCGGTCTGGATCCTGCCCGGGCATGCGGACGATGCCGCGACCGTGCACCTCGGGTACGGACGCACGCACGCCGGCGTGGTTGGCAACGGCGCCGGTTTCAATGCTTACCTGCTGCGCACCTCCGACGCGCTCTGGCACGGCCAGGGAGTCGAACTCCATCCCACCGGGAAAACCTATAAGCTCGCCTCTAACCAGCTGCATGAAGAAATGGAAGGCCGCAATCTGGCGATTTCCGCTCCGGTAGCCGCGTACCGGAATGATCCCGACTTCGTGAAAAAGACGAAGCCCGATCCTCCCGCCGATGAGACGCTGTATCCGCCGTGGCTGTATGCGGGCTACTCCTGGGGCATGTCGATCGACCTTACGGCATGCGTGAATTGCTCGGCCTGCGTGATCGCCTGCCAGGCGGAGAACAACATTCCGGTGGTCGGAAAAGAAGAGGTTCTCGTGCGCCGCGCCATGCACTGGCTGCGAGTCGATGTCTATATGGACGGGACCCGGGAGCATCCGCAAGTGACATACCAGCCGGTGCCGTGCATGCATTGCGAGAATGCGCCGTGCGAGCTGGTTTGTCCCGTACAGGCGACCAACCACAGCGCGGACGGCTTGAATGACATGGTGTACAACCGCTGCGTGGGCACGCGCTACTGCTCTAACAACTGCCCCTACAAGGTCCGCCGCTTTAATTTCCTGCTGTTCAGCGACTGGTACACCGAGCAGCTCAAAATGCAGCGCAACCCGGATGTGACGGTGCGTAGCCGGGGCGTTATGGAAAAGTGTACTTATTGCGTGCAGCGGATCCGGGAAGCCGAGATTCGTTCGCAGGTGGAAGACCGCTACATCCGCGACGGTGAAGTCCAAACCGCCTGTCAACAGGTGTGCCCCACGCAGGCGATCGTTTTCGGCGACATGAATAACACGGGCAATCGCGTGGCCGGGCTGAAGCGCGAAAAGCTGAACTATTCGCTGCTCGCGGATTTGAATACGCGCCCGCACACCACGTACCTGGCGGAGCTGCGGAATCCCAATCCCGACGTGAAGGAGACGTCGTGACGGTCCTTGAAAGGCAGCGTCAGGCGGCTCGTCCGGTGAAACCCACGGACGCCGGTAAGCCGGTCGTCATCGCCCCCGGAACCACGTTTCGCAGCGTCACTGATCAAATCGCTTCCATTGTGCTGAGGAAGGACGTGCCGCCCTTCTGGACATGGGTCTTCCTGACCGCCGCCCTGGGCGTGTTCATGTTCATCGGCGCCGTGGCCTATCTGCTGGCGGTCGGAGTGGGCAGCTTCGGCATTAACATTCCAGTGGCGTGGGCGTTCGCGATCACCAATTTCGTGTGGTGGATCGGAATCGGGCATGCCGGCACCCTCATCTCCGCCATCCTGCTGCTGCTCAACCAGAGCTGGCGCAATTCGATCAACCGTTTCGCCGAGGCCATGACGATTTTCGCAGTGGCTTGCGCCGGCATGTTTCCGCTGCTGCACCTGGGCCGCCCGTGGCTGTTCTTCTGGCTTCTTCCATACCCGAACACCTTTGTCATCCAGCCGCAATTCCGCAGCCCGCTGGTGTGGGACGTGTTCGCCGTCTCGACCTACGCCACGGTTTCGGTCCTGTTCTGGTATCTCGGCATGATCCCGGATCTGGCTTCGATTCGCGACCGCGCCGCCGGCCGCTTCTCGTACTGGGTGTACGGCATCCTCTCGCTCGGCTGGCGCGGCGCCTCCAGGCACTGGCGTCTGCATGAGACCGCGTCGGTCCTGCTGGCGGGACTCGCTACTCCGCTGGTGCTCTCGGTCCACACCGTGGTGAGCTTCGATTTCACGATCGCGATCCTGCCCGGATGGCACTCGACGATCTTTCCGCCCTACTTCGTCGCCGGCGCCATCTATTCGGGATTTGCCATGGTGCTTGTGCTTGCCATTCCTATCCGCAAAGCCTTCCGGCTGCGGAACCTGATCACCGAGCGCCACCTGGATAACTGCGCGAAATTAATGCTGGCCACCGGACTGGTGCTGGCGTACACCTACGCCATCGAACCGTTCACCTCCTGGTATGGCGGTAACCAGTTCGAAATGGCCATGGTGCATAACCGCGCCACGGGCCCCTATGCCTGGAGCTTCTGGGCCGTGATCGCGCTCAATGTCGCCATCCCTCAGCTGTTGTGGTGGAGAAGCTTTCGCGTTCGGACGGTCAGGCTGTTCCTGATTTCGCTCGACGTTCTGATCGGCATGTGGCTCGAGCGTTATATGATTATCGTCGGTAGCCTCAACCGCGATTACCTGCCGTCCTCCTGGCACCAATTCGCCTCCACGGCCGTGGACAACATGGTGCTGTACGGCTCGATTTGCCTTTTTGTGGTTCTCTTTTTCCTGTTCGTCCGGACTTTACCGGCGATTTCCATGTTCGAAGTGCGGGAACTGCTGCCGTTCTCCAAGCCCGGCGGAGGCACGGTCAAATGAGCGAGCATCGGCCGTACGGAATCGCCGCCGAATTCGATAGCGCGGATGAACTGCTGAACGCAGCGCGCGCGGCGCGTGAAGCAGGTTACCGCCGCATGGAAGCCTATTCGCCCTACCCCATCAAGGAGCTCGACGAGATTATTTCTTATTGGAACCTGCTGCCGACCGTGGTGTTTTTCTCGGGCGTGCTGGGCGGGTTCACGGCTTTCTACATGCAGTATTTCATCGCGGCCATCGTATTCCCCACCAATATCGGCGGCCGGCCCCTGAACAGCTGGCCTTCCTTCGTCGTGATCACTTTTGAGCTGACGGTCTTGTTCGCGGCGTGCGCTGCTTTTTTCGGCATGCTGTTCTTTGCGGGATTTCCCGCGCTGTATCATCCCGTATTTCGCATCCCAACGTTCAAGCGCGCCTCCGACGACGGCTTTTTTCTCTGCATCGAGGCGCGTGATAGAAGATTTCATCGGAACCGCACCGCCCGTTTTTTCCAGGATCTCGAGCCTGTAAATGTCTGGGAGATTGACGAATGAAGCCGGGGCTGATCCTCGGAGCGGTGGTTCTGGCTTCCGCCGTGGGATGCCGGCGGGACATGCAGGATCAGCCGAAATATAAACCGCTCGCCGTGAGCACATTCTTCGCTGACGGCCGTGCCGCGCGCCCCGTGCCGCCGGGCGCCATCGCGGTGGATGACGTCGACCAGAAGCCCGGGCCTGCTACGGGCATGGCGGACGGCGATTTCGTTACGACCATCCCCGTGCCGGTGGACGTGAATTTGCTGAACCGCGGCCGCGACCGCTACGACATTTACTGCAGTCCCTGCCATGGGCGGACCGGCGACGGCCGCGGCATGGTGGCGCTGCGCGGATTCAAAATACCGGCGGACCTCAGCAGCGATCGCGTGCGCAATGCACCGCCGGGTTACCTCTACGCTGTGATCACGGACGGTTACGGTGCCATGCCCGACTACTCTTACCAGCTCGACGAGCACGACCGGTGGGCTGTTGTTGCTTACATCCGCGCGCTCGAGCTCAGCCGCGGCGCAACCCTGCAGGATGTACCGCCCGAAGTCCGCGCGCGCCTGGAGGGCCAGCGATGACCCCGCCGTATAACTTCGATCTGGACCGCGGGATCCTCCGCTGGCGGAATCCCGCTCTGCTGGGGGGAATCGCGCTGCTGATCGCGGCGATCATCGGGGCGGTCTTCAGTCCAGGCGATTTCTTTCGCGGCTATCTCCTCGGCTACCTGTTCTGGGTCGGCCTGACGCTGGGGTCGATGGCCTTTTTGATGCTGCAGTACCTAACCGGCGGAGCCTGGGGTCTCGTCATCCGCCGCACGCTAGAAGCCGCCACCCGCACGCTTCCGCTGCTTGCGTTATTGTTCATTCCTCTCGCGTTCGGATTGACCTACCTTTACGATTGGGCGCGGCCCGACGTGGTGGCGCACAGCAAGACGCTCCTGCACCGGCGCGTCTACATGAACGTTCCGTTCTTTCTCATCCGCGCCGCCATCTACTTCGCCGTCTGGATCACGTTCTCCTTCTTTCTGAACCGCTGGTCGATCGAGCAGGATCGCCGGCCCGCCGGTCAGCGCCGGCTGCTCTCCCGGCTGAGCGCGCCGGGGCTGATCGTCTACGTGTTCACGATCACATTCGCTTCCGTCGATTGGGCCGAATCGCTCCAGACCGAGTGGTATTCCACCATGTGGGGCTTCCTGTTCGTGGCCGGAGAAGGCCTGACCGCGCTCGCCTTCGTGATCATCACGATGGCGCTGCTTTCGCGCCGCGAGCCGATGGCGCGCGTGCTCAAGCCCGATCATTTCCATGATCTCGGCAAACTGCTCCTCATGATGGTCATGATCTGGGCGTACTTTTCTTTCTCCCAGCTGCTGATCGTCTGGTCCGGCAACCTGACCGACGAAATCCCGTGGTACCTGCCGCGATTCAAAACGTCGTGGGGATGGGTCGGTGCGGCTTTGATCGTAGTCCAGTTTCTGATCCCTTTTCTACTGCTGCTGAACCGTACGCTCAAACGCCACGCGTTCGCGCTGAGCGGGGTGGTGGCCGTAATCCTGGTGATGCGGTACTTCGATCTGGCCTGGATTGTGCTTCCCGGATATTACCGCCATGGATTCCGGATCCACTGGCTCGATGTCGTGACCCCGCTCGGTCTCGGCGGAATCTGGCTCGCGGCCTTTCTGACGCAGTTGCCCAGGCGGCCGCTGCTGCCGGTGAATGCGCCGGAATTGGAGGAGGCGCTCGTCCATGAGTCAACATAGATTTCCGGAACACGACCTGCCCGAAGATCCGGCCACGCGCTTTGAGTCGAATGATATTAATGCGACGGCCGTGTTCTTTACCGGCATCGGTGTACTGATCGTCATGTGGCTTGTTGTCGTGCTCATGATGCCCCTGTTTTCGCATTTCAAGTCGGAGCGCGGCATCGGACCCGTCGCGACAGAGTTCCCCGCCCGCCTGCCGCCAGAGCCGCGTGTGCAGCCGAATCCTCGCGGAGATTTGCAGGAGTTCCGGGCCCGGGAGATTTCCGACCTCAACAGCTATAACTGGGTGGACCGGAAGAAGCAGGTCATCTCGATTCCGATCGATCGCGCCATTCAGCTTCTCGCGCAGCGCGGAGTGCCGCCGAGCCGGCCCGGCGGCGATCAATATTACAAGCCCGCGGCGGGCACGCGCGAGACCGGATTCGAAGGAAAAGTGGAGCCCGAGCCGCGATGAGAGGCGTTCTTATTCTCGCGATCACCGCTGTTTTGGCGCACGCCAGCGGCACCGATCCGCGGATGGTGCCGAAGGAACTGGACGGCATCGGGTTCGACCAGAACCTCAATGCGCAGGTCCCGCTCGATGCTCAATTCCGGGATGAATCTGGGCGCGGCGTCCGTCTCGGCGATTATCTCCGCCAGAAGCCCGCCATCCTGGCGCTGGTGTATTACCAGTGCACCATGCTTTGCAATCAGATATTGAACGGGATCGTTGTGGGCTTGCGCCCCTTGGCGCTGCGGCCCGGGCGCGATTTCGATGTGATCGCGATCAGCATCAACCCGCGCGAGGGGCCAGCGCTCGCCCGCGCCAAGCGCGACAATTACGCGAAGCTCTACTCGTCGCGTGCCGGACCGGCCGGTTGGCATTTTCTTACCGGAGCCGAGCCCGACATTCGCGCGGTCGCCGACGCCGTGGGCTTCCACTACCGCTACGACCCCAAAAATGACATCTTCCTGCACGCGAGCGGCGTCATCGTGCTCACGCCGCAGGGCAAGGCGGCCCGGTATTTTTACGGCGTCGAGTTTGAGCCGAAAGATCTCAAGCTCGGCCTGATCGAAGCTTCGCGGAACCGGATCGGCTCGGCGGTCGATCAGATTCTGCTGTTCTGTTACCACTACGATCCCGCCACCGGGAAATACACCGCGACCGTGTTGAACCTCTTGGAGGCCTCGGCCGCTCTCACCTTACTCCTGCTGCTCGGCGTTTTAGGCAGGCTCTGGCGCCGCAACCTCCGGCAGGATCGCGCTTACCTGGAAGAGGAGCGCGTATGAACTCGCTCCAGCTTCTTCCCCAGAGCGCGTCAACGTTCGCCTCCGAGTACGACCCGTTCTTCTGGTGCCTGGTTGTCGTTTGCGGCGCCGTCACGCTCGGAATCGCGGTATTCGTCGTGTACGCGGTGATCCGCTATCGCCGCAGGCGCGAGGACGAACTCCCCGAGCAGATCGAGGGCAATTACAAAATTGAAGCCACCTGGACCGTCATCCCGCTGATCATCTTCCTTGGCATGTTCGGGTGGGGCGCGAAGACCTACTTCGACGTCGAAGCGCCTCCCGCCGATTCCATGAAGATCTATGTGGTCGCCAAGCAGTGGATGTGGAAGCTGCAGCACATCGACGGGCAGCGGGAGATCAACACGCTGCATGTGCCCGTAGGCCGCCCCGTCCAGCTGATCATGATCTCCCAGGACGTGATTCACAGTTTCTTTGTGCCGGCGTTTCGTATCAAGCAGGACGTTCTACCCGGCCGCTACACGACCATCTGGTTCAAAGCCACCCAACCCGGCCAATACCATCTGTTCTGTGCCGAGTACTGCGGCACCAAGCACTCCGGGATGATCGGCTGGGTCTACGCCATGGAGCCGCATGAATACGAGCGATGGCTCACCGAGGGTGCGGCCGAAGGCTCGCTGGCATCGACGGGAGAAAAGCTCTTCCATCAATTCGGGTGCGCCAACTGCCATCATTTCGATGGCCACGGCCCTTGCCCGGATTTACGCGGTCTTTACGGCCGGCCCGTCGTATTGCAGAACGGCACCACCCGCGTGGCGGACGACACGTACATTCGCGAATGCATTCTCAAGAAGAAGCCAGCGCCAGTTGCCGGCTTCGCGGATTTCATGCCGTCCTTTGACGGCCATCTTACCGAAGACCAGATTCTCGCTCTAACCACGTATATCAAGTCCATCGGACCACAACCGGGAACCGGGCAGCCCTCGAGCTCGGGCACGGCTCCCAAAAATTACGGAACCCAGCGAGGTATTGCCGGCCCCGGCGCCACATCCAACGCCGGGACCGAATCGGATTCGCGATGATTGCACACCTGGCAGCGCCCGAAACAGCCGATTACCTGACCGAAGAGCGCGGCATCCGCTCCTGGCTGCTCACCACCGACCACAAACGCATCGGCTTGCTTTATACTTTTTCGGTCACCTTCTTCTTCGCCGTCGGAGCGCTCTTCGCCGCGCTCATGCGGCTGGAACTGCTTACGCCGGCGAGCGACCTGGTCGACCCGGAAACCTATAACAAGCTGTTTTCCATGCACGGCATCATGATGGTCTGGTTTTTCCTGATTCCATCGATCCCCAACACGCTCGGCAATTTTCTCATCCCCATGATGATCGGCGCCAAGGACGTCGCGTTTCCCAAACTGAACCTCGCGAGCTGGTACGTCTTCATGATTGGAGGATGCGTCGCTCTCTACTCGATGATGCGCGGCGGCGTGGATACCGGCTGGACATTCTATACTCCCTTCAGCACCATCTATTCGACCACTTACGTGGTGGGCGCGGCTGCGGGCGTCTTCATTTCCGGCTTCTCGTCGATCATGACCGGCCTGAATTTCATCGCCACCATCCACGGCCTGCGCGCGCCGGGAATGACCTGGTTCCGCCTGCCCCTGTTCATCTGGTCGCACTACGCCACCAGCGTCATCCTCGTCCTCGCCACCCCGATCCTCGCCATCACCCTGCTGATGATCGCCGTGGAGCGCATTTTCCAGGTGGGCATCTTCAGCCCCGAGCTCGGCGGCGACCCGGTCCTGTTCCAGCACATGTTCTGGTTCTACTCGCACCCGGCCGTCTATATCATGGTGTTGCCTGGAATGGCCGTCATCAGTGAACTGGTCGCGGCGTTCTCCCGCCGCGCAGTCTTCGGCTACGTGTTTGTCGCTTTCGCCAGCATCGCCATTGCCGTCATCGGATTCCTGGTTTGGGGCCATCATATGTTCGTGGCCGGCCAGAGCGTCTATTCGGCGATGGCATTCTCGGTCCTAAGCTACCTGGTTGCCGTGCCCTCCGCCATAAAAGTCTTCAATTGGAGCGCGACTCTGTACAAAGGCTCGGTCTCGTGGGATACGCCGATGCTCTACGCGATCGGTTTCATCGGCTTGTTCACGGTCGGCGGTATGACCGGGCTTTTCCTGGCCGCGCTGGGCATCGATGTCCACGTCACCGATACCTATTTCGTCATCGCCCACTTCCACTACATCATGGTCGGCGGTACCGTGATGGCCTTCCTTGGAGGCGTCCACTATTGGTGGCCCAAGATCAGCGGCAAGCTGTATCCCGAAGGCCTGGCGCGCCTCTCCGCGCTCATCGTTTTTCTCGGTTTCAACCTGACCTTCTTTCCGCAATTCGTGCTGGGCTATCTGGGCATGCCGCGCCGGTATGCCGCTTATCCTCCGGAATGGCAGGCGCTCAACGTGCTCTCGACCGCCGGAGCCTCGATCCTGGGCATCGGCTACCTTCTGCCGCTCTGTTATCTGATCTGGTCGTGGAGGTGTGGACCCCCCGCGCCGCCCAATCCATGGCGTGCTACGGGTCTCGAATGGCAGACGCCTTCTCCGCCGCCCAAACACAATTTCGAAGTGACGCCCGTCGTCCGCCGCAAAGCCTATGACTACGAAGGCATGAAGGAGGAACTGCGGCTTGTCTAGCCCCGAGGTTCTTGCTCTCCGCGAGCAGTATGGCACCGCCGATCAGCAGCGCGAAATATCCACCATCGGCATGTGGATTTTCCTCGCCACCGAGGTCATGTTCTTCGGCGGTTTGTTCGCCGGCTTTGCGATCTACCGCATGTATTATACCCAGGGCTTCATGGAGGGCAGCGCCGAGATGGAGATCGTCCTCGGCTCCGTCAACACCGCGGTCCTTATCACCAGCAGCCTTACGATGGCGCTCTCGGTCTATAAAACCTCAATCGGCAAACAATTCCATACCTATCTGCTCCTGCTCGCCACGGCGGTGCTCGGCCTGGTCTTTCTGGGGATCAAATTCACGGAATATTACCTGCACTATCAGCATCACAAGGTGCCTGGCATCTGGTTTGAATCCACCAGCCCGCACAGCGGCGCCATCGAGTTGTTCTTCGTGTACTACTTCTGCATGACCGGGCTGCACGCGCTGCACATGATTATCGGCATCTCGGTGGTGGTGGTCTTTGCCATCCGCACCGCCCTCGGGCGCTTCAATGCCCTGTATCACACGCCGATTCTGATCCTCGGTCTCTATTGGCATTTCGTCGATATCGTTTGGGTCTTTCTGTTCGGGATTTTCTATATCTCCGGACTGCATAGGTGAATCATGCCTGAAGTTACGGTTTCGCCCCGCATCTACTACTTGACCTACGCGGCGCTGCTCTGCCTGACGCTCGGGACCGTCCTGATCGGATACCTCGATCTGGGATGGTTCAGTATGTTCGTTGCCGTCGCCATCGCCGCGATCAAGGCCACCCTGATCGCGGCCTTTTTTATGCATGCCTTGTACGAGAAGGTGATGATTCGCCTGTTGATCGCCGGGGCCCTGCTGTGGTTCATGATTCTGGTGACGCTGACGATGTCCGACTACATCACCCGTAGCTGGCTGCCTCTGCCCGGAAAATGACCGCACGTCGGTATTTGGCGTGCACTGTGGAATATCGGAAAATACCAAGGGAGGCGAAAATGGCTGATCGCACGGATGTGCAGCCCCATACGGAAGCAGCCGATAATCGCTCGCTCAAACAAATCCTCGAAGACATTCTGCACGGCATCCAAAATATCATTGACGCCGAGATCCGGCTGGCTCGAACCGAGATCGCGGAGAAAACCGCGAAGGTAAAGGGCGCGTCGGTATTCCTCGGCATTGCCGGGGCTTGCGGGCTCTTCGGCGCTGCGTGCCTGGTGGTCACCTGTATCGCGGCGCTTGCCCTCGTCATGCCCCTTTGGCTGGCGGCGCTTCTCATCGCCATCGGGCTTTTCTGCGTCGCCGGGGGAGCTTTTGTAATGGGGCGGACCAGAATCCAGCAGGTCGATCCAGCGCCGCGGCGCACCGTCGAAACACTCAGGGAAGACATGCAATGGGCGAAACACCACATGAGCTAGAGCAGGAAATCAGCCGGTCGCGTACTCACATCGATGAAGATCTTCTGGCGCTGCGGCGCCGCGCTCACGAGGAAATCGGCCGCCGGGTTCGTTTCTGGGCTCGCCCCCTGACGATCGCCGGCGTCGCTTTAGCCGGCGCGTTCATGCTCGGCTTTCTCCTGGGGCGGGCCTTTCGTTCCTGACCCCGGCGCGGTCCTTCACTTGCAAAAGATATCGGGAGAGGAGCATTCTGCAATGGCACGTCCCAAATCGACCCCCATCGCACCCGTCACTCCGGTGCGCAAGAAGCCGGCCGGGACTGGCAGCGCGGCAGCCGGGCAGTCGGGTGACCTCCAAGGTTTACCGGGAAATGAGGACGTCGAAAATGAGAGCGTCCGCGAGTTGGTGGAGGAAGGCCAGCCGTTCGAAGCCTCGGTAGTCGACGGCGTCGAAAATACCGCGTTCGCCGAAGAAGGCGAAGTGCGCGTGCACCGCCGGCCCGAAGACGATGTCCCGCCCGAATATACGGATAACCCGCCGGACGAGCCCAAGGAGTAATCCGCGCCTGGCGCGCCGCGCGGCGCGGCCCTCGATTAGCATAAGGAGAGTGCCCCGCTACGCGGCCATTGACATTGGCAGCAATTCCATCCGGATGGAGGCGGCGGAGGTCGCGCCCGGCCAGGCGGCGCGCATTCTCGCCTCCGATCGCGAAGTCACGCGCCTCGGTGAAAGCGTCTTTCGAACCGGTTCGGTCAGCGAAGACGCCATCCAGGCCACCTGCCTCGTGCTGGCGCGCATGGCCGGCTTGTATCGCAAGCTGGACGTGGCCGGCGTCCGGGCTGTTGCTACCAGCGCCATCCGCGACGCGCACAACCAGAAAGAGTTTCTCGAGCGCGCTTCGGAGGCCGCCGGCACCCGCGCCGAGATAATTTCGGGGCGCGAAGAAGCGCGTCTCATTCACCTCGGAGTCGAAAGCTCCTGGCCGCAAATCGGCAAAAAGGTTGTCATCATCGACATCGGCGGGGGCAGCGCCGAAATCATTGCCGCCGAACATGGACGCCTGCAGGACGCATTTTCCAGGCCGCTGGGTGCCGTGCGCTTGCGCGAGAACTTTTTGAAGCAGGATCCGCCGCTGCCGCAAGAGCTGCACCAGATGAGTCAGTACGTCCGCGAAAAACTGGAAGTTGCGGTGCGCCGGCTCGGCAGCCAGAAGTGGGACCGCGCAATCGCGACCTCCGCCACGGCGTCATCGGTCGCCTCCGCCGTATCGCGCATGCCGCGCGCCAAGCGCGATGAAATCGACCGCCTGCGTATTTCCATCGCGCAGGTCCGCCAGCTTTATCAAAAGCTTTCCACCCGCGACCTCGCGGGCCGGCGGAAGATCACCGGCGTGGGTCCGCGCCGCGCCGAGATTATCGTGCCGGGGGTGGCCGTGCTGCTCGAATTTCTGCGCGGGTTCCGCCTCCCCGGCGTCTACTATTCGCGCGCCGGCGTGCGCGACGGTATTATTGCCGATCTCGCGCTGCGCAACGTGGGCGCCGAGCTTTCGCGGCTAACGCGTGATCAGCGGCGCGAAGTCGAGAACCTCGGGCGCCGCTACGGCGTCGGGCTCGACCACGCGCGCAAGGTCGCCGACATTGCAATCCTTCTGTTCACCGCCTTGGAGCCGCTCCACCAGTTGCCCGCCGAACGCGGCAAGGAGTTGGAAGCCGCCGCCTATCTGCACGACGTCGGACACTTCGTCAGCGATACCAGCCACCATAAGCACTCCTGGTACGTGATTTCCAATTCCGATCTCGCCGGCTTCACCGAACGCGAACGCCTGCTGATTGCCGGCCTCTGCCGCTATCACCGCAAGTCTCTTCCGAAACCGGAGCACAACGCGTTTCAAACGCTGACGACGGAGGAACGGCGCTCCCTCATGTTCCTGATCCCCATCCTGAGACTGGCTGACAACCTCAACCGCGGCCCCGACCAGCGCATCCAGGGCGTCGAATGCCGCCTGCGCGATGGCCTCGTCAATCTGCAGGTGCGCGCGCAGGGCGATATCGATCTGCAGAAATGGGCCGCCGAGCGCGCCGCCGAAGCCTTCCAGTTGGTCTACAACCGGCCGGTTTCGGTCTCCAAGGCGCGGGATTGAGATGCGGGATCTCGTCAAGCTCCAAACCGCGATCCTGCTCCGCCGTTTCGCCTACGAAGTCGGCCACGCCGCCAAGAGCCAGAACACCGACGCCGTTCACGATCTCCGCATCGCCATCCGCCGCCTGGATAATTGCCTCCGCCTGTTTGCGCTCTTCTATCCGCGGCATTCCGCCAAGCGCATCCGGCGCCGGCTCGACGGCCTGGTCCAATTGGCTGGCGCGATTCGTGATTTTGACGTCGCCTTGGATCTGCTTGCGAAAGGCGGCATGTCGCCGCGCTCCCTCCTGGCCGCGCGCCTGCGCGAAGAGCGCCGCAAAACGTCCCACCGGCTGGCGCGCGAATTGCGCCTTTGGAAGACTCTCGCATTTTCCCGGAAGTGGAGAAGCCGCCTGGATCTCTAACCGCATGCGGAACCCGAAGCGCGTCACCTGGAATGAGAGCGCCTCCGGCGCGGACAATGCGCGCCGCCACCTTCCTGCAATCGTGGCGGCATACTTTGCGCAAGGCCGCGAATTGCTCGCCGGGAAAATGAAACCTTCGGATTTGAACGGGCTGCGCCGTTCCACCGGGCGTCTGCGCTATACCATTGAATTATTTCGGTCGTGCTATGGTCCCGGCCTGCGCGCGCGGATCGCGATGCTGCAGCGCATTCAACAGGTCCTCGGGGAAGTGAACGACTGCGCGGCCGCCGCCCGGATGCTGGCGGATTATTCGAAGAAGAACTCCCCGCAGCGGGAGCGCCTCAGCCGGTTTCTCGAGCAACGAAACATGGAACGAATCGCCGAATTCCGCCGCATCTGGATGCAGGAATTCGATGCTCCGGGGCAGGAACGGGCCTGGTCCGTTTATCTGGCCCGGCATACGCGCCGGGCGGTCCGCCAACGGTAAATAGGTCGGCCGGTCGCTAGCTTGCGCCGGATTCCAGCACCAAACCGGCCGGGAGCAGCCCCCATCATGCGCAGTTTCGGCAGGCGCTACTTACGGTCAGCAGTCACCGCTTGAGTAAAGCGGCCGCTATCGCCGCCACAATGCAGGTACCCGGTTCGCAGCCCCGGAAGGCGAGCATTCCAACCTGGGTCGTTCATTGCGGGATATCGCTCAAGTGCGGCAACGCTGTTGCGCAAGGCCCTTGCGCTCAAATTCGCCGTGGCCAGAGCACAACCCGCCCAGGCGTCGGCTCGGATCTCGGAAGTCCACGAGGTTTTCATCCAAGCGGCGGGAACCGTCTCACTGAGAGCGTGCCCCAGTTCATGCGCAACAACCGCAATGATCGCCCCATCCCCGGCTGCCTCATAAATGTCCGTAAAGAACTGGGGCGAGTACACGATTTTGGCATCGCCGGACGGCGTTGCTACCAGCATGACGTTCGGTGCTGTGGCGTTCCGAAACAGTGCGATTTGCGGGCAGGCTGGCCGGCACACTGGCCTAAACGCGGCATTCACCTGCCCGGCGAGTTCCATGGCGTCGGGTGACGGCCGCTGGTCCTGGTAAGCATTATATGAAGAAGCGTTTGGGCCGAGAGCACAAACAATTTCGGCGCTTCCCCGTAAGGGAATTGCAGCCGATAAACAGAGCAGTGCCATAGCGCGCCGCGAGGAAGCCGAAACCCGGTTTGGACGCGTAAAAACCAGCATGCCCTTAAAACGTCCGGTGGCGGCGGCCGATCAAATCCTGGAGTTCTTCCATTTGCTCGCCCGAACCGCTAATCAATCCTTCGGGAAATCGGCGGTTTGCGACAATGTCCCGGTAAATTTCTGATCCCTGCACCGAGTTCAATCCCATTCCGGCCAGGTACTGCAAGCGCATGTTGAGGTCCGTGTTGATCGGTGCGCCTGCCGTCATCCCCCCGAGGTCTGTGGCGCGGCCTGCGTATGTGGAGAGCAAATCCACCGCGGAATTGAGTTTCACTTCAGCTAAAGAAGCAGCCACACCGGCGTAGGATTTCTGTGTGAGCCGGCGCTCGAGACCATCCATGTCGATGGCGGATCCGTCGGGCCGGCCCACTAGGACTAGATCGTAGCCGTCACCGTTCAGGTAGTTGCTCCAGAGTGCCGCATTCGGAAAAACATTGAAAAAGGTTGCCAACTCGGTTTTCACCGTCCGCATATCGCTTTCATAAAGCGGCAGCCATTGCGCCACAACACCCCCGGGATTCAGGTGCTGCTTTACCAGCTGATAGTACTCGTTCGAGTAGAGTGTGGAAGTGCCTCTCACCCAGGGGTGGATTGGATCGGTGGTGATCACGTCGAACTTGTCGGGAGTCGTGAGGATATAGTGCCGCGCATCGTCATAAATGATCTGCGTGCGCCCATCGCGCAGTACGTGAGAGTTCTCCTTGCCGAAATATTGGTCCGATGCCGGCGGGATAATCGGCTCGAGTTCGCAAATAACGATCCGTTGCACCTCCGGATACGGGACAAAAGACCCGGCGGTGACGCCGGCGCCGAAACCGACCACGAGCACGGAATGCGGGGCAGGATGCAAAAGTGCCGGCAGATGCCCCATCATTCGCTGTAGGCGCATGTCCAGAATTGCCGAGGACGCCTCGGATTTGCCGCTCACGTAAAAGAAACGCTGGCCTCCGCGGTCGGTGATCGCGACCGAAGAGTTGACGCCTTCTCCGACAAATAGCGGCTTGGCCTCGGCGGTGAGATTCAAGCCGCGCAAAACCGGTGCGATCCGCCGGCCGTATGTAATGGCTTGCCAGGGGACCGGCGCGACGCTGAAGATCATACCCGTAACCAGGATGAGCGCACCAGCAAACGCCGCTCCCTGCCCCGCCCTCAGCCGGCCGGCTCTCCGGCGCAATTCCCCGACCAGCGGTGCCACGGCGCTGGCGGCCCCTAAAGCACACAGGCCGATCAGCAATTGCTGTGAAGCCTGCGTTCCAATGCCCGGTATCAGGACCAGGCTGAATAAGAGCGCGCCCACGATGGAACCGGCGGTGTTGGCCGCATAGACTTCGCCGGTGAGCCGCGCCGGATCTTCGCCGCGGCCGGCAGCGCCGGCCAAGGCCAGCGGAAAGCTGGCGCCCCACAGAACTGTGGCAGGGAGTATCGTACGAAGGCAGCGCGTCAGGTCGAGATCGAAATTGAACAGCGGATTGGTCGAGAGCCAAGGGTCGACCGGCCAGTACGGCAGCAAGTAGGCCAGCGAGA
>Ga0070734_10003058_pt1 | contig 18499 bp, 11 predicted proteins | sample Coa_R1_8_FD_66444 | JGI IMG/M metagenome (GOLD analysis project Ga0070734, IMG submission 66444) | Surface soil microbial communities from Centralia Pennsylvania, which are recovering from an underground coalmine fire - Coalmine... | ecosystem: Environmental > Terrestrial > Soil > Unclassified ... | reverse complement strand
GTGGCCATAAGTGCCGGTCATCTTGATCGGCACTTCCGCGCCCGCGCCTTTTTCTTTTTTCTTGTAAAACGGATCAAGCACTTTCAGGAAGACTGATTTCGCTCCCGTGGAAGCCTGCGAAACGGTCGCCAGCATGCGCATTTTGCCTCGCAGGTCAACGCGCTTATTGAGCAGGTTGTACGTGCCCTTCATATCGGCCTCAGCGCCGGGCACCGCGAAGGAGACGGGTGAAAATGTCGCTATCCCGTCTTTCATTACCACGTCCCCTTTCAGGTCAGTGAGCACGCGCTCAAAACCGTTTTCGTCGTCGTCCTGATCGTAATCCTTCTGTTTGTCTTTTTTCCCCTCGGCGCGTTCGCTCAGCTGGTCAACATCTTTCTGGGTATTCTTGGACGTGAAACGCGCGCGGCCGATGCTGAAATTTCCGTTCAGGCGCACTCGTTCTTTGAACGGCCTGTGTTCCGATGGAAGCACAGCGTGCGTTTGGAACACAACCGGGCCAACAAGAGGTGAAGTCCTGGCGTCAGAGAAGAGAAGTATCAAGTCCTGAATCTCGCCCTGGCCGTGGGTCACGTCAAGAGTGACGATCTTGGGCTTGCCGGAAACGCTGCCATGGGCGAGAAGATTGGTGTTGCCCAATCTGGCCTCAAGGGAAGGCAGAACCAGATCGCCGCTTTTCATGTCGAGCACGCCACGAAATTGGGTGCTCAGGTGGAATGGATGTCCGCTCTCTTTCACTTCAAAGTCCGGCGTGTCCGTTGTACCCGCGACGTTTAGCTTTTCCAAATTGCCGGAAAATTCACCGTGCGAAGAAACAATTCCACCCAGCGCTTTGAAAACGCCAAGGTCGGCCCGGTTTAAAACGTATTTACCAGAGATTGCCGTGCTCCGTACGGTTCCTTTTTCGTCCTTCCACGGGCCAATGGAGCCGCTGGATTCCACCTCGCCCGGAGGAATGGGAAGCCGCAGTGAAACCTGGAAGGGAACTGCTTTGCGTCCTCCGATGTCATGAAATAGCGCGTGATGAACCTGAAAGACGAGTTTGTTCTCGCCGGTGTGGCCGGTCGCTAGTTCAAGCAGAGCGTCGTCCGCGCGAAGCTCTTCAATAATGGTCTGATCGCCGCCTGAGCTCCCTTGACTGTGCAGGTTTGCACCCTCATGCGGAATATGAATGCGCAGACCATCGGCGATGATTCTTCTGATTCTTCCCGGCCTGCTCAACAGTCCGGAGAACGTGCTTTCAATGGTCAGCTTGCGGATCGTAATGATGGGTTCGGACTGCTTTTGTCCCGGGGCAGAAGTTTTCTCTCGAAAGACAACGTCTTCAGCAACACATCCGGGAAAAGGAAAATACGTACTGTGAAAGCCACGCATCTCCACCTGCCCGGACGATGCGCGCTCCAGCCGTTTGGTCATGGCTTCTCTGGTAAAGGGCCACTTCACGGCCATGATGATGAGAAACACGACAGCTAAAATGGAAACGCCCAACAGAATCCAGCGAAATTTTTGAGCAGGCACTCTCGTCGACTTCTGCTCCGGGAGTGCGACTTCTGTGGGCATGGCTATCTATTGGATGCGGAATTTCAGAGAGGATTGAGCAGCGGCTCTGTTTTCCGTGAAATGGTTTCTGCAATTTTTGTAGCTGCTAGAGCATTTCTGGTTGTTGCTTTTCGAGAAAGTGCGAGAAGAATGATCCTAGGTGTGAATTTCCGACAAAGAGATGAAACTTTGGCCACGGTAGCCGCACTAGATACTTAGAGAAGCTGATTCGGAAGTCCGAGGAGGCCTCTCGGAGGGAATTGCGTCGCACTGCCCATTTTGGCGCAATGCCTAAAACACCCGCCAACGCCGGATACCATCGGCGACGTTAGCCAGGAAATTCCTTCCAGACTTCTTCCGGGAAAGGTGTGTTTATGCGTTTCAAGATTCTCTTAATGAGTGTCGCACTTTTTGGTGCCACCTTACTTTCTGGTTGCGGCAATGGCAGCAGTGCTAGCAACGGATCTCCGCTACCCCCGACTCCAACCCCAACTCCAACTCCAACCCCTGCTGCAACCATTGCCATCACCGGGATATCGAGTTCTACCCCGAGGGCTTTGACCTCGCTTTCGATCAGCACCTCCGGAATCAATGCCTCCCAGCCGGTCGCTGTAATGCTTTCCAACTCGGCGGGTTTTTCGGCGATACTGACCCCAATGAGGACTCAGAGCGACGGCACTGTAGTTGTCGCTATGCCAATTTTTATTGATCCTACGACCGGAAAGACCAATAACCTGAACGCTTCGCTCAGCATTGGCCAAGGAGGCTTGACATCCGCGCCAGTCAGTCTGACTGTGCAGGATATTCCCCTTCTGAGCGACTATCAGACAACTTCCGGACCGGTAACCTTGGGACAGATATCGCGCGCCTTCTACAACTACCAGATTCTTGCTCTAGGCAGCATGATGGATGGTCTCCAAGCCATGCAGTCGTTGCCTGGAAATACGGTGGATACGACCGTCCCCCAGGCAAACGTCAAACAACAACTTATCAGCGTGATTGAGGCGCGCAATGACATTGACCGTATTATCACGAATAATGCCCTGCAGATAGGCTCCACAACCTTGCCCAGCGGAACCCCGGCCACCTTTAACAGGGATTCGGTCGAAATCATGGATCGCGTTCTCGCGATCTACTTGGTCGACATCGTGCAGCCGAGCGCAGCCGCGGCCCTTGCCGGGAATTCGACAAATGCGGCGCCGGTCGAGCAGGAAAGGGGCAGCGCTGCTGCCATCGATATAACTTCAATTCTCAAACTCCTTGAGCCCGCAACCAGCGTGGCGGATCTGGGGGGTGCAATCAAAGACTTTGCGCACAAAGACGCGACCGTGAGCGACAAGATCGCGTCGGTTGAGAGCGGCTTGGTGGCAACGGCTCTGATCGTCGGCGTGGTCGCCGATCTTCCATTGTTAACTGCCGGCGCATCAGTTGCGGGCATAGTGGTGGGTGCCCACGTCTTGGCCAATGAGGTGTATCACGTGGCGAGCGAATACGTTAAGTTGGAGCAAGACAGCAATAACGGCGGCGATCCCGTCCAGTTGGCCCAGGACGAATCCGACCTGCAAGCCTCCAAAACCAGTCTTGGTCTGGCGGCGTTGGGTGTTGCTCTCGGTGCTGCCAGTGAGGTGACAGATGGCGTGTTGATGTTGGGTTTCCAGGGGGGCAGTTTTGTTCTCAGCACGTCGCACCTTTTTGCCCAGGGTTCTCCCAGCACGGATCAGGAAACCGCCGTAGCCGCGGCAGGACAGATCGCAATGCCATTCTCGTCGGTCACTCAGGGCTTTGGGAGCGTTGAAGGGCAGGTCACCATCACTAATAGCCAGGGTGCCATCCTGAGTGGATTAGCTCAAATGGTGGTAATTGATCCTGCGAATAATCTCCAGTTCTCTGTTGTGGCTGATGCCAATGGAAACTACGGCATTCAGGTTCCCCTCGGCGACCAGTTCTTGCACTACGGAAGTCTAACCCTCGAGGCTGTGGATCCGGTAAGCGGTTTGGTCCTGGCATCACAGGGAATCAATTTAACTGGACTGACTGCGACCTCGCCATTTCATGCACCTGCGATGACGGGCACATGCAACGACGCTGACGCAAACAATCCCGATTCGGACGATTCTGATTGCGATTGAGAGTGTGATAGACAGACAAGCTCGGCCAATGGAAGCCGTATCTCGTCTGCGCCGTTCATAATCCCAACGGAGTCGGGATCCAGCCGCATCACCGGAGTTCTGAGCGACCTGGTGATGCGTTGTTCGCGTGCTTTGAAAAAGAGAAGCGCTCGGCGCGGTCGAAGTTGTTATGTCGCGTGGGACGAAGATCTTTGCTGTTGCAACAATCACCTGGGCTCCCCCGATACCTTTCAGGCATAACGGTTTTCAAGTTGGGGGTATGGCGGGCGTCTGAGCCGCCAGCCGAAATCCTTACCGAGCGCAGCGAGTCGTAGGAACCTAAAGTCTCTGGCGGAGGGAGAGGGATTCGAACCCCCGATACCCTTTCAGGTATAACGGTTTTCAAGACCGTCTGTTTCAACCGCTCACACATCCCTCCGCGTGATTGGTATCAATAGTTTACCAGCAAGTCGAAAATTGCCGCTGGAATAACTGTCATCTCTTTCTTCAGAACTTACCATCCCATTTGGCCCATCCGCTGAAGGATGATCGTGCTGTATTTATTCATGCGCTCGGGTCGTCGCTTCAGGGGAGCCGGCAGAATTGCAGCAAGGCGTGCCGCTTGTTCCCGTCCGATATTCCGGGCTGCTGTTCCGTCGTAATAACGACACGCCGAATCTGCACCATAAATACCAGGGCCCCATTCAACCTCGTTGAGGTATAGCTCCAGAATGCGCTGTTTGCCTAGGACGAATTCGGCCACCGGCACCAGCGTGGCCTCTGCGCCCTTGCGGAGGAAAGAGCGGCCCGTTCCGAAAAATAGGTTTTTAATGAGTTGCTGCGTAATGGTGGAAGCTCCACGCGTGCGATCGCCTTCCAAATCGTCTTGGGCAGCTATTTGGATCTCGTGCCAATCGAATCCATGGTGCTGGTAGAAGTGCGCGTCCTCTGCTGCGATTATGGCGTGCTGGAGATCGGGCGAGATTTGGCTGAGCGGAATGAATTTGTAGCGTTCGCGATACGGCCTTTTGTGAATCCAGGACTGCAAGCGGCGCTGGATGTGTACCGCTGTTGTCGGTGGATCGATCCACCGGGCTGCCACAAGGATCATGGCGGCAAGCGACCAAAGAAGCCCCAAGCTAATGAAGAACCATCGAAGGAAGGGTCGGAGAAAGCCCATCCTAAGAGGCGGCTTCACCTGAGTGGTTGGCAAGTCAGTCACATTTCAGAATAAAGCCTGCTGGGTTATCCCTGATGGATGATTTTCACCTTTAACCGGGCCCGTTTCCGTTGCCATAACGCGAATCTTTGAAAATGTAATATTTCGTGCAAGTTTTCGTTCACTCCAGACCCAGATGCTTAGCAACGTTTTGAACTGCTTTTATCATTTGTGCAGGCTCCGGCCTGCGCGAATATTTGCCTTGTCGTGTGGCGTGTTCGCGGCGGTATTCTTCTAACAGATTTCTTTTGTAATGCCGCGCACGCACAGCAGAAAGGTGCGCCGGGGCCAGTAGTAGTCCAGCCGGGAGCACCCGGAAAACCGACTAAAAGGCTGCCGCCGTCCACAACGGGAAAGCTGCCGCCGCGGTCGCAAGCGGACGTGGAATTCATGCAAGGCATGGTTGTTTCGTTGAAGGCCGGCAACAACTCTCACAAGCATGGAGTGTTTCCGGCCTTGTTCCTTCGGCATGCGAAATATTCCTGATCGTTGGGCCGGCTAGACGCCTTGCTGAAACAAGCTGTTGCTGGAAGCGTTCCAAGGTTTGGCGGCATCCAAAATGAAAATAACCAACAAGGGGAGAGATGCCATGAGTACACAAAAAGTGATTGAGCTGCCGCGCCGGACTGTCTCCAGCGTAAGCCCGTTGACCGGCGAGTTGCTGCGGGAATTTGAGCAGCACTCCGATGATGTGGTTGAAAGCAAAATCGCTCTTGCAGCCAAGACGTTCAGGGAATATCGGAAAGTTCCATTTGCCCAGCGCGCCGCCATGATGAAGCGCGCAGCGGAGATACTGGAGAACGAAAAAGACACTTTTGGCCGCATGATGACCCAGGAAATGGGCAAGACGCTGAAGTCGGCTGTGCAGGAAGCGGAGAAATGCGCGGTTGGCTGCCGCTTTTATGCTGAAAATGCAGAGCGCTTCCTGGCCGATGAAGAAGCTAAGACCAACGCGACTCGAAGCTTTGTGCGCTATCAGCCGCTTGGTCCTGTGCTGGCCGTGATGCCGTGGAATTTTCCGTTCTGGCAGGTGTTTCGCTTTGCCGCGCCCGCGCTCATGGCAGGCAATGTGGGATTGCTCAAGCATGCTTCCAATGTGCCGCAGTGCGCGCTTGCCATTGAAGATATTTTCCGCCGCGCCGGATTCCCTGAAGGCGCTTTTCAAACACTGCTGATTGGTCCAGACCGCGTGAACAATATTATTGCCGACCGTCGTATTGTGGCTGTTACGCTCACCGGCAGCGTGGGCGCGGGCAGCAGCGTAGCCGCGACCGCGGGAAAAGCGATCAAGAAATGCGTTCTGGAGCTTGGCGGCAGCGATCCGTTCATCGTAATGCCGAGCGCCGATCTTGATAAGGCCGTGGAAACCGCAGTGCAGGCCAGAGTAATCAACAACGGACAATCCTGCATTGCGGCGAAGAGGTTCATTGTTCATCAGCAGATCGCGGAGCAATTTGAGAAGAAGTTTGTGGCGCGCATGGCGTCACTCAAGGTTGGCGATCCCATGGATGCGGCGACCGATGTTGGCCCGCTGGCGACCGAAGACGTCCTGAAAGGCCTGGAACAGCAGGTGCAAAAGACAATTGAGATGGGCGCGCGCGTGCTGCTGGGAGGAAAGCGCATTGATCGCAAAGGCAATTTCTTTGCGCCAACTGTCCTTACAGATGTTCCCGAAGGCTCGCCGGCTTTTGACGACGAACTATTTGGTCCGGTGGCATCGCTCTATCGCGTGAATGACATGAGCCACGCGATAGAGATTTCCAACAACTCTATCTTTGGCTTGGGCGCTTGCGCATGGACGAACGACGCCGCGGAGCGCGACCTGTTCATCAATGAAATTGAGTCAGGGCTGGCCTTTATTAACGGAATGGTGGCCTCTGATGCGCGCATTCCTTTTGGCGGCGTGAAGCATTCAGGTTATGGACGCGAGTTGAGCCATCACGGCCTCATGGAATTTGTAAATGTGAAATCGGTTTGCATCCAGGAAGCGGAGGCGGTGAAGGGTCGCACGGAATAAGAGCCTAAACTGTGCGATCAATGAATGACTTTGATCAGGTGGCGGTCGTTGGCGATTTGCTTGATGACAGGTTCCAGCCGGTCGAAGGCTTCCTGCAGAATGCGGCGCGAAGTAGCAAAGCAGATGCGCAAATGTCCGCTGGCGCCGGGGCCAAACCATCGCGGAGCGCCGGGAACCAGCGCAACGCGGGCCTGTTCGCGCAGTTGCTGGCACAGTGTTTCTGAATCATCGGTGAGGCTGCGTACGTGGGGGAATATCACATACGTTCCTTGCGGCGGCTGTACGGTCACACCGGGCCACTTTGCAAGTCGGCCAATAACGTAATCACGCTGCGCCTGCAGATGCTGGACAAATTGGGCGAGCCACTCACGGCCATCATTGAGCGCCGCAACGACGGCAATCTGCGACAACACCGAGACACCATATACGGTGCTTTCAGCGTCTGAGGCGGCGACGATTTCTTTGCGCCATTGCGGGTCTGTACAGATCAGGCATCCGACGCGCATCCCAGCCAAAGCAAAGTTCTTGGAGAAACCGTAAACAGCAACGGTGTTGCGGGCAATCTCCGGCGAGATCGAGGCAAGGCTGACATGCTGGTGTGGCGTGTAAACAATGTCAGACCAGATCTCGTCGGAAACAATCCGCAAGCCGCGAGAGATGGCCCATTCAGCAACGCGCTGCTGCCACTCGCGTGAATAAACCACGCCCAGCGGATTGTGAGGATTGCAAAGCCAGAGCATACGCGTGCGCGCCGTGAGATGGGACTCCATGTCGCGAATGAAATCTTCCGCACTTGTACCCGGCTCAACCCTTACGCGAACAGGTATAGCTCCCGCGCGCTGCACGGTGTGGTGCAACAGAAAATCAACGGGATCGGGAATTAAAACTTCGTCCCCGGCTGCAAGGCTTGCTCGCGCCAGCACGGCCATGCCGGATGCCGCGCTGTCTGTGGCGAAAACCTCTTCGGCGGTGCAAGGCATGTGCCGAGTTTCGTTCATCCAGCGCGCAATCGATTCGCGGAACTGCGGCAGTCCTTCCGGCGGCCCGTAACTGAGCACGCCATCACGGACGTAGCGCACAAGCTGCTCCTGAATCGCGGGACAGATGGGAAAGTCAGGATCGGCGGCGGTGAGCGGGATGACGTCGGCGGGCTGCTGTGCCCAGCGCATATTGAAGGCGCGTTCGCGCAGCAAATCGAGCCGGACGATGTTGTCTGAAAATGATGCCGGCTGTGCCTGGTCCGATTCCGCTATCGGCAACAGAATGGTGCTGCCAATCTGTGGAGTAATGAAATGGCGGGTCAACTCGCGTCCTTTGGCGACGTATGGAGCAACCTGCTTCCGGCGCTCATTTGAGTAACTTGCGAGCGCCTTCTCCACATCCGATTGTGTTTTCACATTCTCTGGACGAAGATTTTCCGCCAGGGCCACGGCGTCCGCCACTGCTGAAGAAACGCCCTGGCTGGTAAAGGGCGAAAGAGGATGAGCAGCGTCACCCACCAGCACCAGATTTCCGTGATAGAACGAGGGAACCAGGTCAGTGTCCAGGGGACGCCAAAGATGGGTGCGGGAAAAATCGGTGATGCTGAGCAGGTGAGGAATAGGGTCCGCCCAATCGCCAACCAGCGAGCTGACAAACGCTTTGCGGGTCTCGGCGAAATTACCGGGATCTACTGAAGGCAAGGGAAAGCGCTGCGAGTCGAATTGGAGATACCAGACCAGATGCTCAGAGTCGACCGCAAGCGCGCCCAGGGCGATGCCACCATTGACGGCATAAAATTTATTGAAATTGTTGCTGGCCCATCGCACGGTGTTTTTGCACTTCACCATGCCGACGATTTCAAGCACCTGCGCCTGGGTGGCTGGCCAGGCGGGGAACAGGGCATGACGCGCGCGCGAACGGATTCCTTCCGCGCTGATATACAGATCGGCTTTCACGCTTGCGCCGGTGTTCAGAATCGCCTGCCTCACTTGTCCTGCATCGTCACATTCAAGCTCCGCGAGTTCGGCGTCAAACAGAGGAGTGCTGTCCGCGGGCAGAGCGCCCATCAGCGCATCAACCAATTGGCGGCGGCGTATGCTGCGGGTACCCGCGGGCAAGGGCTGCTCATAAAGTATCTGGCCGCTGGAACTGCGGCAGAAATATCGTTGCAGCGGAGCGCCGCTGTTTTCGCCGGTCAGGTCCACGCCAAAACTCTGGAGACAATCAATACCTTCCGGCATGAGGATGAAGCCCATGCCAGTCTCCTGGCCCTGGCGCATGCGCTCAAAAATTTGGCAGTGGTGGCCTTGAGCGCGCAAGGTAATTGCGCTCATCAACCCGGCGATTCCAGCGCCAAAAATTGCGATCTCCATGCTGCTCCTTGCGAGTAGTGGCTTTCCGGTCTTTCGATTTAGCGAGCTGATTGTGAATCTGTGAACTCTTCTTGCGGGAACGAGCTGCTTCAGCCTTGAAGAGTTCCAACCGCAATCACCGACCAGATTAGCGGCGTTTTATAATTGTGAAGCAAAGCCAACGAACGTTGCAAAATTTCCATCGCAATACGAGAGTTCCCGGTTCTCCGGCAATCAGGAACTCGCGGCTTGCTTCTGTTTGCTGAATATTGCCTGCATGTTTTCCGGCGAGAAAAATTCCGGCACCGGCACGGTGTGCGCAAGCATGCCAAAGAACCGGCTGCGCTGCTCAGGATTTTCCCGCAGGGCTTCCAGAAGCTGCTGCACCTCAGGCGGAGGCGGCTCCAGGGCCGCCAGTTGCGTCGTCAAATCGAAGTACGGCAGTTCAGTGTTGTTACGCGTCTGCTCATAGGCAGCCAGAGCTTCTTCCAGAGGCTGGCGGCCGCTAAAGCCGGCATCAATCGCGTCTGCCAGCCACTCGGCGCCGCCAAACGCGTCAGTGATTCCAGAGGCCGTGCAGGGATCTTTCTGATAGCCCGCATCCCCCACCAGCGCCCATCCCGGCCCATATGGTTTGCGGACGTGGCTGGGAATTGCGCCGCCCACATAACGCGATTCGCGCTTGCCGGCCTGCATGCGTTCCCACAACTCCGGCGCGTGCTGGGCGATGACGGCGCTATGGTGTTTTTCAATGTTGGCGCGGACCGTAGGCAGATCGCGAGCAGCAAAGGCCACGCCGATCAAAGAAAGATTGTCATTGGTGTTGTAGGCGAAAATCACGTTGCCAGGACGCAGCCACAGATGCCAGCCGACCATGGGCACGCCGCTGAAATAGGCATACCACGAGCCTTCCAGCGCGGGACCGGTTTTGTACTCAGGCGCTTCCACGGCCTTGGCCACCATGCTGAACATGCCATCGGCGCCGATGGTGATGCGCGCTTTCTCGGTAACCATTGGGCCATTTTTTTCATGGCCACGAATGCCAACGACACGGCCATCTTCAAAAACTACTTCCTGGGCGGAAAAGCCTTCGCGCAGTTCCGCGCCGGATTTCACAGCGGCATCGACCAAGATGGGATCCAGCCTGAGGCGGCGAGGGGCAAAGGCTTCAGTAACTCCGCCTTCGGCGGGAACAGGAGAGCCGGTAAGCGAGAATGCGCCGTAATCAAAATGGTTGGTCAAGATCGGCGGGCAATTTGAAGCTTTCAGCGTATCCAGCAAACCCCAGCGCTTCAGACGGGCAGAGCCGGTCTGGTGAACGTAGTGGTTGGAAAACGGCATGTCGCTGGGAAAGGTCCCGCGATCCAGCAGCAGTACTTTGTAACCCTTGCGCGCCAATAACAGAGCGGTAGGAGCGCCGGCGCAGCGCGCGCCAACGATAATCGCGTCATACATGGAATTTTTTTCCCCGGCCGGTGCCCGTTGCGATCCGAACCCGGCTATCAGTTCAGCCTTGTGCTTATTATCGTTCCCAAGATGGGATAAACGTTACAAAATTCTTAGAAAAAAGATTAGAATTCATGAGATTTTTACCCAAGAAAACCGCAACCCGCCTGTTTTCTTTGTGCTGCGGGTGCAAAAGAGGTGGCTGATGAAGACAAACCTGGGAACGATCCAAGGCATATATAAAGGCGATGCCGAACAAATTGCGAAAAATCTGCAGTCCGCGCTGGCACCGCGCTTTGAATGGACCGAGGCCGCCGGCTTTCCCTACGCCGGGACATACCACAGCATGGAAGAGGTGGGGAAAAACGTATTTGCCCGCCTGGCCACGGAATGGGACGGCTACCGCGCGGAGGTGGACAAGTTTTATGACGCCGGGGACACCATCATTGTGACGGGCAGATATCTTGGGACTTACAAGAAGTCCGGAGGCGCGATGGACGCGGTGTTTGCCCACATATGGAATTTCAAGGACGGAAAAATCGTGAAATACACCCAGAACGTGGATACTAAGAAGGTGTGGGACGCGATAGAAGGTAAATGAGCTGGGCTCTCAGAACGAGATTCAAGAAAGAAATTGTGGCGGAGTTTCTGCCGCCCGTGCGGCAGGGCAAAAAACAGAAAGTCATCATCCTGTGCGACGGCATGCCGGGAATGCCAAGGAAACAGGCGTTGATGGAATTCCTGGCGGCAAAAGGCTATTGGGTCTTCTATCCGCGATACCGGGGATCATGGGAGAGCGCGGGTAAGTTTCTGCAAAAGTCTCCTGAACGGGACATTCTTGACGTGATTGACGAGCTGCCAAAAGGCATTCGCGAACTGGCTTTCGGCAAGCGATTTGCTTTGAAGCCGGATGAGATTTTCGTGATCGGTGGAAGTTTTGGCGGCGCGGCTGCCATTCTTGCGTCGCTCGATGATCGAGTGAAGAAGGTGATTGCGAATTGTCCGGTGGTTGACTGGGGAATTCTTGCGAAGGAAGAACGGCTGGAGACTTCCAACCCAAACTACGCGGCGTATATCCGCGAGGCGTTTGGCAATGGCTATCGTCTTTCAGACAGCAACTGGCGCAAGCTGCACGGCGGCAGGTTTTACAACCCGGCACATCATGTGAAGGAGATCGATCCAGAGAAGATCATGATGTTCCACGCCAAAGACGATCCTTACGTTTCTTACAAGTCAGTCAAGAATTTTGCTGACCGGACTGGTGCCAAACTGAATTCTTTGGCGCGCGGCGGACACCTGAGCACGGAGATGATCGTGCAGAAATACTGGGGGCGGATAAAGAAGTTCTTTGCCGCTTAAAGGACTTCGCCGCAGATTTTCGCAGATAAACGCAGATCAGAAAATAATTAGCCGCGAATTGACGCGAAAAAACGCGAATCAGATTTGGTTCTTGCGCTCGTTCGCGAAGTTCGTGGCAAATATACTCATCCTCCGCCAGATTGCTGGGTTAGCATCAAGTTGCAGCTACGGCGACGCAGAGAAGTTCTTTAAGTCGACAGGCCAGCCTTATTTTCATGGTGTTCTATCTTGCAAAGAAATACCTCAGCGGCTAAAGCCGACCGTCCTTGCAGTCTATACCGCAGTACTGAAAGATCCACCCCGCCGTGGGACAAAGCAGAGGGGACAAATGGCTCAGCCAGCGTCATCGTTTATCAGATTGGCGGGTTAACTACATTGAGGAGCAAATGTTCCGCTTTATACCTTGCATAATAAACCTCTCTTGTTAAAATTGCGCAGCTATGTTCGCTTTGCTCGCATATCTTTTCGGCATTCTAAGTGCTGCAAGAATTCAGGATCGCAAACAGGATTACCAGCCCCCAGGACAACACCTCTGCAATAACGAAAGCGCCATTCCAGCGCGGATTCAAATCAGCTTCTCTGACGAAGATAAAAAAGAGAATCGAGCTTACCAGGAACAGCAGTATGCCTTGCAGAAGTCTCTTAAGAGAGCAGCGTGGCTTACATTCTGGGCTGTCTTTATTTATGCTGCAATCACTCTCGCGCTCTGGTGCGTCAACAAGAAAGCCGCCGATGCTGCCAAGAGCGCTGCTGATACCGCCCGCGACACTCTGATTTATAGTCAGAGACCCTGGGTTCATCCTTCTAGCCCAATAAGACTGACTCAGCCAATAGTTATTGGGCCAAATAGAATTGCAGTGTCCGGCACAATGACCATAAAGAACTACGGCCCCTCTCCAGCCCTTTTCGTCGTGTCCAGCTTGGACATTGTGACCGACATAAAAGACTTCAAAAATCGGGCCGATAATGGGTGCAACCTGATTGAACGCCTCACCAAAGAGAATGAATTTTCTCAAAACGCTTTTGGGCCGCCAATATTTCCACAAGAGGTCATGGCTCAGCCATTCGACATTAGTGACGACACGCCGCATCCCAATCTCACCGTGCTCTACTTTGCCGGGTGCATCATTTATCGCGATCAGTTTGGTAAGTCTCTGCACCACACAAGATTTTGTGTCGAGACACCTAGACTCGCCAGGGATTTCAGGATGGCTGATGTTCTTGTGAATTGCAACATAGGACAGGCAGCCGATTAGACCTTTCACATCAAACGACAGGGCCCGCCTCAAGGGACGTAGCAATTCTGGCGGGCCGAGCACAGGCAGGAGTGCCTGTGCCACAGAAGCAAGTGGTGGTCCCCCCAAAGAGCAGCGGAGCCGATCCCTCGGCTGGGCACCGAGTTACTAGCGAACGAGAGACTGCATGGATGCTCCGGCCTCGGGATGGCGACATCGAGAGGGAGACATTGCGAATTTGGGTGTCCCGGATGGCGAGTCTTGGGAGATAAAGAATGCACCAGGGAGTCTACTTTTGTCTTGACAGCAGAGGCGAACAAATGGTAGAGTAGATTATTTCCCTCTCAGTGAGGAAAGGTTGTAGTTGGACGATCTTTGAAAACTAGCATTCAGCAGTCAGCAATCAGTAGTCAGCCAAACCAAAACCTTTAAGACCTACGCCAATCTCTGCCCATCCACGCGAAAACGGCGCGTGGACGGAGCCCGGCTGGGACGGCCTGGGATGACCCAAGGTAAGTGCTTTGGAATCCTAGTTGAGGTATAGGGGGAGGAGGTGGCCGCGCAAAGCGCGGCTAGATCGGGTGATCCGTTGATCGAGTGATCCGGTGATTGGTAGATCCAAAACCTCCAAACCTACGCCAATTGAAGCCCCATCGCTCAAGGCTACGCCAATCTGGGATAACTTGGGATGACGCCTCTGAACCCTACGCCAATCTGGGATGGGTATGGAGGGGGGAGGGGCGGTCGAGTGATCCGATGATCTGGAATGTATCCGGAGTATCGGCGCACCCCTTAACAGAATGCGCCGATTGAGGTCGGGTACGTGGAATTGCTGTGACAGGGAATTGCAAACTACGTCGATTGCAAACTACGTCAGCGATTTCAAACTAACGTGAGTAGTTTCAAAATCCCTACTGCATGTTTTTAGCTTCAACCTGTTTGTAGCCCTCAGGTACTTTGAACAAGCCCGCGTCAACGGCGCTGGTGGAAACCGATGTCACTTCAGTGCTGGTGTCCATCAGGGAACCTGGCGCGCCGCTGGGCTTTGCGTTGGATTGATCATCCTGGGCTGCGTCGTCCTTCTTCTTTTTCTTGCCGAAGAGGCCGCCGATGCCGCCGGTGATCGGGTTGCCGCTAGATTTTTGATCGTCGTGGGAAGTTTGCTGGGGCGCGCCGGGCTGGCCGGCCATCCCAACGCTGACGAGCGAAAACAGGGGCATTCCGTTCAGGGCTGCGGCGTTCTTGCGATATTCGACCATCGCGGGAGCGATCTGCGGGTTGGCGCCCAGTGCGGCGCCGGGAACCCAATCGAGTTCCTTGGCCATGCGCTGGTAGAAATGCTTTACTTCGTCATAGCCCTTGACCGGAGCGATGTAAGAATCAGAATCAAGCCACGTGTTCGCGGTCTGACCCTTGGCATTGGGATCGTCGGAGGTCATCTCCATATCCACGTGCACCTTGGTTTCTTTGGCGGTGTAGTCGAGAATTTTTTTGGAGCCGGTGCCGGGCGTGATGGTGACTTTCGGAGTGATTTTCACCTGGCTGGGCTGCTCTTTGTTGCGCTTGGCCTGTTCGGCGGCGGCCTTCTTGCGGGCTTCTTCCATGCGGGCCTTCATCTCGTCAAAGGTCATGGTGGAATAAGTCTTCTTCTTGGTGTCAATGTTGGTGATGCGGCGGGCATCGAGGTCAATGATTTCAACCTGGCCCAGGCTGTCTTCACGCCTCATTTTGTTGCCCTTGAAGCTGATGGTGGCAGTGGTGCCCTGCGTGGCCTGGCGCGCGTCTTTGCTGAAGACGCCAACGAACTTCATGGCGCCGGCGGCCGCGCCTCCGGTAATTTTGGTGGTTTCTGTGTATTGAAAATCGGCAAAGCAAGGTGTGGAGAGAGAGAACAACAACGAGCTAGCAAGTGCGAACGCGATACCCCGTTTCATTTCGCCTCCTGGCGGTCTGGAGGAATTATAGCCGGAGGCGAAAGCAATCCATACTGGTCGGATGAATGCCGACTTTGGGCTACTGGAAGTCAGGATCTTCTGAGATGTGCAGGACCTCCTCTATTAATGCGAACCCAGCGGAGGAACTACAGCCGGGACACGGCGGAAAGGGAGTTTGTTTACGCAGCCAGATATCTCCAGAGTTGGGACAACGTGTATGGTCTGGCCGCCATATGCCGGAAACCGGAACCATTTCTCCACTGAGAAACGGAACCTGACCGGACTTTTTGCTTGATTCTTGTGGCGGCAAAATTATTTTCTCCATTGGAATGAATCCCCGTTCATTTTCTCTAAGGAATAAGGCAAGTGGATTGCCAGAACGGTGATTGAAAGCAAACAGGTAATCGAGCTCTGGAGAGCAGAGACTCGTAATTTTTCCCCGGCAATTGTGAGCTTTCGACATGAGAGAAATGAGTTGCCTGAAGAGCGGTAGATATCGTGGCAAAATCCGATGCTTTTAGTAGGCAACCATATCTTGCGATCTTGGGATGAATTCGGGAACTTGCGATTGCGGGCGACACTGCAGTGCTAAATAACGTCTAAGAAATTAGCAGCCGCCACTGACTCATGATCTCGAAGTGTGCCAATCCGCTGTGCGCCAAAACGCTGATGCGACTTGACGGTGGCAGATTTTTTGGTTTTCACACCGACAAACCGCACACAAAACACAAGAGAATTGAAAATTTCTGGCTGTGCGCTAATTGCGCCAAGAGTTACACCTTGCGGCAGGTAGAGGGCAAAGTTGAGCTGCGGCTAAGAGAACAACGGAAAACTGCCTGAGCTGTTCTTCTGAATTCTTGCGAAGAAATCCTGGAGATTTAATGCTGTAGCGCAGTCGCATGCTTGTTGGGCGCATACTCACCGCGGAACATACCTGGCGTGACGCCGGTAAGCTGGCGAAAAACGCGAGTGAAATGGCTTTGGTCGTAAAAGCCCAGATCGGCTGCAACGGCGCTGAGTGGAAGGCCAGAGTTGGCGAGCATTCCTGCCGCAGAGCGCACGCGAATGCGGTTCAGATACTCGCCCAGAGTTTCGCCAAATTCCTGGCGAAAGATCTGGCCCAGATACACCGGATGCACGCCCGCAGCGCGAGCCACCTGCGCCAGCGTGAGATTGTCTGAGAAATGCGCGTGAATGTATTCGCGCGCTCGCTGCAATGATCGCAAATTGCGCGGCGCGCGAACGGAAAATCTTACGATGGAGAAAGCCAGCGCCACGGCACGCGATTCGATATCCAGATCGTTCGCCGCGCAGGAGATTCGCTGATAGAGGTCCATCAACTCCCATGCGGGCCGGCGGCCAGAAAGATCGATGATCGGACGGAGATTGACGGCGGCGAAATCCATGCCGTCAAACAATTCAGGTTTGAACTCAAGCGTGAGCAGAGTGACGCCAGCCTGGCCCACTTCATCGCGATGGTCCATGCCCGGAGGATGATAGACGCAGGAAAAAGGCTGATACCCAAAATGTGAGAAGCCCGCGGTTTCACGATATTCACCTTGCAACATCAAGGACACAAATCCAGCCTGATGAGCGTGGCTGGGAAGGGCGCGCGGCTGAGTATGCACCAGCCGATTGACCACAACGGAATCCGCCGCCCAGCGCTGTGAAACTTTGCCAAAGAACTGCCCGATGTTGAGCGATGTGGACATCTATCTCTCTTCCGTTTATTGGACTGCGTAAGGATAAAACCGTTTAGCAAAACTTGGATGTTCATTTTCGAGCAGTGTTGGATTTTTGCGAACAAGCAGACGAGACTCCGGCTTCCCCTGTGACATTGGCTAAGGTGTTTATTATCAATTGTTTACCGATGCATGGCTTCGGCTTGGAAAGCGCACTTCCAATCACGCTTGGCCCGGTCTGTATACTCGCAAGCGCTCGTTGACACGGTCCAACAGCAAAATGCATTCAGCCTTGCATTGGTACAAGACGGTTTCCCTATACTCCAGGTTGAATAAGAATGTGGCAAAATCTGCGCCGCGGGAGAAGCACTTATGAGCACTTTCCTTCAGGACCTCCGTTATGGCTTTCGCATGCTGCGGAAGAGCCCCGGCTTCACGGTGGTGGCACTGGTGGCGTTGGCGCTTGGCATTGGCGCGAATACGGCGCTTTTCAGCGTGGTGTATGGCGTTTTGCTGAAGCCGCTGCCCTACGCGCAGGGTAAAGAGCTGGTGGTGCTGCACCAGGAATTTCCCAAAGCGAATGTCATGAACGCGGGTTTCTCCGTCAAAGAGCTGAATGACTATCGCGAGCAGGCGAAGTCACTGGCGCAGATTGAGGAGTACCACCAGATGTCTTTCATCCTGCTGGATGGGCACGAGCCGGACGAAGTGCGGACGGGCGTGGTCTCGCCTCATTTCTTTGACCTGCTCGGCATCAAGCCATACATGGGCCGATTTTTTACTTCCGCCGATGACGTGCCAGGCGCTGACGCCGTGCTGGTTCTCAGCTATCCCTATTGGAAAACGCGCTATGGCGGCGATCGAAGCATCATCGGCCGGCATTTCCGGATGAATGACAAAGTTCACACTGTGGTGGGAGTTCTGCCGCCGGTGCCGCAGTATCCACGTGAAAATGATGTTTACATGCCAAGCATAGCTTGTCCTTACCGCTCGTCGCCCTCAACGATCGCAAGCCGTAATGCGCGCTTGCTGCGGGCGTTTGGGCGGCTAAAACCAGGCGCGGATGTACAGTCCGGCATCGTGGACGTAAACCTGGTGGCCTCGCGGCTCCGGCAGGAATATCCGGCGGACTATCCTGAGTCCCGCGGCTTGGCAGCCGCCATGGATGGTTTGCAAAATCAGTTGACCAAACAAGTGCGTCCCATGTTGCTGGTGTTGCTGGCGACCGCTGGGCTGGTGCTGCTGATTGCATGCGCTAACGTGGCCAACCTGGCGCTGGCGCGGATCATGCGTCGCGAACAGGAAATGGCGGTGCGCGCCGCGCTGGGCGCAAATCGCGGGCGGCTCGTCCGCCAGTTGCTGACGGAAAGCATGCTGCTCAGCGTAACTGGTGGAGCGCTGGGACTGTTGCTGGCATCCGGCTGCCTGGAATTGCTGGTGCGCTTTGTGGGCCGCTTTACCACGCGCGCGGCGGAAGTGCACATCAGCACGGAAGTGTTGCTGTTTACGCTGGGCATTTCTATCCTAACCGGATTGATTTTTGGTTCGATCCCCGCGCTTTCACAGCGTCTGAACCTGGTGACGTCACTCAAAGAAGGCAGCGCCAACGCCACGGTGAGAGCCAGTG